>Ga0310812_10000115_pt1 | contig 37733 bp, 35 predicted proteins | sample NN3metagenome_FD_205747 | JGI IMG/M metagenome (GOLD analysis project Ga0310812, IMG submission 205747) | Soil microbial communities from experimental microcosm in Duke University, North Carolina, United States - NN3 | ecosystem: Engineered > Artificial ecosystem > Soil microcosm > Unclassified...
ACCCTGATCGCGCAGGGCGGGACCGACATCTCCGGCGCCTTCGACGCGGCCGCCTCGGTGCTCCTGACGGACCCGAACCGGCCCTCCTACATCATCTTCATGACCGACGGCAAGCCCACGATGGGCGAGACCACGGACCCCAAGCGCATCCTCGCGAAGGTGATCGCCGCCCGCGGCGGCAAGAACGGCGACACGCTGCGCCTCTTCACCTGGGGCGTGGGCTACGACGTCGACACCCACCTGCTGGACGACATGGCCAACCAGGGCGGCGGCATCAGCGAATACGTCCGGCCCGAGGAGGACATCGCCGCCAAGGTCGCCGCGTTCGCCAACAAGGCGAGCCAGCCGGTCCTGACGGGCCTGGACCTCAAGGTGCTGGGCGACAAGGTCCAGCTGGTCAACCTCCACCCCCGCAACCTCCCCGACCTCTACGCGGGCGGCCAGGTCGTGCTGCTCGGCCGCTACACCGGCGAAGGCGACATCGCGCTCCAGCTCACGGGCCGCGTGAACGGCAAGAGCGAGACCTTCACGTACGAAGGCAAGTTCGCGGCGGAGGAGTCCAAGTCCAAGTTCATCGAGCTCCTCTGGGCCCAGCGCCGCATCGGCCACCTCCTCGACCAGATCCGCCTGCACGGCGAGACCAAGGAGCTGGTGGACGACGTGATCCGCCTCTCCAAGGAGTACGGCATCCAGACGCCCTACACCAGCCAGCTGATCCTGGAGGACGACCGCCCGCTGGGCGCGTTCCGGGGCACGCCGGGCGCCGACATGCCGCGCCGCAAGGACGTGGCGAGCGGCGGCGGCGCCCTCGCGGGCAAGTCCGCCGAAGCCAAGAAGCTGGACGAACTCGCCAAGACGGAGCCTGCGCCGTCACCGGAGCCTGTCGCCAAGCCGGCCACGGTCGCGCCTCTGACGCCGGCGCCGGCGCCTCCGAAGCCCGAGGAGCGCGCGCGCGAGGCGGCCGAGAAGGAGTCCGCCGAGAACTTCGCGAAGCGCTTCAAGGACAAGGACGGCAAGGCAGGCGTCGACGTGGCCGAGCGGCTGCGCCGGCTGAAGCAGGCCGAGCAGGCCGGCGATCCCAGCCTGGCCGAGTTCCGCAAGGCCGCGGGGACGCGGTTCTTCCTCTACAACGACATGTGGGTCGACGAGAAGTTCGACGCGACGGCCGACATGACGACGGTGAAGTTCGGCAGCGAGGCCTACTTCAAGCTGATCGAGAAGGCGCCCCAGCTGATCGAGGCGCTCAAGCTCGGCACCAAGATCGTGATCACGACGTCCGAAGGCAACGTGGTCGCCATCTGCGGCGCGGGCGCCGAGAAGCTCAGCGATGCGCAGATCGACGCGGTGTTCGTCGCCAAGAAGAAGTAAGCAGCACGAAGCAGGAAGTAAGACAAACGAGTCCCCCCTCCCCCGAGGGGGGATTAGTTTTTTCCCTCGCTCAATTCCAGCTCGCGGCGCAGCAGAGCCAACTCGCGGCCCATCAGGGAACGCAACTCCCCGTCTTCGAGACGGGCAATTCTGGCCTCGAGGGCGTTGATGTGGGCGGCGAGCGCCGTCGCTTCCGGAGAGCGGCCGCGGGCCGGCATGAAGAACAGGCTGCCCGCCAGGAGAAGCAGCATCGCGGCCGCCGCCAGCAGGGCCGGCGGCGTCGTGCGACGCTCCGGAGTCCAGGGACGGATGCTGGGGGCCTTCGGGATCGGCGCTTGCGCCAACCCGGAGAGCGCGCCGCGGATCCGATCGTCCAGGTCGCTCATAAAAGCTCCTTGCACATGATTCGGGGGGCGTCGCTCCCCAGCTTCCGCTTCAGGATCTGGCGGGCCCGGAAGAGCCGCCATTTCACGGTCGGGTTCAGCACGCCCAGCGCCCGCGCGATCTCTCGGACCGAGAGCCCCTCGACGTAGAAGAGCGTCGCCGTGATCTTCTGGGCCGGCGGAAGATCCGACAACAGCGCGAGCGCGTCCTCGACCTCGGGCTCGCGGCGGAGGGGCGCGGGACGCAGCGGCGGCGAGGGGCGGCGGCGCTGGGACAGATGCTTCCGATACAGGATCGCGTAGAGCCAGGTCGACTCCGACGACTCCCCGCGGAAGCGGCCGATCGCCTCGAGCCCCGCCATCAGGGTCTCCTGCGCCAGGTCCTCCGCATCCTGCTCGCGTCCGCACATCGCCAGCGCCATGCGATAGACGCGGGGCCACCACGCCGCCACCCAGCGGTCGCGCGCCTCCGGATCGCCGCGACGGACGGCCTCCAGGTCGTCCACTAGCGGCTCCGGGTCTCCTGAAGCGTCGCGAGACTTCCCTGGCGATAGATCGTCACCTTCCCCTCCTTCATCGCACGGAGCACCTGCTCTTCGTTGAGGTCGGGGATGACGTCGTAAGGCTTGAACCCGAACTTCGCCGCCGGGGACTCGTCGCGGACCTGGCGAACCATCACCCCCCGGGCGATCTTCAGCTGGGAGCGGATCGGCTCGGACAGGTCTTCCAGCGCCAGGCCCTCGTTTTGCCAGGACGGGATCACGCGGTCGGAGAGGAGCCGCACCTGGGCAAGAACGTCGTCGAGCTCCTTGCGGATCGAGCGGAGCTCCTCGGTCCTCGCGGTCGACGGGGTCACGGGGGCGGGAACCGGGTCTGCGACTTTGGCGGTCAGGTAGATGTAATTCGAGACCGCGTCCCCGATGCGGGGTTCGCCGTGCCGGTAGGTCACCTTCCCGGCCGACCACTTGCGGTCGGCGCGGTCGATCTTGACCTTCGCGACCAACTCCCCTTTGCGATAAATCGTGAAGTCGTCCCCAACCTGGACGCGGTCATCCTTGCCCACGGAGAGGACGACGAGACCGATTTCATTGGCGACGGCCGTCACCGTGGCGTCGATGGGCGTCCGCGGCTGTTGTTCCGGCTTCACGATCTCCGGGGCGGGAACAGCCGGCTGGACGGCCGGCCCCTTCGAGGACTGGGCCCGCACCAGCGCCTCCGCCTCCAGAGAGGAGCGCTGCACGGCTTTCGCCCTCTCCTCCTCGCGGAGCCGCTCCAGGGCCGATTTCGGCGTGGTCTCCCCCTGGAGCTTGGACACCTTGTCATTCAATTCATTGAGCTGCCGGAGAAGGACTTCGTTGTAGGCCTTGAGCCGGTCGACCTCTTTCTTCAGCTGCTCGGGATCCGAGTCCTGGGCGAGCGCGGCGAAAAGAAGGAGCGCGGGGGCAAGGAACGCCATGGGCCACCTCCAATAGTGAAGACGTTCGCCTATTGGTTGCGGCCGGGGCGAAAAAGGTTTGTGGGGCCCGTGGAATTATTTGACCGCAAGGACCGCGTCGACGACCGAGCCCGTCTCACGGGCCTGGACGTCGCTGAAGCCCGCCTCGAGGAGCAGCGCGCGGTACTCCGCGGCGTTGCGCTCCTTGCCCTCGGTGCAGACGAGCATGTTGAGCGACTGCAGCTGGCCGCTGAGGGGCCCGGTCTTGTCCGCGTTGAGCAGCCGCTCGGCGATCAGGAGCGCGCCGCCCGACGGCAGGCGCTCGCAGATCTTCCGGAGCAGCGCGCGGACCTTCTCGAGGGACCAGTCGTGCAGGATCCGGCCCAGCGCGAAGAGGTCCGCCTCCGGCAGCGGGTCGGCGAAGAAATCGCCGGCGACGGTCTCCACCCGATCGCCGTCGGGAACCGTCGAGAGAAATTTCCGCGCCGACGCGACCACGGGCGGCAGATCGAAGACCGTGGCCTTGAGCTTCGGGTAGCGGCGGCAGGCTTCGAGGGCAAGGTGGCCGGTCGCGCCGCCGAGATCGACCAAGTGCCGGAACCGGCTGAGGTCGTGGGTCCGCACGACCAGCGGCGAGCTCAGCATTCCCATGCCGTGCATGCCGAGCAGGAAGTCGCGCTTCGAGTCCTCGGTCTTGAAGAAGTGGGCGAAGATGTCGCCCTTGAGGCCGAACGTGGTCTCCCAGAGGTGCGTGCCCTTGCGGATCGCGGTCTCGAGGTCGCCCCAGAGCTTGTAGCCCACGCGGTTGGAGTAGTCGAGGTAGCCGACGAGCGCCTGGGGGCTGGAGCGCACGAGGTAGGTCGACGCGGACGGGTGATTGGAGTAGGCGCCGTCCTTCTTCTCCAGGAGGCCCAGGCCCACGCAGGCGTCCAGGAGCCGCTCGGCGGCGTCCGGATGAAGGTGGAGCTCCCGCGAGAGGTCCTCGGCGCGCGCGGGGCCGCGGCTCAGGCGCTCGAAGACGCCGAGCTCCAGGGCCGCGAACATCGCCTTGGAGCGGCGGAAGCCGTCGAGCGCCGTCAGGACCGGAGCGGGATCGACCGGATTGGACATCATTCCCTCCTCGCCAGCGCCTGGTACCCTCCCGAGCGCCGCTCGGTCGGCAGCGTGAGCTCCTCTTTTACCACACGAAAGCCGGGCAGGTCGACTCGATTCTCCTCCGGCTCCAGGCTGCAGGTGGAGTAGACGATGCGGCCGCCGGGGGCGAGGAGATGCGCCGCATTCTCCAGCAGCCTCCGCTGGATCGTGACCGCGCCGACGATGTCCTTCTCGCGGAGCCGCCAGCGGACGTCGGGCCGACGCGCCAGCACGCCGGTGTTCGAGCAGGGCGCGTCGACGAGGATCGCGTCGAAGGGCTTCCGGAACGCGATCGTCGCGCCGTCGCCGGCCACGCACTCGACGTTCCCGAGCTTCATCCGCGTCGCCGACTCGGCCACGAGCCCGATGCGGTCCGGCAGGTCGACCGCCACCAGGCGGCCCTTCCCGCCCATCAGCTCCGCGAGATGCGTGGTCTTCCCGCCGGGCGCGGCGCAGAGGTCCAGCACGCGCTCCGACGGCTTCGGATCGAGGAGGGGGGCGACCTTCATCGAGGTCTCGTCCTGGACCGCGAAGCCGCCCTCGGCGTAGCGCGGGTCCTCCGTGGGATCCCCCTCGATCGCGACCATCGCGCCGTCCTTGAGCCGGATCGTCACGGGGAGGATGGAGTTGTCGGCGTCCAGGATCGACTGGAGCTCCTGCGGGGAGAAACGTTTCCTCCAGCGCTCCACCAGCCACTCTGGATGCGAGGTGCGGACGCCGATCGTATCGGGCAGCTCGAGGTCGGCGGCCTTGCGGAGCACGGCGTTGACGAAGCCGGCGGACTTCCGGCTCACGCCCTTGGCGAGCTCGACCGCCTCGTTGACGGCGGCGTGGCGCGGGATCTTGTCGAGGTGGCGGATCTGGAAGAGGGCGACCCGGAGATGCTGGCGGATCTCGGGGTGGACCCGCTCGGCGCAGCGGTCGATCAGCCAGTCGAGCTCGCGGCGCCAGCGGGTTGCGCCGTAGACAAGCGTGGTGAGCAGCGCGCGGTCGCGGCGCGAGAGCGCGGCGCCCCGCTGAGCCTCGAGGGCCTCGTCGACGAACTTCTTCTCCGCCGCCGAGAGGACCTGCGCGGCGAGCGCGCGCACGTTCTTCATCGGGCGCTGCGGCCGCGGGGGGAGAAGATCCAGAACTTGCGCAGGAATTTGTGGCTCTTGATGGCCTCGCGGTCGGCGTCGGTCACGAGATGGGGCCAGTTGCGCTGCTTGAACTTGAGGAGCGCGCTCTCGTCGACGGCGCGGAGCGTCGCGCTGAGCTTGCCCTTCCAGGCGTTGGCGAAGTCGATGAGCCAGGGCTGCTCGCCGGCGATGAGGATGTTCTTCCGCTGGCGCAGGTCGAGGTGGACGACGCCGCGGGCATGCATGGCGCGGACGAGCTCGCAGAGCCGCTGGAAGACGCGGTCGGGGAGCTCGCCCGGCTTGAACTTGTTGATGGTCCGCCCCTCGATGTACTCGAGGAGGAGCGCCCGCTTCTCGACGACCGCATAGGCCTTCGGGATGCCGGGGATGCCCTCCAGGTGGCGGAGGACGGAGAACTCGCGCTTGACCAGCGAGGGCGCCAGAAGGCCGCGGGTGACGGCGTTCTTCTTGCGGTAGTCCTTCAGGACCGCGGGACGGCCCTCGTGATCGACGACGGAGACGACGGGAGAGAGGAAGCCGCCCTTGTCCCGGAGGACGCGGGCCTTCAAGGCCTCAGGTTCTGGACGAGGTTGATGATCCATCCGTTCCAGATGATGGCGGCGACGCCGAACGCCATCGCGAAGGGGCCCCACTGCTCGCTGTTGTCGCAGGTGGCCTGCCAGCTCCAGGGGCGGTCCTGGGCACGCTCGTATCGAGTGAGCTTGGGGAAGTAGTCCGGGACGGCCCGGTCGTAATGGTCCCAGGCCTCGCCGAAGATATCGTGGAGGCGGTTGCCCTCGCGCTTCTTCTTGTAGGGGATGTAGTAGAAGATGAACGCCAGGACGGCGACGGCGAAGATCAGCCAGTTCATGTTCTTGTAGTACCAGGGCTGGCCGCTGTGCAGGTCCCCCATCGCGAGGAAGGCGGTGCCGACCATGCCCAGGAAGGTGCCGATGTAGAGGGGGTTCTTGACGTAGGCGTAGGGCCCGGTGACCGTGAGGACCTTGTTCTTCACCAGGTGGCCCGAGGCCCAGATGCGGAGCCAGCTCGAGGCGACCAGGAAGCCGATGCCGACCCAGAAATTCCAGAGCTTCCACTTGTCGACGCGGCGGTCGGCGAAGAAGATGAGGACGATCAGGAGCGCGTAGACGGTGATCAGCTTCCAGGAAAGCTTCTTGATGCGGGAAAGCTTCATGTGCGAGGGCCTTGATATAGCAGTTTTCGCCGACAAAACAAACCGTTAATTTTGACCTCCAAATCGTAATTTATGATTTGTAACTTATGACCTTGACTCCGTTGAGCCTCGGCGTATACTCCGGGAGGATGGCATGAAGGTCCTCGGAATCGAATCGTCCGGGACGAGAGGGGGGGTTGCTCTCCTCGAGTCCGGGCAGGTCCGGGGCTCCCGGCTCTTTGAGAAAGGGATGGTCCACGGCCGCGACATCGCGCCGTCGATCCGCTCGCTCCTGGACGAGCTCCGCTGGCCCCCCGAGGCGATCGACCTGATCGCCTGCGACATCGGCCCCGGCTCCTACACCGGACTCCGCGTGGGGCTGGCCGCCGCCAAGGGCCTCGCGCTCGCGCTCGGCCGCCCGCTCATCGGCGTCGCCTCGCTCGACGCCCTGGCCGAGGCCGCCCGGGACCGGGCCCGCGTGCTCTGCCCGGCGATGGACGCCAAGTGGGAGCAGATCTACGGCGCGGTCTACGAGGACGGCCGCCGGACCACCGACTATCTCGCGGAGAAGCCCGACGCCTTCGTCGCGCGGGTCCCGAAGGATGCCTACGTCTTCGGCGACGCGCTCGATCAATACGGCGGGCTCTTTCGCGACGTCACCCGCGGCCCGCGCGAGCTCTGGGACCCGCGACCCGAGGTGGTCGCGCTCCTGGGCCAGCGCCTCTATGAGGCCGGGACGCGTCACGACGCCGCGACCCTGGTGCCGCTGTACCTGCGGCCCACGGAAGCCGAGCTGAAGTTCGGCAAGAAAGCTTAAGGGGGGAGGGCGCGAGACAGGGGGGAAGAAGAGTCCCGGGCGGCCGGCCCTCCGGCCGCCCGGGACGGACCCTTCGCCGCGCGCGAACCAATGAGGGGTTATCGCGTCTGGGCCGAGATCGACCTGGCGGCGCTCCGCCACAACATCGGCCTGATCCGCCGCGCGCTCGAACCGGCCACCAAGATCATGGCCGTCACGAAGGCCGACGCCTACGGCCACGGCGCGCTCCCGATCGCCTGGACGGCCCTCGAGGCCGGCTGCGCGATGGTCGGCGTGGGCGACTCCGGCGAGGCCCTCCAGCTCCGCGAAGGCGGCATCCCCGGCCCGATCCTCATCCTCGGCGCCATCGTCGAGGAGGAAATCCACAAGGTCATCCAATACGACATCTCGGTCACGGTCCACTCGACCGACCTGCTCCCGCTGCTCAACCAGGAGGCGCGCCGCCGCGCCCGCAAGCTCCGCGTCCACCTGAAGATCGACACCGGCATGGCCCGCCTCGGGGCCTCCCCCGCCCGGGCCCTCGACGTCGCCCGCGCCATCCTGGACTGCTCGAACCTGCAGCTCGAGGGCGTTTCGACCCACCTCGCCTCCGCGTCCAACCCGGACGCGGTCCGCGAGCAGCTCGACCAGTTCCGCTCGGCCATCGACGAGCTCACGCAGGACGGGATCCAGCCGCCCATCCTGCACGCGGCGAACTCCGCCGGGCTCTTCACGTGCCCCGAGTCCCACTTCGACATGGTGCGCCCGGGCATCGCGCTCTACGGCATGGACCCGGGCGTCTTCGCGAAGCTGGGCATCCCGCTGAAGCCCGTGCTCTCGCTCAAGACCCAGATCGCGTACCTGAAGGGGGTCGGCGCCGACGTCGCCATCGGCTACGAGGGACGCCATCGCACCACGCGTCCCACCCGCATCGCCACCTGCCCCGTCGGCTACAACGACGGCTATCCCTACCAGCTCTCGGGCCGCGGCGAGGCCATGGTCCGCGGCCGGCGCGTGCCCGTCGTGGGCAACGTCACGATGGACTACATCATGCTCGACCTGGGGGACGTGCCCGACGCCGAGGTGGGCGACGAAGTGACGCTGATCGGCAACGGCATCCGGGTGGAGGAGCTGGCGCGCCGCGCGGGGACGATCCCCTACGAGCTCACCTGCCGCCTGGGCCGCCGCGTGGGTCGGGTGCCCGCCAACGCCGAGCAGCCGTTGCCCGCCGCCTTCCGGGTCGTGGCCTGAAGCGACAACCAAAAAAAAACCGTCTTGTCACGGACAAGACGGCTTCTTTTGATTTGTCGCGAAGGCTGACTACTCGAACGAGATCTCGACCTCGAGCTTGTGGCTCTTGACCGTGATCTCGCCGATCTTGCGGCGCTCTTCCTCGTTGCCGATGCTCGCGCCGGTGCCGGGCTTGCGGATCACGTCCAGCATGTCCCGGGTGGCTTCGAACGAGCCCGAGAGCAGGAGCGACGCGGCGCGCTTCTTGCCGAGGTCGTAGGTGAGGCGGCCCGTCTTCACCGCGAAGGTGATGGCGCCGCTGCCTTCCTCCTTGCCCTTCCCCGTGATCTGGCCGGCGAAGACGACGTTCGCCTTCCCGCCGTCCGCCGATTCGCAGGAGCACTCGAGCTTGCCCGTCGCCTCCTGGATGGCCGTCGGGAACACCACCGCCAGGAGGTCCTTCCCCTCGACGGTCCACTTGTCGCCCGCCTTCACCTCGCCGTTGGCGGGGAGCAGGCGGCTGATCTCGTTCCAGGCGCCCAGGTTCACGCCCTCGTTGGGGGGCGACTGCCCGTCCTGGTCCCGGACGGACCAGCCGGAATCGGTGCGCGTGGACAGGAACGTGCGGCCCGCCAGGGCCGTGGGCTTCTCCTCGATGGGGGTGTCGGTGCCGCTCTTCTGCAGCAGCGACGACTGACACTCGATCTTCACCGTCTTGGGATCCACCGGCGTCTGCACGAACTTCTCCCGGCGCGCCAGGTTGAGCAGGCGGGTCGTCTCGCCCTTCCCGTCCCGCACCACCGTCTCCAGCTCCACGGTCGACCCGAACGTCACGGTCGTCTTCTCCGTCGACTGCACGCACAGCGCCAACGCCATGAACCAGAGCATGGAAGGTTCTCCCAAAGGTTGAAGTTCGACCTTATAATAGCCCGCACACCCGCGAAATGCTAGGTGTCCCCCGGAAATGCTGGTATCCGACTTCGACTACAAACTGCCGCCCGAACTGATCGCTCAGGCGCCCCTTCCGCGCCGCGACCAGTCCCGGCTCCTCGTCCTCCACCGGGACGGCCGCCGCGAACACCGGCGCTTCACCGACCTCCCCGAGTACCTGAAGGGCGAGACCGTCTACCTCAACGACTCCCGGGTCCTCCGGGCCCGGATCTACCTGATCCGCTCGACGGGCGGCAAGGTCGCCGCCCTCCTGGTCCGCCGCCTCGGCGATCGGAAGTGGCACGCCCTCCTGGACGCCAGCGGCCGCCTCCAGGCCGGCGAGCGCCTCTGGATCGCCGACCCCAACAACCCCCAGCACAGCGTCCACTCCAAGGGGAAGCCCCTCTCGGTCCAGCTCAGCTCCAAGGAGGAAGACCACTGGACCCTGGACTTCGACGAGGAGCCCGACCTGAAGCAGCTGGGCAAGCCTCCCCTGCCCCCCTACATCAAGCGCCCCGCCGACTGGGGCGACGACACGCGCTACCAGACCGTCTTCGCGGCCAAGGAAGGGTCGATCGCGGCCCCCACGGCCGGCCTCCACTTCACCCCGGAGATCCTGGCGAAGCTCAACACGCGCAAGGTCACGCTCCACGTCGGCCTGGGCACCTTCAAGCCGGTCAAGGCCGAGAAGGTGGAAGACCACAAGATGCACGCGGAGTACTACGAGCTGGCCGAGCCGCCCCAGGGGAAAGTCGTCGCGGTCGGGACCACGACCTGCCGCACCCTGGAGACCTGGGCGCGGACGGGCCAGCTCTCGGGCTGGACCGACCTCTTCATCACCCCGGGCTTCGAGTTCAAGGTCGTGAAGTCGCTCGTGACGAACTTCCACGTCCCCAAGAGCACGCTGCTGATGCTGGTGTGCGCGCTGGCCGGGCGCGAGCGCATCCTGGATGCCTACGCCGAAGCGGTGCGCGAGAAGTACCGCTTCTTCAGCTACGGCGACGCGATGTTGATTCTGTAGGGCAAAGCAAGAAGCACGAAGTAAGAAGCAAGAAGAAGAATCAAGCTCCCCACCTCTTGATACTGCTTGCTTCGCGCTTCTTGCTTCTTGCTACTGCGACTCCAGCTGTTCGACCTTGAAGCCGTCCTTCTCGAGCAGCTTGACGAGGCCCTTCTCGCCGATCAGGTGGGCGGAGCCCACCACCACGAAGTGCACGTCCTTGGTCTTCAGGTATTCCCCGATCTTCTTCGCCATCCCGACGTTCCGCTCGTCGATGAGCTTCGCCTGGAACTCCGCCTGCGCGGCGTTCTTTGCGGCGCGCTTCTTGAGCATCTCGTCTTCCAGCGTCGCGGCGTCGCCCTTGCTCCAGGCGCCGACGATCTTCTCCATCCGCTCCTTCGCTTTGTCCGCTTCCTCGAGGGTCAGCTCGAGGAACTTCAGCTGCAGCTCCTCGGAGAGGCCGGAGAGCAGCTTGATCTGGTACTCCATCGACTCCAGCTCCAGGATCTCCTTCTTGTCCTTCGCGGCCTTCAGGAAGTGGCGGTCGATGCCCAGCTCGGGCGAGTAGCCCAGCTTGACCAGCGACAGGGAGGAGAGCGAAATCGAGAGCAGCCACGGCTTCATCTGCTCCAGCTGAGCCGCGGGCAGTTCAAGTTTCTCGGCGAGAGCGCCCAGCGCCTTCATGGTCTCGGGGGACGCGTGCTTCGACAGACCGTCCGGCGGAAAGTAGATCCCGTGCTGGAGCGCAAGCTGCTGCAGCTGGGCCGGGTCCGTCTTCGACTCGTCGGCCTCGACGACCAGATACTTCGACTTCTCGAACGCGGCCTCGATCTCCTTGGCGAGCGGGTACCACTCCTTCTTGCCGAGGTGGATCGACCCGAAGAGGTAGACCTCGGTCGTCGGTGAGCTCGCCTTCCAGAGGAAGAGCTTGGACCCGCGCTCGACCGACGCCGGCGCCGCGGGCGGGAGAAGCAGCAGGGACAGTCCGGTCAGGACCAGCCAGGGCAGGCGTCGGCGCATGATCGCTCCTTCCTCAGAATAGGGGAGGCATTATACCCAGGACCGCCCGCTTGGGAACTCCATAACGTCGCCCGGACGGCGCGCTCCTAGTAATTAGACGCAAAAGGAGCCCTGCCATGCGCGTGGAGCCGCGGCTTCTCCTGGTGCTGTTCGGCGCGATCGTCGTCCCCGCCTGCGGAGGCGGGGGCGGGGGCTCCCAGGCTCCGGACGTCGGCACCGCCGTCGGCATCGCCACCATCAACGGCCCGGAGGCCAACCAGACTGGCCTGGGCGGCGGCCGGCTCCCCCTCGTGCGGATCATCTCCCCGACGTCGGGCGCCACCTGCCACGAGGGCGCCACCATCACCATCCAGGCGGTCGGGATCGACCCCGACGCCATCATCGCGCGGGTCGACTTCTACGACGGGTCGGTGCTTCTCGGCAGCCGCCTGGTCGCCCCCTTCAACCTGGCCTGGGGCGGCGTGAAGGCCGGCGCGCACGTCCTCACGGCCGTCGCCTTCGACATTACGGGCGCCTCCGGCTCCTCGCTGCCCGTCACGATCTTCGCGGTCGCCCGCGGCGACGAGAACGAAGACCAGAGCGACGAGGTTCGACGCGGCAGGACCAACCGGAAGTAGCGCGGGAGGGGGTCGCCGCTAGGCGAAAATGGCGGGGAGCTTCTTCTCGACGCTGACGTCCGCCAGCTTCTTGATGAGGACGTAGGCGAAGCGGGGCCAGAAGCCGTCCTGCGACCCCAGGCGCTGCTCGTAGATCGCGATGTCACGCTCGGTGGCGTCCATGTAGTCCACCATCTTCTTGATCGCGAACGTGTCGTCGATCCGGAAGCGCTTGTTGATCGCGATGAGCTCCTCGCGGACGCCGTCCGCGCTGGCGACCGGCAGGCCTTCCTCGCCGCCGCCCGGGTCGGCCGTGAAGGGTTTCGCGAAGGGCACCGGCACCATCATGCAGGGCCGGTCGCGCAGGACGTGCAGGTGGGGCCAGAGGCCTTCGGCCTTCCCGTCGAGCCCGATCTTGAGCCAGTTCTTGAGCTCCTTGACCAGGCCCATCTTGGCCACGCGCAGGTGGGAGACGCAGTCGCCGGGCGTCTTGTCCCAGCCGCCGGGGTTGCCCTTCTGGCCGACGATCCGGGAGTTGACGGCGTCGACGACGTGCTCGACCTTCTTGCGCTCGCGGCGGCGCTCGAAGAACCCGAGCGAGGCCTCGAGCTGGGAATAGACGTGCCAGACCGGCTCGACGCGGGCGTTGAACCCGACGCCCTGCTGCGTCCGGTAGAACGTCGTCTCCGGCTTCTGGCCCGCTCCCGTTTGCGCCATCCGGCGTTCCGCTTCCCGTTCCTACTTTCGTTTCAGACGTTTCTTCAGGTCGTCCAGCGTATCGACGCGGCGCGTCGTCGGCGGCGTCCCCCCGGACGTCGGCGGCTGGATCCGCCGGGTCGTCGACGGCGTCGGCAGGCGCCGCGTCGCCGGCTTCTGGTCGCCGCGCAGCTCGTCGACGTTCATCGCGCGCATGATCGTCGAGCCCTGCCGCTGCCCTTCCTCCGGGCGGTACTCCAGCGAGCGGAAGCCGTCGATCTGCTCGTTGATGTCCTCCACCAGCTCGTGCGGGGTGGAGTAGCGGAGGTCCTTGTCCTTCGACATCATCCGCTCGATGAAGTAATGCATGTGCTTGGAGATGCGCTTGTTCTTCATGCCGGCGGAGCTGAGGGCCTCCATGACCTGCTTGGCCATCACCTCGACCGAATCGCTGCCGGAGAACGGCGTCTCCCCCATGACCATGTGGTAGAGCGTGGCGCCGAGCGAGTAGATGTCGGCCCGGACGTCGAGGTCCAGCTGGCCGCGGGCCTGCTCCGGGCTCATGTACTGCACGGTGCCGCTGGTCGTCTCTTCCTCGCCGGAGACGGTGACGCCCATCTCCTGGGCGAAGCCGAGGTCGATCACCTTCACCTGGCCGTCCTTGAGGAGGTAGATGTTCCCGGGCTTGATGTCCCGGTGGATGATCTTCTTGGACTGCATGTAGTCGATCGCCTTGGCCGCCTCCTGGATGATCTCCAGCGCGTGCGCCTCGGAGAGGTGCTTCTCCCGGTCGAGCGTCTCCTGGGCGGACTCGCCCTCGAGGCACTCCATGACCAGGTACGGCAGCGGGCCCATCATCCCCTGCGAGTAACCCTTCACCAGGTTCGGGTGATCGAAGGACACCAGCAGGGTCGACTCGCGCTGGAAGCGGCGGACGGCCTTCTCGTCCTTCGCGAGCGACGGGTGCATGATCTTGAGGGCCACCTTCCGGTTGTTCCGGAGGTCGTCGGCGAGGAAGACGGTGGCGGTGCCGCCGACGCCCAGCTTCCCGCTGATCCGGATGCCGGGGATGGGCTCGTTCGGGTTGGGCTTCGAGGGAGGCGGCTGGGTCGGGATCCGCTGGGTCCCCGGTCGAGGCTCCGCGGGCGCGGGCTGCGTGGGGATCCGCTGGGTGCCGGGCTTGACCCCCGTGGGCGCCGCGGTGTTCAACCCCAGGATCTTCTTGGCGCCGCTCGAGATGATCCGCACCTGGTCGGCCGTGAGCACGCCGTGGGCGAGCACGATCTCCTCGATGGTCTGGCGGGGCCCGGGGCCGGTCTGATTATTGAATTCGGCCAGCATCTCGGCCGCCTCCTCATGCGTCAGGAAGCTGTTCTTCGAGGCGATGGCCATGAAGGTCATTTCGAAGTTCGGCATGAGGTACCCGAGATTCTAAGTCCGTCGCCATTCTGAAGTCAACGCATAACCAATTCCAGCAACCCATCGGGAAATTCGGTTGGCCGAGGACCCCTCCGGCGTTATAATGCGGATGTCTCTCACGTAAGGATGATGCCGTGATCCACATGGAGCTTTCCCGAATCATCATCAGTGAGACCAACGACGAGCAGGTCATCGTCCTCAAGGAAGTCGACGGCGAGCGGGCCTTCCCCATCGTGATCGGCATCTGGGAGGCCGTCGCGATCGACCGCAACATCAAGGGCAAGAAGACCCCCCGCCCGATGACCCACGACCTCATCGAAAACGTCATCGCCGGCCTCGACTGCACGCTCGACCGCATCGTGGTCACCGAGCTCAAGGACCGCACCTTCTACGCCCGCCTCGTCCTGCGCCGCAACGGGAAGATGGTGGAGGTGGACTCGCGCCCCAGCGACGCCATCGCGCTGGCGGTCCAGATGAAGGCCCCGATCTACGTCAACGAGTCCGTGCTCGAGGAAGTCACCCCCAACAGCGGCCTCGGAGGCATTGGTCCCATGGATGCCGGACCTGAGGACGAAGGGGAGTCCGAAGAAGAGAAGTAACCCCGCCCCGAACCAGTACTCAGTACCCAGTACACAGGCAGAGTCATCCCCCCTGTCCCCCCGAGGGGAGAACCAAGATCAACTTCTCCATGCTGGTTCTGGAACACGGCGGTGGTCTGGGCTAGCGTCCCCCGCAGGGGGACAGGAGGGGGGAGCGCTTCTTCTGTTTCCTGTTTCCTGCTCCCTGTTTCCGGTGCAGGTCAGCGCTTGTGGGTCGTGATTAGTCCTACGGCCCCGTTGTAGTACAGGATGATGTCGCTGATGCCGTCGCCGTTCACATCCATCAGCTGCAGGCCCTTGGGGTGGCGGTCGATCTTGATCGAGTAGTGCGCCGTCCCGTCGAAGTCGATCCGCGGGCCGGAGCCCGTGTCCTTCACCCGGCCGGGATGGATGTTCAACTCGTTCGTCTTCGGGTCGATGGCGATCAGGTCGGGGCGGCCGTCGCCCGTCACGTCGCCCCGGATGAACAGGAGCGGCACCGCGCCCGCCCCCGCCTTCTCGAGGTCCTTCCGGGCGACGAGGATCTGCTTGTCGTAGACCGGGTCCTTCATGAACTGGTTCTTCGCGGGATCAAACTGGAACACCTCGTAGGTGATGGCCACATCGCCGAAGATGGCGGCGTTCGCAGCCTGCTTGAAGAGGTCCGTGCGCAGCCGCGACGTCACCACGTCCAGCTTGCCGTCGCCGTTCATGTCGATGAACTCCGGATCGATCGAGACGCCGTCGATCGAGATGATCTGGTCGGGGATGAAATTCCCCTTCCCCGTCCCCAGGTGGACGTAGATGCTCGTCTTGATGCTCTCGAAGAGGCCGAGCTGTCCCTCGATCTTCGTCACGACCAGGTCCGCGATTCCGTCGCTGTTGATGTCCACGAACTTCACCAGCGCGAGATTGATGCTGTCCTTCTTGGCCTCCCCGCGCAGGCTCGGGATCTCGTAGGTGACGCGGCTGCTGCGGTCCGAGGGGAAATTCCCCCCCTTCCTCTGAAGGTAGTAGGTCACCTGCTCCTTCCGGATCAGGACCAGGTCGGAGAGGCCGTCGCCGTTGATATCGACGATCTCCAGGCGCGGCAGCTCCGAGTAGGAGACGAACTGCGAGGGCGAGACATCGGGGTTCGCCGCGTAGTTCGACACCGCGATCTTCTTGTCTTCCGTGGGCGTCAGGTCCGACTCCAGCGTCGCCGTCTTCCCGAAGACCCCCGGGGCCGTCTGGAAGTAGATCCGGTAACCGTTGGGCAGCGGCACGATGAGGTCGTCGAGCCCGTCGCCCGAAATGTCCATCTTCCACTGCCATAGGGGGAGTTGTTTCAGGGTCGGGGTGCGGAAGAAGGTCCGCACGTGGATCAGCTTGACCGGCTTCTCGGCCGGACGCCCGTTCTCCCACGGGTAGACGTAGACGCCGTCCTCGGCGAGGAAGCCCACCTCGGCGCCGCCGCCCGGGAGGAAGTCGCCGATCACGAGCGCGCAGGCGTTGTCGCTCACGGGCCACATCACGTCGGGCGACTCGTTGTACTCGCCGTTCTTGTTCTGGTAGTGAAGGGAGAGCCAGCGCTCCGGCGGGTTCACGTCGAAGTTGATCGACACCCCGAGGATGTCGAGCTTGCCGTCGCCGTTGAAGTCGTAGTTCAGCGTCGACTCGCGGCGCCCGTAGACGGCGAGCCACTGGAGCTTGAACTCGAGGACGGGCGCCGGCCCCGCGGCGGAGTTCAGGGCCGGGAGGAGGAACACGAGCAGCAGGAATGTCGCCCGTGTCAGCATTCGGCGCATCATAGACCTTATACGACCCTGACGCAACGGCGTCGTTCTGATATACTCGCGGCCTGCAGCCTATGACCGCCGAAAACGTCCTCCCGTTCGCGGGCACCGACGAGGAGCTGGAGAAGTACCTCCAGGAGTTCGCCCGGCTTGCCGGCGGCTGGGTCGGGAAGATCCGGAGCGAGGGAGAATGGATGCTCCGCGCGGGCGCCCGGGGCTCCAGCAACCCCAACACCATCAACCGATCCACCCGGATCCGCCGCATGGAGGGGGGGCTGGAGATCTCCTCCGAGACCGACTGCCTGCCGTGGTTGCGGGCGAAGGTTCGCCGCATCCAGGAGTTCCGCAACGGCCAGTTGGCGGACTATCTCACCGCGCGCGTCCGCGGCTCCGGCCCCGAGAAGTTCGACGCATTGCGGCTGAGCGCTCCCTTCGCCCCCTTCGGCAGCGGGGTCGCCGCGCTGACCGCCTCGTTCACCTGGGTCGTGCTGACCGGGCTCGCCACCTTCGCGTTCACGTACCTCTTCACGGTGCTCGCCTCCTCCCTGTTCATGAGCTGGGAGATCTCCAGGATCGGCATTCACTCCGGTTATCTCCAGAAGCTCGAGGCGATTCCCCTTCCCTCCCCGGAAGAGGCGAGATCCACCAGCTCCCTAGGCGCCGCTGCAGTTTTCGCGTTCCCCATCGCCTTCTTCGCCGCCCTCGTCCAGATGGCGGCGCTCACGGCCTGCGACCTGGGACTCCGCACGGCAAGACTGCCCCAGGCCTCCTTCCTCTTCCTGACCATCCTGGCGACGCTGGCGTTCTGGCCCTACTCCTCGCTGGGGGCGGTCGGGCTCGCCGTCCCCATCCCGTTGGGAGCCGCGCTGGGCGCGAGCATCGTCTGGTCCCTCCGGCGTGAACGGGTGCGCGAGGGGCCGAAGCCTCAGAAGGCGCTGATCCTCGTCGGGGTGATCCTCGCGGCGTCCCTCGCAGGCGCGATCGTTCCCCGCCAGACACCGTGGAAGGACGCACTGCTCCGCGTGGCGCTCTTCCGCGACGCCTGGCTGCTCGGCAATCCGCTCGGCAAGAGCATCGCGGCGACCTACTACCGCTACACGCTCTACACGGCCGAGCCGCTCAAGGAGATTTACTCCATCGACGGCTCCCGTCCAACCCAGCAGCAGCCGATCGCGCTGTGCGAGGATGACGTGACGGCCGAGCGGCTGCGCTCCCTTCACTTCACCGTCAACCGAAAACCCGGCAAGATGGGCGGTATCTACGTCGGTCCGGACGGTGTCCCTCCCGGGAATAGCCTGGAGGAACTGAAGGCGAACCTGGATCAGGCCAGCCTCAGGTCCTTCCGGGGCGGCCCGCTCCGCGACCTCTGCTCCATTTCCTGGCGCGCGATCTACTACGCGGGGCCCCTGGTTGCCCTTCTTGTCCTCATGGGCGCCTTCGCGCCCTTCGTGTCGATCCTCTTCCGCAAGCTCCCGCCCAGGATGGCGACCTTCGCGCTCGCTGCCGCCACGATGGTGACGACGCTGATCCTCGTGCTGGCGTCCTCGGGCGAGGAGGAAGCCGTGAAGCCGGCGGACCTGGCCGACGCCCTGCTGAACGACGCCCGGGTCCGCATGCGCCACGAAGCGGCGGTGCGGGCCTTCGAGCTCGATTCGACGGCGGAACTGGCCGACGCGCTCCTCAAGACCGCGGACGACCCGGACTTCCGCGTCCGCCTCTGGGCCTGCGCGGCGCTCGGCAAGTCGCGCGACGCCCGGGCGCTGCCGAAGCTGATCCAGCACCTCGACGACCCGGAGCTCTTCGTCCGCTACCGGGCGGCACAGGGCCTGGAGTACCTCGGCAACCCCGGCGCCGTGCCGGCCCTGGAGAAGATGATGCGCGAGCGGTCCTGGTACGAAGGGGTCTACGCGCTCGAGGCCCTGCGCAGGATCCGCCCGGGGCAGTACTGATGCAGCCGCTCTCTCCCTGGACCTACGGCCGCCGCAACGTCCGCAAGATCCTCCCGACCGTCATCATCCTCACGTTCGTGGTGATGCTCGTCGTCGTCATCCTCTCGACCCTCTCGGGCCTCCGCGAGTCGACGCTGGTCTACACCCGCGAGTTCGACGAGTGGACGCTCGTGTTCCCCAAGCGGGACACGCGGCTCCCGAAGGCGCTGCTGGCGGAGATCGCGGCGCACCCGGCGGCGGAGCGCGTCATCGACTCGCGCAACTGCTTCGTCCGCGTGAAGACGCTGATCGGCCCCATGCCGTTCAACCTTCGCGCCGCCCGTCGCGAGGAGATGGACTACCTGCTCCAGCGCGTCGGCGCGACGCTCCGGGAGGGCTCGCTCCCGAAGCCCGGTACGAGCGAGGTGGCCCTCCACGAGAACATCATGAAGGCCAACGGCTGGTCGCTGGGCCGCGAGTTCGGCATCGACGTCGACGAGGAGGACTGGATGCCGGGCCGCTTCAAGGTCGTCGGGGTGCTCGACGGCCCCACGCCGGTCGGCGTCTGCTCCTTCGAGTTCCTGAACAACCCCCTCCAGTACACGTTCTCCGCCAAGCTCTGGGAACGGGTCGTGGTGGTCTCGAAGCCCGGGCGCGTCGCGGAGCTCAACGCCTACCTGCGCGGCCTCAAGGACGTGAAGGTCTACGACAAGACCCGGGCGGTGGACGACGTGGTCCAGGGCTTCGACCGCATCATCCTCGTGTTCCGCTTCATCTCGATCGTGCTCATCGCGGTGGTGTCGCTCGTCGTCGGCCTGATCAACAACATCTTCTTCGCGCAGCGGATCGACGAGTTCGCGATCCTGCTGGCGATCGGCCACACGAAGCGCCGGCTCTTCCGCATGGTGTGGGGCGAAACGGCCGCGATGATGACGCTGTCCTGGGTGCTCGGCGTGGCGCTCGGGATCGCGATCTTCGCCGGCTTCCGCGGCTTCGTGCTGCTGCCGCGCGGGATCCCGGTCCCCTTCTGGCACCCCGGCCCCCTGCTGGTCTCGGTGGCGCTCCCCCTGGTGGCGCAGGTCTTCGCGGTGGCCACGGTCCTGGGCCGTCTGCGCAAGCTGGACCCGGTCAGCATCATCGAGAGGCGCGGATGAACGAGATTGGCCACAGAGCCCTCCGAGCCCACAGAGAAGAGCCCGCTCCGCGGGCTCTGTGGCCATTCCGGAGGGTGTCGTGCTGAGCGGGAACAACCTCAGTCTCGTCTACCGGGACGCCGCCAACGAGGTGCGCGCGGTCGACGGCGTCTCGCTCGAGGTGAAGGAGGGGGAGTTCATCGGCATCCTGGGGCCGAGCGGCTCCGGCAAGAGCTCCCTCCTCTACCTGCTGGCGGGCCTGAAGGCGCCGTCGTCGGGGACGGTCCGCTTCGGCGGCCAGGCGCTCGGCGAGCTCACGCAGGACCATCTCGCCGAGTTCCGCCGCGCGAACTTCGGGTTCATCTTCCAGAACCACTTCCTGATCAACCACCTGACCAGCCTCGAGAACATCCACGCGGCGGGCAATGGCGACCCTTCGACAGGCTCAGGGCAGGCAGCGCCCGCCCTGCTGGAGGACCTGCGGGTCAGCCACTGCCGCGACAAGTTCCCCTGGCAGATGTCCGCGGGCGAGAAGCAGCGGGTGGCGATCGCCCGAGCGGTCGTGCACCGCCCGAAGGTCGTCTTCGCGGACGAGCCCACCGCCTCGCTGGACCGCCCCAATGCCGACCTCGTCGTCGACTGCCTCCGCCGGGTGACGCAGGGGGGAACGCTCTTCGTCGTGACGCACGACGAGTCGATCCTCAAGGGCGCCACGCGCGTCCTGCGCATGAAGGCCGGGCGCGTCGACGCCTGACGCTTACGCCCGCGCCTTGGCCGGCTTCTTCGACTCCTTCTCGGAGCCGCCCGGCGTGTAGATGTCGAGCCAGTCCTGGTGCTTGGAGGCGCGGCCCTTCACGACGTCGAAGAAGGCGTCCTGGAGCTTCTTGGTGATCGGCCCGCGCGTCCCCTTCCCGATCGCCCGTCCGTCCACCTCGCGGATCGGCGTCACCTCGGCGGCCGTCCCGGTGAAGAAGGCCTCGTCGGCGATGTAGAGCTCGTCGCGGCTGAAACGCTGCTCCTCGACGGGGATGTTGTTCTCGCGCGCCAGCGTCATGATCGTGTCGCGCGTGATGCCGGGCAGCACGCAGGTCAGCGGCGCGGTCTTGATCTTGCCGTCGCGGATGAGGAACAGGTTTTCGCCGGAGCCCTCGGCGCAGAAGCCCTCGGTGTCGAGCATGATGGCCTCGTCGAAGCCGAGCGACTTCGCCTCGCGCTTGGCGAGGATGCCGGTCACGTAATGGCCCGTCAGCTTGCCGCGGGTCATCACGGTGTTGGGCTGCCAGCGGGTGTAGGACGAGATCTTCGCCCGGATGCCCTTCTCAATGGCCTCGTTCCCGAGGTAGGCGCCCCACTTCCAGGTGGCGATGAAGGCGCGGATCGGGTTGTCGCCGGGGAAAACGCCCATGCCTTTGCCGTCGCCGATGAACACCACGGGACGGAGGTAGCCGGCCTTCATGCCGTTGGCCGTCAGGGTGTCCTTCGCGGCCTTGCAGAGATCGTCGACCGAGTAGGGGCACTGCATCTGGCCGATGTGGCACGAATCGAGCAGGCGGCGCATGTGCTCGCGGTGACGGAAGACGGCGGAACGGCCGTCCTCGAGCTCGTAGGCGCGGATGCCTTCGAAGGCGCCGAGGCCGTAGTGGAGGGTGTGGGTCAGGACGTGGACCTGGGCGGCGGCCCAGTCCACGAGCTTCCCGTCCATCCAGATGAATTTTTCTTGGTCCACCACGGCTCTAGTCTCCCAAGGGTAAAAAAAGGGGCCCTTCCCGATCAACGACCGATGAGCTTCAGGAAGGCCCCTTCGTCCAAGACCTTTATACCAAGTTTGGTCGCCTTTTCAAGCTTGCTCCCGGCGCCGGGTCCCGCGACCACGAGGGTCACGGTCTTCGACACGCTGTCCGAGGTCTTCGCGCCGTGCGACTGCGCCAGCGCCTTGGCCTCGTCCCGGCTCATGGACTCGAAGCCGCCCGTGAAGACGATCACCTGCCCCGCCAGCCCGTCCCCCGCCCGCTCGGGCGCCTTGAAGGTGATCCCGGCGTCCAGGAGCTGCCGGATCAGCTTCACGTTGCGGGAGTCGTCCAGGAACTTGCGGATGGACTCCGCGACCGTGGGCCCCACGTCCTGGGTCTCCTCGATCTCCTCCGCGCTCGCCGCCTGCAGCTTCTCGAGGCTCCCGAAGTGCTCCGCCAGCGCGCGCGCCGTCGCCTCGCCCACGTGCTTGATCCCGAGCGCGTTGATGAAGCGCGGCAGCGTCGTCTTCTTCGATCCCTCGACGGCGTCGAGCATGTTCTGGGCCAGCTTCTCCCCCATCCGGGGCAGCGTCAGGAGTTGCTCCTTCTGGAGCGAGTAGAGATCGGCGAGCGACTTCAGCATCCCCGTGCCGACCAGCTGCTCGATCCACTCGGGCCCCAGCCCCTCGATGTTCATGGTCGCCCGGGAGCAGAAGTGGTCGATCGCCTTCTTGAACTGCGCCGGGCACGCGAAGCTGTTCGTGCAGAGCACGTCCGCCTCCGTCCGCTCGACCGCCGCGCGGCAGGCCGGGCAGGTCGAGGGGATCTCGGGCGTCGCCGCCCCCGGCGGGCGCTTCGCCTCGATCACCTTCACCACGTAGGGGATCACGTCGCCCGCGCGGGTCACGAGCACGGTGTCGCCCTTGCGGACGTCCAGGCGCTGCAGCTGGGCGACGTTGTGCAGGGACGCGTTCGAGACCGTGACCCCGCTGATGGGCACGGGGCGGAGCTTGGCCACCGGGGTGATCTTTCCGCTGCGTCCCACGTTCCACTCGATGTCCTGGACCTCCGTCGTCTCCTCGCGGGCCGGGAATTTGTAGGCGATCGCCCACTTGGGGCTCTTGCTGCGGGCGCCGAGCTGGTCGCGGACCGACAGGTCGTTCACCTTGATGACGATCCCGTCGATCTCGTGCTCCATGCCCTCCCGGCGCTCCAGCGTCTCCTGCCAGTACTGCTGGATCTCGTCCACCGTCGCGCAGACCCGGAAGGGCGGGATCTCGAACTTCAGGGAGCGCAGCCAGCCGAGGACCTCCTCGTGGGTGGTGAACTTCCTGCCCTTCAGGGTCCCCAGGCCGTAGGCGACGAACTTGAGCGGCCGCGACTTCGTCACCGTCGCGTCCTTCTGCTTGAGCGAGCCGCTCACCAGGTTCCGCGCGTTCGCGAAGGGCTCCTCCCCCTCCTCCAGCAGCTTCCGATTGATCTCGCGGAAGTCCGCCAGGTCCAGGTAGCTCTCGCCCCGGATCTCGACGAGCTCCGGCGCGTCGGCCAGCGAGCGCGGCAGCTTCCGGATCGTCTTTACCGTGTGGGTCACGTTCTCGCCGACGCGGCCGTCGCCGCGGGTGGCCGCGAGGGTCAGGACCCCGCGCTCGTACACCAGCTCCAGCGAGTCGCCGTCGACCTTGGGCTCCGCGGTGAAGCTCCAGAGCAGCGACTTGCCGAGGTCGCGCTCCATCGACGCGATCCAGCCGGCGATGTCCTCTTTGGTGTAGGCCTTCTCGAGCGAGAGCATCGGCTGGCGATGCTCCGCCTTCTCGAAGCGCTCGACGGCATGGCCGCCGACCTTCTGCGTGGGAGAGTCGGGCGTGACCCAGTCGGGGTGCTCCTTCTCCAGGGCGACCAGCCGATCGTAGAGACGGTCGTACTCGGCGTCGGAGACCTCCGGCGCGGCCTGGTCGTAGTAGAGCCGGTTATGGTGCTCGATCTCCTTCCGGAGTTTGTCGTACTCCTGGCGGGTCGTCATGCGCCGTAGACCTTTCTCCGGACCGCCTGGACCAGGGTGTCGTCGGGCTCCAGGTCGGCCACCGCGTTCTCGAAGAGGCTCCTCCGCACGAAGATCGCGGGAGGGTTGTCGGGCAGCACCCGGCGGGCGATCCGGATCAGCAGCTCCGACTCCGGGCGCGCGAGGCCGCTGGCGCGGGCGAGCTTGAGGAACAGGCGCCGCCCCACCACCCGGTCCCGCCCGGACGCCCAGGCGTAGAACAGCGCCGCCACGATGCCCAGGCCGAGGATGACGCCGAAGAGGATCGCGAGCGAGCTCTGCGAGGCCGAGTACTCGCGGAAGCCGCGGCTCACCTTCTCGAGCGCGTCGTTCTGGACGAGGGCGAAGAGGCTCACGGCGCCGGCGCTTCCTTGCCCGAGGCCCGCGAAAGGACCTCGCTGATCTTCTGCCGCACCAGCGGGCTGGGGTCCGCTTCGATCCGCGCCAGCAGCAGGTCCATCGCGCCCGGGAACTTCACCTCGCCGAAGGCCCAGACCGCAGAGAGCCGCATCATCTCGTCCGGGTCGCCCAGCATCTGCTGCAGGGTCGCCTGCCCTTCCGGGCTCCCCAGGTTCCAGAGCGCCTTGGCGGCGTTGGCGCGCACGCGGTTGTCCTCGTCGCGGAGGAACGGCATCAGGACCGGGACCACGCGCGGGTCGGCGCCGTCCTCGAAGGCCTCGATGGCGTTGGCACGGACCCGCTTGTCCGGGTCCGAGAGAGCGGCGACCAGGAGCCGCATCCCCTCGACGCTCTCGGTCAGCTGCACGATCTTGAGCGCGGTCGCGCGGACCCGGCGATCGGGGTCGTTCAGCAGGGCCATGAGGTTGTGGCGCAGGTCGGTCTCGGCGTCGACGTAGTCGATGACGCGGAGCGCACGGAGGCGGCGCGCGGGGTCGAGCGCGGTGAGCTCCTCGGCCAGGCGGTCGACGATGCGAGTGTCGATCTTGGCGAGCGCGCGGGCCGCGGCCTCGCGGGTCTCGGGGTCGAGCCGTTCGAAGGAGCGGAGGTACTTGTCGAAGCTCGCGCTCGCGACCTCGCGGGTGGCCATGCGCCGCAGTTCCTCGGAGGGCGAGTTGAGCAGCGGCATCAGCATCCGGGCCTTGTTGGGCGGGTTGAGCCCGATGATGGTCCGCGCGGCGGCGAGCTTCACCTCGTCCGCGGGGTCGTCCAGGAAGGAGCGGGAGAGGTCCAGGAGCTCCGGGTACGAGATCGATTGGAGGGTCAGGAGCAGCCGAGCGCGGACCTCCGGGTGGGGCGAGCCCGCGAAGTGGAGCAGCTGCTCGTTCCGGCGCGACGGCTCCAGCCCCGTCAGCGCGATGAACTCCATCAGCTTCACGGCCGTGAAGGGGTCGACGTCGGTCGCGTTCTCAATCGTGTGCCACCAGATCAGCTCCTTCGTCCGCCGCGCGAGGGACTCGAACTTCTCCGGCGTCATGCGCGAGAGAACCGTGGCCAGGAGCGCGGGGAACCCGGAGTCGCGCCGGAGCTTGAGCGCGTCCATCGCGGCGTCCTGCAGCCGCGGCCGGGGGTCGAGCGAGAGACGGAAGATCAGCTCGATGGCGGGCTCGGTCTGCGAGGTCGCCAGCGCGTGGATGAACGCCGCCACCGTGGCGGGCTCGCTGCGGGTCGTGAGGATATCCGCGATGATCGAGAAGGCGTCGTCGCCCGAGTCGATGACCGTGTCGATGAAGACCCGCTTGGCGTGGAGCGGGTAGGCGCGCAGGATCGGGCCGAGGGATTCCAGCATGGTCGCGCGGTTCTCCGCGAGGAAGCGGCGGCTCTCGGAGTCGCCGTGCATGCGCGCGGCGACCAGGTGGTAGTAGTAGCGGTTGGCGATCGCCTCGAGGGCGTCGGCGACGCTTTCGCGCACGACGGGCGAGGGGTCCGAGAGGCCGCGGACCAGGATCGAGCCCGCCTCCCGCGGGCGCAGCGCGGCCAGCACCTGGTAGGCGGAGCGGCGCGACCACTCCTTGGGGGAGCGGAGGACGTCGCGCGCGACCGAGACGAACTGGTCCCCCCGGGCGACGACCTTGCGGCGGACGTCGGCGGTCAGGTCGGGAAAATGCTGGATGACCAGGTCGGGCCGGTTGAGGCCCTCCGGGTCGCTGAGCGCGTCGAAGGCCGCGGACTGCAGCTCGACATACGGCTCGCGGAGCGCCGCTTCCACGTAGGGCAGGCGGTGCTCGACCGGAAGCTCGGCCAGGAAGGTGAAGGTCTCCGACACGCCCATCGGATGAGATTTTAGTTAAATCGTCCCTGAAACGTGAGCATGTTTCTCATCGGAAAGAATGCGGATTGGCCACAGAGGACACGGAGGGCACAGAGCAGATTCTTCTCTGTGGGCTCTGTGCCCTCTGTGGCCAATCAGCGCTCGGGCAGCGCGGCGACCAGCGCTTTGAACTGCAGGCCGCGCTCGGTGAAGTTGCGGTACATGTCCCAGCTCGCGCAGGCAGGCGACAGCAGGACCGTCTCGCCGGACTTCGCCGGAACGCGGACGGCCTCCGCGAGCGACGACACCTTGACGATCTCGGGCACGCGCGGCGCGGCCCGCAGGGCGGCCTCGATGGCGGGCGCCGTCTGGCCCATGAGGACGGCGGCGCGCACCGGCTTCCCCGCGACGGCGCGGGCGAAGGTCTCCCAGGGGGTCTTCTTGTCGAAGCCGCCAAGGATGAGGACGAAGGGGCCGGGCAGGGTCTCGATCGCCGCGATCGTCGCCTCGGCGTCGGTGGCCTTGGAGTCGTTGTAGTACTTCACGCCGCCCTTCTCGGCCACGAACTCGAGGCGGTGCTCCACGCCGGGGAAGGTGTTGAAGACGTCTTCGCAGGCGGCCTTCCAGCCCTCCCAGGGCCCCAGGGCCCGGGTCGCGACCGCGGCCGCGGCCATGTTGGCGAGGTTGAACCAGCCCGGAATCTTGCGGCGGCGAACGTCCAGGCGAAGCTCTGGGAATTCGATCGTCTCGTCATGAGCCCAGGCGCCGGCCGGGGGAGCCTCTTTCAGGCTGAAGTAGGAGTCCTCAGCTCGGGACGCGGCGGAGAAGCCCTTTACCGTAGGATCGTCCCAGTTGAGAACCTTCTTCTCCGCGTGGGTCACGATCTGGCGCTTCGCGGCGATGTAATTCTCCATCGTCCCGTGGCGGTCCAGATGATTGGGGGAGATGTTGAGCACCACGCCCACCTGCGGACTCCGCTTCAACATCCCGAGGTTCTCGAGCTGGAAGCTGGAGAGCTCCAGCGCGACCAGGTGATCCGGCGCGATCTCCGGCAGAGACTCCAGGAGCGAGATCCCGATGTTCCCGCCCACCCAGGTGCGCTTCGGGTGCTTCTTCAGGATCTCGCCGACCAGGGTGGTGGTCGTGGTCTTCCCATTGGAGCCGGTGATCCCAAGAATGGTCTCCGCGCGGCAGAGCTTGAAGAAGAGGTTCATCTCCGTCTCGAGCGCGCGGGCCAGCTTCAGGTACGGGTTCGACTCCGGCACGGCGGGGTTGACGATCACGAGGTCGGCGTCCCGGAAGTCCCGCTCGTCGTGGCCGCCGAGCTTGAAGGTGACGGGAAGCGAGCGGAGCTGCTCGACGGACTCGCGCAGGTCGGTCTCGCTCTTCGAGTCGGTGACCGTGACCTTCGCGCCGGAGCGGACGAGGAAGCGGGTGACCCCGAGGCCGCCGCCGAAGAGGCCCAGACCCATGACGGTGACGTGCCTGCCGTCGAGGGGCGGCAGCTCGCGGATCAGCGGGAGGACCATGTCATTCCTTGGGCGGAAGGGCTCGCTTGCGGAGCTCGGCGGCCCGCTCGAAGACGGCCTCGAGTTCCTCCGGGGAGACGGGGGCCTGCTCCAGGGTGTAGGAGACCGAGTAGCGGTCGCGGATCGTGATCGGGATGAGAACGTCCGTGATGAAATCGATGGGGATCAGCTGCCACCAGGGCGCCGACAGGACCACCTCGTGGCGGACCAGCGAGAAGCCCCGGAGCTCGAGGACCAGGACCCGCGTCCCGTACCAGGTGTAGGCGACCTCGCAGGGGGTCGTGCCGACCTTTTCGCCGTCGAGGTAGACCGCCGCCCCGGGCGGGTCGGAATGGATGGCCAGGAGGCGCTCGACGCAGCCGGACTGCGAGAGCAGCGCCAGAAGCGCCGCCGGCAGGAGCAAAGCCCGTCGCATGGGCCCAATCCTAGCAGCCCCCCGGGGGAGGGTCAATCCGGCGGAGAAAACAACCTGGTTACTTTCTCCACACGGAGAAAGTAACCAGGTTGTTTTCTCCACTTTGTTGACGCGGGGTGGGTGGCGCTGGGATAATCCCCCTCGATGAAATGCCTCCTGCTCGGCGCCGGCTACGCGACCCGACTCTACCCGCTGACGAAGGATCGGCCCAAGCCGCTCCTTCCCGTCGCCGGGATCCCGATCCTGCAGCGCATCTGCGAGCAGCTCTTCAAGGTGAAGGCGCTCGACACCATCTACGTCGTCACCAATCACCGCTTCGCCGGCCATTACTACAACTGGCTCCGCGACTACCAGCATCATCGCGCCCTGCCCGTGCCGATCGAGATCTACGACGACCTCACCACGACCCCCGACGACCGGCTCGGCGCCATCGGCGACATCCAGTTCGTGATCCAGAACGCCAAGATCGACGACGACCTGATGGTCATCGCGGGCGACAACCTGATCGAGTTCAACCTCCAGGACTTCGTCGAGATCGCCAAGCCCAAGGGCAGCGCCGTCTGCCTGAAGGACCTGAAAGTCAAAAAGAAGGTGTCCCTCTACGGCGCCGTCGAGATCAACAAGCAGGGCAAGGTCATCGACTTCGAGGAGAAGCCCCCCAAGCCGCGGACGACCCTGATCTCGATCGGGCTTTACTATTTCGGCAAGGCTCACCTCCCCCTCTTCCGTCAATATCTCGAGGAAGGCCACAGCAAGGACGCCCCGGGCTTCTACCTCCAGTGGCTGCACAAGCAAATCGACGTGCACGGCCACGTGATCGACGGGGAATGGTACGATATCGGCGACATCGACTCGTACAATGCGGCCAACGAGATCATGATGAAGGGGAAGGAATGAAGAAATATGCCGTCCTGTTCCTGGCGCTGCTGACGGGCTGCTATTACGACCGTCCGAACCCCTGGAGGACGGCGCGCGACGTCGAGCGCTACAACGACAAGAAGGAAGAGGACTGGCTCCTGGAGCTGGAACGCCCCTACGCGCTGCCGCAGCACGAAGGGGTCGCCTTCACCCTGCCCGACCTCGAAGGCTGGCGCGACACGGTGCTGGCCAACTCCGACTCGCTGACCCTGAAGCTGATGCGTGATCAGTCCGCCGCGAAGGCCGCGTCGCTCGAGAGCCGCGCGATGTCGATGGCCCCCATCCGCGAGGACAACAAGGTCCCGATCTACGAGCTGCTCTGGCAGGCGCGGGTCGAGAAGGTCCGCCTGCGCATGATCGAAGAGCGCCTCTCGGTGGTCGGCCGCTAGCCCGCTACCTCTTGTAGACGAGGTCGATCACGGCGACCTCGGGGCGCGCCAGGAAGCGGACGTGCGGGATGCCGCCGCCTCCGGATCCCACCCCCCGGCTCACGTACATGGGCACTCCGTCCACGCTGTAGAGGCCGCGCTCGTACGTCTTGTGGTATTTGGAGAGCGTGATCACCGCGCCCCAGAAGGGCAGGCAGACCTGGCCCCCGTGCGTGTGGCCGCAGAGGAAGAGGTCCACGCGCTGCGCCGGGTCGCGCTTGCGCAGCTCGTCCACCGCGTCGGGGATGTGGTGGAGGAAGATGGTGTAGGCGCCGTCGTCCTTCGCCGGGAGGAGCTCCTTCAGGCTCCGCGAGGGCGTCATCCCCTGCCCCACGATCCGCAGGCGACGGCCGTCGCGCTCCAGCACGCGGGTGTCGTCCACGAGCCAGGTCGCGCCGGCCCGCTGGAAGATCTCCCCCGACACGAACTTCGTGTCCCAGTTGCCCTCGACGCCCATCACGCCGAGCGGCGCCTTGAGGGCGCCCAGCACCTCGTGCAGCGCGGCCGCCCCTTCCCGGACGTTCAGGTAGTCCCCGGTCAGGAGGATCATCTGCGGCTTGGCCTCGAGGACCTGCTCGATCATCCGGCGCTCCCGCCGGCCGACGCGGTCGAGGTGCAGGTCCGACAGGTGGACGATGCGAAAGCTCTGATAGCCCAGCACGGGCTCGGTGACCTGGATCTCGGTGCGGGTCGTCTGGACCCAGTCCGCTTCGATCAGGTTCCCGTAGGCGAAGCAGGCGGCGTAGAGGGCGAGGACGGCGGCGGCGGGGCGGACGGCCCAGGGGCTCTCGACCCAGGCCTTCTTGTCGGGAGGCATGAGGCGCCAGCGGCGGGCCAGGCGGTAGGAGATCGCTGACGCGAGCGCCACCCCGGCAACGAGAGGGGTGGCGAAGATCAGCGTGAGAAGAAAGACCGCGTCGCTGGGCAGCGGTTCAGACATCCCTGCGCCCGAACCCCGGCTTCGGCGCCGGGGGCCCCTTTCTGCTTACTGCTGCGGAGCCGCCGGCTGGCCCGAGAGGGCCGCCTTCACGCGGTCGTGCCCCTTCAGCGCCTCCTCGTTCTCGGGGGCGTTGTTGAGGGCGCCGTTGTAGTGCCGGAGCGCGGCTTCCAGGTCGCCGCGGCCTTCGTAGAGGCGCGCCAGGGTCAGGTGGATCTCCAGGCGCAGGCCGGTCGTCCAGATGCCGCCCAGCGCGTTCTCGTAGTGACGGATCGCCACCGCGGGCTTCTTGTCCGCCATCGCCTGCTTGGCGATCGCCAGGTCGGTCAGGGCCTCGTCGGTGAAGACGTTGGGCTCGACCACTTCGACCCGGTTGACCTCGAACCAGGCCTGCATCTCATAGTCGCCCATGACGCGGCCGCTGATGCGCACCAGGGAGAAGCGGCTCGCGGTTGTCAGGTCGGGGACGTTCGGGTCGTTCTTGGCGACGAAGAAGAGCGGGTGGCTCTTCGCGCGGTCCTCCGCGGTCCAGAGCTTGGCGTCGGCGGGCCAGGCCGAGAAGGAGATGTAGCGCTCGGCCGTGAAGGTCGTCACGAAGGGCACGAAGGCCTTCTCGCCGACCCGGTTCAAAATGGCATCGAAGCGCACGTCGACGTACTTGTAGGCGCTGGGATTGGAGACGACCAACCGCATCGGCACTTCGGTGAACGGCCCGCCAAGGTTGCGGCGGAAATCGCGCTCGCTCTGGTCGACGATCCGCTCGAGATCGCCGTGCCAGTACGTGCAGGCGTTGAGGGCCCCCAGCGACGCGAGAAGGGCCGCGACAACGGACTTCCGAAGGAACGCCTTGGTCATATCCCCTCCGAACCGTTCCCTATCAAGATGTGGACATTCAACTCTAACACGAAAAGGTGAGTAGTCAAATTAAAACTCCGGAACAGTGCCCAACGTCCGGCGCGGCAACGCGTTAAACAGATCGTGAGAAAGCGCAAGGACGAGGGGATCGCGCTCATCCTGGCCCTCCTGGTGCTCGTCATCCTGGTGGTGGTGATCCTCCAGATGACGGCCTCGTCACTCCACAACCGTACCCTGGCCGAGAACCACCTGGCGGACCTGCAGAACACCTACGGCGCCCGCGCGGGCTACCAGCGGGCCCTGATCTTCCTCCAGCTCGACCAGGAAAAGGCCCCCGAAATCGACACCCTCAAGGAGCGCTGGGCGAGCCCCCTCGAGTTTGAGCTCGGCAAGGCGCACGTCCAGGTGAAGGTCACCGACAGCGAGCGCTACATCAACCTCTCCCAGCTCGTGAACGACAAGGGCGAGGTCGTCCCGACCGTGGCCTCCCAGCTGCGCCGCCTCGTGAAGCTGCTGCGCCACACGCCCGACATCGCCGACCGGATCATCGACTACATCGACGCGGATACCAAAGGAGAGTTCGAGGCGCGGGCGAAGAACGACAAGCTCTACAATCTCGAGGAGCTGCTCCGGATCGACGGGATCACGCCCGAGATCCTCTACGGCGGCACCTTCGACGGACAGGAGCGGAAGGGCCTGAGAGAGTTCCTCACCATCTGGCCCAAGACGCCTCCCGAGGGCGCCCAGGTCGGCATGGTGAACATCAACACCGCCTCAAGCGAGGTCCTGCAGTCGCTCTCCGACCAGATGACGCCGGCCGTGGCCGACGCGATCGTGGCCTGGCGGGACCAGCCGGCCGGCCCCGGCAGCCAGCCCGGCCAGAGCGGGGAGTTCCAGAAGGTGGAAGATCTCAAGCGGGTCCCGCAGATGAGCGACGGCATCTACACGTCGATCCAGGGGCAGATCACGGTGAAGTCCTCGACCTTCGAGATCCGGGCCCGCGGCACGGTGGGCAAGGTCGAGAAGTCCTGGGTCTACGTGGTGCAGCGCAAGGGCGGCGCACCCAGCGCCGGAGGCCTCACGCCGCCCCCGCCGCCGCCGTCGTCGGGCACCCCGGCGCCCGCCCCGTCGGCCGCCATCACCCTCATCGGGGCGCAGGCGCTCAACGATTACACTTCCAGCAAGCCGCCGGACGCCGAGAAGTAGGGGTCCCCGGCGCCTCCCGACTTTAAAAAGACAAGGGCCCCGGTCTTTCGACCGGGGCCCCGTATCTCGTCTTCAGAATGAAGACTCGTTAAGGCAACTAAACCCTTCGTTAGAAGGGCATGATCGCTTCGAAACCGAGCGTGTTGTCGCCGCGAGCGGCCTTCTCGTTCCGCGTGAAATCATGGTTGTTCGAGTCATCATGACGGAACTCGATCCGGATGATGAGCTGGTTCGCAACCTTGATTTCCTGGGTCAGCGTGAACTCGAAGACGCGCGAGCCCGTGCCGCTGTCACCCGCCACGGTGGGTCCGAGGAGGGCGCCGTTCTTATCGCTGAAGTACTCGACACGCAGCGCCGTCGCCATCGCGTCCGTCCAGGCGTACTTGCCATAGAGGGCGAGGCCCGAGAACGGCGTCCGGGCGTTGACCGCGCCGAGGCCCTGCTGCGCCGACGCGAAGTCGACGTTCAGGCCAACCGTCAGCTTGTCCATCGTGTACGCTGCAACGATGTCGAACAGGTAGAAGTGCTCCGCCGTCGTGGTGTTGGTGCCCGAGGCGGTATCGTTGCCGGTGATCATGGTCAGCGCAACGAGCACGTCCTTCACCGGCTTCACCGCAACCTGGAACTCGACGGCCTTGCCGTGGTCGTCGTCCGCGAAGCGGTCCGTGGTGCCGGCGTTCAACCCGTTGTTGAAGCCCAGCGTGAACGTGACCATGTCGTTGTTCGACCCGCCCATGCCATAAGCCACCCGCACGCCGGTATGCGTGAAGGGCTGGATCAGCCCGAACAGCATGCCGCGCGAGTAGTTCATGTTGTTGACGTTCTCGAGGACCTCATAGCCCGCGAGCGTCGCCATCTTGCCGGCGCGGATGTCGAGGCCGCTGCCGACGGGCGCGATGATCTGGATCCAGCCTTCCTGAAGGTCGAACTGCGCGTTGTCATAAAGGCCAGGATCGTGGCCGGCCGCCAGCTCGATGTGGTAGCCGACGATCATGTCCTTGCTGGCCAGACGCTCCAGCTGCAGGTGCGCCTCGTGCATGTAGAAGCTGTTGTCCCGATTGTCGAAAATGCGGACGGGGTTGGCCGTCGCGCCGGTGCCGTTCTGCAGGGGGCCGACGTTGTTCGCGATGCGGTTCGTGTTCAGCTTGTTGAAGCTGAACTCATAGCCCACATCGACAAAGCCCGACAGCTTCGTCCCCTTGAACAGCGTCATGACGGGGTTGTCGTCCGCCGCCATGGCGTTGGCGTCGATCTTGCCCTGCGCGGGAATCTCCTTCGTCTGATTCACCGCCTTCAGGCCTTCGACCTCCGCCCGGAGCTCCTGGAGCTCCTTCTTCAACTGCTCCGTCGACTCCTGCGCCATCGCCGGCACCGCCATACAGGCGAGCGCCGCGAGGGCCACTCCGAATCGAACCATGATCTCTCCTTTCAACAAAACCCGATCCCTCATACACCTATCGGAAGGAAATGCCTGCACTACTCCCTTGCACCCCGGTTTAGCAAGGAAGATGCCAGCGCTCCCTCCCGAAAACTGTAGAAAAGCCCTATCCGCTTCTCTACAAACGATTTACTGTCCCGCCTCTCTCTTTTGCGCCTCGTCCCCCGGATCTCTCCGAACCTACCGTGCGGTATGGTTTCGCCGCTCAACATACCAGATAGTATCGGCATGTCAAGCGTGAATCTTTACACGTCTAACACCATTCCTTCACGCGCCCCGATGACCTTGAATTTCCCCTTCATCTTGGCCGCCCGGGAACGCGCCTGCCGCTCGATCTTCTCCAGCGACTTGTCGTCGTGCGTCGGCTCGTGATGGAAGAGCACCAGCTTTTTGACACCGCTATCCTGAGAAAGATTCAGAACATGCGAAATCGAGCTGTGGCCCCAGCCGCGCTTCGTCTCGTATTCCTGGTCCGTGTACTGCGAGTCGGCGATCAGCAGGTCCGCCCCCTTGCAGAAGTCGACCACCCGCTGGTTGCACTCCTTGATGAATTCCGAGCGCCGGTGGATGCCGCTGTCCTGCGTCCGGCTCCGCTCGGCGAGTACATCATAGTAAGGCTCGTTGTCGCCGGTGTAGATCGCGGTCCGGCCCTTCTGCTTGAACTTGTAGGCCAGGACGCGGATCGGATGGTTCATGGACTTCGTGGATACCTCGAGGTCGCCGATCGAGAACGTCTCCTCGCCCAGCTCGGTGAACTTCACCTTGGCGGCCAGCTCGACGCCGCGCACGGGGAAGTAGCTGTACTGCATCTGGAACATGAGCGCTTCCTCGAGAGACTTCTCGAGCGCCCTCGGGCCATAGATGAACAGCTCGTTGCCCGGAATGTAGATCGGCGTGAAAAACGGGAATCCTTGAATGTGATCCCAGTGGGTATGCGTGACCAGGAGGTGCACCCGCACCGGCTTCTTGGGCGCCATCAGCTCCAGACCCAGGTCGCGGATGCCCGTCCCGGCGTCCAGGACGACCACTTCCTGGCCCCCGAGCACCTGAACGCAGGAGGTATTGCCGCCGTATTTCGCCGTGCCGACGCCCGGGCAGGGGATGGAGCCTCGTACCCCCCAGAATTTGACTTTCATGCGAAGGCCGGAGAATACCGGAAGGGGGGAAATCAGTCAAGGGACGGGATCGCGGCAACGCCGCAATTCCTTGGCAGGAGCCCCCCTAAATACTCTATATATGGCGCCCATGAAAATTCCGGCTACGGGCGTCATCCTGGCCGCCGCCGGCGAGGGGCGCCGCCTGGGCTCCCCGCTGCCGAAGGCGCTCGTCCCCCTGGCCGGCACCCCCCTCTTCCTCCACTCGCTCCGCACCTTCGCCGCCCTCCCCTTCGTCAAGGAGATCGCCGTCGTCCTCCCCGCCGACTGGGTCGAAAAGATCCGGACGCAGCTGGGCAAGCGCCTCAAGACCCTCAAGGTCACCACCCTGGTCCCCGGCGGCGCCCGTCGCCAGGATTCCGTCCGCATCGGGCTGGAGGCCCTCCGCTCCCCCGTCATCCTGGTCCACGACGCCGCCCGCCCCCTGGTCTCCCGCAAAGCCATCGCCGACGTCGCCCTCGCGGCCTCCCGCCACGGCGCCGCCGTCCTCTGCTCCCCCGCGGTGGACACCATCAAGATCGCCGACGCCAAGGGCCGGGTCGAGTCGACCCCCGATCGCGCGCGGCTCTGGCACGCCCAGACCCCCCAGGGCATCCGCCGCTCCGTCTTCGTGAATGCTTACACGGTGAACGGTGAGGCCGACGCGACCGACGACGTCCAGCTCGTCGAGCGCGCGGGAGGGACGGTGAGGATCGTGTCGGGCCCGGCGACCAACTTCAAGGTCACCACGCCCGAGGACCTCGCCCGGGCGGAGAAGCTCCTTGACAGGACGTAGAGAGCACCGATATTGTCAACCCGGTTAACGGTCCGAATTCGGGAGGGATGGGGCACATGAGGTCACTCCTCGGCGCCTGCTTCTTCGTTCTGGCCCTGGCCGCCTCGGCCCTCGCGCAGGAAAAACCCCTCTCGACCTCCAAGGAGATGGACCAGACGGTCCGGATCACGGTCACCGGCGAGATCGAGTTCGACTATGTCTGGCGCCGCCAGGAGATCACCGCCTTCACGGGCGGCGTGAGCGGCTCGAGCGTCCCCGGCGACAGCGCGTCGGAGAACACCTTCGAAGGCTTCGCCGCCCTCCGGATGAACATCGAGCTCTCCGACAAGGTGTCCGCCCTGCTGGAGATCGGCACCAAGCGGGTCGACGGCGGGAAGATCAACTTCTTCGCCGGACCCAACGGGGCCGGCGGCTCCACGGCGCTCACGGTCCAGCTCCGCGAGGCCGGCATCCGGATCAACGAGCTCTTCATGCCCGAGCTGAGCCTCCAGGCCGGCATCAGCCAGTGGGGCTTCGACGTGCGCAACCGCGGGGAGTCCCTGGCCTTCGATCTGCGCCACTCCCAGCGCTTCAGCCGCAACGTCAGCGCCGCGAGCGACAACGCCGCGACGCTGCGCAACCGGGCGCACGATCCCGAGGAACTGGAGCCGGTGGGCTTCTGGCTCCGCTGGGAGCGGACGAGCTTCGCCCTCGACCTGGTCGCGCTCCCGGCCGTCATCGAGGGCGGCAGCCCCAACAACGACGAGGCCGTCTACGCGCTGGACCTCCTCTACACCGCCGATTCCAAGGGCAGCCGCATCGGCCTCATCGTCGCGGCGATCGACGACCCGGGCGGCCGCAGCACGGTGTTCACCTACGGCGGCGGGGTCGACTGGAAGGGCGTCGAGAACTTCGACGTCTACGGGGAGTTCTACTTCCAGAACGGCTGGAACAACGGCCCGGCGGCCGGGATCACGCCCGTGAAGGTCGGCGGCTACGCCTTCCAGGTGGGCGCCCGCTTCGACATCCCCGGCGACTTCAAGCCCTGGGTCGAAGCCAACCTGACGTACTACTCGGGCGACGGAGACGCCGTCGCGAACGGCAAGTCCTCCGCGTTCCTGTCCTACGAGAACGTCCACGACCTCCTGATCCTGGAGGACATGTACCTGGGCTTCGACTGGGACACGAACTACCGCGCCATCAAGATCAGCGGCGGCATCGCCCTCAACGCCGGGGCGAAGAACAACCTCAAGCTGATGACGGTCGTCGGCCTGACCCAGACCGCCCAGACCGTGCGCTTCCCGACCGACACCACCCACAAGCTCGGCAACGAAGTCGACGTGAAGATCGCCTGGGAGATGACGAAGCAGGTCGTGATCGACCTGGGCGTAGGCTTCCTCTTCGGCTCGAAGGTCCTGGAACTGTCGATGGGCGGACCGGCCGCGCCGGACGCGGAGCGCCAGACGATCCTCTTCACGCTCGGCATGAATCTGAGATTCTGACGCTTGGGCGCGATCCTTCTCCTCTGCTGCACCCTCGCCCAGGACGACCCCGCGCAGGTCTGGATCACGGTCACCGGCCGCATGGACATGACCTACGCGTACCGCGACCGGCGGATCAACGAGGCCAGCCTCTGGACCCCCGGCGGCCTGGCGGCCGGCAGCCCGCTCCGCGAAGCCGACACCTTCGTGCTCCCCGACATCGCCCTGCGCTTCGACATCGACAGTCCCGCCGGGCCGGCGGCGATCGAGATCGGCAACCTTCCCCTTCACTTCACGAGCTCCGACCCCCGGCTCCAGGAGGACCGCCTCGGGTCCGCGTCCGCGATCCACATCGACCTGCTCCAGGCGTGGATGGAGCCCGTCGCGGGCCTCCGCATCGGCCTCCAGGATTTCGTGTGGGATCCGATGGGCCGCGGCCAGCCGCTCTTCCTCGCGCCGTCGGCGTCGGAATCCCCCTGGGCCGAGCTGCCCGATTCCACCGTCCCCCCCTTCCCGGCGTCGGGGACCAACACCGTCCCGCAGACCCGCCGCGACCGGCTCCGGCCGGCGGGCGTCACCGCGAAGATCGACGCCGCCGACCTGACGCTCTTCGGCCTCCTGGTCAGCGAAGGCGGCTCGGTCCGCCTCGACGAATCGCTCGCGGGGGCGATCTACGAGAAGGCGCTCGGCCGGGCGCGGCTCGGCGGCGTCCTCGCGCTCCTCTCGGGGGACTCCCGCTTCGTCGACCACGATCGCCAGGTGTGGACCGCGGGGCTGACGCTGTCGTTCGCGAGCGGCCCATTCTTCGCCGGCGCGGAAGGCTACGTCCAGCGGGGCGACGCGGGCGCGCGGATCCGTGCCGAAGGGAACGCCTTCCGGGCCATCGCCCGCTACGCGGACGGCATCCGCCTGCAGGCGACGGCGACCC
>Ga0310812_10000117_pt1 | contig 37459 bp, 38 predicted proteins | sample NN3metagenome_FD_205747 | JGI IMG/M metagenome (GOLD analysis project Ga0310812, IMG submission 205747) | Soil microbial communities from experimental microcosm in Duke University, North Carolina, United States - NN3 | ecosystem: Engineered > Artificial ecosystem > Soil microcosm > Unclassified...
CGACCGCTCCCGCTCCTGGGCCCCGGGCAGGCGGTCTCGCGGGAGCCCACGTCAGCCCCTTGGACACCCTCGTCTTCGTCGAGCCGTCGCTGCGCGTCAGGACGATCGCACGTCGCCCTTCACCGGGCTCTTCGAGCTCACCGACCTCCTGACCTGCGTAGCCCTCGCGCCAGCCCCATCCCGGCCATCGTGGCGCCAAAGAGCAGCAACGTCATCGGCTCAGGAACGGGGGCCAAGTCAGACACTTCGGTAATAAGCGGTGTCATTGTTCCGGTGAAATCGCCGTCCGCAATGAAGGTGAGGCCTGTTATAAACGCTGTGACGTTGTTGGGGTCGAGCATCGGGGACGTTTCAATTCCAGTCACCTCGAAGTCACTCACCCCCCTTGCGGGAAGAAGAATTGCGTGTTGGCCAGAATTTGCTGGAGGGTGAGATTCTGGCCCTGCAAATAAAGGAGAGTAAAAACGTTGTCGCCGATGGCGGGAAGCGTTACTGAAGCGAAATTGGGGTTGCCCGTCCCCTTGGTGTATTTGTAGCCAGTGGCAACAAACGGGTCAATGAAGATCGTTTCACCACCACGCACTTGCGGGACTTGGAATTGATACACGGCTCCCTGTCCAAGCCTGGGATCCGGTGCAGGGCCAACCGTCGGAAGAAACACCTGGGGGGGTGCACCGCCTGTAAGTGGCGTGAAGTCGAAGAAAGCAGAGGACCGACGGACAATGTTGTCGTTAAAGTTGCCGCCGACCAGCGGTACGTGACCAGCCGTTTCGATGAGTTGGATATTCAGCACATACGAGTTCCCCGCCCTGAGAGGCTGACCAGAATTGAGCGTTGTTGGAACGATGAAGCTTGTCGCGCCGGCAGCCAACGCTTGGCTATGAACAACGTCCTTAACTCCATTGGGTAGGGAGGGCCCAGACTTATCGTAAATGTTCACACGCACAGCGTCGGGCGTGAATCCGGCCGGAACCGTCCAGCGAAGCGTCGGTGTAAAGCCGCTCCCCGAAATTGTCACACTGGATGGGAAAGGAGCAGCCGTCGCCGCGGCTGCGCCGATAATTGGCGTAGTCGCGGTGGCTGTATCGCTCCCGTTGTGGAAGGTCAGGTCCCAAGCGCTATTGAGAGTTGGAGTGAAGGCCACACTCCGGGAACAGTTTCTTGCGTTTACAGCCAGCGCATTGCACACAGTCGGCACGAGAACGCGTGTTCCTTGAACTGCCCCCAGCGTCGTTCCTTGGAGACCGCCCGGGGTCACATCTGCTCCAAACTGAATAGCGTCGCCCGGCGGCACGCCAACGTCGTTGACCCCGCGTGTGTCCCTGAAGTTATTAAGATGGTCAATCAGCGTTATAGGGGTCGCGTGCGCTGTAACAAAGGCGACCGCGAGGGCGAGGATCGACGAGGTCAGCACCGTGAGGGCTCGAAGGAACATTGACGCCTCCTTGAGCGGACGGGGTAGGACTCCGGCAGATTAGCCCAGAGGCCCACCTTTAGCCAAGCTACTTGTCATAGGTCTCACGCAGTCAGCACACTTTGCTAACGGCGGCCTTCATGGCGGGTATGTCTGGCTAACTTGAACCTGCGGAGCCCAAGCGCAGCTTGCCCGTCCGGGCTACTGAACCGGTGTTTCACCCTTAAACCTGGCTGGTCCTGTAAAGGGCTATCGGTCAAAACTCAGTCGATCCCGTAGCAGATGGTTCCCCTCGACTCCGCGTGAAACAGATAGAGATCCGGTGGTGCGAAGTCGAGTCCCACTACCGCACCCTCCGGAAACGCCTCCCCCGCCGCCGTCACCACTTTGACCCGCGTGCCGTCCGTCGTCTCCACAAGCACCTCATCTTCCAAGCCCAGCGGCTCCCGTAGGAAGACAGTCCCCGTAATCCGGTTCAGTCCTGGTGCCTCTAGCCGCAGCGCCTGAGGTCGGATCCCAACCTCCACCCGCTTAAGCCCCTGCAGCACCGCATGGTGCCGTGAGGCGACCGGTAGCTGCCGCCCCAGCAGTTCGATAGTCATGCCCGTAGGCGTCGTCACCACCGCGGCTGGGAAGGTGTTCATCGCCGGCGTCCCGATAAAGGTCGCCACGGTGACATCCGCTGGCCGCCGGAAAATTACCCGCGGCGAGTCGACCTGCAGCGTCCGCCCCTGATCCATCACGGCCACCCGCGTCGACATGGTCATCGCCTCGACCTGGTCATGGGTGACATAGATGATGGTCGACGAGATCTCGCGGTGCAGCCGCAGGATCTCGGTCCGCATCTCCACCCGCAGCCGCGCGTCCAGCGCCGACAGCGGCTCATCCATCAGCAGCACCTTCGGCTCCTTGATGATGGCCCGGCCGATGGCCACGCGCTGCTGCTGGCCGCCGGAGAGCTGGCCGGGCTTCTGCCCGAGCTTGTCGGAGAGGCCGAGGGTTGCCGCCACCTTCTCCACCTTCTCGTTCACCTGGACGCGGGGCAGGCCGGCTATGCGCAGCGGGTAGCCGATGTTGTCCCGCACTGTCATGTAGGGGAAGAGCGCGATGTCCTGGAAGACCATGGCGATGTCGCGCTTCTGCGGGGGGAGATCGGTCACGTCCTGGTCGCCGAACCAGATGCGGCCGGCGGTCGGCGTCTCGAGGCCGGCGATCATCCTCAAAGTGGTCGTCTTGCCGCAGCCGGAGGGGCCGACGAAGGTGAAGAACTCGCGCTCGCCGATCTCGAGCGTGAGGTCGCGCACCGCCTGCACCTCGCGCGCGCCGCGCCCGAAGCGCTTCTGCACGCCCTCCAGCCGGACCGAGAAGGCCATCGAGCGCGCCCCTACCCCGCCGTCCGCAGCCCGGACAGCAAATAGCGCTGCAGGAAGAACACGAGCAGGAACGTGGGCACCGAGACCAGCACCGCGGCGGCCATCACCATGCCCCAGTGCACGCCGGTCTGCTCCACGAAGCTGGCCAGGCCCACGGGCAGCGTGAACATCTTGCGGTCGGTCTGCAGCAGGAACGCGAACGTGAAGTCGTTCCAGGAGAGCGCGAAGGAGAAGATGCCCACCGACAGGATGCCCGGCCGGGCCGAGGGCAGGCACACCTGACGCAGGGCGGCCAGGCGGCTCGCGCCCGAGGTCCACGCGGCCTCCTCCAGCGACAGCGGCACGATCTGGAAGTACTGCCACATGAGCCAGATGTTGAGCGGCAGGCTGATCGCCATGTGGGCCAGGATCAGGCCGGTGTAGGTGTTCCGCATCTGCAGCGCCGAGAACAGGATGTAGAGCGGAATCGCCATCAGCATGGGCGGGAACATGTAGGAGAAGAGCGTGCCGAAGGCGAAGGTCTTCTTGCCCGGGAAGGCGAAGCGGGTGAGGCCGTAGCCGGCCAGGGTGGCCGCGATCACGTTCAGCACGATGGCGCCCACCGCCGCGATCAGGCTGTTGACGAAGTAGCGCGCGAACTCGGTGGCGAAGAGCAGCTCGCGGTAGTTGCCCAGCGAGAGGTCCCAGCGCACCAGGCGGAAGGGCGGCTTGAAGAGCGCCTCCCGCGGCGTGAACGACGTCAGCAGCATCCAGTAGAACGGGAAGGCCACCGCCACCAGCACCACCACCAGCAGGGAGAACGTCCCCACGCGATGGAGCCGGCTCACCGCCCCACCTCGATCTCCTTCGTGGGGTCGAACAGCTTGAAGTAGACCAGCGCGCCCAGCAGCAGCACCACGAACATCACGGTGCAGGCCGCCGCGGCCAGGCCGAAGTCGAACTCCTCGAAGGCGAGCCGATACGCATACAGCGGTAGCGTTTCAGTAGCCTTGAGCGGGCCGCCGTGGGTCACCAGCCAGATCGAGTCGAACTTGTTGAACATCCAGATCCCGCGCAGCAGCGCGATCACGATCAGCGTGGTGCGCAGGTTGGGGAGCGTCACGTCCCGGAAGGCGCGCAGGGTGCCGGCTCCGGAGACGGCGGCGGCCTCGTAGAGCTTGGGGTTGATGGCCTGAAGCCGCGCCAGGATCAGCAGCGTCGCGAAGGAGCCGTACTGCCAGCCCGCCATGCCGATCACCGCCCACATCGCGGTGCCGAGGCCGCCGAAGAAGTTCACCGGCCGCGCGACCGCGCCGGTCTGCATCAGCACCTGGTTGATCACGCCGTACTCCTGCGAGAGCAGCCACTGGAAGATCAGCGCCACCACGATGGAGGGCAGCAGGTACGGCAGGACGAACAGGCTCCGGACGAGGTTGAGCCCCTTGAAGGCCCGGTTGAGCAGCAGCGCCGAGACCAGCCCCAGCGCCAGCTGAAGCCCGACGGCCCCCAGCGTGAACGCCACGGAGCGCCAGAACGCGCTCCACAGCTCGGGCTCGTCCAGGATGTAGCGGTAGTTGGCGAGCCCGACCCACTTCATGGCCGGGTTGAACGCGGTCTTCTTGAAGAAGCTGAGCGAGACCGCGTAGGCGATGGGCAGGTAGGCGATGACCAGGAGGAAGAGGAGGGCGGGAGCGGTGGTGCCGAAGATCCACGCGCGGCGCTCGGTGGTCGCGCTCATCGCCGGGGACTCTACCACGTCCGCGGGAGGCCTTGATGTAGACTACCCTCCCGGTCGAGCACCCCCAAACCCGGAGGTCACGATGAGCAAGGTCGAGACGAAGCTCGAGGTGGTCACCATCCCCGTGTCCGACGTCGATCGCGCCAAGACTTTCTACGAGGGCCTGGGGTGGCGGGTCGACGCCGACTTTTCCAAGGGCGACGACTGGCGAGTGGTCCAGCTGACGCCCCCGGGCTCGGCGTGCTCCATCTTCGTCGGCAAGGGCCTCACGACCGCCGCGCCGGGCTCGGTTCAAGGCCTGCTCCTCATCGTGGACGACATCCAGGCCGCCCGCGCCGACCTCGCCGCCCACGGCGCCAGCCCCAGCGAGGTCTTCCACTTCGACGGCACGCTCCGGGTCACCGGGACGAAGGACCGCCTCCCGGGTCCGGACCCGGAGCGCCGCTCCTACATGTCGTGGATCTCGTTCAGCGATCCCGACGGCAACGGCTTGCTCTTGCAGGAGGTCACCACGCGGCTTCCGGGCCGCGGGGTGAGCAGCTTCGACGTCGCGACGCTGACCGATCTCCTGCGCGAGACCGAGCACGGCCACGGCGCGTACGAGGCGATCGCCCCGAAGCACCACTGGTCGGGCTGGTACGCCGCCTACATCGTCGCGCGCCAGCAGGGCAAGACCCCCGAGGACGCGGCGAAGGATGCCGGGCGCCACGTGGAGAGTGTCCTCCGATGAACGACCAGCGAGAGAAGGAGATCCGGGCGGCACTGGACCAAGCGGATCCATTCGCGGCTCCCGCATGGCGCGCTCGATGGGTCGAACGGATGGACAGCGTGCGGCCGGCCAGCTAGTTCAGAAGTGATTCCCAGTTGGCCGGCACCCGCCCGGCGGGCCCAGGTACGGGTTGGCTCTTGGGATGCGCATGCGGCGGGAGCAGCTCCACACCCTCGATGTCGCTGCCGCGTGCCTGGATGCGTGCTGGCTCGGAGAGCTGTCGCAGCAACCTATGTGCCCGCACTCCGTGCACCGGCGGAGATGGAACCACCAGCTTTTCGGTGACGCCAGGCATTCCACACACCCATCGCCACTCGGTTTCGATGCGGGGTCGACTCCGCGCAGACGCTTTCTCATTTCCGAGCCTCCTTCAAGACGCGGGGCACAGCCGGTCGAGGAACAGCGCGAGGAAGCGCTTCCCGTCGATGGCCTGCGCCACGCGGCAGTTCGAGGCGCCGTCCCCGCGCCGGGTCTGCCCGCCCTCGCCCACCGCGATCCGCGCCGTCTCCCACCGCGCCAGGCTCTCGTCGACGGCCAGGCCTACCGCCAGCGGATCGTGCAGGTGCATGTAGCCCCAGATACGGAAGGTCTTCTCGGTGAACGCCTCGATGCGGTCCACGAGCGGGCCCCGCCGGCCGGCCAGCGCGGCGTGAAGCTGGTCGCGATCGATCCGGGTCTGGCGCGTGGCGTCCAGCGGCACCATGTCCACCCGCAGGCCCGAGTCGAAGACCTCGCGCGCCGCGTCCGGATCGACGTACGCGTTGAACTCGGCGTCCGGGCTGCCGTTGCCCGGCACGTCCACCGCGCCGCCCATCCACACCATCCGGCCGATGCCCAGCAGGGCCGCGGCATCGAGGCGCAGCGCGAGCGCCAGGTTCGTCAGCGGGCCCAGCGCGATGAGCGTCAAGCGCTCGGCGTGGGCCCGGGCCAGGGCCACCAGCGTCTCGGCCGCCGATGGCGAGGCGGGCGGGCCGGTCACCGGGGGCCAATCGACCGCATCGCCCAGGCCGTCGCTCCCGTGCTCGTCGGGGTGGGCGATCACGAGCGCCCGGCCCAGCGGGCCCGCCGCGCCCAGGGCGATCTGGGGCACGCGAGCCGGCCGCCGCACGGCGACCAGGCGAGCGGCATTGCGCGCCGTGTCCGCGAGCGGCGCGTTGCCCGCCACCACCGTCAGCGCCAGGACATCGAGCTCGGGTGACCCCCAGGCGAGCAGCAGCGCCAGGGCGTCGTCGATGCCGGGATCGGTATCGATGACCGTCGGGATCAGCACATCCGCCCCCCTCACCCTGCCCTCTCCCCTCCGGGGAGAGGGTTCAACCGACCCGCTTCATCTTCTTGCGGACCTGGGCCGCGGCCTCGTCCACCACCTGCTCCGACTTCATGCCCTTGATGTTGCGCATCGCGAGCATCCAGCCGGCCAGGTTCTCGTTGTGGTAGAGGCCGATGTAGGTGTTCAGCTCCTTGCCATCCCAGTAGTAGAGCGGCACGCCCTTGGTCCACACCGAGTCGAGGAACTTCAGCACGTCCATCCGCTTCTGGATCACCGGGTTGTCCTGGTACTTGGCCGAGTTCAGCATCTGCCGGCTGGCCGGCACGATGTGCAGCGGCACCGCGTGGTACCAGGAGATCAGGTCCGGGTGCTTGAGGAAGAAGGTGACGTACTTCTTGGCGCCCTCCACGTTCGACTTCTCCAGGATGTGGAACCCCTGGATCGAGAGGTAGTAGGAGTCGGTCAGCTTGCGCGGCAGCTCGAACGGCAGCGTGGCGTCCGCGATCTTGGGGTTGTTGGCGATGGTCTGGTCCAGCAGCCGCGAGCCCACGTACCACGATGTCGCCGCCTTCTCGCTGAAGTAGGTCGACATCAGCTCGCCCCAGTTGAAGGTGGAGGCCTCGGGCGAGAACTTGTGCAGCTCGTTCAGGTAGTCGAGGGTCTCGATCGCACGCTTCTTCTGGTCGCCCTGGTCCAGCACGACCTCGTAGTCCTTCTTGCCCGCGTCCCACTTGAACCAGTGCACGTCGTTCTTCATGAACATGGTCTCGAGCAGCAGCGTGCTGGCGCCGGTCTCGGCCGAGGGCACGATGCAGCCGTACATGTTCGGCGGGTCGCTCAGGGCCTTCGCCGCCTTGAGGTAGTCGTCCCACGACTTCGGCGCGGAGAGCTTCTTGGCGTCGAAGAGGTCCTTGCGGTACCAGCCGTAGGTGAACTGCTGGCTGGTGGGGATGGACCGGTCCGCGCCCTTGTAGACGAGGCGCAGGTTGTCCGCGGTGCCGCCGGTGGCCTTCAGCACGTCGCCCACGTCGGCCAGCTGGTTCTCCAGCGCCAGGTTCATCGCCTGCCCCGCGCCGTACCAGACGATCTCGGGCGGGGTGCCGGCCGCGATCAGCGTGGCCACGCGCTTGGCGATGTTGGCGAAGCCGGGGGTCTCGACCACGACCTCGATCCCGGTCTCCTTCTTGAAGTCCGCGTTGATCTTGTCGTAGACCGCGATGGCCTTCGGGTTCGACTCCTCCGAGACGAAGACGACCTTGTTCTTTTCCGCGCCGCGCGCGGTGCGCACCATCACCTGCGGGGCCAGCGCGGCGGCGCCGGCGACGGCGGCGGTCTTCACGAACGATCGGCGATCCATCGGCATGTCATCCTCCTCGTGGGGGGGCGGGGGGCGCTGCCTGCGCGCGCGCCCTGAGCGCCGCGCGGTCGATCTTGTTCGTCCCCGCCAGCGGCAGCTCGGGGACGAGGAACACGCGTCGGGGATGCTGGTACGCGGGGCCGTGGGCCAGCGCCCACTCCTTCACCTGTTGCTCGCCGAGGCCGGAGCCGGGCCGCGCCACCACGAATGCCACCGGCACCTGGCCCTTCAGCTCGTGGTCCACGGGGAGCACCGCGGCCTGCAGGATGTCCGGATGGCGCTCCAGGGTGGACTCCACGTCGCCCGGGTACACGTTCTCGCCGCCGCACACGAACATGTCGTCGGTGCGGCCGACGAAGTAGTAGAAGCCGTCGGCGTCGCGCCGGCAGACGTCGCCGGTGTCGAACCAGCCGTCCTTGAGACGCCGCGCGGTCTCCTCCGGCAGGTTGTGGTAGGCCGCCATCACGCCCGGGTTCCGCGTGAGCAGCACGCCCTCGTCCGGCCCCGGATCCAGCCGGACCTCGCAGCCCTCCATCGGGTAGCCGATCGAGGTGGCCGGCCGCGGCTTGCCCTCCGGATGATTGGCGAACATCACCGGGCCCGCCTCGGTCACGCCGTAGCCGTTGGTCGCGGTCGCGTTCGGGAACGTGCGCTGGAGCGCCTCGAAGAGCGCGGGCGAGGCGGGCGCCGAGCCCACCCCGATGGAGCGCACGCTGCTCTTGTCCACCCCGGCCAGCGCCGGGTCGCTCAGGATCAGGTGGAACATGGTCGGCACGCCGGAGAGGCGGGTGACGCGGTAGCGGCCGATCGACTCCACGTAGAGCCGCTGGTCGAAGCGGGCCAGCAGCACGATGCCGGCGCCGGCCGCCATGCAGACCTTCGTCCACACCAGCGCGTTCTTGTGGTAGAGCGGCGCCGCCACCAGCACGCGGTCCGCGGGCGTCATGCGCCGGGCGCGGACGAGCGCGTCGATCTGCCAGGCCTGGCCGGCGTGGGTCAGCAGCACGCCCTTCGGTCGGCCGGTGGAGCCCGACGTGTAGGGCTGCAGGCACACGTCGCCGGGCGCGGGAGCGACGGCGGTGAACGGGCCCGGCTTCAGGAGCTGGGCGTAGTCGGCGTCGAAGTCGACCGTCGGCACGTCGGGGGCGACCTTGCGGTGCGCGGCGTCGACCAGCAGTAACGACAGGTCGGCGTCCTTGGCGATGAAGGCCAGGGCCTCGGCGGGGAGCTTGATATTGAGGGGCACCGGGACCGCGCCGGCGCGCATCGTGCCGTAGAGGGCGGCGATGTACTCCGGGCGGTTCAGGGCGAGGATGCCGACGCGATGGCCGCGGCCGATGTTGCGGGCGGTAAGGCCGGCGGCTAGCGCGTTGCACTGGGCATCCAGATCGGCGTAACTGATCTCCCTCGGCTCTGCCGGTTTTGAGAGGTCCACGATGGCGAGCCCCTCACCCTGCCCTCTCCCCTGAGGGGAGAGGATGGAGGGGGAGAAGGAGCCGACGTTCGTCACGGCTGCACGATGATCTTGCCGAAGACTTCGCGGTCTTCCATCACGCGCATCGCTTCGCGGGATTCGGCGAGGGGGTACACGGCGTGGATGATCGGCTTGATGGCGCCGCGCTCCACCTCGCCGAGCAGCGCCTCCAGGTCCTGCCGCGTCCAGCCGTTGGCGCCGATGATGTTGACCTCGCGGCGCCAGATGTAGCGGATGTCGGTCTTCGGGTCGAAGCCGGCGGTGGCCCCGCAGGTCAGGAGCCGCCCGTATCGCGCCAGGGTGCGCAGGCTCGGCACCCAGGTGTCGCCGCCGGTGTAGTTCACCAGCACGTCGACGCCCTTCTTGCCCGAGATCTCCCAGGCGCGCTTCGAGAAATCTTCCCTGGTGTAGTCGATCACGTAATCCGCGCCCAGCTCCTGAAGCCGCTTCAGCTTGGAGGCGGACGAGGCGCAGGCGATCACCCTCGCCTCGAGGTTCTTGGCGATCTGCACGCAGCCGGTGCCCACACCCCCGCTGGCGCCCAGGATCAGCACCAGCTCCCCGGGCTGGAGATGCCCGCGCGTGATCATCATGCGGTACGCCGTCCCGTAGGCGATGGGCAGCGAGGCAGCCTGCTCGAACGTCACCGCGTCCGGCATCGCGATCAGGTTGTCCGCGTCCACCGCGATGCGCTCGCAGAGGCCCCCGTTGCCGTGCTCGCCCAGCGCGCCGCCGTGCTTGATGTGCGGGTCAACGAGCACTCGCCGCCCGACCCACTCGCGTCCCACCCCGGCGCCGACCGAATGGACAACGCCTGAAATATCGCCGCCCGGGATGCGCGGCATCTCGACCGGCAGGCCGGGCATGCCGTGCAGCACGAAGATGTCGAGGTAGTTGAGCCCGCAGGCCTTCACCTCGACCACCGCCTGCCCCGGCCCCGCCGAGGGCTCCGGCCAGTCGGTGCGGAGGCGGACCTGCTCCAGGCCTCCGTGGGCGTCGATCGCGACCGCGCGCATCAGGCCTTCGGATCCCTCGGCTTCCGGAGCACGAAGCGGAAGTCGCAGTGCGACGCCCCCTCCATCACGGTCTGGGTCCTCGTCAGCTTCACGTCCGGGTTGAAGCCCTCCACCAGCGAGAAGTCGCGGTTGCAGGAGAGCAGCGCGCCCACCTCCGGGATGCCGAGCGCGCGGTACATCTCCGCGTAGCGGCACCGCGTGACGTTGAACGAGAGCTTCTCCTCGCTCCGCTCCAGCACGTCCATGCGGTAGGCGTCGCCCTTCTTCCAGTCCTCCAGCGCGGTGGCGAAGTGGCCGAGGCTGTCTCCGCCCATCCGCTCGGCCAGGGCCTTGCCCTGCTCGCGGGCCACGTCCACGATGATCCGCCGCGCGATCTCGAAGACCTTCTCGCGGCCGAACTCGTCGCCCAGGGCGGAGAGCACCGGCATCAGGATGCGGGCCTCGATCTCGCGGCGCTTGAGCACGCCGATCTCGTTCAGCGTATCCGGAGGCATCATGACGTCGTCTCCTTCGGCGGGCGCGGCGAGGCGTAGCACGCCCGCCCCACCGCCACCAGGGTCCCGCTCGCGTCGCGGATCTCCACGTCGGCCACGCTCACCGTCTTGCCCACCCGCACCGTCTTCCCCACCGCGGTCAGGTCGCCGGTGCGCGCCGGCCGCAGGTAGTCCACCCGCATGTCGATGGTGGGCACGCCGGGCGCGGTCTCGCTCATCACCGCGTAGTCGCCCGCGATGTCGGCCAGCGCGCTCACCACCCCGCCGTGCAGCCAGTCCGAGCCGTCCACGCGGACGAACTCCTCGCGGAAGGGCAGCCGGATCTCCACGCGCCCCTTCTCCGCCTTGATGATCTCGAGGCCCAGGAAGCGCATGAACGGCGAGTGGCTGAAGCCCGCCGCGCCCGGATCCATCCGGCTCACGCGCCCACCTCTTGCGCCCGCGCCTTCAGCGCGCCTCGGTCGATCTTGCCGGTGCCGCCGAGCGGCAGCGCGTCCAGGAAGACGACCTTGCGCGGATGCGCGTAGGGCGCCCCCCGCTCCAGGAAGAACTTCCGCACGTCGTCCTCCGAGGTGAGGCTCGCGTCGCGCGCCACCACGAAGGCCACCGGCACCTCGCCCTTCACGCCGTGGGGCGCCGGCACCACGCAGGCGTCCCGCAGATTCGGATGCTGGAGCAGGATGTCCTCCACTTCCTTGGGGTACACGTTCTCGCCCGACACGTTGATCATGTCGTCGCGCCGGCCCACGAAGTAGTAGTAGCCGTCGGCGTCGCGCCGCATCAGGTCGCCGGTGGCCAGCCAGCCGTCGCGGAACTTCCTCGCCGTCGCCTCCGCCAGCTTCCAGTAGCCCTTCGCCAGCCCCGGGTTGCGCGTGACGAGCTCGCCCACCTCGTCCACGCCCACCTCCGCGCCGGCCCCGTCCACCAGCCGGACGTCGCAGCCCGGGAAGGCCAGGCCGCAGGAGCCGCGCTTCTTGAGCCCCCAGCGCGTGTTCACGATCGGCACCGGCCCGCCCTCGGTCAGCCCGTAGCTCTCCGCGATCGGCGCGCCGAACACGCGGCCGAACTCCTCCAGCAGCTCCTCGGGCACCTCGGCCGATCCGCACATCGCGAAGCGCACGCTGGAGACGTCGTGGCGGGCCAGCGCGTCCTTCTCGGCGAGGATCATCTTGTACATCGCGGGCACGCCGGTGAGATACGTTACCTGGTAGCGATCGATGGCGCGGATGACCTCCGGCGCGTCGAAGCCGGGCAGGATCACCAGCGAGCCGCCCGCGATCAGGAACGGCTTCACCGCGCCCACCATCGCGTTCTTGTGGTAGAGCGGCACCGCGATCAGCGCGCGCTCGGTGTCGTCCGCCATCAGCGCCTTGCGCATGATGTCGGTGTTCCAGATCTGGCCGCCGTGGGTCAGCAGCACGCCCTTGGGCTTGCCGGTCGAACCCGACGTGTAGGGCTGCATGCACACCTCGTCGAACGCGGTCGCCCGGCGCGGCAGGGTGGGCGAGGCCGCGGCCAGCGCCGGCTCGTAGGCCAGCACGTCCTCCGCCGCGGGCCCGTCCGCGATCAGCTCCTTGATGGCCGGGATCCGGGAGGCGAGCGCGCGCCCCCGCTCGGCCAGCGCCGCGCTCGCCACCAGCACGTGCGCCTCGGAGTCCTCCGCCACGTAGCGCAGCGCCTCGTCGCCCATGCGGATGTTGAGCGGCACCGCCACCGCGCCGAGACGCATGGCCCCGAAGAGCGTCTCGAGGAAGCGGAAGTCGTTGTTGAAGAGCAGCGCCACCCGGTCCCCCGCGCCCACGCCCAGGCCGGCCAGGACGTTGGCCATGCGGTTGGCCCGCGCGTCCAGCTCCGCGAAGGTGAGCACGGTGTCGCCCTGGAGCACCGCCGCCTTGGACGGAGTGAGGGCCAGCCCGCTGTCGAAGAGATAGCCGAGATTGTCGGGGAGCACGCGAGTGGGGCAGATAGTGCCCCGCCGGCCCCGGTCGCGTCAAGGCGCGGCGTCGCCGCGCACCGCCCACGCCCGCGCGATCAGCCGGATCGGCCCGCCCCGGGGCGCCAGCCTCGCCTCCAGGGTCGCGCGGATCCGCTCCCGCACCCCGTCGTCGACCGAGGCCAGGTACGTCGGGGCCGAGCCCTGCCGGCCGAGGAACGGGCTCCAGTAGTCGTCGAAGTCCCGGAACACGGTCGGGATGTCGATGGCCCGGGTGTCCACCGCGCGCAGCCCGACCCCCTCGAACAGCGCGCGCAGGGGCTCGGGCCGGCAGATCGGGAAGCGCTCCGCCTGCGTGAGCTTGGCGTCCTGCGGGCTCACCGCGATCGCGGCCTCCCAGAAGCAGCGCGTCATCTGCATCTCGCCCGCGTAGTCCCAGACGTACAGGGCGACGCGACCACCGGGCTTCGTCACGCGCGCCATCTCGCGCACCATGGCCTCGTGCTCGCCGACGAAGTTGAGCACCAGGCCCGAGACCGTGACGTCGAAGGCGCGCGGCTCCCACGGCAGGCGCCGCGCGTCGCCCTGCGCGATCCGCACCCGCGGATCGGTCAGGCGCTCGCGCGCCCGGGCCACGAACCCCTCCGCCGCGTCGACGCCCTCGATGGAGGCCGGCGCGTGGTCGGCCAGGATCGTCTCGCCCAGCGCGCCGGTGCCGCAGCCCACGTCCGCCCACGCGAGGCCGGGGCCGACGTCGAGCCAGCGGAGGAACTCCGCCGCCACCTGCCGGCTCCAGCGCCCCACGTACCGCTCGTAGGCGTCGCCGCCGCCCCACTGCTCGGTGGGCCTCGCGCTCACCTTCCCGCGCCCGGCCCGCGCGGGGCTCCGGGCCCGGCCGGCTCGCGCGCGGCCTCGGTGATCTGCGCCGCGTGCTCCACCGCGTGCTCGCCGATCCGCCGGGCCAGGAACTCGATCGAGAGGACGCCCATCGACGGGTGACTGCCCTGGCGGGCCCACTCGCCGTCGGGCAGTCCCTCCAGCAGCCGCGCCAGCTGGTCGTGCTCCGCCACGATCGTGTCGAGCAGGTAGGCCGCCGACTCCCCTCGCGCCAGGCTCGCCGGCCGATACGCCTCCTCGTCGAACTCGGGGAAGAACGGAGAATCCTCGTAGAAGAGGCGCCGCATGCGGGTGCCGTACACGTGCACGATGACGTCGCGCAGGTGGGTGAGCGTCTCGAGCGCCGACCACTCCCCCGGCTTCGGGACCGCGGCCATCCGCCCGGACGGAACGCCCTCCACCGCGCGGCGGACGACGGCAGCGGAGGAGCGGATGGCGTCGATGAGGGTGCGGTGCTCCGGGGTCATGGTCTGGCGATACTCACCCGGCCGCGCCGCAGCGTCAAGTCGGCGGACTGCCGATCTTTGGGCTTGACGAGCTCCGGGGATCGACGCGGGAGCCGACCCCCGGCTCGTGGGAATGGCTTCCCTGCGCGCCGCCGTTGCGCCCATCGCCACGAAAGGGCGCGCTCGGTCGAGCGACGATGACCCGGCGCCGGATCGTCGCTCCGGGCCGCACTCCGGAGGCGCCGGATGCGCGGTGTAGAGTCGGGAGGGCAATTCGTATCGCCGCAGCAGATCAGCGTGGAAGGAGACTCGCGATGTCGATGAATCCCTCCCCGGCCTCCGCCGAGCCCACGACCACTCTTCCGACCCTGGTTCCCTCGCCCCCGCGGGTCCGGGACCTGGAGCGCCTCGGCGATGAGATCGCCGAGCTGTCCGCCCACCTCGACGCCGCCACCGCGCGGCTGCTCGGCCTGATCCGCGAGTTCGACGCGCGCGGGGGGTGGAACACCGGGTTCCGCTCCTGCGCGGAATGGCTCGCCTGGCGGGTCGGCATGTCCCCCGGAGCCGCCCGGGAGCACGTGCGCGTCGCGAGCGCTTTGAACACGCTGCCCGGATTGGCCGAGGCGTTTGCCCGCGGGCAGCTGTCGTACTCCAAGGTGCGCGCACTCACCCGTATCGCCACCCCGGAGACCGAGGCGCGCCTGCTCGCGGTGGGGCGGAGCGGGAGTGCAGTGCACGTGGAGCACATCGTACGGGGATGGCGTCAGGTGGACCGGAATGCCGAGGTCCGTCAGGCCGCTCACCAGCACCAGGGCCGCATGCTCCAGGTCTATCGGGACGACGACGGCACGGTGGTAGTCCGTGGTCGCCTGACTCCGGAAGCGGGTGCTCTGCTCACCCGAGCGCTCGATGCCGCCCGCGAGACCCTCTATCAGCGATCGCGGCCAGGCCCACGAGGCCAGGTCGTCGATAGACCGACCAGGGTGCAGCAGCAAGCCGATGCCCTGGCCCTGCTCGCCGAGACCGCCTTGCACCATGAGCTCGACCCCGGGGCGCCGGGCGAGCGCTACCAGGTCGTGGTTCACGTCGACGCCGCCGTGCTGACGGATCCGAAGGGACTCGGCCAATCCGAGCTCGAAGAGATGGGCCACGTTCCCGCGGGAACGTCGCAGCGCCTCGCCTGCGACGCCAGCCGGGTGGTGATGCGACACGACCAGGATGGCCGCGCAGTGGAGATAGGCGCCCGCACTCGTACTATCCCGCCCGCCCTCCGACGAGCCCTGCTGCATCGGGACAGAACCTGCCGCTTTCCGGGGTGCAGCTCACGCCTGGGCGAGGGCCATCACATCCAGCACTGGGCCCAGGGTGGCCCCACCACCCTCGGAAACCTCGTCCTGCTCTGCCGTCGTCATCACCGCGCGGTTCACGAGGACGGGCACCGCATCCGGCCGGCGTCGGATGGCACGCTCGAGTTCTTGCAGCCCGACGGCCACGTACTGCCGGACGTGCCTCCGGCGGTGGTGGCTCCCGTCGACCCGGTCTCCGCCCTCAGGGCGTCTCATGCGGCCGAGGGCCTTCACCTCGACGGGAAGACCGCACGTCCCACGTGGCTCGGCGAGCGACTGGACCTCGGCTGGGCGCTCGCGGTGCTGCACCCGAGGGCCACGCCGAGCGCTTGAGGAGCAGCGCCCCGCGGTCGATAATCCGGCAGACCGCACGCCGGCCAATCGACCCGGGAATGGGAGACCGACCAATGGACTACCGCGACTATCAGCACCTGACCTTCGAGCGCCGGCCCCACGGCGTGGTGCTCATCACGATCAACCGGCCGGAGGTGCTGAACGCGACCAACGACCGGCTCCACTGGGAGCTGACCCAGATCTGGCTCACGCTGGACGCCGACGACGATGCGCGGGTGGCGGTGGTCACCGGGGCGGGACGGGCGTTCTCGGCGGGGGGCGATCTCGACATGGTGGACGCGAACGCGCGCGATCCGAAGCGCATCGAGCGAACCCTCCGCGAGGCGTCCGACATCGTCTACAACATGATCAACCTCGACAAGCCGGTGGTCTCGGCGATCAACGGCGTGGCGGTGGGCGCGGGGCTGGTGGTGGCGCTGCTATCGGACATCAGCATCATCTCCGAGACCGCGCGCTTCACCGACGGCCACACCCGCCTGGGGGTGGTGGCGGGCGATCACGCCGCGATCGCGTGGCCGCTCCTCTGCGGCCTGGCCAAGGCCAAGTACTACCTGCTCACCTCCGACTTCATCGACGGGCGCGAGGCCGAGCGGATCGGGCTGGTGAGCCTCTGCGTGCCGCCGGCGGAGCTGATGCCGAAGGCCTTCGAGGTGGCGGACAGGCTGGCCACCGGCGCCCAGCAGGCGATCCGCTGGACCAAGCGCTCGCTCAACAACTGGCTGCGCATGGCGGGCCCGATCTTCGACCAGTCGATCGCGCTGGAGATGCTCACGTTCATGGGCGAGGACGTGCGCGAGGGAGCGGCCGCCATCCGGGAGAAGCGGCCGCCGCGGTTCCCCTCGGCGCGCTGAGGGGGGCGCGCTAGGCGGAATCGCGGGGCGCGTCCGCGAACAGCCAGAACCCGGCCGCCACGATCACGGTGACGCACGCCACCGTGATCGCCAGGCGCCGGCCGTGCGCGAGGCTGCGGAGCCAGTCCATCGCCTCGATGGCCAGCACGTTGGCCTTCCCGCCGTAGAGCTCGACCTGGCGCTGGTACGGCTTGGACTCGTTGAGGCCAATCTCCGAGGGGTCGGGCGGCGGCGCGGCGGACAGGTAGATCCACAGCGCGGTCGTGAAGCCCACCACGAGGATCATCACCGCCGCCATCAGCGCGTGACGATCGCCCATGCGCTTCCCTACTCGGAGCGGGCGCGCAGCGCGCGGTAGCGGCCCGGCGTCAGCCCGGACGCGGCCTTGAACACGCGCGTGAAGTGGGCCTGGTCGGCGAAGCCGACCTCGTCGGCCACCTCGGCCAGCGGCCGGCCTCGGTGCATCGCCTCGCGGGCGGTGTCCAGGCGCCGCATCAGCAGGTAGCGATGCGGGCTCGTGCCGAGCGCGAGGCGGAACTGGCGGGCCAGCTCGTAGCGGCTGAGGCCGCTGGCCGCCTCCAGCTCGCGCGAACGCACGGGGCGCGTGCGCTCCGCGTCCAGGAGCTGGCGGGCGCGCTCCACCGCGGCGGCGTCCAGGCGCGGAGCGACGGGCGCGGCGCCCTCGCCGGCCAGCAGCCCTTGCGCGATCTCCGCAACCAGGGCGTCGGCGGCCAGCTCGTCCAGCGGGGACGCGAAGGCGCGGCGCACCGCGCGGGCGAGCGCGGCGTGCCGCGCGACCGACTCGCGCACGAACGGCAGCGGGCGCGCGTGGCCGGCGAGAGAGCGCAGGGCTTCCGCGATGCGGACGGGTTCCACGTAGACGATCCGGTAGCCGAAGCCGTCACGGGTGCCGGCGCGGCCGTCGTGCCGCTCGTCGGGGTGCAGCACCACCACCTGGCCGGGCAGGCTCACCCGCTCCGCGCCCCGGTAGTCGAACACCTGCACGCCGCGGTCGGTCAGGCCGATCGCGTAGGTGTCGTGCCGGTGCTTGTCGTAGGCCTCGCGGCCGAGCCAGGCGCGGAAGCGCTCCACGCCGCCCACCGGCCCCTCGCTGGCGATCCAGGCCTCACCGTCCGTCCTGCACGAACGTTCAAGACCCGCGCCGCCGGATCTGGTCTGCTGGCTCATGCGCGGAGGTGGCCCATGAACACGGAGCAAGCGGCGGCGTTCCTGCTCTTCGCGGTGGTGGCGGCGGTGACTCCGGGCCCGAGCAACGTGATGCTGACCACGGCGGGCGCCAACGCGGGCGTGTGGCGCGGGCTGCCGTGCCTGTTCGGGGTCACGGCGGGCATGGGGCTCATGATGTTCCTGGTGCCGCTCGGCCTGGGGAGCGCGGTGCTGTCGTATCCACTCGTCCTGCGCGGGCTGCACTGGGCGGGCGCCGCGTTCCTGCTGTGGCTGGCCTGGAAGATCGCCACCTCGTCGAGTCTCGACGACACCGTCGGCCGCGGCGATCCGGTCGGCTTCGTGGGAGCCGCGGTCTTCCAGTGGGTGAACCCGAAGTCGTGGCTCGTGACCGCGAGCGCGGCGGGCACGTTCCTCCACGCCGACGCGGGACGCCCGCTGGGCCAGGCGGCGGCCCTCGGCGGGCTCTTCGTGATCGCGGCGCTGCCCGCGTGCTTCGTCTGGCTCGCCTTCGGCGCGGGCGTGCACCGCGTGCTGAAGAGCCCCGGCCGGCTCCGCACGTTCAACGTGACGATGGGGGTGCTGCTCGCGCTGTCGATCGTGCTGATCACTGGATGACCTCTTCGGCGCGCAGCAGCATCGCCTGCGGCACCGTGAGGCCGAGCGCGCGCGCCGCCTTGAGGTTGATCACCAGCTCGAACTCGGAGGGCTGCTCGATGGGCAGATCGGCGGGCCGCGAACCCTTCAGGATCTTGTCCACGAAGACCGCTGAACGGCGCCAGATGTCGTTGATGTCTGCGCCGTAGGAGACGAGCCCTCCCGCCTCCACGTACGAGCGCAGCTCGTACATCGCGGGCAGCCGGTGCTTCGCCACCTGGTCCGTGACCCGCTGGGCGTGAGGGTAGAGGGCGCTGGCGGCGAAGACCAGGAGAGCGCCCGCCTTCGCCGCAACAGCTTTGCGGAGCGCGCTGTCGATCTCGTCCACGTTGTGGATCTCCAAGGAGAACGCGTTCCAGCGCAGCTGGCGCAACGTCGCCTGGGCCGCCTGCCAGCTGGGCTCGCTCGAGCGGTTCCAGAGCACGGCCAAGGTCGCCGCGCCTGGCACCAGCTCCTTCATCAGCTCGAGCCGCTTCCCGGTGATCTCCAGCGACTGCAGGCTGAGTCCGATGAAGTTCCCGCCGGGACGCCCGAGGCTCTGCGCGAATCCCTGTGCGACTGGATCCACGGCGGCCGCCATCACCACCGGCACCGTCGTAGTGGCCCGTTTCAGCATGGGCAGGGCCGGACCGACGGCCACGATGACGTCGACCTGTGCCCGGAGCAGCTCGGTGACCAGGTCGGGGAAGCGCTGCGGTTGCGCGTGCGCGCCGCGGGGCTCGGTCACGAAGTGATCGCCGTACACGTAGCCCAGCTCGCGCATTCCGGCGAGGAGGGCGGTGGTAGACGCGCAGCGCGGCTGCGGGCCAACCAGGTCCGCGGTGGCGGCCAGCCCGAGCACGCCGATCCGGGCCGGCTTGCGCGCGGGCTGCGCCCCCGCGACGCCGCGCGCCGCCGCGACGGCGCCCCCTCCGAGCGTGCCGATGAAGGCGCGCCGGTCCAGCTAGCGCCCCTGAAACTTCGCCGGCCGCTTGTCCTTGAAGGCCTGCACGCCTTCCTTGTGGTCCGCGGTCTCGCGCACCACCGCCATGTGCGAGGAGACCAGGTCGAGGTGCGTGCGCAGGTCGAGCCGCATCGACTGGTAAACCAGCCTCTTTATCATTCTGATAGGTATCTGCGGCCCGTCGGCCACCCGGCGCGCGAAGGCGTAGGTCTCCTCGGCGAGCTTGTCGTGCGGCACCACCCGGTTGACGATGCCGAGCTCGAGCGCCTTGGGCGCCTCGATGAAGTCCGCGGTCCACAGGAGCTCGAGGGCCCTGGCGGTGCCGATCAGCCGTGGCAGGAAGTAGGTGTCGCCGTCGCCCGGCACCAGGCCCACCCGCACGTAGCCGGTGGAGAAGCGGGCCTGGTCGGAGGCGATCCGCATGTCGCACATGAGCGACATGCCCATTCCGGCGCCGACGGTCACCCCGTTGACCATGGCGATCACCGGCTTGTCCATCGCCTCGAGGGTCCGCGGCACGTTGTGGATGTGCTCCCAGAGGCCGTTCTTGTTGTCGAGCGGGGTGGGATCGCCGCTGCCCATGCGGCCCACGTCGCCGCCCGAGCAGAAGGCCTTGCCCGCGCCGGTCACGATCACCACGTTCACGTTGGAGTCGCGCTGCGCCTCCTGCAGCGAGGCGGCCCAGCGCTCGATCATGGGCCCGGTGAAGGCGTTCATCTTGTCCGGGCGGTTGAGCGTGATGGTGGCGATGCGGTCCTTCACCTCGTAGAGCAGCTCGCTGTCGGCCATGGGTCGTCTCTCCTTGGACTAGTCCTTCGGCAGGCCGAGCACGCGCTCGCCCAGGATGTTGCGCAGGATCTCGGTGGTGCCCGCCCGGATGCCGCTGCCGCGGGCCAGGAGGCAGTAGAACTCCCACTCGCCGTCGTCGGGGGCGAGCAGCGTCCCCGCCTTCAGCTGCGAGTAGGGGCCGATGATCTCGGTGGCCACCTCGGCCAGGTCCTGGTCGAGCAGGCTCCAGAAGAGCTTGGAGGTCGAGCCCTCCGGCCCCGGCACGCCGCCCTTCAAGATCTTGGTGAGGCTGCGGTAGCCGTTCAGCTGTAGCACTCGCTCCCCGATGGAGAGCGCGGCGATCTTCTGGCGCACCACCGGGTCCTCGGCGGCGGGCCGCCCGTTCTTCATCGTGCGCTTGGCCAGCGAGAGCAGCTTGTGGAGCGCGGTGCGCAGGCTGATGTGGCGGATCATGGTGAGCACGTCGCGCTCGTAGGCCAGGGTGGTGAGCGCCACCCCCCAGCCCTCGTTGACCTTGCCCACGACATTTGAAGCCGGCACGCGCACGTTCTCGAGGAACACCTCGTTGAACTCGGCCTCGCCGGTGATCTGGCGCAGCGGCCGGATGGTGAGGCCGGGGCTCTTCATGTCGACGAGCAGGAACGTGATGCCCTTGTGCTTGGCCGCGGTGGGATCGGTGCGCACCAGGAAGAAGCCCCACGCGGCCACGTGGGCCATGCTGGTCCACACCTTCTGCCCGTTCAGCACGTAGTGGTCGCCGTCCAGCACCGCGCGGGTCTGGAGGTTGGCGAGGTCGCTGCCCGCGTTGGGCTCCGAGAAGCCCTGGCACCAGATGTCCTCCGCGGTCAGGATGCGGTCGAGGTGCCGGGCGCGCTGGGCCGGCGTGCCGTGCTTCATGAGCGTGGGGCCCAGCATGCTGAGCCCGCTCCGATTCAGCGGCTGGGGGCTGCCCGCGCGCGACATCTCCTCGTAGAGGATGATCGACTCCATGATGGAGGCGCCGCGGCCGCCGTACTCGGCGGGCCAGTCCATCCCCACGTAGCCCGCCTTGTGGAGCGTGCGCTGCCACTCGCGCAGGCGCTTCACCTCGTTGACGTCCGCCCGCGAGGACGCGAAGCCCTTGTCCTTGAGGTCGGCCGGCACGTGCTTGGCCAGCCAGGCGCGCACCTCCCGGCGGAAGGTCTGCTGCTCCGGCGTGAAATCGAAATCCATCTAGATCACCCCCGCGTCGGGCCGCGTGGCCACGCCGTTGATCTTCCACCCGTTCTGCCACACCAGCTCGTAGAGTCCCTCGACCGCCTGCCCGTTGCTCCCCCGGATCTTGATGGTCACGTAGGCGAGGCCCTCGGGGCCGAGCTCGGTGCGCGTGACCAGGGCGAACGTGGAGCTCGCGATCTCCGGATATCCGCGTCGCACCATCGCCTCGAAGCTCCGCCGGTCGAACTGGCTCCGGATCTCGTCGGAGGCGAAGGTGTAGGCGGTGTCGTAGTCGTCGCGGCGGAACGCCTCCAGCTGCTTCACCACCGGCTCCGCGGCCGCCTTGGCGTCCCGCTCGGCCTGGGCCCGCGCCGCGCCCGCGCAGGCCACCAGCGCCAGCGCGATCAGGGCGGGGGCGAGCCGGCGGGTCGTCATCTAGTGCATGACCGAGCCGCCGTCGACGTTCAGGGCCTGCCCGGTGATGTTGCGCGCCTCCTCGGAGGCGAGGAACACCGCGGCGTGCCCGATGTCCTCCGGCGTCTGCTCGCGCTTCATGGGGATGACGTCGCCCACCCGCTTGTCGAACACTTGCCGCGCGGTCATGCCCTTGAAGGCGGGGTTGGTGTCCGCGATGTACTGGGCGAGGTTCTCCCAGAACGCGGTCCACAGCACGCCGGGGCAGATCGCGTTCACGGTGACCCCGTGCGGGGCCAGCTCCCTGGCGATGACCCGCGTGAACGTGATGACCCCGCCCTTGGCCACCGAGTAGGGCGGCATGGTCGTCGCGGCGAGCGGGCCCGCGATGGAGGCGATGTTGATGATGCGCCCGGCCTTGCGCTCGATGAAGTAGGGCGCGAGCGCCTTGCACATGAGGAAGACCGACTTGAGGTTGACCTGGTAGGTGCGGTCCCAGTCCTCCTCGGAGTTGTTGGTGAACGGCATGCCGGGGGCGGAGGCCATGCCCGCGTTGTTCACCAGGATGTCGATCCGGCCCAGGTCCTTCTTGATGCGCTCGACCGCGGCCTGCACGTCGGCCGTCTTCGTGACGTCGCAGCGCATCGAGACCGCCTTGCGGCCCAGGGCCAGCACTTCCTTCAGCACCGCCTGGGCGTTGGCGTCCTGGATGTCCGGGATGGCGATGTCGGCGCCCTCCCGGGCCATGCACAGCACGATGCCGCGTCCGATCCCGGCGCCGCCGCCGGTCACCACCGCCACCTTGCCCGCTAGCCTCATCGCCGTTGTCTCCTTGCCCTGGGGGTCGCCCGTCATTCTATACCGGCCCGCCGGGCCCCACCCGGCCGAGGTTGACCTGCACCGCCGCTCGCTATAGCGTGGGGCGGCCGACATGCCGCCACTGCCCTCCGCGTGCGTCCGGTTCGTCGCGCTGGTCGTGGCCGGGCTATGTCTCCTGGGGGCCGACTTCGCCCGGCCGGATCCGGCCTCGTTCGCCCTGGGCAGCACGACGGAGGCGGAGATCCGCCAGCGGTTCGGCAACCCGTACGGGCAGACCACCTCCAGGGTCGGCGACCGGGTCGTGACGACGCTCCAGTACACGTATGCGGAGCCCCGGACGGGCGTCATCCCGGCGCGCGCGATGACCTATTCGTTCTACGACGGGCGCCTGGTCGGCTTCGACTACTCGAGCTCCTTCGGCGCCGACGAGACCGCCTTCGACGAGAAGGTGGTCAAGCGCATCAAGCGGGGGGAGACCACCCGCACCGAGGTGCTCGCCATCGCCGGCCCGCCGACCGGCCAGTTCATCTACCCCACGCCCCAGGCGACGGTGCCGGGCCGACGCGCGTACGTCTACGGCTACTCGCGCAGCGAGCGGCTGGCGCCCGCGACCCTCGAGACCGCGAACAAGGTCCTCACCATCACCTTCGACGACCACGACGTCGTGGCCGAGCTGAGCCTGGTGATGACGACCATCAGCCGGCCACTGCCGTCAGGAGACCGCTCGTGAGCACGCCCACCCTCCGCAGCCACAACTGGTTCGGCAAGAAGGACCTCGACGGCTTCTCCCACCGCTCGTGGATCAAGGCCGAGGGCTTCAGCGAGCTCATGTTCGACGGCCGCCCGGTGATCGGCATCGCCAACTCCTGGTCCGAGCTGACCAACTGCAACGCGCACCTGCGTCAGGTGGCGGAGGCGGTGAAGCGCGGAGTGCTCTCCGCGGGCGGCTTCCCGCTGGAGTTCCCGACCATCTCGCTGGGCGAGATCCTCATGAAGCCCACCACCATGCTCTTCCGCAACCTGATGGCGATGGACGTGGAGGAGTGCATCCGCGCCTACCCGCTCGACGGCGTGGTGCTGCTCTCCGGCTGCGACAAGACCACGCCGGCCATGCTGATGGGCGCCGCCTCCGCCGACGTGCCCGCCATCATGGTGACCGGCGGGCCGATGCTGCGCGGGCGCTGGCGCGACCAGGACATCGGCTCCGGCACCGACAACTGGCGCTTCTGGGCCGAGCGGCGGGCGGGCCGCCTCAGCGAGGAGGAGTTCTGCGAGATCGAGTCGTGCCTCTCGCGCTCCGCCGGGCACTGCATGGTGATGGGCACCGCCTCCACGATGGCGTCGATGGCCGAGACCCTCGGCATGACCCTGCCCGGCAACGCCGCGATCCCCGCCGCCGACTCGCGGCGGATGGCGCTGGCCGAGATGTCGGGGCGGCGCATCATGGAGATGGTGCGCGAGGACCTCAAGCCGTCGAGGATCCTCACCCGCGAGGCCTTCGACAACGCGGTCCGCACCGGCATGGCCATCGGCGGCTCCACCAACGCGATCATCCACCTGATCGCGATCGCGGGACGCGCCGGCGTCGACCTGCCGCTCGCCCGCTTCGACGAGCTGTCGCGCACCACTCCGATGCTGCTGAACGTCCGCCCGTCGGGGAAGTACCTCATGGAGGATTTCTTCTACGCGGGCGGCCTGCCGGTGGTGCTGAAGGAGCTGCTGCCGATCCTGCACGGCGGCGCGCTCACCATCACCGGCAAGACCCTCGCGGAGAACAACGCGGACGCGGTCAACTACAACCCGGACGTGATCCGCACGCTCGCGATGCCGATCCTGAGCGAGGGCGGCACCGCGATCCTCACCGGCAACCTCTGCCCGAACGGGGCGGTGCTGAAGCAGTCGGCGGCCTCCCCGCACCTGCTCACCCATCGCGGGCGCGCGGTGGTGTTCGAGGACCACGCCGATCTCCACGCCCGCATCGACGACCCCGCCCTCGACGTGGACGAGAGCTGCGTGCTGGTGCTCAAGCGCGTGGGGCCGAAGGGCGCGCCCGGCATGCCGGAGTGGGGCGCGGCGCCGATCCCCAGGAAGCTGCTCCAGAAGGGCGTGAAGGACATGGTGCGCATCTCGGACGCGCGCATGAGCGGGACGTCGTACGGCACCGTGGTCCTGCACGTCTCGCCGGAGGCGGAGGCGGGCGGGCCGCTCGCCCTGGTGGAGAACGGCGACATCATCGAGCTCGACATCCCCAACCGCCGGCTGACTCTCCGAGTGTCCGACGACGAATTGGCCCGCCGCCGAGAGCGCTGGAAGCCGCGGCCCCCGCACTACTCGCGCGGCTACGGCCGCCTCTTCCTGGACCACGTGCTCCAGGCGCACGAGGGCTGCGACTTCGACTTCCTGCGCGGCAAGACCCCCGTCCGCGCCGAGGACACCGCCGGCCCCAGCCACTCGTAAATAAGTCGGCCCCGGCCGCCGTCTGAGGGGCATGACAGGCGAGAACCTACTGCCTGAGCCGATAGCGAGCCCGAGATATCCGGGGCTTCCGCCGATGTCTTCCCCTCCGCCCCTGCCGTAAGGCAGGCGGCTTCGCAAACAATGGGCCCGGCCTCGGGGTGAGACGTCGCCCCGGGCGCCGGGCCCTAGGCGTGAAAGCATTACTCTGTCCTCCTGACCGCCCACCGGGGCGTCTCTCCTGCCATCCCCGGCCGCACCGCCCGATTTCACGCGCTTCCTCCCCTGGCACAATCGATGCCGCCCCTTTTACCCACGGGAGGACGCGCGTGAGGAAAATTGCCGGGATGGTCGCCAGCTTCGGCCTGATGTCGTCGGCTGCCCTGGTGGGCCCGGTGGGATCTGCTCCCTCCTGTCCCGACGTCGATGCGGCCCAGGCGATGCTCCTGAAGGCCGCCGCCGCGAAGAACGACCAGGACCTCAAGCAGATGCCCCGTAACGTGCCCCCGAACGCGCTGCCCCAGCCGGGAGCCAAGGGCCAGCCGGCGCCGCCGGGTCAGCCCGATGCGCAGGGGAAGGGAAAGCCCGGCACCCAGCCGCAGCCAGGGCAGCCCGCGCAATCCGGCCAGCCGGTGCAGCCGGGCCAACCCGGCCAGCCCGCCGAGCAGGACAAGGAGGCCCCGCCCGCGGTCGAGACCGCCCCGGTGCCGGAGGACCTGAAGCGCGCCGCGCTGCTCGTGAAGCAGGCCGACGATGCGTGTCAGGCGGGCAACGGCGCGGAGGCGTCGGAGAAGGCCAAGGCGGCCATGGCGCTGATGAAGCGCTAGCTCGAGGGCCCGTGGCAGCCTAGGCCGGGGTCAGGTCTTACATTCTCTGACCCCCTACTTCAGTGCGGTGCGGAGGGAGCCGGCGGCCGCCTTGAGCCGGCGGCGCGCCTCCTTCGCGTCGACGCCGAGGCGCGCCATGGCGATCGCGACCTTGGCGCTGGCGCCCGAGGCCTTCAGCAGCCTCTCCGCCTCGCGCGGGCTCACGCGCCCCAGCTGCACGACCAGGCGCAGCGCGCGGGCGCGCAGCTTCGCCGACCGCGGCCGCAGGTCAACCATGCGGTTGCCGTAGACCTTGCCCAGGCGCGCGAACGACGCGGTGGTGAGCGTGTTCAGCGCGAGCTTGGTGGCGGTGCCGGCCTTCAGCCGCGTGGAGCCGGTCAGCACCTCGGGGCCGACGGCCAGCGCGATCACCACGCGCGCGGCGGAGGCGGGCACCTGAGGATTGCAGGTGACCAGCGCGGTGGCCGCGCCGCGGCGGCGCGCCTCCTTCAATGCGCCGCGCACGAACGGGGTCACCCCGCTCGCCGCGATGCCCACCACCACGTCGCCCGCCCGCACGCGCCGGCGGATCTGGCGCGCGCCGTCGGGGCCGTCGTCCTCCGCGCCCTCCGCGGAGCGGAACACGGTGCGCCTGCCGCCGGCGATCATCGCCTGCACCAGCGAGGGTGGCGTGTCGAACGTGGGCGGGCACTCCGCGGCCTCGATCACGCCCAGGCGCCCGCTGGTGCCGGCGCCCACGAAGATGAGCCGTCCGCGGCGGGAGAGCGCGCGGACGATGAGGTCCGCCGCGCGGCCGATGGCGGGCGCGGCGCGCCCCACCGCGCGCACCGCGCGGCGGTCGGCGCGGTTCATCAGCCGCGCGATCTGCGTGGCGGAGAGGCGGTCGAGCTTGCCGCTCTCGGGGTTGACGCGCTCGGTGGGCAGCCGGTCGTAGCGGATGCGGCTCACACGAGCGATTCTACGTCAGTGCCCCTCGAATCCCAGCCACTCCTCCACCTGCTCGACCAGGCGGTCGCAGCGCTCCTCCAGCTGGGCGTCGGTGAGGTTGGCGATCGGATGCGGCATGTCGAGGAACGGATAGCCCGCCTTGCCCCAGCTCTCGGCCATGGCCCGGCCGGTGTTGCGGAACGGGGCGGTGACGATGGCGATGGCCGGCACCCCCTGCTCTTCCATCAGGATCGCGTCGAGCACACTGCTCGAGCTGCACGACCCTCAGTCGCCGATGCCGGAGATGACCAGGTCGCACTGCGCGCGCAGCGCCTTGATCGCGTCGCCGTCGACCTCGTGAGAAGCGGAGCGCTTGCGGGTACGAAAAGTCACCGTCGTCTGGTGCCGCCGGCCGAGCCGCTCGGCGAGCTTCTCGAGGATCGGCTTCGCGTTGAACTTGGTGTTCTCCACCAGCCCGAGGCGCAGGCCGCGCGGGCTCGCCGGCCGCGGGGCCAGCGTGAGGCCCCGGTCCACCGGCTTCGACGTGGGATCGAAGAGCTTCATGACGTCCCTCCTGGGATCTCGATGCGCGTGGTCACCGCGCGGGTCCACTTGGTGCCCCACCCGGGCAGGCAGGCGGACCAGCTCCCGGCGCGGCCGCCCGCGAAGGCGATCAGGATGTCCTCCGGCCGCTCGAAGCGGTAGCGCAGCGTGGTCTCGTCGCCAGGGGCGATCTCGCCCGGCAGGCGCGCGCCCCGCTTGTAGTCGGCCACCGGCCGGCGGGTGTGCTCGATCAGGAAGCGCTGCACGTCGAGGCGGCTCCAGCCCGCCTTCTGCAATACCTCCTGGTGCTCGCCCGCGAAGACGATCAACGTCTCGTTGAAGCCGAGCAGGTTCGACGTGCCCACGTTGGCGAGCGCGTCCGCGAAGCAATAGAGCAGCGGCTCCGGCTCGGCGGCCAGGTGGTTGTAGACCTGGTAGAGGCTGTTCGACGCGATCAGGGTGACCGCGCTGTCCTCGGGCCGGAGGCCGCGCGAGACGTGCAGCGGCTCCCACGGATGGTCCTCCTCGTGCTCCGCGAAGCAGAAGGAGTACTTGCCCGGGTTGCCGAGGGTGGCGCGGTCGAGCAAACCCGGCCGCGTGTTCATCACGTTCATCATGATGAGGCGCACCGCGCGCCCGATGGTGGCGTTGGGGCGATGCCCCTGCCCGAAGGCGTTGTTGCCGCTGTTGATGCCGAGGCGCTTCGCGGCGGGCCCGTTCACCACGAGGGCCATCGCGGAGCCGCCGGTGCTGCTGGCCGGACCGTGGTAGGCGAAGGCGGGAGCGCACAGGCTCTTCACCGCCGCCACCACCACCGGCATGTACTCGGGGCGGCAGCCGGCCATCACCGCGTTGATCGCGGCCTTCTCGGCCAGCACCACCGCGTTGCGGCCCGCGATCACGCCCAGCTCCTCGTGGCCCTCGAGCCCCGCCACGGCCAGCATCGCCGCGATGGAGGCGTCCGACGGCGGCACCACCGGCAGGCCGTCGGTCCAGCCCGCGTCGTAGTACGCCTCGATCAGCGCCGCCGGATCCGTCGCCTCGTCGATCCCGCTCATCGCGTCCTCACATGCGGCTGCGCCAGCCTATGCGGATGCACCAGTCGCTCCGAGATCTCCGCCGCCGCGCGCCGGACCGCCTCCGCGAAGCGCCGCCGGCCGGCGTGGATGCGGGCGGTGGGGCCGGTCACCGCGCACGCCGCGACCAGGCGGCCGTCGCGGCCGTACACCGGGGCCGCCGCGCCGCCCGCTCCGATCACGAACTCGTCCACCGTGACCACCACGCCCGCGCTGCGGATCGCCTCCAGCCGCCGGCGCAACAGGTCGCGGCTGGTGGTGGTGCGCCGGGTGTGGCGCGTCAGGTGGAGCGTCCGCACCAGGTCGTCACGTCGGGCCGGCTCCAGGAACGCGAAGAGGCCGAGGCCGGTGGCGGTGCAGTAGAGCGGCCGCCGCTCGCCCAGCTCCGCGCTGTAGCGGATGCGCTGCGGGCTCTCCACCTTGTCGACGTAGACCAGCTCCGAGTGCTCCGGCGGCAGCACCGCCACGAAGGTGGTCTCGCCGGTCTCGCGGGTGAGGGTCTGCAAGACCGGGTGGGCAGCCTCGACCAGGTCCGGCGGGGCGGCCACCCCCCGCTCGCCCGCGGCGAGCCAGCGCGGCCCCGCCGCGTAGCGTCCGGACTCGCCGCGGGTCGCGTACCCGCGCCCCACCAGGGTGCGCAGCAGCGGGAGCAGGCTGGTCTTGGGCGCGCCGAGGGCCTGGGCCAGCTCGGTCAGGCTCGCCCCGGCCGGGCGGGCGGAGAGCCTCTCCAGGATGTCGAGCGCCCGGGCCACCGCCCGGTGCCCGCCCGTCCGCTCCGTCCCCCGCGTCGCGGCGCTTGACACCATCGCCAGGAACCGTAGCATGGCGGTTCGTGAATACGCAATCGGTTCCGGATCCGGAACAGACCCACGAGACCACGAGCCGGGGCCCGCTCGCGGGCCTGCGGGTGCTCGACTGCTCCTCGCTGATCGCGGGCCCCACCGCCGCGATGTACCTGGGCGACTACGGCGCCGACGTCATCAAGGTCGAGCATCCGCGCGGCGACGGCCTGCGCGCGTGGGGCGCGGTCAAGGACGGCGTGGGCCTCTACTTCAAGATGCTCAACCGCAACAAGCGCGCGGTGACCGCGGATCTCCACACGCCTCTGGGCGCGGAGATCGTCCGTCGCCTCGCCGCGCGGGCCGACGCCATGATCGAGAACTTCCGGCCCGGCACGCTCGAGAAGTGGGGGCTCGGCTACGACGTCCTGAGCGCCGTGAACCCGGGCCTGGTGCTGACGCGCGTGACCGGCTTCGGCCAGACCGGCCCCGAGCGCGACCGGCCCGGCTTCGGCACCAGCGCGGAGGCCGCGTCCGGCTTCGCGGCCATCAACGGCGAGGCCGACGGCCCGCCGCTCCTGCCCGGCTTTGCGCTGGCCGACGCCACCGCGGGCCTGGCCGGCGCCTTCCTCACCCTGGCCGCGCTGCAGGGCCGCGCGGCCCGCGGCGGCCGCGGCCAGATCGTGGACCTGGCGATCTACGAGCCGCTGCTCACCGTGATGGGCCCGCAGCTGATCGAGTTCGACCAGCTCGGTCTCGTGCAGGGGCGCACCGGGAGCCGCACCCCGCTGATCGCCCCGCGCAACACGTACCGCACCCGCGACGGCCGCTGGATCGCGCTCTCCGGCGCCTCGCCCTCGGTCTTCGAGCGGCTCTGCCGGAGCCTGGGCGTGCCGGAGCTGCCCGCGGATGCGCGCTTCCGCGACAACCAGGCGCGCCTGGCCAACGTGGAGGCCCTCGACGACGCGCTGCAGGCCGCCGTCGCCCGCTTCGACCAGGCCGACCTGCTCGCGCGCCTGGACGCGGCGGAGGCGGTGGCGGCGCCGGTGCGCGGCGTGGACGAGGTGCTGGCCGACCCGCACTACCGCGCGCGCGGCTCGATCGCGACGGTGGACGATGCCGAGCTGGGCCCGCTGCGCATGCAGAACGCCATCGGCCGCCTCTCCGCGACCCCGGGCGGCATCCGCCACGCGGGCCCGCGCCTCGGCGAGCACAACCGCGCGGTGCTGGTGGACGAGCTGGGGTTCGCCCCCGCCGAGCTGCGGGCGGGCGGGATCGTCCTCTAGCCGCGCCCCACGAACGGCATCTTCGTGGCCATCACGGTGAGGAAGAGGACGTTGGCGTCGAGCGGCAGGCTCGACATGTACACCACCGCGTCGGCCACCGCCTGCACGTTCATGGTGGGCTCCACCGCGGTGGTGCCGTTGGCCTGCGGCACGCCCTTGGCCATGCGCTCGGTCATGGGAGTGCCCGCGTTGCCGATATCTATCTGGCCACACGCGATATCGTACTTGCGGCCGTCCAGCGCGCACACCTTGGTGAGGCCGGTGACCCCGTGCTTGGTCGCGGTGTAGGGCGCGGAGTTCGGGCGCGGGGCGTGGGCCGAGATCGAGCCGTTGTTGATGATGCGCCCGCCCATCGGGTTCTGCGCCTTCATGATCTTGAACGCCTCCTGGCTGCACAGGAAGACGCCGGTCAGGTTGGCGTTCACCACGTTCTGCCACTGGTCGTAGGTGAGGTCCTCGAACAGCACCGGCGGCGCGCCGCCGCCCGCGTTGTTGAAGAGCACGTCGAGGCGCCCGAAGGTCTCCTTGGTCTTGGCGAAGAGCGCCTTGATCGACTCGTGGCTGGTCACGTCGGTTTGCACCACCAGGGACTTCCCCGGCGTGCCCTTGCCCTCGGCGGCGGCGGCCTCCAGCAGCTCCTTGCGGCGGCCCGAGAACACCACCGCGTAGCCCTGCTTCATGAGGGCCAGGGCGCTGGCCTTGCCGATCCCGCTGCTCGCTCCGGTGACGACGGCGACCTTCTGCGTTCCTGTCATGATGGGCCTCCCGGGGCCGAACAGTAGCCCGTGGTCCCGCGTGAGTCAATGTAGTATGAACGAGATGGCCGCGCTCACCGAGCACGTCTCGTACGCGGACGCCCAGCGCCTCTGCTCTCCCGCCCGCCTCTGGGAGCTCTTCGACGGGGACCGCGAGCGGCTCAACATCGCGCACGAGTGCATCGACCGCCATCCGGCCGCCCGGGCCGCGGTGCGCATCGTGCACGCGCCCGAGCACGGCGGGCACGACGAGACGCTCACCTTCGGCGCCCTCGCGGCCGCGTCGTCTCGATTCGCCCACTTCCTGGCCGCGCGGGGGATCGGGGCGGGCGACCGCGTCGGCATCATGCTCGAGCCGTCGGCTCCGTTCTACGCCGGCCTCTTCGGGGCCATCAAGCGCGGGGCGATCGCGGTGCCGCTCTTCACCCTCTTCGGCCCCGACGGCCTGCGCCTGCGCATCGACGACTGCTCGCCCCGGCTGCTGCTGGTCTCGCCGTCGCAGGCCGACCTCGCGCGCGGCGTGCCGGGCCTGGAGACGGTGGTGGCCGACGAGAGGTTCGCCGCCGCGCTCGCGGGCCATCCGGACCGCTACGCGCCCGCCACTCGCGCGGACGATCTGGCGGTGTTCCAGTACACCTCCGGCACCACGCGCGAGCTGCCCGCGGCGGTGAAGCACACCCACCGCAGCATCGTGACCCTGATGGTGGCCGCGCTCTACGGCACCGGCATCCGGCCGGGCGACGAGTTCTTCTGTCCTTCCTCGCCCGCGTGGGGCCACGGTCTCTGGCACGGGACGCTGGGCCCCCTCGCCCTCGGCGTCACCACCGGCGCCTTCGCGGGCAAGTTCGACGCGGACCGGCTGCTGCGCGCGCTCGCCGAGCACCGGATCACCAACCTCTCCGCCGCGGCCACCCACTACCGCATGATGAAGAGCGCGGGCACCGCGGGCCGCTACCGCTACGCGATCCGCAAGCTCTCCTTCACCGGCGAGCCCATCGACGAGGCCACGCGGGCCTTCGCGGAGGAGACGTTCCGGACGCCGGTGTGCAGCATGTACGGCACCACCGAGGTGGGGGTGATCCTCGCCTCGTACCCCGGCGCGCCCGACTTCGCGGTGAAGCCGGGCTCGCTCGGCAAGCCGGTGCCCGGGCAGCAGGTCGAGGTGCAGCGCCCCGACGGCACGCGCTGCGATCCGGACGAGGTGGGCGAGATCAAGGTGAGGCGGCGCGACGGGTGGTTTCCCACCAAGGACCGCGGCTGGACCGACGCGGAGGGCTGCTTCTACCACGGCGGCCGCGCCGACGACGTCATCATCTCCGCGGGCTGGACCATCAGCGCGGTCGAGGTCGAGGGGGCGCTGCTCAAGCACCCCGACGTCCGCGAGGCTGCGGTGATCGGCGCACCCGACACGCTGCGGGGCCTGGTGGTGAAGGCCTACATCGTGAGCCCGCGCCCGGGCGACGAGGGCTTCACCCGCGAGCTGCAGGACTGGACCCGCACCCGCCTCGCCGCGCACGAGTACCCGCGCCAGGTGGAGTTCGTCCCCGAGCTGCCCAAGACGCCGGCCGGCAAGGTCAACCGCAAGGTGCTCCGCGAGCGCCTGGCCCAGGAGAGAGTGTGATGCCGCCCGAGACCGAGCTGCTCTTCCCGAAGATCACCCAGCAGGGCCTGGACGATCTGCGACGGCGCATCGGGGTGCCGATCACCGACACGCTCGAGCCGTGGTGCCACGAGGCCACCCGGGACAACATCCGCCACTACGCCCACGGCATCGGCGACGACAACCCCCTCTGGTGCGATCCGGCCTACGCGGCCCGCACCCGCCACGGCGGCATCGTCGCGCTGCCGTCGTTCCTCTTCACCACCAGCCGGATCATCTCCGGCTACGTGGGCGGCCTCGCCGGCGTGCACGCCATGTGGGCGGGCGCGGACTGGACGTGGCACCTGCCGGTGCGGCGCAACGACGAGATCTCGACCGACGCCTTCCTGAAGGAGCTGATCGAGCACGAGACGCGCTTCGCGGGCCGCGCGGTCCAGCAGATCTACCACGTCAGGTTCCGCAACCAGCGGGGGGAGACGGTCGCGGAGGCCGACTCGTGGTGCTTCCGCACCGAGCGCGACCACGCGCGCGAGAAGGGCAGCAAGTACACCGAGGTGAAGGCCAGGCCGCGCCGCCGCTACTCCGACGAGGAGCTGGCCGAGGTGTATCGCCTCTACGCGAACGAGGAGGTCCGCGGCGCCACCCCACGTTACTGGCAGGACGTGAAGGTGGGCGAGGCGCTGCCGAAGATGGCCAAGGGCCCGATGACGGTCACCGGCTTCATCGCCTACGCCCAGGGCTGGGGCGGCCTCTACATCCGCGCCAACAAGCTCGCCTGGAGGCAGATCAGCCGGCACTCCGGTCTCGGCATCAAGAACCGCTTCGGGATCCCGGACTGCCCGGAGCGGGTGCACTGGGAGCACGAGTTCGCCACCAAGGTCGGCGCGCCCGGCGCGTACGACTACGGCCCGGAGCGCTGCTCGTGGCTCACCCACCACCTGACCAACTGGATGGGCGACGACGGCTTCCTGCGGCGCGCGCACTGCAAGATCCGGCGGCACAACCCGGAGGGCGACTACCTGATCATCGAGGGGCGCGTCACCGGCAAGCGCGTCGAGGACGGACGGCACCTGGTCGAGATCGAGCAGGAGGCGCGCAACCAGGACGGCGAGCAGTCGGTGCTGGGCGGCGGGCTCGTGGAGCTACCCTCCCGGAGATGACCCCGGTCCGGGTCGGCCTCGACGTCCTCGTCTCGCGCCTCGGCTCGCTCCTGGCCGGCCGCCGGGTGGGCGTGCTCTGCCACCAGGCCTCGGTCACGCGGGATCTCACCCACGCCGCCGACGCGATCCGCAAGCTCCGCCGCGTCCGCCTCACCGCGCTGTTCGGGCCCGAGCACGGCCTCGCCGGTGTCGTGCAAGACCACGTCCACGTCGGCCGGGCGCGCGACCGGGCGCGGGGGGTGCCGGTGTACAGCCTCTACGGCGGCCGGCGCCTCGAGCCGACCCGCGCCATGCTGCGCGACGTCGACGTGCTGGTCGTGGACCTTCAGGACGTGGGCGCCCGGTACTACACCTACGCGTGGACTACCGTGCTGGCGATGCGGGTGTGCGCCCGCGAGGGCACGCCGGTCGTCGTGCTCGACCGGCCGAATCCCCTCGGGGGTGAGCAGCTCGAGGGCAACGACGCCGACCCCAGGTTCGCGTCGTTCGTCGGCCTCTACCCGCTGCCGATCCGCCACGGCATGACCATCGCGGAGCTGGTCGCCTACCACAACGAGACGCAGGGGATCGGCTGCGACCTCACCGTGGTCCCGATGGCGGGCTGGCGACGCGAGATGCTCTGGGAGGACACCGAGCTGCCGTGGGTGGCCCCCTCGCCCAACATGCCGACCCCCGACACCGCGCGCGTGTACCCGGGCGGCTGCCTGCTCGAGGGAACGAACCTCTCCGAGGCCCGCGGCACCACGCGGCCCTTCGAGTGGGTCGGTGCACCGTACCTCGACGGGCCGAGGCTGGCCGCGGCGCTCGAGCGTCGCGGGCTGCCCGGCGCGCGCTTCCGCCCCATCACCTTCGAGCCCATGTTCCAGAAGTGGGCGCGCCGCGCCTGCCACGGCGTGCAGGTGCACGTGACCGACTGGGACCGCTTCCGCTCCTACGCGGCCTACGTGGCCCTCATCGTGGAGGCCCGCCGGCAGGCTCCGCGCGCCTTCCGCTGGAAGCGGCCGCCCTACGAGTACCAGTGGAACAAGCTGCCCATCGATCTCATCGCGGGCACCGACCGGATCCGCCGCGCGATCGAGCGGGGCACGCCCGTCTCCCGCATCGAGGCCTCGTGGCGCCCGGCCCTCGCCGCGTTCGCGCGCGCCCGCCGTCCCTACCTGCTCTATACGTGAATGCGCTCTCGGTGCTCTTCCTCCTGGCCTTCGTGGTCTCGGTGGACCAGCGCATCATCGCCCCGGTGCTGCCGTCGATCGCGGCGTCGCTGCACGCCACCGCGGGCGGCATCGGCCTCGCCATGACCAGCTACGCGTTCGCCTACAGCACGAGCCAGCTCGTCTACGGCGGCCTCTCCGACCGCTACGGCCGGGTGCGGGTGGTGCGGCTGGCCGCCGTCGGCTTCTGCGCGTGCACCGCGCTCTCCGCCCTGGCCACGAGCCCGTGGCTCTTCGTGGGGGCGCGCCTGCTCGCGGGCGCCTGCGCGGCCTCGGTCATCCCGCTCACCCTGGTCTACATCGGGGACACGGTCGACTACGCGCGCCGCCAGGTGGTGGTGGGGCGCTTCTCGGTCGTCACCTCGGCCGGCCTCGCCTTCTCCGCCGCCATCGGGGGCGCGGTGGCCTACTTCGCCTCGTGGCGGGCGATGCTGATCGGCTACGCGGTGGTCGCGCTGCTGCCGTCGGCGCTGCTCTGGCGGCTCCCCGCGGACGCGCCGACCCGTCCCGCCGGGGAGGTGCAGCCGGTCGCGCGCTTCGTCGACTTCCTGCTCGACCCCTTCGCGCGGACCGTCTACTGCTGCATTTTTGCCGAGGGCTTTCTCCTGTGGGGCGCCATGACCTATCTGGGCGCCTACGCGGCCGTCCACTACCACCTCGACCAGCTGCGGGTCGGCCTCCTCATCGCGCTCTTCGGCGTCGGCACCATGGTGGGCGGGGCCTTCATGGCGCCGCTGCGTCGCCGGCTGTCGGAGCGCGCCCTCGCCGGCCTGGGCGGTCTGCTCATGGGCATCGCGCTGCTGACGATCACCCCCGGCGCGGCGGCGCGCGCGGGCGCGTGGCCCCTCTTCGCGGCGGCGATGCTCTTGATGGGGCTCGGCCTGGTGGGGCTCCACACCACGCTGCAGGTGCACGGCACCGAGATCAGCGCCGCCGCCCGCGGCAAGGCCTTCTCCCTCTTCCCGGCGAGCCTCTTCTCGGGGGTGGCGGTGGGCACCGCCGTGATGGGCGCGCTGGTGGACGCGGGCGGCGAGCAGGCCATGCTCGCGATCTGCGGCGTGGGGCTGATCGCAGTGGGCATCGTCACCGCGCGCATCCGGCGCAGGAGGATGGCATGAGCCTCGAAGCGATGGTGGGACGTCAGCTCGTGATCGGCCTCCCCGGCCCCGACGCCACCGACGACGACATCCGCCTGCTGCGCGAGATCCACGCGGGCGGGCTCATGCTCTACCGCCGCAACTTCGAGACCCCCGAGCGGTTCGTGCGCTTCATCCGGCGCCTCGAGGAAGGGGCGGGACGCCGCCTGCTGATCACCACCGACCACGAGGGCGGACGCATCATCATGCTGCACGGGGGCGTCACGATCTTCCCCGACAACCTCACCGCGGGGACCGCGGGCGACGAGGCGATGGTGGCGCGCCAGGGCCAGATCGAGGGGCGCGAGCTGCGCCGGCTCGGCGTCGACGTGAGCTTCGGGCCGTGCCTCGACGTGCTCACCGAGCGCTACAGCCCCAACATCGGCATCCGCTCCTACGGCAAGGACCCGGAGCTGGTCGGCCGCCTCGGCGCCGCGCGCATCCGCGGCATGCAGGGCGCCGGCCTGTCCGCGTGCGCCAAGCACTTCCCGGGCAAGGGGCACGCGCCCGTCGACGCGCATCTGGGACTGCCGGTGATCGACTCCGACTGGGGCGACATGCACGCGGTGCACCTGGTGCCGTTCATGTCCGCGATGGAGGCGGGCGTCGACTGCATCATGACCTCGCACCCGCTCTACCCGAACCTCGATCCCGCCGCGCGCATGCCCGCCACCTTCTCGAAGCTGATCGTGCAGGACTACCTGCGTGGCCAGGTCGGCTACCGAGGGGTGATCATCTCCGACGACCTCGAGATGGGCGCGATCACCGCGCTCTGCCCCATGGGCGAGGCCGCGGTGCGCACCGCCGCGGCCGGGCACGACATCCTGCTGGTCTGCCACACCGCGCCCGCCCAGCGGGCGGCCTACGAGGCGGTGGTGGCCGCCTATCGCGACAAGACCCTGGACGATCGAGGGTTGGAGCGCAGCATGGCCCGGCTCGACGAGCTCGACGCCAAGCGGGCGGAGCGGTTCACCGGCGGGGCGCCCGCGG
>Ga0310812_10000119_pt1 | contig 36966 bp, 34 predicted proteins | sample NN3metagenome_FD_205747 | JGI IMG/M metagenome (GOLD analysis project Ga0310812, IMG submission 205747) | Soil microbial communities from experimental microcosm in Duke University, North Carolina, United States - NN3 | ecosystem: Engineered > Artificial ecosystem > Soil microcosm > Unclassified...
CGCGCGCCCAGTTGGCGACCGCGTCGACGCTCGTGATGACGATGTTCTTGCCGAACTTCCCTTCGATCAGGCTCATGGGCGCTAGTCTAGCAACGTCGGTTTAGAACGTCAAACCTTCACGAACAGGTCGTCTCCCGCGGCGCCGATCTCGTACTTCCGCACGGAGGACCCGCCCACCGACAGGCAGTTCCCCGTCGTGACGTCGAACTTCCACTGGTGCCAGGGGCAGGTGACCGCGAAGCCTTCCAGCTTCCCTTCCCCGAGCGGGCCGCCCTGGTGGCCGCACTCGTTCGAGATCGCGTGGAAGATGCCGTCGACGTTGAAGACGGCGAGCTTCGGGCCCCCCAGGTCCGCCACGAGCGCCTTCCCCTGCTCGATCTCGGCCTTCTTCGCCAGGAAGATCCACATGGGGATGGGGTCCGCGACGACCTTGGTCTGAGTCTTCGTGTCCTGCTCGATCTTCCGCTGCACCGCGGGGTCGATCTTCGCGGTCTCGGGTTTCGGCGGCCCCTGCCTCGGCGGCCGCTGCTGCTGCGGCGGCCGCGGCGGCCGTTGCTGCTGCTGAGGGGGCCGGGCCGGAGCCGGAATCTTGACGGTGGTCGCGTCCGCGGAGGCCGGAGCGTCCGCCGGCGCTGCAGCGGAGGCGGGGGCCTCGACGACGGGGATCTTCACGGTCGTGGCGTCGTGGGCGACCGCCGCCGGGGCCTCCCCCGCCGGAGCCTCCGCCGGAGGAGCCGCTTCAGCGACCGTCGTGGCCGCCGGCGCCGTTCCCGCCTTCGGGGTGTCGCAGCCGCTGCAGCCCGCCACCGCGGCGGGCGCGCCCAGGACCTCGTCGAGCTTCACGATGAAGCGGTCGCCGCCGTCGGGCGGCTGCAGCGTCACCTCGCGGAGCAGCAGGTTCTGGTCGACGACGATGCCGACGCCCTTCTTGGACTCGAGCCGCGTGCCCCGCTGCGGCATCACGTCGCGCGAGTCGGTGTAGGTCGTGTACTCGTAGCGCAGGCAGCAGAGCAGCTTGCCGCAGCGGCCCGTGATCTTCGACGGATCGGCCGTGTGCTTCTGGATCTTGGCCATGTCCATCGTGATGCCGCCGAGCTCCTTCAGGTGGCTCCGGCAGCAGAGCGTCAGGCCGCAGTGGCCGGCGTCGCCGACGAGGCGCGCCTCGTCGCGCGCGCCGACCTGCTTGAGCTCGATGCGGGTGCGGAACTCGTGGGCCAGCAGCCGCACCAGCTCGCGGAAGTCGACCCGCGTCTCGCTCGTGAAGTAGAAGATGACCCGCTCGCCGCCGTAGACGTAGTCCACGTCGGTGACCTTCATCTGGAGGTTGAGCTTCTGGATCAGCTCCCGGCAGGTCTTCTTGGCCCGCGGGACGCTCTCCTTGTCCAGGCGCTCGACGTTGACCAGGTCCTCGCTGTTCGCCCGGCGGATGACGTCCCAGAGGCTCTCCAGCGGGACCGCCTCGGGGATCGGCTGCAGCGGGGTCAGGACCTCGCCCAGCTCCTTGCCGCGGTCGGTGCGCACGACGCAGCGGTCGCGGACCCGCAGGTCCTCGCGGTCCGTCTTGAAGCGGGCGACCATCCGCATCTTGCCGTATCGGACGCTGGTGTAGTAGGCCATCAGTCTTTGATCGTCAGTTTGAGGTGGCCGCCGGGCTGCGCCCCGTTGGCCTCCATTTCGGCCGCAAGCTTGCGGACTTCCTTCTCCATCTCGACCAGGACGTCCGCGTCCTTCACCTTGCGCAGCGGCCTGCCCTGCTTGAAGATATTCCACTGCCCCCGCTCGCCGGCGGCGCCGATGTCGGCCTCGGCCGCTTCGCCGGGGCCGTTCACCGCGCAGGCCAGGATCGAAATGCGCATCGGGATCTTGAGGTCGCTGATCCGGTCCTTGAGCCTGCTGACGAGCGCCTCGTGCTGCACCGCCGCCCGGCCGCAGAGCGGGCAGGCGATGATCTCGGGCTCGCGCACCCGGCGGCCCGTCGCCTTCAGGATGTCGAAGCCGGCGTAGACCTCGAGCTTCTTGTCGCCGGTCAGCGAGACGCGGATCGTGTCGCCCAGCCCCTCCAGGAGGATGCGGCCGATGCCGATCGCGCTCTTGATGGTTCCGTAGCCGGGGAGCCCCGCCTCCGTCACGCCGACGTGCAGCGGGATGTCGGTCGCCTTGCCGAAGCGGAGGTAGGCGTTCACGACCGTCTCCATCGACGTCGACTTCAGCGAGACGACGATGTTCTTGAAGCCGCACTGCTCGAGCCATTCGCAGTGCCGGACGCCGCTCTCGTAGATGGCGTCGGCGGTCGCGTAGCCGTACTTGTCCAGGAGGTCCTGCTCGACCGAGCCCGAGTTGACGCCGACCCGCATGGAGATGCCGGCGTTCTTGGCCGCCTCGGCCACTTCCTTCTCGCGCCGCTTCGCCTCGTCGTCAAAGACCGAGGCCTTGCCGCCGACGTTGCCCGGGTTGAGGCGGACCTTGTCGGCGCCCTGCTTGATGGCCTCGAGGGCGAACTTGTAGTTGAAGTGGATGTCGACGACGAGCGGGACCTCGGGCGGCAGGAACTTCTTGATCGCCCCGATGCCCTGCGAGTCGCCGATGTCGAAGCAGGAGATGCGGACGATCTCGCAGCCCGCGTCGAGCATGCCGCGGATCTCGGCCTTGGTCGCGTCGGTGTCCTTGGTGGCGGTGGTCGTGAGGGACTGGACCCAGATGGGGTGGTTGCCCCCGATAACCAGCCTCCCGACGGGGACTTCGCGCGTCTTATGGCGAACGATCATTCCTTCTTCTTCCTAGCCAATTATCGGCAAAAAGCGGTCCGGGGAGGAAGGAAGAAGGTCGACGCGGGCGCCGGGCTCTTAGAGCCAGCGCCTCATGATGACCAGGTACTTCTGCCGGTGGGCCTTGACGTCTTCGCCAAGGTATGGCGGGACGGTCGCCTTCTTCGGGGCGTCCGTCCGATCATCCATCGTCTTGGGGATGTCGAAGCGCCAAGCCGGCTTGTTCCGCTTGGACGGCTGGTCGAGTTCCGTCGTGTCGACCATGACGTCCTCGGGGAGACTGGCCGGCTCGTAGCCGACGACTTCCCACCCACTGGCTTCCTTCCCGCGAACGAAATCTTTCACGTCGTCGTACGCCATGGGGCCGAAGACCTTCCGCTCGTAGTCCGGCCCCGGGAGGTCCCACTCGTGCGGCCGCTGCCCATAGTTGCGGTAGTTGGGCTCCCGGCAGAGGCAGCCCGACAGAAGGGCGCATCCCAGGGCGGCGGCGACGATTCCTTTCACGGGCATCATTCTATGTGGACGGACGCCGACATGCAATCCTTTAACAATAAGTTCCAAACGCCGAGGGTTATAATAGCGCCGTGAACTTCGAAGAGGCCGAACGGGCGGTGATCTCGGGCCGCTACGGCGAGGTCCTCTCGGAAGCGGTCCTGCGCATCGCCTCGGCCGAGCAGGAGAAGCGGCAGTCGGACCTGGTCCGCTGGCTCCTCCTGGCCACCGAGGCCACGCGCCTCATCGGCCGCACCGGCGAGGCCCTCAGCCATGCCTACCAGGCCCTGGAGGCCGCCCGCACCCTGAACGACGCCGAAACCCTGGCGCGGGCCCACCTGGGCCAGGCCGGCGCCTTCAAGAGCGCCCGCGACTACGACGAGGCCCTGTCCCACCTGCGCCAGGCGCAGGAGATCGTGCCCGCGACGGCCCCGGACCTCTTCCGCGCCGAGCTGCTCCTCGAGACCGCCGAGACCTCCCTGGAGGCCGGCCTGCGCGCCGAGGCGGAAGCCGCCCTCGCCAAGGGCGGCGCCCTGGTCCACTGGCTCCGCGAGCCGCGCCTGCTGTCCTGGAGCCTCTACCTGCGCAGCCAGTGGGAGGACGCCTCTCCCGCCGACCTCCAGCTCTCCGCGGCCTACGAAATCGCCAAGACGGTCGACTTCCCCGAGCTCAAGTGGCGCATCCTGTGGAAGCTGGGCGAGCGCGCCGCGCAGCAGGGCCGCACCAAGATGCAGGAGGACTGCCTCTGGAACGCCTTCCAGATCCTCACGCACTTGGCGGAGCCGCTCGACGCCTCGGACGCGACGGCGTTCTGGCGCCTGGGGCCCCGCAGGCTCTTCCTCGACTCCGCCCAGCGCAAGTTCGGCGGCGCCTTCTTCCAGCGCGTGATGCAGGACGGCGTCCGCAAGCCCGACAACTCGACCCGCATCATCCGGGACATCGGGTTCGATTCGTCCTCGATCCCCGACTTCGGCCGCCCCGAACCCCCGCCACCCTGATTGGCCACAGAGCCCTCTGAGCCCGCAGAGAAAATCCGCTCGGTGGGCTCTGTGGGCTCTGTCGGCTCTGTGGCCAATCAGGAGTAGAGCTCGGGGGTGATGAAGGGCGCGAGGGCCATGAGGATCGCATCGCGCGTGACCGCCTCGCGCGTCACCTTGCCCTTCGTAACGAGCGCCACCGACCCCGTGTCCGCCTGCACGACCTTTTTCAGCATCGACGCCGGCAGCTCGAAGAACGGACCCGAGCCGAGCGACTCGCGCGCGCCGTCGAACACGCACGCCATCGTGATCTGGAAGGGCCGGGGCCAGGCGGGGCCGACCTTGAAGACGCCGGCCTCGATGCCGACAGAGTAGTCGCAGTCGCGGAAGGCGCGCCGCGCCCGCTCGCGCGCCCCGCGGATGATCTCGCCGAAGGAAATCGGCTGGGGAGACACCGAGGACGGGACATCGACGCCGACGATCTTCGCGCCCTTGAAGAACGTCGCGAACGCCTTGCGGGTCGCGGCGACTTTCATCGGGTTCGCCGTCCCGACGCGGACGATCACCGCGCGCGGCCCAGCGCCGCGGCGGCCGCGCGGATGTGCGCCGGCCCCGCGCCGCAGCAGCCGCCCACGAGGGTGGCGCCCGCCTCGACGAGGTCCTTGATCCACGCCGCGAAGGTCTCGGGGGGAGCCTCCTGCCCCGGCGGGCCCGCGCTCGGGAAGGCCGAGCGCGGCAGCGCGCTGAGCGTGGGCAGGTACTCCAGCGCCCGGAGGGCCTGCAGCGGCGTCACGCAGTTCACCCCGACGACCTGGCCCGCGCGCAGGTAGGTCTTGAAGAACGCGAGCGGCGTGCCGTTCGCGACGGTCATCTCGCTGATGACGGGGAGCCCGGTCTGGCTGGCCGCCGCGATGGCGAGGCCGAGGTCCTCGGGATCCGTGAAGGTCTCCAGCATCAGGGCGTCGCAGCCGCCTTCCGCGAGCGCCTCGCACTGCTCCGCGAACGCGGCCGCCCGCCGCTCCACCGGCAGGTCGCTGAGCGGGCCCACCGATCCCGCCACGCAGCGGGCCTGCGCGGCCTCGCGGGCCAGTCGGGCCCCCGCCAGGTTGATCTCGCGAACCTGCTCGCCCAGCCCGTGCTTCTCCAGGCGCAGGCGGTTCGCCAGGAAGGTGTTGGTCTTGAGCAGCTGCGCCCCGGCCTCGACGTACTCCCGGTGCAGGTCGGCCACCAGGGTGGGGCGGGTCAGGTTCAGTTCATCGAAGGGTCGCCCGCGGGGGACGCCGCGGCGGATGAACTCGGTGCCGTAGGCCCCGTCCCCGAGCAGGACGCCCTTCTCCAGCGCCTCGAGAAAGCGGGAGGGCGTCATCATTTGGCCGGCGGCAGGAACGGGGACCAGGCGGGCGTGTGGACCTTCCCCTGCAGGGTCGTCAGACGCCGCGCGTTCGTCCCGTCGGCGTTCATGCAGTAGAGCTCCCGGAAGCCGTCGCGCATGCTGATGAAGGCGATCCGCTTGCCGTCGGGCGACCACGTGGGCTCGTCCGCCTCGGAGTCCAGCGGCGTCAGGCGCTTCACGTTCTTCCCCGCGCCGTCCATCACGTAGATCGCCGACTTGCCTTCCCGCGCGGAGGGCCAGGCGATGAGCTTGCCGTCGGGCGACCACGCGGGCCGGCCGTCCCAGGCCCGGTCGTTCGTCAGCGGCTTGGGGTCCTCGGCGTAGCGGACCGGCTCGTCCTTGACCCCGGGTTGCGGCTTGGGGATCGGGTCGGGCTCGTTCGGGAGCAGCCGCAGGAGGTAGAGGTCGTGCTGCCCCCCGCGGTCGGACTGGAAGAGGATCGACGTGCCGTCGGGCGACCATGCGGGCCAGGTGTCGTTGTTGCTGCTGTTCGTCAGGCGCTTCTCGTCCTTGCCGTTGGCGCCGATCGAGTAGATCTGCCAGGTGTTGTCGCGGTTCGACATGAACGCGATGCGCCGCCCGCTCGGGGACCAGGTCGGCGCGAGGTCCTTGTAGTTGGCCCCCGAGAGCATCTCGACCTTCGTGTCCCAGAGGTAGAGGCCGTAGTGGCCATCGCGCTTCGACGTGAAGATCAGAGTCAGGCCGTCGGGGGCCCAGCCGGGCGACTCGTCCTCCGCCTCGGCGGCCGCGACGGGCACGGGGTCCCCGCCGGCGGGGTCGATCAGGAGGATATCGCTCTTGGTGCCGGCGCGCTCGACCACGAAGGCGATCTTGGACGGCCGTTCGTCCACCTTGGACGAGCAGGCGGAGGCACAGAGGCACAGAGCGGCCAGGATCGTGGAGCTCCGCTTCCGGGGCATGGGGGCCTATTATACGGAGGAGCGGAGGCGGCGGCTACTTTCTCGGGGCGTCGAGAGGCCGGGGCGCGACGGGCCCCGGGACGGCGCGGCGGATGCCGCAGCTGCGCGTCATCTCCTGCCACTGGGGCCAGAACTCCTTGGGCGAGAGCTCGCCCAGCGCCTGGACGTCCTCCAGCTTCATGCACTTGTGGCGGCGCGCGTGCTCCTCGGTCTTGGCGAGGGTGTGGTCGCGGAACTCGTGGTAGAGGCGGATGAACTCGTCGACGCGGCCCGAGCCCGGCCCCGCCTCCATCTGGCGGATCTCGTCGATCTTGCCGGGCTTGTCGCGCTTGAGCCACTGGAAGAAGAGGCCGCGCGGAAAGCCCTCATGGTAGCCCATCCGGCGCTCCCACTTGAAGAAGCCGGACGCCAGCTCGACGAACTCCTTGTGCTCCTTCTCGGTGAGCTTCGCGGCCTGCTCGCTGGCCTTCTTGACCTGGTCGGCGGGCATGGCCTTGATCTTCTTCAGGTTCTCGTTCAGGCGCTCGCGCTCCTCGGGCGAGAGCTTCTTGATTTCCTCGAGGCGCTCCTTGAGTTTCGCGCGCTCCTCGGGCGACATCTTCCGGATCTGCTCCAGCTTCTGGGCGTCGATGGAGGACTGCTGCGCCCCCGCCAGGACGGCGGTCGCGACGAACAGGACGAGGGTCGCGGCGCGCTTCACTTCTTATCCTCGATGAGGGGCGAGCCGTTCTCGCCCACCAGCTCGAAGGTGCGGAGGAGTTCGTAGTTCTGCAGCAGGTCCAGGTTCTCGACGAGCTCCCGCTCCTCCTCGGTGACGGGCGGGGCGGAGGACGTCGTCGAGGGGCCGGACGGCTTGACGAGCAGGAGCGCCAGCAGGACGGCCGCCGCGGCCGCCGCCAGGGGGGCCGCGAAGCGCAGGATCGCGGGGGCCGCCTTGCGGCGGACCGCCCGGTAGAAGCCGGCCTGGGGCTTCAGCGACGGGTACTCCTTCAGGAGCTCCCAGGAGCGGGCGAACTCGCGGCACTCGGCGCAGCCGGCCAGGTGGACCCGGGCGGCCTCGCCGTCCGCGGGGTGCCCCTGCCGGTATTCGTTGCAGGTCATGCTCATCACTATACCAACCCGGGGCCCATTTGGAATGTTGCGCCAAATACGGAATGAAATGCTGAATTTGAGGACGCTAGTAGATCGCCCAGTTCTGGACCGGGACGAAGCCGGCCCCCAGGTAGAGCTTGTGCGCGGCCGGGGACAGCTCGGGGAGCGTCAGGACCTCGCAGTGCGTCCCGCCCTGCTCCTTCATGCGGCCCACCGCGGCCTCCAGCAGGCGCTTCCCCAGCGCGCGGCCCCTCAGGGACTCCACCACGACCGCCTCGTAGATGCCGTAGAGCCCGGAGCGGACCGCCGACATCGGGTACGTCGAGATCAGCCCGACCACTTTCTTCCGATGCACCGCGACCACCACCTCGTAGCTCAGCCCCGGCAGGATCGGGCGCCGTTCCTGGAGCCCGTGGCCTATCTCCGGGTAGTAGTCGCGGATCGTCTTCAATTCATAGCCCTGGCGCGCCAGGGCCTTCGCGGGCTTCCCGTCCGGCGTCGCCAGCGGCGCCAGGTCGATCGATAGCTGCACGCCCTTGAAGCGCGGCGCGAAGCCCTTCCGGGCGAGGAACTTCTTCGTCGCCGAATCGTTCCAGTCGATGCTCACCCCTTCGGGTGTCCCCCACATCGGGGTGAACGGCCCCTCGCTGTTCCCGTAGAACGGGTTGAAGCACTGGCCGTCCAGCACGACCTGCCGGGTCCCGCGCAGGCGCTCCAGCCCGCGGTGCCAGAGGTCGGTCCCCAGCCCCTTCTTCCGCCGCTCGGGGTCGACATAGAGAAACGCCACGTAGCCCTGCGTCCCCCGGCGCCACTCCGGGTCGAGCACCCGGCAGAGCTGTTCCGGCCGGATCCCGACGTGGATGAATCCCACGATCTCCTTCCCCTCCCGGGCCACCAGGAGGCACGTGGGATCGAATTTCTCGTGCGTCGTCTCCTTCGACAGCACCCGCTCGCGGAAGCTCCGCTCCGTCATCGGGATGAAATTGCGGCGCGACGCGAAGGACCGATTCCAGAACCGGACCATCGAGGGGAGGAGCGAGGGCGTCCAGGGACCGACCTTCATGGACGCGTGAGATAGAAGATCGTGTCGGGCTTGACCCGCGCGGCGGCCCGGACGACGTCCTCCCGGGTCACGGCGTTCACGCCCGCGATGACCTGGTCGGCCGTCATGGCCTTGCCGTTCAGGCTCATCTCCAGGAAGGACCCGATCTTCGCGGAAGGATTGTCCTCGCGGGAGCGGACGCGGTCCGTGATGGTCAGGCGCGTCTTGTCCCACTCGTCGTTGCTGATCTTCCCCGCCGCCAGGTCCGCCATCTGCAGCTTGATGACCTCGACGCACTTCGCGTACTTCGCCGGGTCGATGCCCGCCGTGATGAACAGCAGGCCCTTGGTATGGTCGAGCGACGAGTGCACCGCGTACGCGAGCCCCTCCTTCTCGCGCACGTTGGCGAAGAGCTTGCTGTGCGGGAAGGCGCCCAGCAGGCCGTTGTACATGACCAGCGGGAAAGTCTCCGGCTTGCCCCAGGTGACCCCCGTCCGGCAGCCCATCACCATCTTGCCCTGCTCGACGTCCAGCCGCTCGATGTGCTCGTGCAGTTCCCCGTTGCCGGAGCGGACCTCGGTGGGCGGGATCGCCTTCACCTTCCGCTTCTTGAACTTGAAGGTCTGCTTCGCGATCGCCGCGACGCGCTTCGGGTCCACGTCCCCCGACACGAAGAGGTCCACCGGCGCTTCCTGGAGCAGGCGCTCGTGGAGCTTCAGGAGGTCCTTGGGCGTGATCGCGTCGATCTCCTCGAGCTTCCCGTACTCGTAGCGCGCGTAGGCCTCGTCCTTGCACATCTCCTGGATGCAGCGCTCGTAGGCGTAGCTCATCCGCTCGTTGATCATGCCCTCGATGAGCCGCTTGAGGTTTTCCTTTTCCTGCGCGACGTAGTCCGCCTTCAGGCCGCCCTTGGCGGTCACGGGCTGCGAGAGGACCTTCCAGAGGAACTGGATGGACTTCTCGAGCGCGCGGATCTTCTTGGGGGCGAAGCGGTCGTTGACGACCTCGAAGCGGAACACCATCATCTGCCGCTCGCCGATCTTGCTGATGTCCGCCCCCATCGAGGCGCCGAAGAGGTCCTCGAGGTAGACGACGATGGTCCGCATGTCCGGGAAGGTCTTGCAGCCGCGGCGCAGGATCTGCGGCAGCAGCGCGATCTTCGTCGCCAGCTCGCCCAGCGGCTGGTGGACGTAGAGCGACAGCGTGATCGTCTTGAACTTCGTGGTGGGTTGGACGAAGACCCGGAAGCCTTTGGACGGCTCAAATACTTCGAAGTCGGCCTGCATCATCGGTGAAAGAACCTTTCCAAGTCTTCCAGCGTCAACTTGATCCCCGTCGGACGACCGTGCGCGCAGGTGGCCGAGAAGTCCATCTGCGCGGCGTCCTGCAGCAGCCGCGCGATCTCCTCCTCCGCCAGCTTCCTCCCGAACTTGACCGCCGCGCGGCAGGCCAGGAACTCGAGGGCGCGCTCGAGGAGCGGGACCTCGGGTTCCGCGTCCCGCGCCAGCTCCAGGAAGTCGGTCAGCAGCGTCACCGGGTCGTGCTCCGCCACCAGGGCCGGCACCGCCCGAACCGCCACCGCGTCGCGGCCGAAATCCTCGCACTCCAGGCCGAAGGAGTCAAGCAGCTCGCGCTGGTCGTCCAGCCGGGCCCGCTGCTCCCGGGTGAGCGTCACGACGGCGGGCAGCAGCAGGCGCTGCTTCGCGATCGACGCACTCGAGAACTGCTTCCGGAACTCCTCGAGCATCACCCGCTCGTGCAGCGCGTGCTGGTCCAGGATCCGCAGCCCGTCTTCCACCTCCTCGACGAGGTAGCGGTTGTGCAGCTGGAAGACCCGGCGGCCCGTCGTGACCAGCGGACGCGCCGGGAGCTCGGGCAGGCGCAGGTCGGGCTCCCGGGTGAAGAAGTCCAGCACCTCGCGGGCCGGAGCGGTCACCACGGGACCGGCGGGCGCCAGCTGCTCCGGCGAGATCCGGTGGTCCAGGGTGCCTTCGAGCAGTTTCGAGCGGATCGCCGCCACCAGCCGGTCGTGCAGCTTCCAGACGCTGCGGAAGCGGACCTCGATCTTGGTCGGGTGCACGTTGACGTCGACCTCGTCGGACGGCAGCGTGAGGAAGACGAACGCGACGGGGTAGCGTCCGTGGGGGACGAGCTCGCGGTAGGCCTCGTTCATGGCCCGCAGCAGGACGCGATCCCGGATGTAGCGGCCGTTCAGGTAGAAGTGCAGGCCCTTGGCGTTGATGCGCGAGTGCTGCGCCGGCGCCACGTAGGCGTGGAAGTCGGCGGTCTCGACCTCCTTGAGGGAACGCGCCACGTCCTCGCCGTAGAAGAGGGCGATGCGCGCCTGCCGGTCGGCGGGCGGCAGCGCGTAGCGGCGCTCGCCGTCGACGAAAAGGTCGAAGCGGACGCCCGGGAGCGCGACCGCGAAGCGGGAGACCATCTCGACGACGTGCTCGGTCTCGATCGCGATCGAGCGGAGGAACTTCCGCCGCACGGGGACGTTTTGGAAGAGGTTCCGGACCTCGACGACGGTCCCGGGCGCCGCGGCGGCGGGCTTCAGCGGCGCGGGCGTGCCGTTCTCGACCACCAGCTCCGCCCCTTCCGCCGCAGCCGGGCGGCTGAGCAGGCGGACGCGGGAGACCGAGCCGATCGACGCGAGCGCCTCGCCCCGGAAGCCGTAGGTGGCGACCCGGAAGAGGTCGTCGGCCGTGGCGAGCTTGCTGGTCGCGTGGGGCGCGAAGGCCAGGAGCAGTTCCTCGGCGGCGATGCCCCGGCCGTTGTCGGTGACGCGCAGGAGCTTGCGGCCGCCTTCCTCGATGTCGACCCGGATCTCGGTGGCGCCGGCGTCGAGCGAGTTTTCGATGAGCTCCTTGACGGCGCTGGCGGGCCGCTCGATCACCTCCCCGGCGGCGATCTTGTTCACCACGTCCGGGGCCAGCACCTGGATCTGCGCCATCGCCGCCACCCTATCAGAGCCTTTCGTGGGGGTCAAACTCTAGGGCAGCGGGAGGAGCTCGAATTTGCGCGCCGTGTAGCGGCGGAACTGGGTGTAGCCGGCGGCCCGCACGTGGGCGACCGCCTCCGCGAACGACTCCCCGACGAGCTTGGGCTCGTGGGCGTCGGAGCCGAAGGTGATGTCGATCCCGAGCGAGCGGGCGGTCTTGAGCATGCGGACGCTCGGGTAGATCTCCTTGGCCGGGCGCCGCAGACCGCTCGTGTTCACGTCGAGCGCCATGCCGGCGGCGGCGATCGCCTCGAGGGCGCGGCGTTCGAGCGGCTCGTAGTCCTTCGACGGACGGTGACCGAACTTCTTGATCACGTCCGGGTGGCCGACGATGTCGTACATCTTCGTCCCGGCCAGCTTTACGACCAGCTCGTAGTACTGGGAGTAGACCTCGAAGAGGTCCTTCCCGTCGAAGCGATGGACGAGATCCGGATTGTCGAAGCCCCAGTCGCCCAGGTAGTGGACGGAGCCGATCACGTAATCGAAGGGGTACGCGGCGATGACGCCGCGGACGTAGTCCTCGGTGCCGGGGTGATAGTCGGCCTCGAGGCCCAGCTTGATCGAGAGCTGCGGGAACGCCTTCTGGCAGCGCCGCACCATCTCGATGTAGGCCGGGTACTCGGCCGGGGCCATGCGCCAGTCCGGATCGTAGTGCGGCGGCATCGGGCAGTGGTCCGAGAAGCCGATCTCCTCGATGCCGCGCTCGATCGCCCGGCGCGCGTACGCCTCGGGCTCCCCCACCGCGTGCTTGCAGAGGGGGGTGTGCATGTGGTAGTCGACGATCACTAGAGCCTCTTGATCACGCTCACGATCAGTTCCCGCGCCGCCTGGGAATCGGCGGCCGCCGCCGTCCCCGGAATCTCCCCCTTCTCGAGGAAGAGCCGGACCCGGCGCACCCGCGGCAGCGGCAGCACCGAGTAAACCTTCTCGGTAAGGATGGCATCCGCCCCCTGCAGGGCAAGCGCCAGTTCCTCGTCCTCGACCCACTCCATCACGGGCTCCAGGTCCTCCCGCCTCATCCGCGACACGTCGTGGAACGAGAAGATGAGGGTGTGGAACGACGGACCCAGGTCGGGCTTCTCCCGGTAGCCGCCGACGTCGAGGTCCCGCCCGTCCCAGTAGCGCATCTTCACGCGGTGATTCCGCGCGCAGCGGTCGCAGTAGAAGCGGACCTCCCCCGTCTCCCCGATTCCGGGGATGACGGCATAGCCCTCGGACCCGGACGGGCAGTTGCAGCACTTCATGGACAAGTCATCATACGGACGCCGGTCCCGGGTCCGCAAGGCTTTCGCCGAGACGGACGCGCTGCTACACTGTCGCGGTGTTCGGGGGACTCGACTACGCGGTGCTGGGCGGCTACTTCGTCCTCTGCGCGTTCGTCGGGTGGTGGACCGGCCGCGGCCAGAAGAACGCGGGGGAGTTCTTCAAGGGCGGCGGCGCGATGCCCACCTGGGCCGTCTGCCTCTCGATCCTCGCGAGCGAGACCAGCGCCCTCACCTTCTGCTCGGTCCCCGGCCTCGCCTACAAGACCGACTTCAGCTACCTGCAGTTCGTCTTCGGCAACCTGGTCGGCCGCCTCCTCGTCGCCTTCCTCTTCATCCCCGCCTTCTACACGACGGGGGTGACGTCGGTCTACGAGTACCTCGGGATGCGCTTCGGCCCCCACACCCGCGGAGTGGCCAGCCTCTTCTTCGTCGTCACCCGCATCCTCGCGAGCGGCGTCCGCCTCACGATCGCGGCGATCATCGTCCAGGCCGTGACGGGCTGGAACTTCCTCCCCTGCGTCGTCGCCTTCACGCTCGTGACCGTCCTCTACACCGTCTACGGCGGCATCAAGTCGATCATCTGGACCGACGTGCTCCAGTTCTTCCTCTTCGTCGGCGGCGGCGTGCTCGCGCTCGGGGTCATCCTCGCGAACGTCGGCGCGTCCGGCTTCTCGAGCGCGATGGCGGGGACCGAGCACCTGAGGGTGATCCAGACCAGCCTCGGATTCGACAAGAACTACACCCTCCTGACGGCGGCGATCGGCGGGCCGATCCTGATGTTCGCCACCCATGGCACCGACCAGGACATGGTCCAGCGCATGCTCACCTGCGCGGACAGCCGACGCGGGGCCCGCTCGGTGGTCCTCTCGGGCGTGGTCAGCGTCCCCATGGTGACGCTCTTCCTCTTCATCGGCGCGGCGCTCTACGCGTTCTACGTCCACCATCCCGACCTTCGGGCCGCCCTGCCCGAGAAGCCCGACCGCATCTTCCCCCACTTCATCGTCCACGAACTGCCGCTCGGGCTCCGCGGCCTGGTCATCGCGGGAGTCTTCGCGGCCGCGATGTCCACGACCTCGTCGGCGATCGGCGCCCTCGCGCTGGTCGCCGTCGTCGACGGCGTGCGGCGCTTCAGGCCCGGGAGCGGGGACGCCTCCGCCGACCTGCGCCTCTCGCGCGTCATGACCTTCGTGATGGGCGCCCTGCTGACCGCGGTCGCCATCGGCTTCCAGAGGGTCAACGACTCGCTGCTCAACTTCGGCCTCGAGGTGATGACCTACGCCTACGGCTCGCTGCTGGGGATCTTCTGCCTGGGGCGCCTGACCCGCTCCCGCGGGTGCGACGGCGGCAACGTCCTCGCCCTCGCCGCCGGGGTGACGGCGGTGCTGGCGGTGAAGTTCGGGGTCAACCGGGAGAAGGTGCTGATCGCGTGGCCGTGGTTTACGGTGATCGGGTTCGCGGTGACGTTTGCGCTGGGAGCGATCTTCCCTACATCTTCCGCGTATCGTGGTGCTTCTGCGCCTCGTCGATGAGGGCCTGCACCTTCTTGTCGCGGGTGGGGTCGAGCTCGAGGCAGCGCTTGAAGTCCTTGATGGCCGCCTTGAAGTCCTTCAGGGCGAAGTGCGCCTGGCCGCGCTCGTAGTAGGCGCCGTAGATGCCGCCGTTGAGCTGGATCGCCACGTCGAGGTGCGCGACCGCCTGCTCGAAGAGCGACTTCACCTTCTCGCCGCGCGCCAGCAGCTGCTTCGCCAGCGCCACCTTCACGACGCCCAGGTCCTTGAAGATGTACGCGTAGGTCGGCTCCAGCTCCGCGGCGCGCGCGAAGTCGTCGATCGCCTTCCGGTAGTCGGGCTCGGGGTCGCCTGCGCCCTTCTTCATCGAACGCGCCATGTAGAAGCGGACGATGCCCCGGTTGTGATAGGCCGGGCTGCAGGTCGGGTCGAACTCCAGCGCCGCGTCGAGGTCCTTGAGCGCCATCGCGAAGACCGGCGCCACGTCCTTTCCGGAGTCGCGCGCGTAGCGGCCGCCGAAGATGAGCACGTTCGAGCGGTTGACGCGCGACGGCGTTGATTCGGGCCGCAGCTCGCACGCGAGAACGAAGTCCTCGAGCGCGCTCTTGCAGGCCGCGCTCGGATCATTGCCCTCGAGCGAGATCAGGATCGCCTTCGCGAAGCGGTAGACGCCGCGCTGCGTGCGGATGTCGTAGTTCTTGCCCTGCTGCTTGATGGCGAGCGTGACGCCGTTCTCGCCTTCCTGGAGCTGGTTCATGACCGACTTCACGCCCGTCTCGCCCAGACGGCCCGCCGCCTCGAGGCGGATCAGCTCCTTGAACATGTGGATCGCTTCCTCCAGGCGCCCCGCGTGCACCGCGGCCACACCCTGGGTGAAGCGCATCTGGTCGTCGGAGGAGATCGCTCCACCCTGGATGAAGCGGTCCAAGTCCTCGGCCAGGTGCTTCGTCGTGTCGTAGCGGCGCACCGGGTCCTTCGCCATCGCGCGCGACACGATCTGCTCGAGATCCGGCTTCACGTTCGCGTTGAGCTGCGAGGGCGGGACGAGCGGGTCCTTGACCACCGAGAAGCACGTCTTCATCGCGTTCCCGGAGTCGAAGGGCGGGCGGCCGGTCAGCAGGAAGTAGAGCGTCGCGCCCAGCGAGTAGACGTCGGACTTCTCCTTGATGTCGCCCGTGCGGCCCAGGGCCTGCTCCGGCGACATGTAGGACGGCGTGCCCGCGACCTGGATGGTGCGCGAGAGGAGGCTGTCGTCCGTCGGGCCCAGCGTCGCGGAGACCTGCGCCAGGCCGAAATCCGTCACCCGCACCCGGCCGTCGAAGCCGAGCATGATGTTCTTCGGTTTGATGTCCTTGTGGAGCACGTTGTGCCCGTGCGCCAGGCTCACCGCGAGGGCGGCGTCCCGGATGATGTGGGCGGCGCGCTGGACCTGGAGGCCGCGGGCGCGCACCTGGTCGAGCGTCTCGCCCTCAACGAACTCGGAGGACACATACGCCCGCGGGCCGTCGTGGAGTTCGAGCTGCCCCGCCTCGTACACCATCGCGATGCCGGGGTGCTCGAGGCCGACGGTGGGCTGCGCCTCCTTGAGGAAGCGGGCGATATGCTCCTTGCCGCCGCCTTCCTTGATCAGCTTGAGCGCGACGTACTGGTTCCGCTCGATGTCCCAGGCCTTCATGACGGCCGAGCGGCTGCCGCGGCCGACGTCCTGGATGCGGACGAACTTCCCCATCACGTTGGCGACGTCCTTGGCGGCCCGCTGGACCTCGGCGGGAAGCGCGGCCGAGCCGTGCTCCTGGGGTTCCTCGGCCGCCGGGGCCGGCTCCTCGGCGGGCGCCGGCGCTTCCGACGGCTCGGCGACCGCGCCGGGGATCTCCCCGCCGCGCCCATGCATCCGGTGGCGCGCCTCCTTGCGGAGGCCTTCGATCTGATCCGCCTTGAGCAGCTTCTTCGACCTGAGCAAATCGATCAGAGAAGCGCTGCCGTCCGAGAGGGCGCTCAGACATTCGTTGAGCGCCTCCTGGGAGATCAACCCCTTCTCAAGGGCCAGAATGCCGATTTCCGCGTCTTCTTCTAACACGTCGGGTTGATTCTAGGCCGGAAATGGGAAATATGCAACTTCGCGGACTATTACCCCGGTCACTATAAGGTTCCATCGGCCAGAAACCGCGGGGGCTCCAGCCCTACTTGTCGATCGGGCCGACGATTCCGGGCCCCCCGGCCGCGACGTAGCCGCCGCTGGCTCCCTTCGCGTCGGCGCTGACCCAGAACGAGTAGAGCTTCCCGTTCTTGAGGTGGAAGCGGAAGCGCAGCGGCTTGCCCGCGAAGGCGGAGACGTCCGCGACGGCGAGACGGGTCGAATCCCCCTTGAGCGCCGCGCTCGTCGACACCACCTTGTCCCCGTCGAGCAGCTCGACGCGCAGCTCCCCCTGGGGCGCATCGACGTTGACGAAGAGCTGCTTGCCCGAGAAGGTCACGGGCCGTGTCGTGAGAGTCCCCTCCTCCGCGTCGGCCTCCATCGACGCAAACCCGTCGCGCCGCAGGGTCGCGAGGCCCGTCACGCAGGTCCCCTGCTTGTTGGATCCCTTGGGCGCGCCCGAGCGGCCGCTGACGTAAAACCACAGCTCGTCGCCCACGACGAGACAGCCGCCCCCGACCGACTGGACGTTCGAGTAGTTCCAATCTCCGTAGGTCTCCGAGACGGGGATGAAGGCCCGGCGCTCCGGCCGGCTCCAGTTCCAGCCGTCGCGGCTGAAGCCGACGCAGAGCTCATTGGGTTTCTGCCGGTCCGCGAACTGGCCGCGCCAGATGGTGAAGAGGCCGACGATGAGGCTCTCGTACGCCATGCCGTCAAGATTGTAAAGCTGGCAAGGAACCTTGTAGTCGTCCCGGATGGGATCGAGCGAGTCGGCCCCGACCCACAGGGGCGCCTCCGCCAACGCGGACCACTGCGGGCCCGTCGCGGGGTCCTTCATCTCCCAGTAGCGGCGTGCGCGGGGCTGTCCCCAGCCGTGGCGGATGCTGTAGACCCAGACCTTCCGGAACGGGTTCCAGAAGACCGTGGAGCGGTCTCCGCAGGAGCCGGTCAGCAGCGGCGGGTCGCTCCAATGGATGCCGTCCGGGGAGAAGAACGTCGCGAGCCCGTAGGCGCCCTTCACGGTGCTGCCGCCCGAGCAGGAGCGGAACATCTTGAAGCGGCGCTTCGGGTCCTTCTCCTCGTGGTCGAGCCAGACGGTCGACGAGTCGCGCTGGCCGCTCTGGACGATGTTGGTGCCCGGCTTCACGTCGAGATTCGGCTTCTCCCACGCGAGGCCGTCCTTCGACGTGGCGTAGCACGTGTGCCGCGCGGCCCCCGCCAGGTACCACATCTTGAAGAGCTTGTCCTGCGGGTCGTACCAGACGCCGTCGCTGAACGACATCGCGACGCCGCCGTCCTTGTCGGCCTCCCACTCCTTGTCGGGACGGAGGACCGGCGTCTTCGCGTGATAGGTCGCGGAGTGGAAGCGGCGCTGCAGCGTGGTCTCGGCGATCAGGAAATCGTCGACGAAGAGCTGGCGTCCCACGTCGATGGGGATGAGCGCCGGAGGCTCCTTGAGATACGGCGGCGCGTCGAGGGGCTTCGACAGGTCCGCGGCCTTGGGCGGCCACGTCGACGGCAGCCGGATCCCGTTGTAGAGGGTCTCCCCCTGAGGCGCGTCCTGCGCGACGAGGAGCACGGCGAGCAGAATGATTCGCATGGCGGCTGACCTCCCCCTTCCCGCTCCTCCAAGCCCGATGCCGGGGCTTTCGGGGTTTATTCCCGATCGGCCCTCGCCGGTTTACATCTATTTTTTGCCCCGGGCCTCTTCGAGGAGGTTCCGGACGGTGTCGGCGTGCTCCCAGCCGGGGGGCGCCAGGCGGAGCGCCGCCTCGAAGTCGTCGGCCGCCTTCTTCCAATCCCCGCGGGACGCCAGGATGCCGGCGCGATTCACCCGCGCGGTAAACGAATTCGGGTCCAGGCGGAGCGCCTCGTTGTAGTCCTCCAGGGCCGTGTCGTGGCGGCCGAGGGACACCTGCGCGTTTCCGCGCTGCACCAGCACCTTGGGGTCGCGGGATTTAACCAGCGCTTTCGAGTAGTCCGCGATCGCGGCCTCCGCATTGCCGCGCCGGAGCTGGAGATTCCCTCGGTTGAAGAGGGCGGCAGCGAAGTCCGGCACCAGGTCCAGGGCGCGGTCGTAGTCCGCCGCCGCCCGGTCGAAGTCTCCCGCGTCGGCCTCAAGGTTGCCGCGGTTGACCCAGGCTTCCACGCGGGTCGGATTCAACGCCAGGGCTTCCGTGAAATCCGACCGCGCCGCGGCGTTGTTCCCTGCCGTCATGAAGGCGATGCCGCGGTTGTAGCGCGCCTTTTCCGAATTCGGAGAGCGCTTGAGATACTCGCCGTAGTCCGCGATCGCGCCCGGCCAGTCCCCGAGCTGGGCCCTCAGGGCGCCCCGGGTAAAGTAGGCGCTCGGAAACTCGGGGTCCAGGCTCAGCGTCTTGTCGTAATCCCGTAGCGCGTCCGCCCGCGACCCCTCCGTGCTCTCGAGCTGGAGTCCCCGATAGTAGTAGCCTTCCGGATTGTTGGGAAAGTGCCGGATCTGCTGGCTCCACAGCGTCACTCCATTGTTCCAGACCCCCGCCTGCCGCATCGTCAGGGCTCCGAAGACGATGAAGACGCACGCGACCGAGATTCCGAGCCTGCGCGCATGCTCCGGTCGGAGCCGCGCGAAGGCGCCGCCGAGAATCGCCGCGAACGGAAGACAGGCCAGGTAGGTGTAGCGGTCCGCGGTGACCTGGCGCCCCGTCACCACCAGCCCCAGCACCGGAGAAACCAGGAGGATGTACGAGATCCACGCGACCAGAAGGGCCGGCCACTGCTTCCGGCGCAGGATCAGGAGCGCCGTCACGCCGATGACGCCGAGCGCGGACGCCACGTAGGCGATGCGCGACGGCCCGGACGAGACCTCGACGGGATAGAGCGGCGCCAGGCCCAACGGGAGGAGGCTCTTCCCCACGTAGAAGCACAGTCCGTATCCCGCCTGCAGCGCGCGCTCGAAAAAGTCGTACTGCTGGACCGAGCGGACCGCCCCGATGTACCGCATGGCGAAGATCATCACGATGCCGTCGAGGAGCGTGACCATCCCGTACGGCAGCTTGCGGAGCAACGCCTCCCGCCGCCGTCCGGCCGTGAAGCGCCCCAGGGGCCAGACATCCAGGACCAGGAGGACCGCCGGAAGCGCGATCCCCAGCGCCTTGGAGAAGAGGGAGCACCCGAAGAAGAGGACGGAGAGCCAGTAGGCCCGCTTCCACGGCAGCCCGGCCGACGACCGCTCGTGCATCCGGAGGTACATCAGGACCGAGAGGAGAAAGAAGACGCCGCAGAGGACGTCCCGCCGCTCGGTGATCCAGACGACAGATTCCACGCGGAGGGGATGAACTCCGAAGAAGAGGGCGCCGAGGAACGCCGCCCGCCGCGTCGTCCTCTCGTCCACGTCCCGCAGGCTCGGAACGACGCGGAAGAGGGCACGGAGTACTTCAAAGAAGACGCAGACGCCGATTGCGTGAAGGATCAGGCTCGTCAGGTGATAGCCGACGGGGTTCATGCCCCAGATCACGTAGTCCAGGCCCAGCGTCACCCAGCTCAAGGGCTGGTAGTGCCCCATGAGAAAGGTGCCGAACATCCACTTCAGATGCTCCGGGGAAAGGCCGCGATACTTGAGATTGTCGAGGAAGTTGATGTCGTCGTCCCAGTTCACGAACCCGCAGCGAAGGGCGGGAAAGAAGGCGACGGCCACCAATGCGGCCAGGGCCGCCCACCAGGGCCACGACCGCGGGCGTGCTTGCTCGTTTGTCACGTCGGGCCAAGTATACACAGAGTCCCTCCCGCGGGGAGAAATCCATTTTTGGATAGGGTGGCGCCCCCCGGCGGCTGTCTCATGATGCGGCATGAGGACCTGCGCCGAGGAAGACCTGCTGGGACGGATCCGGGAAGGCGACCCCGCCTCCCTGGAGGAGCTCTACGCCCGCACCCGGGACCGGCTCTTCACGCTGCTACGCCGCCTCGGCGCGGATCCGGACTCTGCGGATGACCTCGTCCACGAGACCTATCTGCGCGTCTGGAGCCGGCGCGAGCAGCTGCCCGCCGTCAGTTCCCCCCTCGCCTATCTCTGCGCCACGGCCCGACACCTGTGGATCAACCACTACCGGCACCGGACGTTCCTGCGCCGGACGCTGGACCGCTTCGCCCGCCGGAAGTCGCCCCGCACGGAGGCTCCGACGATCGACCGCGAGGACATCGACCGAGCCCTCGCGACGCTCGACGACGCCACCCGCGAAGTCTTCGCCCTGCACCGCTTCGGCGGCTTGAGCTACCGAGACATCGCCGAGGCCCAGGGAGTCGCCGTCAAGACCGTCGAAGCCCGCATGAGGCGCGCGTTCGACGACCTTCGCGCCAAGCTCCTGATCGAAAGGAAAGACCAATGACCTGCGACGACGCCCGCACCCAGACCCTCCGGGAGATCGGCGGCGACGGCGACCCCGACCGCGACGCCCGCGCCCACCTGGCGGGCTGCGCCCCCTGCGCGGACTACCGCCGCGAGGCGGAGCGCGTCTGGACCCTCTCGGGAGGGGCGACGGAACCCTGCCCGCGGCGTCGGAGCGTCTTCGAGGCGGGACCGTCCCGGCGCGCGCCCTCCTCCATCGCTGCCGCGGCCGCCGCCCTTCTCGTCGCCGCCTCGCTCACCACGTGGGCCCTCTGGCCCCATCGGGATCCGAGGACCGCCCGGCAGGACCCCGACGCGAATGCCGAGGAGCTGCTCCGCAACGACCCCGAGCTGCGCAAGCAGGTGCTCCGCACGGCCGTGCAGGAGAAGGAGCGGCTCGCGGAATTCGAGAAGAAGCTGAAGGAGGCCGAGCAGGGCTTCACCGAAGCGAAGGCTCTGATGGACGCGGGCAAGGCCGAGGACGCCACCGCCCGCGGGGAGAAGCTTCTGGGCTCCTTCCCCAAGCTCACGCTCGTCGTCCTGGATCCCGCGGAGCTGAGGCACCGGACGTCCCTGCTCTGGCATCGGACCCGCGAGCTCGTGCTGCTCGGGCAGCTCACGCTGCTCCAGCAGAAGCCCGAGCCCGCCGACGACGCCGGCAAGGAGCAGCGGACGGCGATCGAGATCCGCCTCATGAACGACCTGCGAGAGGCCAAGCGTCAGCAGGAAGTCCTCAAGGACGACGGCCCCAAACCCCGGAAAGACGCCTCCACCGTGCTCGGCGCGGACGACCCGACGCTGCGCAAGAACACCCTGGACAAGGTCCGCAGCATCCGGATGACGGTCAGCATGGCGGATGGATCCGTCAAGGACATCGTGAATTACCTTCGCGAGATCTCGGGACTCAACATGGTCCTCGAAGGCACGAACGAGCAGCGGGAAGCGAAACTGAACCTCGAGCTGCAGGACGTGACCATGGATGCGCTGCTGGATCACTTCACGAAGCTGGCCGGCTACACCTGGGACGTCGACCGCTTCGGGATCCTGTTCTTCAAGGCACCCCGGAAATAGGTCCCGCTCAGGCCGTCTTCAGGCTCGACAGGTCGATCACGAAGCGGTAGCGCACGTCGCTCCGGAGCATCCGTTCGTAGGCCTCGCCGACCTTCTGGATCGGGATCACTTCGACGTCCGCGGCGATCCCGTTCTGCCCGCAGAAGTCGAGCATCTCCTGGGTCTCGCGTAGCCCGCCGATCATCGACCCCCCGAAGCTGCGCCGGTTCTGGATCAGGTTGAAGACCTGGACCGGGAGCGGCTCGGGAGGCGCCCCGACCTGGTGCAGCTTCCCGTTCCGCCGGAGCAGACCCAGATACTGGTTCACGTCGTGGGCCGCCGCGATGGTGTCGAGGATGAAGGCGAAGCGGTTCGCATTCTTGGCGAGCGCCTCCGGCTCGCGGGTCACGATGAACTCGTCGGCCCCCAGCCGCAGCGCGTCGTCCCGCTTCCCGCTCGACTGGCTGAGGACGGCCACCCGGGCGCCCAGCGCCTTGGCGAACTTGACGCCCATGTGGCCCAGGCCGCCCAGGCCCGCGATCGCCACGGGGTCGCCCGGCCGCAGCCCGGCGCGGCGAAGCGGCGAGTAGGTGGTGATGCCCGCGCAAAGGAGCGGCGCCGTCCGGTCCAGCGGCAGGTTTGGAGGCAGGCGGAAGGCGTAGTCCTCGTCGACCACGAGGCAGTCGGAATAGCCTCCCTGGGTGATGGATCCGTCGCGATCCCGGCCCGAATACGTCAGGATCATCCCCTTCTCGCAGTACTGCTCGTCGCCGTCGCGGCACGCGGGACACTCGCGGCAGGAGCTGACGAAGCAGCCCACGCCGACGGAGTCGCCGGCTTTCCAGCGCCGGACGTCGGCGCCCGTAGAACGGACCTTGCCGACGATCTCGTGCCCCGGGACCATCGGGAAGACCGAGAGACCCCACTCGTTGCGGACCATGTGGAGGTCCGTGTGACAGATGCCGCAATACTGAAGATCGATCACGATGTCCCGGGGACCGGGGGGCCGGCGATCGAAGTCCCAGGGGCCCGGCGTCGCGCCGGCGCTCGTGGCCGCGTAGCCGCGCGCCGCAATCCTTCCGGCGCCTGCTTCGGCGCGAGGAGGACGAGGAAGAACTTTGGTTTCACTCATGGCAGGTCCCTTCAGATGGTTCTGAACTGCTGAGCCCCCCGAACCGGGCGGGGTTACTCAGAACCGCATCGACCAGCTCAGAAGCAGGTTGTGGGCGTCCAGGCCGACGTTGTTGAGCGTCTCGCGGCGAAGGTAGCCGAGGCGGAACGAGTGGACTGGAGGGACGGTGAAGCCGAAGGTGACGCCGTAGAGAAGGTTGCTTCGAACGTCGTCCCGGCTCACGCCGTCGATCGCGGTTTCGCCGCCCCGGCCGTACGCGACGTCGCCGGAGATCCAGAATCCCCCGTCGAAGGTCCGCACCACGTGGCCCTGGATCGTGTAGAGCGGATCCTGCCGGAGCGTGCTGCCGCCGAAGAAGTCATCGTTCGGCGTGTACAGGAAGATCGACCCCGTCAGTTCCCCGGACCAGGGACCCGACGTGTGGACGACGCCCACCTGGGGCTCGACGCTGAAACGGTTCTCCCCCAGGTTGATGAGCTTGTCGTCAAAGTACTCGCCGAGGGGAACCCGCAACGCCAGCGCGGCGCCCACGACGGTCCGCTCTTCATGGCTCCGAATGTAGTCCTTGAAGGCCTCCCCCTCCAGAGCGGGGGAACCCACGAAGTTGAGGGAAAGACGGAGGCGAGGATCGGCGAGCCCGTCCCGCGAGACCGACGTCGGAACGCCGTCCAGGAGGCCATTCCAGCGGCCGAACTGGACGGGGATCTGGACGTCGACCCGCGCCGTCATGTCGCCCAGGCCGAAGTAGTGGCTGTACCCGGCCACGATCGTGTGGACGTGGACGTGGGCATCCTCGATCCTCAGCACGGGATCGACGTGGATGTCGCCGCTCGTGTAGAGGTAGCTGACTCCGGCGATGTTCGTGCCGACGGGGAGCTGGGTCCAGCGCCGGGGCTCGTTGTCCTGCGCGAGTGCGACGCAGCAGAGGAGGGCCAGCACTGCGGTCAGGGCGTCGTGACCGAGATCTCGTCGAAGAAGAAGGACGGCCAGGCCGTCCCGGTCCCAAACGTAGCCCCGAGCTCGATCTTCAGCATCCCGTTCGGGAACCCGGCCTGGGTCACTAGCGCCGCCCCGCCGTCGAAGCTCCAGCTCGCCGACCCCGACGAGGTCACGTTGAACACCAGGCGGTGGAAGTTCCCGTCGGCCGCGGCCGGCGCCGTGGCGTCCGCCGCGCCTCCGTTGATGTGAAACGTGATCAAGCCGGTCGCGTTGTTCCAGGTCGCGGAGGCGACGACGGCCGGCGTCGCGTCGAGGATCGACAGCGACCCGCTGCCCAGCTCGGTCGCCGCGCCCGAGAGGGTTGCCATGTCGGCCGCGATCGTCACCGAAGGGTTGTTGAAGGAGGACGTCGTGTCGGTCTTCACCGTCGCGGTGGCCGCGGTAGTGGACATCTTGAGCGACGGCGGCGGGAAGCCGTTGCCCGAGTCGATCGCGGCGGTCGCCGATCCCGTGACGACGGGGGTCGTCCAGCTGGTCGCGGGGAACCCGGCGTTGAAGCTCTCGCTGAAGAGCGTCGACGAAACCTTCTTCCCGTCGGTACAGGCCGGGATCAGCGCGAGCACGAGCACCAGCGAGACCAGCCGCGTCAGAGTCGATATCATCCGTTGCCCCCGGGCATCAGCGCCTCTCCTTCGAGGGTACGGGGACGGGCCGACCTTCGCAAGCAATCGCGGCTACGGAAGCGTCAGCGGGACCTTCGTGGGCTGGCCTCCGCGCAGCACGGTGAGCTCGGCGCTCTCGCCGGGCTTCTTCAGGAAGAGGTAACCCAGGAGGCCGGCCTCGCCGTTCAGGTCCTTCCTGCCGTCGACCTCGATGATGACGTCTTCCTTCTGAAGCTTCTGCGCGGCCTCCTTGTTCTTCTCCTTCACGAAGTCGGGGGCGAAGGCCTTGATCCGGAGCGCCAGTCCCGACCCGATCCCCAGCTTCTCCCGGTCCTGCGCGGAGAGATTCTCGAGCGGGCTCACTCCCAGGAACTGGTGGCGCATCCGCCAGACCTGCGTGCGCCAGGTGAAGTCGTCCTTCCGGCGCCAGCCCTCGGCCAGCGCGATCGACGCCTTCTCGACCTTGCCCCCGCGGTCGAGCTCCGCCTCGATGCTGCAGGGCTCCTTGGCCGTTTGCAGCACCCACTGGACGTCCGCGACCGAGAGGATCGGCTGGCCGTTCAGCTTCCGGATCGAGTCGCCGGCCTTGAAGCCGCCCTTCTCCGCCGGCGAGCCCTCCGCGACCGCCTTGACCGTCGCGCGCTCCTTCAGGTCGAGCGAGAGGCCGACGACGTCGGGCATCGGATACGGCCAGAGGAGCGTGTCGGGGATCGCCTGCTTCGATCCGCGAAGCGTCCACAGCTCGGCCTCGTGGACCATATGGCAGTGGATGCACTTGGGCCTCGAGCCGTCCGCGGGCACGGCGTTGGGCCAGCGCTTCATGTCGGGGATGAGCTCGGGCGTCTTCCACGCGGCCGGCGCGCCGGTCTTGCCCTCGAAGTCCTTCTTGTTTCCGGGATATCCCTTGTGGAATTCGAGGGCCGCCTCCAGGGCCTTCCGGAGGCCCTCGATGCTCACTCGCTCCGACTTGCCGCGTTCCCCGGCCTTGCTGCCGTAGCGGCCGTAGATCGTCCGGTCGGCGTTCATCAGCACGAGCGACCAGTTCAGGTCCATGTCGAACTGGAAGAACGAAAGGTCCATCCCGTAGGCCTGGATGAGGCGGACGCAGACGAACTTCTCCATGAGGGCGGCCAGTTCGGCGTCCTCGCGGGTGCGGACCTGGCGGTCGAACGTCTTGAAGGTGACGCAGGGCACGCAGCGGAGGGTGACGAGCATGGGCTTGCCGGACTTCTTCGCCTCGGCGATGCCGGCGTCGAGGTCGTCGTAGATCCACGTCCCGACCAGGTCCGTGTCCTTCAGGTTCTCGCGAACCTTCTCCTTGTCCTGTTGCGGCGGCAGGAACGCGAGTCCGGCAACGACGACCGCGAGACAGAGTTTCATAGGCTCGTCCTCCTGGGATCAACGTACCCCGCCCGCCCGGAATAAGTACGGGGAATTGAAATTTCGAAGGGTCAACGGGCGGGAGGAGGAATTATTGTCGCGATTGCGCGGGCAAAAAAAAGCCCGCGGCCTCGGGAGAGGTCGCGGGCTGCTGGATTCCTGGGACCGCTTAGTGCTTCGCGGGCTTCTCGGGCGGGATCGTCTGCCCGGCCCACGCCTTGTTCTCGTCCTTCTCGGGGAAGAAGTTCTTGTTCACCTCGATGTAGAACTTCCACTTCTCGGGGAGCTCGTCCGCCGGGAAGATCGCCTGCACCGGGCAGGGCTCGACGCAGGCGCCGCAGTCGATGCACTCTTCCGGATGGATGTAAAGCATCTTCGGGCCTTCGTAGATGCAGTCCACCGGGCACGCGGGGACGCAGGCCTTATCCTTGGTGGTGAAGCACGGTTCGGCGATCACGTAAGCCATGTGAGCTCCCTATATTCCAACCATCAGGTCCTTGCCTTCCACCTTCACGGGAAAGCAGGGGATTTTCGCGCGCGGATTCACGGGCGACTGGCCGTTGGACACGTCGAAGACCCAGGCGTGCCACGGGCAGACGATGTTGCAGCCCTCCAGCATGCCCTCATGGAGCGGTCCGCCCTGGTGGGGGCAGATGTTGGAGGTGGCGAAGAACTTGCCGTCCACATTGTAAAGAGCGATCTCCTGACCGTTCAGCTCGACCTTGATGACGTTTCCAGGCGTCACCTGATCGACGGTCCCGGCCTTCAGCCAGTTGTTGGGCACGGCGGCAGTATAGAGAGGCCTCCCCGGGCTGTCAAGAAAGCGGCCCCCCGTCCGCGAGGGTCGTTCTCCGTCGGCGAAACTGGAAAAGTCCGCAGTTTTGCCGCCGCCCGAGGAATCCTCCGCGATCCGCGATTCGTCGGCTACGCCTTGATCCGCTTCATCTTGTTGATGCGGCCGGACTTGTTCCAGTCCTCGACGTAGAGGTCGCCCTTCGAGTCCCACGTGGCCCCGTGCGGCGCGGTGAACTCGCCGTCCTTCCAGTCCTCCGGATTGACGTTGAAGTTGCCGCGCTTCTTGGGGTCGGAGTTCTCGCCGAGGTGGGCGATGAGCTTGTTCTCCTTGTTCAGGATCGTGATCCGGCCCTGCAGGTCGGGGACGATGATGTCGTCACCCAGGATGTTGAGCGTGCAGGGGTTCCGCAGGCCTTCGAGCGCCTCGCTGACAAACTTGCCGTCGAGCGTGAAGACCTGGAGGCGGTGGTTCGAGCGGTCGGCGACGATCAGGAGCGGCGTCGAGCCGCGCTGGTCGATGCAGACCCCGTGCGGGGTCGAGAGGCGGCCGCCCTGGCGCTCGGAGCCGTCCCAGGAACGGATGTACTCGCCCTTCGAGTTCCACTGGTGGAGCCAGCTCTTGCCGTAGCCGTCGCCGACGTAGACGTCGCCGTTCGGGGCGATCGCGACACCGGTGGGCTTGTACTCGCCCTTGCTCTTGTAGACGCCGGACTTCTCGGGGAACGGGATGGTCATCAGCACCTCGCCGTCGAGGGTCAGCTTGATCACCTCGCTGCGGCCGAGGCTGCAGAGCCAGAGCACTTCCTTGTCGCCTTCCTTGGCGATCTTCATGCCGTGGGCGCCGCGGAAGTCCTTGCCCCACGACTTCACGAACGTGCCGTCCTGCTCGAAGATCATGACGGCGTTTTCGGTGTCGGTATTGAAGTAGACGCGGTCCTTGGCGTCGACGCCCACGTTGCCGTGGGTGCTGCCGACGAACTTCATGCCGTTGGGAAGCTTGGCCCAGCCGGGCAGCCACTCGTACTTGTGGATGGTGCCGCCGTCCAGGATGACCTTGTCCTGGGCGACGCGCTCGGCGAAGAGGCGCGACGGAAGGACCGCGGCGGCCGCGCCCGCGACGCCGAACAACCGGATCACGTCCCGACGAGAATACTCTTTCACGGTTCAGTCCTCCCGAAACCCCGATCCATCCGCTCCAAGAGGTCTCAGTTTATGAGACCCCGACTCAAACGCAAGATATTCGTACCCATGGACGGTTACCCGTTTAGGGGATTCCGGGGTTGGGAAACAGGAAACGGGAAGCAGGAAACAGAAGAAGCGTCACCCACCCCCTACCCCTCCCTCGGAGGGAGGGGAGCCGAGCGCCCTCCCCGCAGGGGAGGGATGGGTGGGGGCGGCTGCTTCCTGTTTCCTGCTTCCTCGTCAGTGGGTGTGGTCGGGTTGGGGGTTCTTGATGTGGTCGATCTGTTCCTTGATCGCCGGGATCCAGGACGATTGCGGGAAGCGCGCTTGGGCGTTTTCGAGGATCTCGAGCGCCGCTTTGTCCTGCGCGTCCTGGTGGAGGACGAAGCCCAGCGCATACAGGAGATGATCCGTCTCCTCGCTCGACGGGAAGCGCTTCAGGGCGTCGCGCAGCACCCGCGCGGCGTCCTGGTGCTTGCGCTCGATCGCGAAGGCGAGCCCCTCGGTCAGCAGCAGGCGGTCCAGCGCGGTCGCCTTGCCGTCGGGATCGAGGCGCCGGGCCTCCTCCAGGTGCCGCCGCGCCTCGAGGTTCTTGCCGCGCATCACCCGAAGGCGCGCGAGGCGCTCGTGGCTCGCCGCGGCGTCGGGGCCGGGGCCCAGGTCAATGACCTTGCGGTAGCACTCCTCGGCGCGGCGCAGGCTGTCGCCGGCCCGGTAGGCCTCGCCCAGCGCGCGAAGAGTCGCCGCCCCCGGCGCTTTCGCCGCCGCGTCCCGCGCCGCCTTCACGGCGACGGCCGACGTTTCGGCGCGTTCGAGGAACTTGAGGAAGGCCGGCGGGGCCGCGAAGCCGTGGAGCGCGGAGACCACGTCCCCTTCCCCGTCCAGGACGCAGGTCGCCAGCCCGCCGCGGCCCCCGATGGTCGCCTCGAAAAGCTCGGGGCGCGCGTCGACGTCGACGCGGACGCTCACGAACTTTTCGCGGGCCGCTCGAGCGACCTCGGCATGGCCGAAGGTCTCCTCGGCCATGGTCTTGCAGACCGGCCGGCCCTCGAGGATGAAGTGCAGGAGGATCAGGCGCCCCTTCTCCCGGGCCTCGGCACGGGCGCTCTCGTAGTCCTTCCGCCAGTCGATGTCCACGGGACGATTATGCTCCCCGATGCGAAACAATGGAAGCAGCGACGCGTACTTATATGATGTTCCACGATCCAACGAAACCAGGAGCCGCCGCCATGATGAAAAAGATCGGTTTGGGCCTTGGGGCCGTCCTCGGCCTCTCCCTGATGGCCGTCGCCGCCCTGACGGTCGAGTCGTCGTCCCGCCGCGCGGGCGACTTCGGCAAGGTCGCCGAAGAGATGTCCGCCGCCGCGTCGGGCCTCTGGAAGTCGCTCACGCCCGAGCAGCAGTCGAAGTGCCACTTCGAGTTCAAGGATGAGGAGCGCCTAAACTGGCACTTCATCCCCCGCGAGCGCAAGGGGCTTCCGATCAAGGAGATGACCCCCGATCAGCGGAAGCTCGCGATGGCGCTGCTAGCCACCGGGCTCAGCGCCAAGGGCCTCGAGAAGGCGACGACGATCATGAGCCTCGAGCAGGTGCTCTTCGAGATGGAAGGCCCGAACGGCAAGATGAAGCGCGACCCCGAGCTCTACTACTTCTCGATCTTCGGCACGCCCGACGCTAAGGCCACCTGGGGCTGGCGCGTCGAGGGCCACCACGTGTCGGTCAACCTCACGATCGCGGGCGGCAAGGCCATCGCGGCGACGCCCGCGTTCTTCGGCAGCAACCCCGGCGAGGTGAAGAACGGCCCGCGCAAGGGCGTCCGCGTCCTCGGCAACGACGAGGAGATGGGGCGCTCGCTCGTGAAGTCCCTGAACGACGAGCAGAAGGCCGCCGCGGTCTACACCAAGGAAGCGCCCAAGGAGCTCATCCTCGTGCCGAAGACCAAGGTCATGATGCTGGAGCCCGCGGGCATCGCCTGGGGCAAGCTCAGCGCCGATCAGCAGAAGGCGCTCTGGACCCTGGTCGAGGAGTACGCGAACCGCCTCCGCGGCGAGCTGGCCTCGCAGGACCTGGACAAGGCCGACAAGGCGGGCAAGGACAAAATCTCCTTCGCCTGGGCCGGCGGCCTCGAGCGCGGCGAACCGCACTACTACCGCGTCCAGGGCCCGACCTTCGTGATCGAGTACGACAACGTCCAGAACGGGGCCAATCACGTGCACTCGGTGTGGCACGACCCGTCGAGCAACTTCGGCGAAGACATCCTGAAGGCCCACCACGAGGCCGAGCACAACAAGTAATGCTCGTCGTTCTGGCGCTCGCCCTCCTGGCGCAGGAAGCTCCTTTGGAGCTCCCCGTGCCGCCGGGCTTCGACATCACCAAACCGTGCCGGCTGATCCGCGCGAGCGACGGCAAGGAAATCCCCTGCCAGCTGAACACGAAACGGGAACACACGATCCTGTTCGTGGCGAAGAATGAGCCGGCCGAGTACCGACTGGAATCCGCCGCCCCTGCCGAGTTTCCGAAGATCGATTACGCCTCCGACGGAAAGGCCCTGACCCTCCGCAGCGGCGACAAGAACATCCTGACGTACCACATGGCCGCGGTCGAGCAGCCGGATCCCGTCTTCACTCGCTCCGGCTACCTCCACCCGATCTGGACTCCGGGGGGAAGAGTCGTCACGAACGATTCCCCGCCCAACCACCTTCATCACCACGGCATCTGGTCCGCCTGGACCAGCTCCGAGTTCGAAGGCCGGAAGACCAATTTCTGGGAGTCGAAGGAGAAGCAGGGCCGGGTGCAGACCAGAGAAGGCATCACGCTCTTCTCGGGTCCGGTCTTCTCCGGGTTCCATTCCAGTCACCGCTTCATCGCCTTGAACGTCCCCGAGGGACCCAAGCAGGTGCTGGATGAGCTCTGGGAAGTCCGGGCCTTCGTCCTTCCCGGATGCTTCGTCATCGATCTGCTCTCGACCCAGATGTGTTCCACCGACAAGCCGCTCGTGATCCGGGAGTATCGCTACGGCGGCATCGGGTTCCGCGGCCCGGCCGATTGGGAAGGCAAGGAGGGCGTGGAATTCCTGACGAGCGAGGGCAAGAACCGCGTCGAGGGCCATGCCACGAAGGCGAAGTGGGTTGTCGCGTGGGGCAAGGTGGGCGGCCAGCTGGCGTCGGTCGGCTTCCTCGGCCACACGTCGAACTTCCGCGACCCGCAGCCGCTGCGCATCCACCCGAGCGAGCCGTTCTTCAACTGGGCCGTGCCGCAGGGCGGAGACTTCTCCATCGAGCCCGGCAAGCCCTACGTCGCCCGCTACCGCTTCATCGTCGCCGACGGCAAGCTCGACAAGGAAACGATGGACCGCGCCTGGACGGACTTCAACACGGCGCCGGCCGTGCGCCTCTCGAAGTAGCGTCGATCAGCCGCCAATCGCCCACTCGTGCCGCATGTCTTCGTCGCTGGGCCAGGAGTCAACCCCCTCGGTGTAGGTGTACTTGAAGCGCACGGTGTTGTTCTCGTTCACGATGAAAAAACCCCGACCGGTCACCTTGTACTCCGCCGGGATCGCGCAGAAGCCGAACTTGCGCGCGTGGTGCACCTTGCCGGACTTCTTGTCCGTGTCCTGGCGGTAGGGCTCGGGCGGGCTTTCCGACTCATCCCGATCCAGGGCCATGAAATAGTAGCCGTGGTACGGGATCGGCTTCGGCACCAGGGGATTCAACGGCTTGAGGTCTGCCTCGGCCAGCGCCCTCTCGATCAACTGGATCTCCTGGCCGTTGGCCATGAGCGAATAGAGTCCCGCCACGTCGCCGGTCCAGAAGTCCTGCACCTCGTTACGGTCCCGGTCGTTCGCGCGGAAATCGGCCTCGGCGCCCGTAAGCACCTTCAAAAGGGTGTACGCCATCCGCTCGTTTTGAGGGATACGCTCTGCCCTCCAGCGCGCCCAGACGAACCAGCCGACGAAGGACAGGAGGAGAGCGAGCGGGAGAAACCGAAACAGGAGCAGCCGGAAAAACTTCTCCGAGCCCTTCCGGTCCATACCGGGAGTATAGCCCTCTGCCCCTCAACTCATTTTTGGATTAAGATTAATCGAGGCCGAGACACTCTTCCCTAGAGGCCATGACCATGCGGACCAGCGAACAAGCGGCGCGTCTCCTCCTCCAGTACCGGCGGCCGCTCTACGCCTACATCCAGGCGCTCGTCCGCGACGCCCACCTCGCGGAAGACCTCTTCCAGGAGGTTTCCCTGGTGCTCCTGCGCCGCTGGGAGGAGTTCGGCGAGGTCCGCAACTTCTGGGCCCTCGCCCGCGAAACCGCCCGGCGGCAGTCCGTCGCCGCCCTCCGCCGCCTCGGCCGCGAACGCTTCGTCCTCTCGGCCGCCGCCCAGGACGCCGTCGACCGCGGCTTCGACGCCGTCGCCGACCAGGCCGACCCGCGCCGCGAGGCGCTCCGGCACTGCGTCCAGGGCCTGCCCGACCTCTGGAGGACCATCGTCCGCTCGCGCTACTGGAAGAACCTCCCCGTCGGCGACGTCGCCCGCCAGGTCGAACGCAGCGAGAACAGCGTCTCCGTCACCCTGAACAAGATCCGCTCGCGCCTCGCCGACTGCGTCGAGCAACGGCTGCGGACGGGGGAGGCGCCGTGAGCACGGGCCACGACGACCTCGTCCTGGGCTACCTCGACGGACGCCTCCCGTCCGAAGACCTCGCCCGCCTCGACGAGGCCTTGCGCTCCGATCCCGCGCTGGGAGCGCGCTTCGCCCGGCTCGCGCTCCTGGAAGGCCTGCTCCCGGAACTCGCCGCCGAAGAGATCCCCGAGCCCGCGCTGGAGATCGTGGACCCGGCGCCCGAAAAGCCCACGCGACGCCGCCTCGCCCCCTCCGGGACGCGGCGCGCGATCCGGCCGGCGCCCGCCCTCCCCTGGGGCAAGATCGCCGCCGGCGTCCTTCTCGGTCTCGCGGCGCTGTTCTTGATGTCGCGCCGTCCGGAGCCCCGTCCCGAGCCTCCCGTCACGATCCGCAAGCCGGCCCCGGAACCTCGGGCCGCCGCTCCGACGCCGCCGACGCCTCCCGCGCCCGCCGTTCCCAGCGAGGTCCCGGCCCCGACGCCGGCTCCGCCTCCGGAACAGCCGGCTCCGCCTCCGCTTCCCCAGACTACTCCCCCGACAGCGCCGGCGCCCCCGCCCCCCGAGGCGCCGAAGCCCCGAGTCACCCAGACCGAGCCCGCCTGGGCCGTCATTACTCGCGCCGAAGGCACCGTCATGCTCGTCGGGGCGAACGGACGCACGCCGCTCCAGGTCGGCACCGAGCTCCGCGCCGGCGACGGCATCGAGACCGCCGCCGCCGCCGCGCTCTCCTTCCGCTATCCCGACGGGACCCTGATCGACGCCCAGGCCGACACCTCGCTGGCCGACGCTTCCGCGGACGGCCGGCCCGGCAAGACGCTGCGACTGTCGCGCGGCTCCCTCGCCGCCCAGGTCGCGACCCAGGCTCCCGCCACGCCCTTCGTGATCCAGACGCCCCAGGCGACGCTCACGGTGGTCGGCACCGCGCTCTCCGTCGCCGTCTCCCCGACCGCGACCCGCCTCGAGGTCCGCGAGGGCAAAGTCCGGCTCTCCCGCAAGAGCGACAACAAATCCGCAGACGTCGCGGCCGGGCAGTTCGCGGTCGCGGGCCCGGGCGCCGAGCCCCGGCCGCAGCCGCTTGCGAAGAAGCCCGCCGAGGAACCGCCCGCCCTGCCCCCGGCGCTCTTCCGCTTCGACTTCGAGGACGGGCGGCGGCCGGAGCTCTGGGAGGGCGGCGTCGTCGAGGCCGGCCCGAAGCGCGACGGCAGCAAGTACTGCCTCAACGCCGACAAGCTGTCCCTCACTCTCGGAGGCAAGAAGCCGCTGGCGCTGCGCTACTCGGACGACCTCGTCCTCAGCTTCGAGCACTGGGTCGCACCGCCCGGCAGCCGCATCTCGATCCGCCTCGTGAACGCGTCACAGAACTTCGCCTTCACGTTCACGGGAATGCAGGTCGCGTGCGAGACCTGGAGCCGCTTCTCCATGCCGATCAAGGACATGTTCGTGGATGCCCAGCGCCGCTTCCGCGACGGGGACCGCATCTCGTCGCTGACGATATTCGTCGAAGCGCGCCCGAAGGGGGCGCTCTACGTGGACAACGTCGAGCTGACGGAGCGGAAGAAGTAAGGACGGATCCGGTAAGGGGCGAGCGCAGCAAGGAGGTCCGGATGAGACTCCAGTCCGCGCTCACGATCGCATTCCTGGCGGCTTTCGCAACGGCCGCCCGGGCCGACGATGTCGGCGTCATCGTCCAGTTCCACGGGAGCATGGACGAAACGCTCTTCACCCAGCACGGCGGGAGGGCGACCGTCCGCCTCCACAGTTCGAACGCGATCGCCGGCCGCGTCCCCGTCGAACGGCTCCGCGCGCTCCGCCTCTCTCCCAACGTCGCCTCCGTGGAGGAGGACGTGATCCTGCGCGCCTCGCTGGCGCCGAACGATCCGCGCTACAGCTCGAACCAGACGCCCGCCTTCGCGCTCATCAACGCCCCCCAGGCCTGGGACCTCTCCAAGGGCGCGGGGATCCGCGTCTGCGTCCTCGACACCGGGGTCCGCAGCGATCACGAGGACCTGGGCGCCGGGTCGTCCGGCAAGGTGAAGCTCGGCAAAAACTTCACCAGCACGACGACCACCGACTTCGCCGACCGCAACGGCCACGGCACCCACACCTCCGGCACCGTCGGGGCGCAGACGAACAACGGCATCGGCGTCTCGGGCGCCGGCTTCGACTGCGAGCTCGCCATGGGCAAGGTGCTGGACGACACCGGCAGCGGCAGCACCTCCTGGATCGCCGCCGGCATCGACTGGGCCGTCGCGACCTCGGGCGCCAAGATCATCAGCATGTCCTTCGGGGGCGGCGGCACGACGGCGCTCCGCAACTCCGTCAACGCCGCCTGGAACAGCGGCCTCCTTCTCGTCGCCGCCGCCGGCAACAACAACACTTCGACCGTCGAGTTCCCCGCGGGCTACCCGAACGTGATGTCGGTGGCGTCGACGGACGCGCAGGGGGTCCGCTCGTCCTTCAGCACCTATGGAAGCACCGTCGACATCGCGGCGCCCGGCTCCTCCATCACCTCGACCTGGGCCTCGAGCGCGACGAGCTATTCCACGTTGAGCGGGACCTCGATGGCGACGCCGCACGTCGCAGGCGTTGCGGCGCTCGTCTGGGCCCACGCGCCCGACGCCAGCAACGCGCTCGTCCGCCTGCGTCTCGAGACGAGCCCGACGAAGAAGGTCGCCATGCCCGACGGCGGGCAGATCCCGCTGCTGGACGCCCTCGCGGCCATCACCTCGACCGCCTCGCTGCCCGAGGTGACCATCAGCGCCACGGACCCGGACGCCTCCGAAGATGCGACGGAGCCGGGGGTCTTCACGATCCACCGCTCGGGTCCCACGACGGGAGACCTCGTCGTCTCCTACGCGGTGAGCGGCAGCGCCACGAGCGGAAGCGACTACGCGTCGCTCGGAACGTCGGTCACGATCCCGTCGGGCGCCGACTCCGCGACCGTCACGCTGCGGCCCGTGGACGACGGGATCATCGAAGGCAGCGAAACGGTCGTCCTGACGCTCGCGGCCGGCATCAGCTATTCGGTCGGAACGGCCAAGGCCGCGACCGTGACGATCCACGACAACGACTTCCCGCCCGTGGTGACGGTCGCGGCCACGACGGCCGCGGCCGCCGAAGAAGGAGCGACCCCGGGGACCTTCACCTTCACGAGGACCGGCAACATGTCGGCGTCCCTGACGGTGAAGTTCGCCGTCACGGGCAGCGCGACCGCGCCGGCCGACTACGCGGGCATCGGCACGTCGGTCAGCATTCCGGCCGGCTCGGCTTCCGCGACGAAGACCGTGACTCCGGTCGACGATACCGACGTGGAAGGCGACGAGACCGTCATCGTGACGCTCGTCGCGGACCCCGCGTACGATCTCGGGGCCTCTTCGAGCGCGACGGTCACGATCGCCGAGAATGACGTTCCTCCCCCGGCTCCCGCGAGCACGGGCGGTGGAGGCGGCGGGGGTGGCTGCGGCCTGCTCGGACTCGAGATCCTGGTCCTCCTCGCGTGGAGGCGCCGTCGATGAGCCGCACGACCCGAACCCTGGCCTTCGGCGTCGCGGCGGCGGCCGTGGCCGGCTGGTACCTCCGGGGACAGGAGACGCCGCCGCTTCCCGCGGCCCGAGTCGAGGTCCCGGCCACGGTCGAGGCCCCGGTCGCGCGCGCCGCGGAGCCGATTGATCGCGAGCGGGCGCGGGCCCTGCGGGAGTCCCTCCTCCGTTCCGACGACGCGCTCCGCGAGGCGCTGCGCGAGCTTTGCGATCCGAGGACGGAGCGGCGGCGGCGGGAAGCCCTCGCGGTGATCCTGGGAAGTCTGCCTGGAGAGCGGGGCAAGAAGGCGCTGCTCGGGGCCCTGCGCTCCGGCGCGCTGGCGGGCCTCGAGCGGGCCGCGATCCTGGCGCTCGGCATCCGAACGCTCGAGGACGGCCGCGAGTTCGCGCGCGACGGCATGCCCTACGCGGTCGAGGCGGCGGAGGGGCTCGTGGTCTACGTCCGGGACCCGCTGCGGGACCCCGACGCGCGGGCCGAGGTCGCGCGGCTGCTCGCGGAGGCCGCGGAACCGGCGGCGCGACGCGCGGCGGCCCTGGTGCTGCGCGACTCCGCGTCGTTCCCGGAGGTCCGCGAGGCGCTTCTGGGACGGGTCGGGGTCGAGCGCGACATCGAGGCGGCGGCAGAGTCGGCCGCGGCCGTGGCCACCTGGGCCCGCCACGCGGCCCCGGAAGAGGGCGATCGGCCCCGCATCGTCGCGAGGATCGCCGACGCGCTG
>Ga0310812_10000121_pt1 | contig 36573 bp, 34 predicted proteins | sample NN3metagenome_FD_205747 | JGI IMG/M metagenome (GOLD analysis project Ga0310812, IMG submission 205747) | Soil microbial communities from experimental microcosm in Duke University, North Carolina, United States - NN3 | ecosystem: Engineered > Artificial ecosystem > Soil microcosm > Unclassified...
AGCATGGACGGCGCCGCGGCGACGATGATGAGCGCGCCGACGAGCAGGACGATGACGCTGCCGGCGATCATGACCGAGCGCCGCAGGACGGTGTCCGACTCCCGGCGCAGCGCCCGCTCCGTCGCCAGGGCGATCATGACCGCGACCGCCGGCTGGAGCGGAATCAGGTAGTAGACGCGCTTGTTGGAGGCGATCTGGAAGAGCAGGAAGCCGAAGCCGAGCCACGCGAGGAGGTGCCGCCGCGAGACGCCCGACGCGGGGTCCCGGACCCAGCCGACGAGGGTCGGCAGGAGGGGCAGCAGCGGGAGCACGGACGCGAGCTGGATCCCCAGGTAGTAGAAGGGCGGCTTGGTGTGCGACACGCCGATGCCTCGGGCCTTGCCCAGGGGCATGTAGAAGCTCTCGCTGAGGACGCAGGTCTCGAGGAACTCCTTCCCGCCGCGGAGATAGCCCGGCACGTACCAGACGCAGGAGATCGCCAGGGCGACCGCGCCGGTGACGAGGCCTTCCTTCCACCACGACAGGGCGCGCCAGAAGCGTCCGCGATGTTCCAGGATCGCGTCGCCGCCGACCACCGCGATCGGGAAGGCCAGCCCCAGCGGGCCCTTGGAGAGAAGCGCCCCTCCGAACGCGATGCCCGCCAGCAGGGCGCCCTCCATGGGGGAAAGCCGCCCCAGGCGCCCCGCGAAGTGGGCCGCCAGCCCCGCCGTCAGAAAGAACGCGAGGGTCATGTCGACCATCGCGTCGCGCGCCGAGCCGATGAAGAGGATGTTCGACGCCAGCGCCACGACCGCGATGCGGGCCGCGCGGGGCGGGCCGTAGAGCCGCGCGAGGATCCAGGTCATCACGAGTGTCGCCAGGCCCATGAAGACCGACACCAGGCGCAGCGACCACTCGTTGATCCCGAGGACCTTGCCGAGCAGCGCCGCCGTGCCGTAATAGGCGAGCGGCTTCTCGCAGAGGAAGCCGTCGGGCGTGCGGGGAAGGAGCCAGTGGCCGTCCTCGACCATGTCGCGGACGATGACGGCGCTGCGGGCCTCGTCGGTGACGCTCAGCTCGGCGCGGCCGAGGTTCCAGCAGTAGAGCAGGCCCAGGAAACCGATGAGAATCCACCCGTTCTTGTCCGGCCAGAGCGATTCTCGCGCTTTGGTGGGCTCCATGAGTGCCCCGCATCATACCTGCCGGAGCCCGATTTCCGCAGCGCGAATTCTGGGCAACCCCCTTCCCCCCCGGGGGGGCCCTCAGTAGAATCATGCACTTCCATGAACCAGTCGACCCCCTTTGGGCGCGGCCTGGCCCTCATTCTGATCCTCGACGCCGCGCTCCTCTTCTCGGTGATCGGCCGGGCCCCGCTGTCGCGCATCGACGAGGGGCAGATCGCCGAGGTGGCCCGCGAGATGGTGGCGGGCCGGGATTGGCTCACGCCCCGCATCGGCGGCGTCGCGTTCCCCGCCTACCCGCCGCTGGCATACTGGCTCATCGCCGCCTCGGGGTCCGTCTTCGGCTTCAACGAGTTCGCCATGCGGCTGCCCACGGCGCTCGCGGGGCTGGCCCTGATCGCGGTGACCGCCCGGATGGCCCGCCGGCTCGCGGGCGACGAGGCGGGCCTCACGGTGGCGGGGGTGCTCGCCACGCTGCCGGCGTTCTTCGTCCAGAGCGGCGTCTGCCGCGCGGACATGCTGACGATGGCCTTCGCGACGGCGGCCTTCGACCGCTTCCTCGCGTGGGCCGAAGGCGAGAAGAAGACCCGCGACCTGGCCCTCATGTACCTCTTCACCGCGCTGGGCATCCTCACGAAGGGGCCGCTCACGGTGGCGATGCTGGGGCTGGGCGGCCTCGCGTGGTTCCTGCTGCGGCGCCAGTGGAAGCTCCTCCTGGCGATGAAGTTCTGGCTCGGGATCCCGGCGGCGCTCCTGATCGTGGTGCCGTGGTACCTCGCGATGTACAAGATCAACGGCTGGGCCTTCATCAACGAGAACCTCCTCCTCGAGAATCTCGACGCCTACACCCAGGGCTACCAGCAGAAGCGCGGGCGCTTTTTCTATTTCTCCCAGGTCCATTTCCTGCTCCCCTGGCTGCTGCTGCTTCCGCTGGCCTGGAAGGTGCGCAAGGCGCCCGGAGTCGCGCTCGCACTCACCTGGTTCGGGCTGGTCGCCGTCTTCTTCACGATCTCGTCCGCGAAGCGGATCAATTATCTGACCTACTGGTGTCCTCCGCTCGCCCTGGGCGCGGGGACCGCCTTCGCGGCGCTCTGCGTCGAGGCGCCGCAGCTCCTGAGGCGGGGCATCCTCGGCCTGGGCGGCCTCCTGGCCGCCGGCGGGATCGTGGTGGCGGCGCTGCCGGCGCGCGTCTGGATCGGCGACAACGTCAGCAAGATCGCCGGCCAGCTGCCCGCCATCGCGCTCGTCGGGGTGGCCGCGGCCGCGCTCGTCGCCGGAATCGCCTGGCGGCGCGGGCCCCGGGCGGCCGGCCTGGGGATGGCCGGCGTGCTGCTCGCGGCCATGTTCGTCTACGGCTTCTTCGTCAACGCCCGGGTCAACCCCGAGAACGGCGTCCTGGCGGACTTCTGCCGCCAGGCGGCCCGCAAGGTGCCGGCCGGGGAGACCCTCTACGTCCCCGCGCCCGAGGGCGCCGAGGGCCTCGTCCACTTCTACGCCGGCGCGGCGCTGCCGCTCCGGGCGGGCGACCCCGGCTATTATCTTGCCGGACAATCTCAGCACGAACGGCTCGTCAAGGACGGCCGGAACGTCCAGATCCTCGACTCGATGCTGGACCACCGAGGCCGATCCCGGTACCTTTTGAGGGTTCAACCATGACCACGACCGCCGCCGCGACCGCCAAGCGCGCGACCATGCTCCCGTTCTCCCGCCCCAGCATCGGCGAGGAGGAGATCCGCGAGGTCACCGAGGTCCTCCGCTCCGGGTGGATTACCACGGGCCCCCGCACGGTGCAGTTCGAGAAGGACTTCGCCGCCTACGTCGGCGCCAAGCATGCGCTGGCGCTCTCGTCGGGCACCGCGGCGCTCCACTGCGCCTACTGGGCCCTCGACCTGAAGAAGGGCGACGAGATCATCTGCCCCTCGCTCACCTGGCCCGCCACCGCCAACATGGCCGTCGCGCTGGGCGCCAAGGTCGTCTTCGCCGACATCGACCGCGCCACCCGGCAGGTCGACCCCAAGGACGTCGCGAAGAAGGTCACGAAGAAGACCCGCGCGATCGTCCCCGTGCACTTCGCCGGGGCGCCCGCCGACCTGGACGCCCTGAAGGCCATCGCCGGGAAGAAGATCAAGATCATCGAGGACGCCGCCCACTCGGTCGGCACCGAGTACAAGGGCAAGCGGATCGGCAGCCACGGGAACGCCGCCATCTACAGCTTCCACCCGATCAAGGACATCACGACCGGCGAAGGCGGCATGCTGACGACCGACGACGACAAGCTCGCCAATCGGGTCAAGCTCTTCAAGTTCCACGGCGTCTCGCGCGATGCCTGGAAGGCCTACGGGTCCGCCGCGACCGCCCACTACGACACCGTGCTGCCGGGTTTCAAATACAACCTGACCGACATCGCCTCGGCAATGGGGATCCACCAGCTCCGGAAACTGGACGGGTTCATCGACCGGCGCCGTCAGATTGCCGAGCGCTACCTCGCCGGGCTCTCCGGCGTCGCCGGCCTCGAGCTTCCCGCGGCGCCCGCCGCGCCCCACCGCCACGCGTGGCACCTCTTCACGGTGCTGGTCGACAAGCGCGACGAGTTCATGCAGAAGCTCAAGGACGAGAACATCGGCTCGGGGCTGCACTTCGAGGCGGTGCACCGCCTCAGCTACTACAAGAAGGGCGCGAAGAAGCTCCCGCAGACCGAGTATGTCTGCAGCCGGATCTGCTCGCTGCCGCTCTTCGTCGGGATGACCGACCAGGATGCCGACGACGTCATCGCGGCGGTCCGGAAGGTCCTCGCATGAGCGCGGCCCGCCCGCACGTCTCGGCGGTGATTCCCGTCTACAACGAGGAGGCGAACCTCCCGGAGCTGAACGAGCGGATGACCAAGGCGCTCGAGTCGACCGGCAAGCCCTGGGAGCTGGTCTACGTCGACGACGGCAGCGCCGACAAATCCCTCGAGCTGCTCTCGGGCTACGCGGCCAAGGACTCGCGGGTAAAGGTGGTGGAGTTCAACCGCAACTACGGGCAGCACGCGGCGGTCTTCGCGGGCCTCGCGCAGACCAAGGGGGACATCGTCGTCACGCTCGACGCCGACCTCCAGAACCCTCCCGAGGAGGTCCCGAAGCTCGTCCAGACCATGGAGGAGGGCTACGACGTCGTCGGCTCCGTCCGGCGCAACCGGCAGGACCCGCTCTTCCGGAAGCTGGCGTCGAAGCTGGTCAACCGGCTGACGCGGAGCGGGAACCGGGCGGCGCAGGGCATGACCGACTACGGCTGCATGCTGCGCGCCTACAGCCGCAACGTGGTCGACCAGATCTCGCAGTGCAAGGAGCTCTCGAGCTTCATCCCCGTGCTGGCGATGATGTACGCCAAGAAGACCACCGAAATCCCCGTGAACCACAACGAGCGCTCGCGGGGGACCTCAAAGTACGGCCTCTACCAGCTCATCAAGCTGCAGATGGACCTGATGACGGGCTTCTCGTTCCTGCCGCTGCGCTTCCTGAGCTGGTTCGGCGCCGTGGTGGCCCTCTTCGCGTTCGTGCTCTCGATCTACATCTTCGTGATGCGGATCATCCGCGGCGACCAGTGGGCGCAGTTCGGCGTCTTCACGCTATTCGCGGCGCTCTTCATGATGGTCGGCGGCCTCTTCGTCGGCATGGGAATTCTCGGCGAGTACGTCGGACGAATCTACGGCGAAGTCAGACAACGACCCCGTTTTGTCGTCCGAAAGGTCCACGGCGAGCAATCGTGAGAATTGTCCTCTTCGGCTACGGCGAAATGGGCTGCACCGGCCTCGAGTTCCTCCTCGCCCAGAAAGAGGACGTTGCCGCCGTCGTCACGCACCGTGATGATCCTCATGAGAAGCGCTGGTATCGCTCGCTCGCGGAAGTCGCCGGCGCCGCCAAGGCGCGGGTGATCTACGGGGACGAGGTCGATTTGAAGGACGAGGTCGGCCGCCTGAAGCCGGAGCTCATCCTCTCGTTCTACTACCGCAACATGATCCCGATGAGCGTCCTGCGGCTGGCGCCGCGGGGCGCGCTCAACCTCCACGGCTCGAAGCTCCCGCGGCTGCGGGGACGGGCGCCGATCAACTGGGCGCTCGTGGAGGGCGAGGAGGAGTCCGGCGTGACCCTGCACCACATGGTGAAGGCTCCCGACGCCGGGGACATCGTCGCCCAGCGCGCCTGGAGGATCGGGCCGCGGGACACCGCCAAGGACCTCTTCTTCCGCGCCGTCGACGAGGCCAAGATCCTGATGAAGGACGTCTGGCCCGCGGTCCGCGCCGGCACGGCGCCGCGGATCCCGCAGGACGACGCGAAGGCCACCTACCGGGGGCGGAGGCGCCCCGACGACGGCCGCATCGACTGGACCCAGCCCTCGATGCGGATCGACGGCCTGGTCCGTGCGGTCACCGACCCCTTTCCGGGCGCCTTCACGTTCCTGGGCGGCCGCAAGCTCATGGTCTGGCAGGGCGTGCCCGCCGCGGGGAAGGGCACCCCCGGCACCCTCATCGACGAAGGTCTTGTCGCCACGGGCGACGGAGCGTATCGTATCGAGCGCTGCGAGTTCCCGGACGAGCCGTCGTCGCGACCGGTGCTGCGCAAAGGAACCAAGCTCGGAGAATAGAATGAAGGTCCTCATCACCGGCGGCGGCGGCTTCATCGGCTCGCACCTCGCCGAGGGACACCTGAAGCGCGGCGACCAGGTCTGGTCCGTCGACACGGGCATGAACCTCAAGGTCCGCCACCTCCTCGACCACCCGAAATTCCACTACGTGAAGGCCTCCGTGCTCGACGAGGCCGCCATGGAAGCCTTCGTGATCCGCGCCGACCTCGTGTACCACCACGCGGCGGTGGTGGGCGTGGAGCACTACGTCGACGACCCCTTCAACGTCCTCAACGTGAACATCCTGGGGACCCTGAACCTGCTGCGCCTCGCGCACCGCCACGGGAAGCGCCTGGTCTTCGCCTCCACGAGCGAGGTCTATGGCCGCAATCCCAAGGTTCCCTGGAAGGAGGAGGACGACCGCGTCCTGGGGGCAACCACGACCGACCGCTGGTGCTACTCGACCTCGAAGGCCGCGGGGGAACACTACGCCTGGGCCTTCCAGCGCATGGGCCTGGAGGTATCGGTGGTGCGCTACTTCAACATCATCGGTCCGCGGCTCGACAAGATCGACGTCGGCCGCGTCATCACGATCTTCATGGGCCAGATCCTGCGCAACGAGCCGCTCACCATCATCGGCGACGGCAAGCAGACGCGCTGCTTCACCTACATCGACGACGCGGTGCGCGGCACCATGGCGGCAGGCCTCAAGAAGCAGGCGCTCGGCGGCGTCTTCAACATCGGCGACGACCGCGAGACCACGATCCTCGAGCTCGCGGAGACCATGAACAAGATCTGCGGCCGCGATTCGAAGAAGAACCTCGTGTTCGTCAAGCAGGAGCAGATCTACGGCTCGCGCTACGAGGACATTCCCCGCCGTGTCCCCGACATCACGAAGATGAAGAAGATCCTCGGCGTGACACCGAAGACCTCGCTGGTTTCGGCCCTCACGCAGACGGTCAACTGGTTCCGCAAGGAGAGCGAGTCGAGGCCGTCGCTGACCTCGGCCGCGCTGGAGAAGAAGAAGCGTTGACCGATTGGCCACAGAGGCGCAGAGACACGGGGAAGAATTTCTGCTCTGTGCCTCCGTGCCTCTGTGGCCAGTCCCGGAGTGAGTCGCCGTGAATCCCTTGTGTCTGCGGGTCGACGTCTGCACCTACCGCGGGCTGCGCGACGGCGTTCCGGGTGTCCTCGAGGTGCTGCGCCTCGCGAAGGCCCGCGCGACGTTCTACGTCACCTTCGGGCCCGACGCGTCGGGCCTCGCGCTGCTGAAGCTCCTCAACCCCAAGTTCGCCCTCAAGATGTTCCGCACGAAGGCCGCCTCCACCTACGGCTGGGCGACGGCCTTCTACGGCACGCTGCTCAAGTCGCCGCTGGTGGGGGCGGGGCTGCCGGACACGCTGCAGCGCATCCGCGACGAGGGCCATGAGATCGGCGTCCACGGCTGGGACCACCGCCGCTGGCAGGACAAGCTTGCGAACTACGACCCCGCGAGGCTGCGCGACGAGTTCTCGAAGATGATCGATGCGTACCGCTCGACCCTGGGCGCGGCGCCGGCGTCCTTCGCGGCGCCCGCGTGGCTCCTGTCGCGCGATCTCTTCGAGCTGGAGCAGCAGGCCGGCCTCACGTTCGCCAGCGACACCCGCGGCACGGCGCCCTTCCTGCCGGTCTTCGAGGGGAAGGAGGGGTCGCTGCCGCAGCTGCCCGTCACGCTCGCCACGCTCGACGAATGCCTGGGCCGCATGACGCCCGAGGAGTTCGTGGACGCGTCGCTCCGCGAGGCGGCGAAGCAGCCGGACTACGCCTGCTTCACCGCGCACGCCGAGTCGGAGGGGATGGCCTACCAGACCGTCCTCGCGTCGTTCCTGGCGAAGCTGGATCGCCCGACCTGCCCGCTCGGGGAGGCGCCGCGCGGCAAGCTGCCCCGCAAGGAAATCCGCCTGGGCCGGGTGCCCGGCCGCCCCTACGACGTGTGCGTGGTCAGCTGAGGAACGCGCCCGCCAGCGAGAGCCAGACCTGCACCCCGACGGCCAGGGCCGCTTCGTCGAAGTTGTAGCGGGCGCAGTGGTGGGGCTGGTCGAGCCCCTTGGCCTTGTTCATCGAGCCCACGAAGAGGTAGACGCCCGGCACTTCGCGCAGCACGAACGCCATGTCCTCCCCGGCCATCGAGCGGCCCTGTTCCACCACGGCGCGGGCGCCCAGGGCGCTGCGGAGGATCATGTGCACCCGTCCCGCCAGCGCCGGATCGTTGACGACGCTGGGGTACCGCGGCCGGTACTCGAAGTCCACTTTCGCGCGCAGCGCCGCCGCCACGCTCTTTCCGATGCGCGCCAGGTCCCGGGCCACCTGCCGTCGCGTCTTCTCGCCGAAGGTCCGCAGCGTTCCCTGCATCTCCACGCGGTCCGGGATGATGTTGGCCTTCGTGCCGCCCTGCAGGGTCCCGAAGGTCACGACCGCGCCGTTCGTCGGGTCGACCTGACGGCTCACGATGGTCTGGGACGCCGAGATGATCTGGGCGGCGGCCACGACCGGATCTACCGCGCGATGCGGCCGGCCGGCGTGCCCGCCCTTGCCCGTCACGGTGATGCGGAAGTCGTCCGAGCTGGCATAGACGGCGCCTTCGCTCACGCCGACCTTCCCGATCGCCAGGTCGTTCCGCAGGTGGATCGCGAAGGCATGGTCCACGGCGGGGCGCTCCAGAACGCCCGCCTCGACCATCGGACGCGCGCCGCCCGGGCCTTCCTCGGCCGGCTGGAACATGATCTTGACGTTCCCCCGCATCGAGTTGCGGCGCTTGCGGAGCAGCTTGGCGGCCACGAGCGCCATGGCCACGTGGCCGTCGTGGCCGCAGGCGTGCATCATGCCCGGGACCTTCGACGCGTAGGAAAGCCCGGTCTCCTCCCGGATCGGCAGGCCGTCCATGTCGGCCCGGATCAGGATCGTGGGGCCGGAGCGGGTGCCTTCCAGAAGGGCCGACGTGCCGGTGCCGCAGAGCGGCCGGAACGGGATGCCCCAGGAGCGCAGCTTCGCGCGGATCAGCGCCGCCGTCCGCTCCTCCTTGAATCCGGGCTCCGGGTGCTGATGAATGCGGCGGCGGAGATCGACGACCTCGTTGAAGTGCTCGCGGACCTCCCGGGTGACGCCCGCGCTCTCAAGCCGGCTCATGGCCCCGTCCTTTATTGCAACAGATATTGCATTCTAGATGAGGATACGCGATAAATGCAACAAGCGTTGCATCGAGGAAGCGACATGGCCAAGGACGAGGGCGCCGGGAAGGTCCCGGCCGAGCTGGAAGCCCGCATCCGGGACGCCCGGCCGCGGCTGAACGCCCGCCGCCAGCGCCTGATCCGCTCCATCCTCGACCGCTCCGACGAGACGGTCTTCCTCTCGTCGCGGGAGATGGCCCGCCAGTACCAGGTCGACGCGGCCACGATCGTCCGCACGGTCCAGGCGCTGGGCTACCGCCGCTTTTCCGAGTTCACCGCGGACCTGCGGCGGCACTTCGTGACGCGGATCACGCCGTACTCGGTGATGCGCGCCGCGGTCCGGGGCAAGCGGGGCGTGGGCGACCAGCTGCGGGAGAGCGTCCAGCGCGACCTGGAGAACCTGCAGGAACTGCGGGCCGGCCTCGACGAGCGACGCATCGCGGAGCTCGCCCGGCGGATCCATGGGGCCCGCCGGATCCTGGTGATCGGCATCGATCTGGCGGCGTCGCTGGCGTGGTTCCTGGCGTACGGGCTGCTGCCGCTCGGCTTCGATGCCGAGGCGCCGCTGGGCACGTCGGGGCACCTGCTCCACAAGGTCGGGCTGCTCGACCGGAAGGACCTGCTGGTGGCGATCAGCTTCGGACCCTGCCTGCGGGAAACCGTCGAGGCGGTGCTCCGCTGCCGCCGGCGCGGCGTCCCGACCTTCGGCCTCACCGACGCCGACACGACTCCTCTGGCCCGGCACTGCGACGGGCATCTCGTCGCCCCGACCTCCAGCCCGCTCTTCACCCGGTCCTACGCCGCCCCGATGAGCCTGATCAACTCCGTGCTGACCGCCTGCGCCCATCTCATGCCCCGCCGGGCGCTCGCGAACCTCCGCCGCACCGAGGAGGAGTATCGCACGGGCGCCCGCCGCTACCAGGAGCCCGAGGGATCGACGTCCTGAATCCGGTCACGGGGGAAGGCCGGGTTCGTCCAACCCGCATGATGACCTTCCAGGATTTCCCGCCCCGGCTCCTCGAGCCGAAGCGCCTCTTCAGGGATGCCGTTTACGGCGAGGTGAGGGACACGGTCCGGACCGCCGACGCCTGGATGAAGGAGCACGGCATCCGGCCGCTCAACGTCGAGACGCTGGTCCTGCCCGTGGCGTTCCCCGCCGAATCGACAAACGCCGGATCGACGGCCTCCAGCGTCGACACGGGGCACCTCATCACCTGGTTACAGGTCGTCCGGGTCTGGTACGAGAGCAAGTGACCCAGCGTTCCAATTCCCCTTGTACCCCCGCGCGGGACCTCGGACAATGGACGATCAGTAGTAGTTCGAGGAGTACCGCCGTGAAGTACCTTCTCCCGGCCCTCCTGGCGCTGGCTTCGGGCTGCATGTCGGCGGAGAAGAGGGTGGACATCGTCCTGCGCAACGACTCCCTGCGGCCGATCGAGCTGCGGGCGTCGGCGGGCTTCTTCTCCCGGCGCCTTCAGCTGATGCCGGGCGAAGTCTGGCGGGGCTGGGTGCCCCTGGAGTTCGCCGCGGGCGAGATCCGCGTCGAGGTCGCCGAAGACCCCCGCTTTTTCCCGGCGAAGTAAGCCCTGTCACTCCCTTGGGAATCCCGTCGTACGTAGCTTAGAGCATTCGGAGGGAGTGCGATGGGTCTGCTGTTGCTGCTCGTCCTGGTTCTGCTCCTGGTCGGGGCGTTGCCCACCTGGGGCCACAGCCGGAACTGGGGCTACTACCCCAGTGGCGGCCTTGGTCTGCTGCTGATCATCCTGCTGGTCCTGGTTTTGATGGGCTACATCCCCCACGGCTTCTAGCCTCCGGCGGCGGCCAGGGCACGAAGATCCGCCTTGCCCAGGCGGCAGAGACGGGTCCCCGTCTTGACCCGGGCGCCCCGACCCCGGTAGAAGCGGACCGCTCGGCCGTTCGACCAGTTCACCAGCCAATCGATCCGGGCGCAGCCGCGCCGGACCGCGATCCGCGCGAGCCGCGCCAGCAGCGCGGTCCCGACGCCCCGGCCGCGCGAGCCGGGGACGACGTAGAGGTCGTCGAGCCAGAGGCAGGGTCCCCCCTGGAAGCTCGAGAAGGTCTCGAAGTAGAAGGCGAAGCCCGCGGCGGTCCCGCCGCGCTCGGCCAGCAGGACGCCGCAGCGGGGACGGCTCCCGAAGAGCGCGCGGTCGAGGCCTTCCGGGGTTGCGCGCAGCGTGTCGCCGTCGAACGCCGCCTTGCGCCGCAGGAACCAGACCACTTTCGGAAGGTCGCCCCGGACAGCCCTCCGCACCTCGACGGAATTGCTACGCGTCATGGGGAACCCCCTTCTCGGCAAAGAGCGCGTTGTCATGGACCCGGTACGTCATGCCGTACACCTTCTTGAGGTCGCGGAGGACCCGGTAGGCCTCGTTGCCGAAGGGGCTTGGGCGGCTCCGCCCTTCCGATCCCTCGAAGGCGTGCAGGACGATGCCCTCCAGCAGCGTGGTCAGCGACACGTCGTAGTACTCGGCCAGCCCCTTCAGGACCTTGGCCATCCGCTTCTCGATGCGGACGCCCAGCTGGACCCGCTCGACGGGGATCGATCGACGCGTCGCCATGCCTTCCTCCGAAGTAGTTATATTGGTAACAATATAACAATTCGGACAAAGACGGTCCAGCGAATCCCGGAGGGGGGAGGGGGCGCCGCTCAGTCCTTGAGGGCGCGGACGCGGATGTTGCGGTAGGCCACGGGGCCGTGGTCGCCCTGCAGCATGAGCGGCCCCTTCGGCTTCTCGTCCTCCCAGGCGCCCGCGCGCGTCGTCCCGGTGACCTCGACGTTCTCGTGCACGACCTGGCCGTTGTGGACGACCTTCAGGAAGGTCGCATTCTTGGTCTTCTTGCCGTCGGCGTCGAAGCGGGGCGCGCGGAACGTGACGTCGAAGCTCTGCCACTCGCCGGCGGGCTTGCTCGCGTTGACCTTCGGCGGATGGCCCTCGTAGCCTTCCTTGCCCTTGCCGCGGCTCGGGTCCCAGCGCTGGTAGATGCCGCCGCAGTCGCTATAGTGCGGGTCCTTCACGCCGAAGCTGTCGAGCACCTGGACCTCGTAGCGCCCCATGAAGTACACGCCCGAGTTGGAGCCCTTCGAGACCATGAACTCGACGTGGGCCTCGACGTCGGCGAACTCGTCCTTCGAGAAGAGATTGGCGGTCTTCCCGTCCTTGCCGTTGAGGATCACGCCGGCGCCGGGCTTCCACGCGAGCTTCTTGCCGTCGCCCTCGCCGAGCGACGCCTCGCCCGCGACGAGCCACTCGCCGCCCTTCCACTTGTCGAGGCCGCTCTCGCCGATCAGCTCGCTCCACTCATCGGCGCGGACCGCGAGCAGGAGCAGGAGGATGGTGGCGCTCTTCATGGTGTCTCGTCCCCCGAGTGCCGATCAGTCCGACCGTTTCAACAGGGCCCGCATGAATTCTAACGCCTCCGGCAGGGTGGTGATCTCCAACGCGTCCGATTTGAAGAGGTAGGCGATCTCGTACTGCGTCAGCCTCGAGCCGTTGATCAGGAGCGAATCGATCGAGAACGCCGGGAAGCCTCCGGCAAAGACGCGCCGGCCCAGGTCGGCCCGGTCTTCCAGTTCCGGCGCGATGCGGACCGGGAGCCCCAGGACGCGTTCAAGCTCCGGCCGCCGGGTGCGCAGGGAATCGCTGTTGCTCGACGCCGCGCCGTAGGGGGCCTCGGTCCTCGAGAAGGCCCGGGGCGCGCTGAGGGCGTTGAGTTCATAGAGCACTCGGAATCTCGTCTCGGGATCGTCGATCGAGAGGAGCTTCAGCAGCACGCCCCGTCGCTCCGCGTCCTTTCCGGGAACGCAGAGCAGGTAGCGGGCGATGGCGCCCAGGACCCGGGGCTCCTTCTCGACCGACGCCGACGCCGTGACGGCACCCCACTCGCCCGCGGAGCCCCAGGTCCCCAGGCAGCGGATCGCGGCGGCACGAACGGACGGGGCGGGATCCTTCAGGAGCGCGGCCGCCGCCGCGGCCGACCCCCGATCCCCCAGGACCTGCAGCGCTTCCAGAGCGGCGGCTCTTGTGGCCGGATCGGGGTGCGCGAGCAGGGGCTCGAGGCGTCGACCGTCTTCCGCGGACCCCAGGTCCTTCAGGGCCTTCAGCGCGGCCAGGCGCGTCTTGGGATCCGAATGGGCCGTCAGCCGCGCCACGAAGTCCTTATGCTCCACGGCCCTCATGGATCCGAGGGCCTCGATCGCGACGGGTCCGATCGGGAACCGTTCCCCGGCCAGGGCCAGCAGATCCTTCCCGTGGTTCCGGGCTTCGGGACGGGCCAGGAGACTGACGGCGCCGGCCCGGTTGGCGGGCGCCCCGGATTCTCCCGGCGCCAGGAGCGCGGCCACCTCCTCCAGAACGGAAGGGCTTCGGAGCTTCTGGAGCGCCTGGAGGGCCGCGCTCTGCAGAGCAGGGTCCCCCAGCAGTCGCGACAGCTCCCGTGCCTCCGCCTCCCCTCCGACCTCTCCGAAGGCATAGAGGGCCGCGCGGACGTTCCGTCCCGACGACCGTCGCTCCCGGGCCAGGTCCAGAACCCCCGACGATCGTTGCTCCGCCAGGAGCATGAGGGCGAGATCCTGGGTCGGGGCGTCGCCGGCCTTCAGCAGGGACGCCAGCGACGGGGTTTCCAGCGACGCCGGCAGCTGGTAGATAGCCCGGGTGTTCAAGGCGTTCAGGTGCGCGAGGCGCCATTCCGGGGCCCCGCCGTTCCGCGACTCCACGGTCCGCAGCAGCGCCTCCAAGGCCGTCCGGGTGATCCGGGGGTACCTCAGCGAGACGAGACGCCGGGGGACCAGGTTCGCCTCGAGCCCCGCCTCGGGCTGGAGGAGGTTCCCCGTGACGGAACCCAGGGCGGCGATCACCTGCTCCGGAGTCCCGGTCCGGGCGACTCGCCTGGGGTCTTCCTCGGGCGTCGCCGAAGGCTTCGGGTCCGGGGACGCGGCCCCGGGCGCGGCCGCCGCGGCCCGCGTGCCCTGGCACGAGGCCCGGGGGAGATAAAGGTCATAGTTGAAAGCCGGGCTCTGAAGCCGGTTATGGCACGGAAGGCAGGTCGCCGGGCTCACCTTCGTCCGGACGCTTTCCGCGGGGCGGCGGGAATGGGACGCTTCCACCCGATGGCAGGAGATGCACTGGACGGCTCCGAACGTGCGGATCTCGGACTCAGTCCGGGGGCCCCCGCGGCGGAGGTATCCGCTGACGTGACAACTCAGGCATTCGGGGTTCTTGAGTCCCTGCACCGGGGCGAGGGTTTCCAGGGCGTGGGCATGCTTGGTTCGCGACCAGGCCTCCAGCTCCCGCGGGTGACAGGCGCCGCAGGAGGACGCGCTCTCCGACGGAAGAAGAGGCGAGTTCTGGGGAAGGAGCAGGTCCTGGGCGTGACTCTGGATCCATTCTTCCAGCCGTGACTCGAGGCCCAGAACCTCCCGTTCCTGGGGAACGTCGGCCGACACGGCACGCTGGGAGACCCGCACGACGTTCTTCGTCGAGAGTTCTCTCCCCAGTCCCTCCACCTGCGCATCCAGCCTCGCCAGCTGCGCATCGAGCGAGGTGCCCGGCGTGCCGGCCGGGCTGCGGCGCCGCTGCTCGAGGATCGTCGACCGCATGTGGAGCAGCGAATCGATCTTCTCGAGATCCTGCCACGATGCCTCGGCGGGCGTCGGGGCCAGGAAGAGATCCAGGACGGTGACGTACGTGCCCGCCAGGGGAGGGGCGACGATGAAGCAGGTCTTCGTCACGGCGGTCTGCTTCATGACGAAGACGTGCCGGGCGTCGATCATGATCTTGATCTTCGGGAAGCGGGCCAGCATCCCGTGCAGGTCGTCCACGCTGGAGAGGTGGGAGCAGAAGACGGCAAAGTCCGAGGCCGGCCCGGCCTCCAGCGCATTCCGGACGCCTTCAGCGGGCGGCTCGAAGCGGACACCGTGGGCGCCGAGCCCCAACCGTTGAAAGGTTTCCTGGTCGATGGCCGAGACGATATCGATCGTGCTCGGACCGACTCGACAGCGCTGCCGCGTCGCCCAGGCGGGGCCCGCGTCCGGGGGCCGGACGTTGGAGGAGACGAGCGGAAACGCCGGATCGCCTTCCATGAACTTCAGCCCTTCCAGGCCGTAGAGCAGATCGCCCTCCCCGAGGGCGACGGCATCCGCCCCCACCTTCCGGAAGTACTCCGCGATCAGCGCCGCCTTCTTCTGGAAGAGCGCGGGCATCGCCAGCGTCTGGCCGGATCCCACGGGGTAGAAGGAATCGCCGGCGTCGATGACGACGGTCGGGACTCCGTCCCGGCCCAACTCCTTCATCAGGGCCGCCCGGCGCGACAGCCCGCCCAGCGGCGGCTTGGTGCATTGGCAGGGCTTGATCACTCCCAGGAGGGACGAGGAAAGGATCAGCCGCAGCCGGCGGTGCGTGCCCCGGAGGCCCCGCAGGGGATCCGGCGCGGGAGCTTCGGGAGCCTCGGCGGAGGGCGCCGGGCTCGGGGCGCGCGCGACGACGGCCCCGAGGGCGGCGAAGAGGGCGCAGACCAGCAGGAGGCGCGGCGCGTGGGACGTCCACGTCCGGGGTCGGGCTGCAGCGTCCATGGCGGGAGTCCTAACGTTTCGGACGGACGGACAGGTATTTCAGCATGTTCTTCTCGCCGCTGAGCGCGTGATCGATCGCCCAGGTGACCCGTTCGTCCGTCTCGCCGGCCCTCATGTCCCGGAGGAAGCGGGAGTAGAGGTCCGGGGTCCCGTCCCCGAGCCAGGGAGTGCCCATCTGATAAATCGCGAACGCCCGCTCCGCCGGAGATCCTTCGGACGCCCGCTTCTTCATCAGGTCGATCGCGAACGCCGCTTCGGGATTCTGCGCCGCGTAGGCCGACACTTGCGTGGCCGTGGCCTGCATGACGAAGCGGTCTCCGCAGGTGAAGGCCAGGGACAGGCTTTGCGCCAGCTTGTCCTGGTCTTTCTCACTGCTCAGGAGCGCGGCCACCGCGGCCTGTCTCACGCTCGGGTTCTCGGAGGTCTGGAGGAAAAGGTGGGCGAGCTGGGGGAGACGCGGGTCGTCGATCGGGGCTCCTTCGAGGGCCTTCAGGAGCATGGCGATCTCCTCCGGACGCTTCACGGCGGTCAGCGTGGAAATCAGGAGCTGGAGTCCCTCCGCGTCGACAACCCCGTCGGTGATGGCCTCCGCCAGGGCGAGGCCCAGCCAGTTCGGATCCGTTTCGGCGCGCTTCCGGCCCGCGAGGTCGAGCAGGAGGGGCAGGGAGGAGGCGAGGCCCATCTGGCGGATCAGGCTTTCCACCATGGCGTTGATCGTCTCCGGCGAGCCTCCCCGGGTGTACAGCTGCTGAAGCTTGTAGTAGATCTCCGGCGCGGCGCCCGAGTCGAGATCTCCCCCGAGCGCCTGCGCGATCTCCGCCAGCAGCGCGCCGTCCTGCTCCGTCCCCAGCCGTTCGATCAGGAACTTCCGGAGCTTCTCCCCACGGTCCTTCAGCTTCGCCATCACGCGCAGGAGGGCCTGCTTCACGACCTTCCGGCGAGTCTTCTGGTAGGCGGCCATCACGCGTTCGGCCGTCTCGGCCCCGGCGACCTTGACGATCAGGTCTCCCGACAGCTGGAGGACGACGATCTCCGCGGTCGGCGTCGGGAACGTCTTGCGCGGGGCGGGGATCTCTTTCCGGGCGTCGATGGACGCGAAGGTTCCCAGAAGTTCCTCTTCGTCCTCGGACGCCACGATCACGAGCAGGAGGTCTCCGAGGCTGGTGAAATAAAGCGCCTCGGTCTTGTAGAAGTCCTCCCCCCGGACCGTCGCCTCCAGGTAGACCGGGCCGAACGCGCGGTGCCCGAGCAGAAGGATTTCCGCCTTCGTCCGCTGGATCTGATCGTATTGCTCCAGCCGGCACGCTTCCCGGAGCCGCCGGAGCAGGCTGTCCAGATCGGCGAGCTTCGGCGCCGGGCGTTCCGGCGCGGCCGCCGGGATCCGAGCCGGCGGGGCGTCGGACCGATGCTCCCTCGACGTCCCTTCGGGCGCTGCGGGACGCCGGAGAACGACGAGCGCCAGTAACGGGAGCAGGAGAAGGAGGGCCAGCCCCCAGACCCTCCGACCCCGGACGGCGTCCGGGGCCGGAGGAGGAATATTCCGAGGGTCGTCGTGCGAGGAAGGGGTCACGGCGCCGACCGCTTAGCGGACCGCGAGCGGCTCTCCGCCGGCCCCGCCGAGAAACGCAAGCTCCGACGCGAACGTGCCGCCAAAGCTGGTCGGTCCCGTCGGTTCCGTCGTGCTCGTGCTTTCCGGACACGGAAGCTCGGAGCAATAGGAGGTCGCGCTCACCGTGACTTTCATCGACCGGGGGAGGCAGAATCCGTGGAATGGCGGCGGCGCCGCGCAACGGAAGCGCTGCACGATCACGATCCGAAGGTCCGCGTTGCAGATCGGAGGCGCCTCCAGCGGGAAGAACCCGTCGTCCGGGTTACCGCACTTCCCGCCTCCCGTGTCCGACGTGATCGTCGAGAAGCAGAACGGGTTGAAGCCGCAGGGAATGGGGTTCCCGAACACCACGCCCGGCGCCGCGATCGGGATGCAGCATTCATCCTGCGCGAGCGCGCCGCTCCGGGACGCTTCCTGCGAGAATCCCAGAACGATCAGGACCGACAACGCGCCGACAACTGCGTTTCTCATGGCTCCGATTCCTCCTAACTCTCCCAACAAAAAGACCTCTGAAGAGATGGGAGGATAATGGGCGCGTCGAAGACGTGTCAAGGAGGTTCGAGATTTTTCAGACAAAACTGAACGAGCGCTAATCGCCGAGGCGCTTGCCGACGTGCGAGCGGCGCCACTCCTCGAGCGCCGTGAGGGGCGCGTCCGGCGCCACCCGGAACCAGGCGGCGCCGTCCTCGACGCGGATGTCGGTGATCCACACGGGCCGCGCCCCCAGGGAGCGGCCGCGGAACGACGGCTCGGAGAGCGGCGTCAGCCGGTCGTTCGCCTCGCCCGGGTAGCGGCCCACGAGCTCGATCTTGCGGCCCCCGCCGAGGTGCCAGACGAAGAGGCGCTCGCGCATCTCCAGCAGCAGCGCCTCGTCGCCGTCGGCGGTCAGCGGGATCCGCAGCGCGCGGGCGGAGTCGGCCGGCAGCCGGAGCGCCGACGCGCGCGTCGGGTCGACGTTCGCCGCCGAGGCCCAGCCCAGCTTGATCCGGCACTCCACGCAGGGCGGAGGCGGATTCTTCACGGAGTAGCCGGTGCCCAGGATGCAGGCGTCGGCCACCGCCGCCTTCTCGTCGTCGTACTTGTCGGCGAAGCCGAGCAGGTGCATGAACTCGTGGGCCACGATGCCGGGGGCAGCCTCCTCGGGCACGAGCAGGTAGTCGAGTTCGGCGGCGGCGCCGCCGCGCACGACGCCCCGGTGGGGCCAGAGCGGGGTCCCACGGCCGGGCAGGCCGCCGGCGGCCACGAACGCCACGCCGTCGCCCGCGGGAAGGCCTCCGAGGGCCTTCTCCAGGTCCCGCCGCTCGAAGGCGGCGCGATCGACCGCGAGGGAGACGCGCTCGGCGACCTTTCCCTCGAGGCGGAAGCGCCCGCCCGAGGCCTTGACGAAGTAATCGGCCACGCCGCCGAACACGAGCTTCTGGAGGTCCCGGCCGCCGAGCTTCTTGTCGGCGAACTCCAGCGGGACCACCGTCAGGGTGTAGGACGCGCGGGGCTTCGCGGGGGGGCCTTCGGGGGAGATGTACTCGGCCTTCTGGGCGTCGCTGAGCGGGGCCTTCGCGCGGAGGCGCTCCCGTTCCTGCGCGACCGGGGCTTCTCCCTGGAGGACGACCAGCAGGAGAAGCGCGAGCCTCATTTGGGCGCGTCCTTCTTCTTGAAGGCCGCCACCGCGGCCTGGAGCGCGCGGGCCTTCTCCTGGACGTACTTCGTGTGGCCGTAGGTGCCCAGGAGCTCCTCCATGGCCTTGACCGCTTCGGTCTTGTCGGGCTGCTTGAGCAGCTCGAGCGCCTTGAGGTGCAGCTCGGCCGCCTTCTTCTCCTCGTCGGGGGTCGGGACCTTGGACGAGGGCGCGGCCGCCGGGCCGCCGACCTGCTTCTTCAGGTCCTTCCAGATGCGGACCTTCTCCCGCACGGTGGGGTCCAGGCCGCCCAGGTCCACGTACTTCTCGTAGTGCTCCATCGCCAGGACGATCCGGTCCTCGAACTTGCTCTCGTAGATCTCGCCCAGGCAGAGGTGGGCCTCCGCGTCCGCGGGCTTGAAGCGCGCGGCGTTGAGGAGATCGTCCACCGCCGGCTTGTACTGCGCCCGGCTCGAGAGGAGCATCGCCCGGTTGAAGTAGGCGTCCGCGTAGGCGGGGTTCTTCCGGATCGCCATCGAGAAGTCGTCCACCGCGCGCTGCTCGTACACCTTGCTGTCGCCGGGAGTGCTCGGATCGAGCCGGATCTGGACCGCGCAGCGCGCCCGCTCGTAATACGCTTCCGCGTTCTCGGGGTTGACCTTCACGGCCTGGGTGAAGATCCGGGCGGCGTCGTTGACGCGGCCCTCCCGGACGGCCTCCCGGCCCTCCTCGACGAGCCGCTGCGCCGACGCGGCCTCGGACGAGCCGTTCTGGGTGACGCAGGCCGAGAGTCCGCAGGCCGCCGCCGCCAGGACCGGAAGAAGAAGGGAGCGGGTCATGGATGCGATGTTCCTCATGAGCGGGTTATTTCCGGATCCTCTCCAGCCAGCGGTCGCTCTCCGCCTCGATGTCGCGCGGATCCATGATCTTCAGGCGCGACTTCTCGAGTTGCGTGATCTCCTCGAGCTCCACCGCGGTGTACGCCACGTAGGGCGTCAGGAAGATCATCAGCTCCCGCTTGATGCTGTGCTTCGACGTGTTCGAGAACAGCCACCCGAGCAGGGGGATGTCTCCCAGGATGGGCACCTTCGACACCGTGTCGTCGAGCGAGTCGCGGATCAGGCCGCCGATGACGACGGTCGTCCCGTTCCGCACCGCCACGGTGGTCTGGGCGTTGTTCACGTTGAACGTGGGAGACGTCACCCCGTTCGTGATGACCACGGCCTCCGCCTGGGAGGCGAGGTCGGAAATCTCGGGCGCGACGATCATCGTCACCAGCCCGTCCGGGTTGATGTGGGGCGTGACGTTCAGCAGGATGCCGATGCGCGTGTACGTGATGGTGTTGATCGTATTCCCCAGCTGGTTGACCTGCGTGTTGGTGATCCGCGGCACGTCCTTGCCGACGTTGATGCTCGCCGTCTGGTTGTCGAGCACCATGATGCGCGGCGTCGCCAGCACCTTCAGCCGCCCCTCCGACGCGAAGGCGTTCAGGGTGGCCTGATACTTCCCGTTGTCCGGCGTGAGCGTGTACGTCATGCCGGAGGTCCCCAGCGGCAGGCTGGTGCCGAAGTGGTTGGTCGTCTGGGCGCTGCCCGACGGGGTGAACTTGTTCTCCCAGAAGCCCTCGACGCCGAACTGCAGCTGCTCGTCGAGCGTGACGTCGGCGATCAGGACCTTGATGAGCACCTGGGGGCGCATGCGGTCCAGGTCGCGCAGGAGGCCCTGGATCGACTGGAAGTTGCGCGGCGAGGTCCGGATCACCAGCGAGTTGGTGTTCGTGTCCGCCTGGATGTCGGCCTGGCCCTCGATGCCGCGGCGCGACTCCTCGTCCTGGGGGGCGGCGGGGGCGGGGGCGTCCTGCTCCTCGGGGCCCTCCTTGGGGCCGAGGTTGCCGAAGCGGGAGCCGCCCAGGCCGCTCCCGCTGCTGCGGGAGCTGCCATAGGTGCCGGCGCCGGAGTTGCCGAAGGCGCCGTTGCCCCCGGTTTGCATGCCGCTGAAGGGGCCCTGGTTCTGCTGGTTGTTGCGGCCGTTGTTGTAACCATTGCCCTGGTTGTACATCCCCGCCCCGGACCCCGTCTGGGAACTGCGCAGGAGGTTCTGGAGCGTCATGGAAAGGTTCGTGGCGTCCGCGTTCCGCAGCGGGATGACGTAGGTGCTGACGGTTTCCGTCGGGTCCTGATCGAGCTGCTTCACGACGCCGTCGATGATCGCGATGTAGTCCTTGGAGGCCTTGGCGATCACGGAGCGCGTGCGGACGTCCGAGGTGATCTCCACCTCCTGGCTGGGCAGGAGCGGGCTGCTGGCGCTGCCGCCGCTGCGGCCGCCGCCCCCGGCCATCGCCATTCCGGGGCCGCCGAACTGGTTCTGGTTCCCGCCGCCGCGCGAGCTGCCCGCGTTGGACGTGGCCGTCACCTGGGGGCGGAAGAGCGCCTGGAGGATCGTCGCCATCTGGACCGGGTCAGCGTTCGCCAGCTTGTAGATCTTCACCTCGAGGAGGTCGTTCACCTGGCGGTCGATCTCGGCCATGACCGCGTCGATGAGGACGAGGCGCTGCTCGCTGGCGGCCACCAGCACCGAGTTGGTGCGCAGGTCGGCCACCGCGCGGACTTCCTTGGTCGCGCCCTGGGGATCGCCCTGCTGGCCGGGCTGGCCGCCGCCCATCCAGACCGGGATCATGCCGCCGCCGCGGCCGCCGCCCCGGTTCTGCTGGTTGGAGTTCGTGGGCGTCTCGGCGAAGAGGTCGTTGACCAGCTTCGCCACCCCGGTGGCGTCGGCGTAGCGCAGCGCGTAAAGCTTCAGCTTGATCGCCGAGGCCCCCTTGTCGTCGAGGCGGAGGATCAGGTCCTCGATGATCTTCATGTTGTCGTCGGTCGCGCTCACGATGACCGAGTTCGTGCGGACCTCGGCGGTGATGCGGACCATCTCGTGGGCCAGCGCGCGGCCCGAGGGGCCGCCCCCGCCGCCTTCGCCGCGCTCACCCCGGCCGCCCCCGCCGCCGCCGAACATCCGCCAGATGTTCGACATGGGGTTCTGCTGGCCGGTCTCGGCCTTCATGGTCTCCTTCTTGAAGACCTCGTTGAGCGTCTTGGCCGTCTCGGTGGCGTCCGCGTTCTTCAGGGGGTAGACCTTGATCTTCAGCTCCGCGGAGGTGCTGACGTCGATGACCTTCAGGATGCGGGCGGCCCGGTTGATGCCCTCGGAGCGGCCTGTCAGGATCACCGAGTTGGAGTAGGTCGAGATCGCCATGCTGCCCGAGGAACCGTCCGAGGTCCCCGCGAGGGCGCTGCGAAGGACGTCGCCCAGCTCCTTCTGCACGTCGATGACGTTGACCGCCTTGAGGGGGATGATCTGGGTGCGGACCTGGTCCGTCAGGGGGATCGTCTCCGGGTCGCCGCCCACGTAGATCTCGATGCCGCGCTTCATGGCGTCGGAGATGTCCAGGACCTTCAGGGTCTGGCCTTCCTTCGGCAGGGCGGGGGAGTAGGGGTTCAGGATGACCCGGCCGTGCTGCCGCAGGGCGGAGTTCAGGAAGTCCAGGCACTTGGAGACCGGCACGTCCGTGTCGCTGACGGCCGTGATGGTGCCCGAGGTCGCCTTTTCCTGCACGAAGATCCAGCCCGTCACGGAGCTGACGTAGCGCAGGATCGTGTCGAGCGAGGCGTCCTTGAAGTTGAACTTGAGCTTCTTTTCCTCTTCCGCGGGCTTATGGTCCTGCGCCATGACGGGCAGCGACAGGATCGCCAGCGCGAAGACGGCAAGCGTGCGTCGTTGCATGGTTCCCAGCCCCCTAAAGACTAGACCTTCCCCCGGGTTTATTGATCGTCACTATTCGGCCGATTCTTCTTCCCCCGCTCCTTTTTCATCTTCTCGAGGACCTTGTTCTTCTCCTCGGTGTCGAGAGGCTTGATGTCGACCTTCTCCTCGCCGTCGGACGGCACCGCCTCGGGGTCGTCCGAGGTCGCCGCCGCCGCGGCCTTCAGCTCGGCGGGGAGCGAGTCCCCGACCGAAAGCTCCTTGGCGATCTCGCCCTTGAGGAAGGTCGCCTTGTCGGCGGTCACGGGGCCCACCTTGAGCCCCACGACCTCCTCGCCGGATTTCAGGAACTTCGGGTCCTTGAACTGCCGGAGGGACGCCTCGTTCCGGTCCTCGACCACCACCAGGTAGCACTTCATCTTGGCGTCGAAGAAGATGCCCGTCACGACGGGCGCCTTGGGCTTGGGGGCAACCACCGGCTCGGACCTCGAGGACTTCGAGAACGACGACGGCGGCGACTTCCGCTTGGGGCCGTAGGGCGCGAAGATGTTCGAGTCCCGCAGCGCCTTGATCTCCGACGCCGCAATCGCCGGGCGGTCGGCGTCCGCCTGCACGACGGACCCCGGCTTCACCTGGGGCTCATCGCCGCCCAGGACCATCAGGACCACTGTTAACAGGGTGATCATTTCGCGCCCGCCTTGACCGGGACCGGAGCGTACTCGATGGTCGACAGCCTCAGGTCCACGACCAGAACGTCCTCCTTCTCGTACTGCGACTGCACGTTCATCTTCAGGGGCTTCAGGAACTCCTTCGAGTTATGGAGCTCCACCAGCAGGTCCACGAACTGCGCCCATGTCAGTTTGAACTTGGTATCGAAGATGTATTCCTTGAAATCGCCCTGCTGGACGGGCTGGCCCCCCGAGATGTCCGCCGAGGCGATGCCCGTCTTGTCGAAGATCTCGTTCAGGTGGGCCATGAAGTTGGTGTGGACGTCGGGCAGCCGCACCTGGTCGAGCCGGTCCCGGATCTTGGTCCAGTTCTTCGTCACGGCGTCCCGGTTGTTGAGCGCCGTGTTGGCCTTCTTGATCTGGGTCTCGGTAGCGGCCAGGTCCTCGTTGATCTTCTTCAGGGGGTCCAGGATCACGGCCCCGACGGCCTTGTCGAGCACGAAACCGCAGGCCGCCGTCAGCGCGAGAATGGCCAGGACTCGGGTCCGCTTGTCCATCAGTTCTTCTTCTTCTTGGGGTCGTAGCCCGCCACGACCGCGGTGATCGTGAAATCCCGCTTGTACTCGGGCTTCTCGCCCTTGTTGGTGTCGATGCGGTCCGGGGAGATGCTCGCGAACTTGTTGGTCTTCTTGAGCGCCGAGACGAAGTCGGTGACGTGCACGTCGTCCTTCGCCTTGCCCTGGAGGCGGATGACTCCCGGGTCGTCGAAGTTGGCGCTGGTGATCCAGAGGTTCCTCGTGTTGATGTTCTGGCGGATCGCCGTCAGGATGTCGATCCAGACGGTCCGCGTGCGGTACCACTGGTCCGCCTTCTGGGTCTGCTCGATCGTACGGGTGAGCGCGGCGGCCTGGGGCTGGAGCCGGGCGAGGTCCTGCTTCTTGGATTCCAGGAGCGACCGCTTGGACGAGATGGTCACCTGCCCCCAGACAAAGAGCATGATCAGCACGCCCGCCGCCAGCGCGGCCACGCGGTGCTTCCGGGTGAGTTTGAACTTGCGGACCACGACGGGCGGGTGGAGCAGGTCCGGCATCGACGTGCCGCGAAGCAGGCCGGCGCAGACGCCCGCGGCCGTCGCGGTCTGGAGGTTGCCGGGGCCCACGGCGCTCACGTCCTTCCGGAGCAGCTTGCCGACCGCGTCCGCCAGCTCCGAAGCGTCCTGTCCCTCGCCCGCGAGGACGATCCTACCCACGTCCTGGCCGGGCGCCCGGCTGGCGTAGGACAGCAGCGTCCGGTGGATCTCCTGCGCGACGTCCTGGGGGGAGTAGCCCTCCTCGAGGGGCGCGGTGCGCGACAGCTCCATGCGGCCCTGGCTCGTCACCAGGATCTCCGTCTCGGCGCCCGAGACCTCGACGAGCGCCGCCGGCTCGGGCTTCCCGTAGAGGGAGAGCAGCCCGAACGAGCTCACGTAGGCGCCCGCGACCTTCATGCCGGCGGCCTCGACGGCCGTCACGGCCGGGTCCAGGACCTCGCGGGGCACGGCCGCCACCTGCACCCGCACCTTCCCCTCGCTGCGCCCGGTCTCGATGTACGAGTAGCGGACCTGGTCCAGCGGCAGGGGCATCTCGCGCTCGACCTGGAAGCGGACCATGGCGACGAGCTCGTCGGGGGTGCCCGCGGGAAGTTCCAGTTCGCGGAGCAGCGCCTGGCCGCGCGAGACGACCAGGACCCCGCGGGGCCCGGAGACGCCCGTCTTGCCGAGCGCGGTGCGGATGCTCTCCGCGTCGACGCCGCCCAGCTCGGCGGTGCCGGACTGGACGATCTCCGGCCCGCGGCCGTTGATCTTCACGGTCACGGCCGTCAGCGTCTTCGGACCCAGCTCGATCGCCGTCAGCATCTAGAGGTCACCACATCCCTTATCGGCTCGGATTCGGCCCTTCCTGCGGGTCGTACGGCATTCCCAGCTTCGTCTGATCCTTCCAGTAGACGAGCCGCGGGTTCGGCGTCGCCAGTTTGTCGAACACGGCCACCATGCGCCGGAACGCCCCCGGACGCTCCGTCGCGGCCTGGGCGTTCACCCCGTCGTCATACGGCGTCCCCACGCGGCCCACCGCGTGGATCCGGAACTGGTAGGAGCGGCACGTGATGAACGGCGCGAACCGCTGGAGCACCGCCGGCTCCACCACGTTCAGCAACCAGCCCATGTTGGACAGATCGTTCCCCGGGGTGGTTCGGTACTCCATGAGTTTGAGCGCGATTTCCTCGGTTATTCCCGGAAGGCAGAGAAGAACCTGCTTGGGGGCCGTGTTGACGTTCAGCAGGCCCGGAACCTTCTCGTCGTCCACGACGCCCAGCTTGTCCCCGACGAGGACCTCCTTGAAGCGCTGGACGCTCAGGATCGCCGGCGCGCCCTGGCCCCCGAGGAGCTGGGCCACCGACAGGAACGGCAGCGCCTGGCGGATCACCAGGATCTGCTGGACCTCGGGATTCTGCAGGCCCGCCCGCACGAGCTCCGGCGCCGAGGCGGCGTTGATGTTCACCCGCTTGTTGCCCTCGGCGTCGACGTTGCGGTCGGCGCTCCAGACGGTGCAAAGCGACCAGAGGCCCGGATCCAGCTTCCCGTCGTTGTTGTCCGGCGGCCAGGTCTTGTCGCCGTCGTTCTCGTTCTCCTCCAGGCGCCCGTTCAGGTTGAAGTCCTCGCCGAAGAGCAGCGGGGGCGTGATGCCCCTCACGTAGAGGAGCTCCTCCACCGTCTCGAAGGGCTGGCTCTTGCAGTTGTAGGGGGGCGTGAGCCCGTTGTAGTAGGAGCTCTCGGCCCCGGAGGCGCTCGGCGTCGAGTCCGCGTCGCGCCAGTCCAGGATGGCGTCGACGATCTCCTCCGTCATGTTCGGCAGCTTGAGCAGGATCTCCCGCGGCGCCGTGTTGAGGTTGATCTTGGACGCCTCGTCGTCCAGGCCCCAGAGCACCGTGGTCGTGTCGTCGTACGTCGGCCTGAAGATCGTGAAGGCGCCGTCCCCGAGCGGGACCTCGAAGAACGCGTCGGGGTTGTTGGCCCACGTGGTGTCGTTGAGGCTCTGCCACTTCTGGGTGTCGTTCAGGACCGTGGCGCAGGCCAGGTCGATGGCGCTCCAGGCGAGCTGCTCGGCCTTCTTGCCGTCCGCGTAGCCCCCCGACACCGCGTACTCGACCTGCATGTCGGCGAGGAAGGAGTACATCAACAACGTGAGAATTGCCATGAGCCAGAGAACGATCAACAAAGCAACGCCGCGCCTGTCCCGACGAAGAATAGAGAATCGAGAATAGAGAATGGCGTCCCCACCCTTTCCCTCCCCGGGGGAGGGGACAGGGAGGGGACTCCCTTCTCTATTCTTTATTCTCAATTCTCTATTCTCGTTCACTGCGTTTTCTCCGGCGTCTCGGCGCCCACCGGCAGATAAAAGCGCGTGGTAAACGGCTCGACGATCGTCTCCCCCCGCCATTCCCCACGGATATAGACGGTCACTTCGACCGCTTTGGGCAGTTTCCGCGTCTGCGTGGAATCCCAGGTGTCGAGCCACTGGCCGCTGTCGAAGTAGCGGAAGTTGATGTAGGCGACGTCGTCCCCGAGCCCCGTCACGTCCTCGTCGCGGTGCACGGGGCCGTTGGGCGGCGTCAGCTCGAGCGGGCGCTCCCGCAGCAGCCCGTGCGGCTTGCGCTTCTCGTCCGCCTCGACCATGTAGCTGACCCTGCAGACGTCGATGCCCCGGACCACCTCCGGCTGGGTCACGTCGTAGGCCGAGGCCGAGTGGCGGTTCACGGAGACGAACTCGAGCTTGTCCAGGGGTTCCTTCTCGGAGCCGACGTTCGTCCCGATGAAGCCGGTGTCGTACGCCGTGCCCAGCATCACGGCGCCGCGCAGGTCGTCCTCGACGGACTGCAGGGCGGCCCGGGCGGACTGGAAGAGCTGCGCGCGGAACTCCGCGCGCGTCGTAATGCCGCGCGCCGAGTCGAAGAGGGAGTAGGTCGCGGCCACGACGATCGCGAAGATCGCCGTCGCGACGGAGAGCTCCAGGAGGGTAAAGCCTCGGCGCTTCATTTGGGCGTCGTCGTCGACGGGGTCGTCGGGCTCGTGGTCGAGCCGGTCGACTCCGTCGGACGGTCCTTCATCAGGCGGACGAGCTCGAAGACGCGGTCCTGGTTGCGCTCCTTCCACTTGATCCGGACGATCAGCTGGGTGAGCCCGGTGATGCTTCCCGTCGCGGAGATGGTCTCGTACGTGAAATCGGGCTCGTCGTCGAAGCTGCCGCTCTGGTTCGAAGTCAGCGCCAGCTGGCCGGTCTCGAAGTCGGTGAGGACGCGCTGCGAGAGCATCGCGGCCCGCGTCGCGAACTGGGCGGTCGTCGAGGCCCGCGCCCCGGTCGTGAAGCCCTGCGAGAGCAGCGCCATCGCCGCGACCGCGACGACCAGCGCGACCAGGACTTCGATCAGGGTAAAGCCGCCGCGCTTCATTGGTCTTCCTTCGCCAGCTCGATGTAGATCTTGGACGTCGCCGCCTCCACCCGCAGGGTCTGGCGGTCGCCGTTCTCGTTGGACAGGATGATCGTCGCCTCGGTCGAGGTCCCGTCCGGCCGGAACTCCAGGTAGCGGAGGGCGCTGGTGCCGGGATCCGTTTCGGCGCCCTCGATGAGCTCGAAGAGGACCTCGTCGGGGAGCTGGACCTCTTCCCACGCGCCCGAGAGCTTGGTGAACTTCCCCGGCTCCTTGAGGGGGCGCGCCTCGACTTCGATCCAGAACTTCTTCTTGGAGGAGTCCATGAGGAGCCGCTGGCGGCAGCCCGTGAGGGCCGCGTCCGTCCGGGCCTTGCGGGCCCAGGCGAAGAGCCGTTCGGCCGACGTGCGGACCTGGAGGCTGGGGAACGAGTCCGAGAAGCGCGGCGCCACGATGGTCGCGAGCGTGAAGATGACGACCATCACGAGGATGAGCTCGATCAGGGTAAAGCCCGACTGCCTGCTTCTCATCGTCGTCCTTACTTGCCCAGCCAGACGTCGTCCTCGGTGCCGGCCTGACCGTCCGGCCCCCAGGAGAACAGGTCGAAGCCGCTCTGGAACTTCGAGCCGGGGCAGAGGTACTGGTAGTCGTTCCCCCAGGGGTCCTTCGGGATCTCGGTCAGGTTGCTGAGGTAGGGCCCCTTCCAGTTCTTGGGCTCCGGCGCGCCCGACGGCTTCGCCAGCAGCGAGACGAGGCCCTGGGCGCTGTTCGGGTACTTGCCGTTGTCCACCTCGTACTGGCCGAGCGCGTCGTTCATCGCCTTCAGGTCGCCCTTGGCGGCGGCGATGCGCGCCTCGTCGGAGCGCCCGACCAGGCGCGGCACCACGATGGCGGCCAGGATGCCGATGATGACGACCACGAGCAGGAGCTCGATCAGGGTAAATCCTTCGGCGCGACGACGGCGGCGAAGCTTCATGGGACTCTCCTCTACTTGACCATGCTGGAAATATTGAAGACGGGGAGCAGCATCGCGATGACGATGAAGCCGACCACGGCGGCCATGACGACCAGGAGCGCGGGCTCGAAGAGCGAGACGAAGACCCGGACCGCGCGCTCGACCTGCACGTCGTAGGACTCGGCGACGTTGATGAGGACCTCGTCCAGGTTGCCGCCTTCCTCGCCGACGGCGATCATGTCCGTCACCATGGCGGGGAAGTAGCGCGACCCGCGGAGGATCTCGGCGAGGCCCTTGCCCTGCTTGACGCCGGCCGACGCCTCGTCGATGTCCTCCATGAGGACCGCGTTGGCCATGGCGGCCTTCGAGATGTCGAGGGCCGACAGGATGGCCACGCCGCTCTTGAGGAGCGTGCCGAGGGTCCGGCTGAAGCGCGAGACGGCGTTCTTCTTCACGATCTCGCCGAAGAGGGGGAGCCGGATCTTCACGCGGTCGACCATCCGCCGGCCGGCCGACGTGGCGACCACCCGAGACCAGCCGATGATGAGCGCGACCAGCCCCATCGCGGCAAACATCCAGTAGTCGCGCAGGAAGTAGGAGACCGCCATCACGATCTGGGTCGGCAGCGGCAGGGCGCTGCCCATCTTGGCGAAGATCTCGCTGAAGCGCGGGATGAAAAAGACCATGAGGAAGGTCACCGCGCAGGAGCCGATCACGACCAGCAGGATGGGATAGGCCATCGACGAGCTGATCCGGCTCCGCAGCTCCTGGTCCTTCTCGATGAAGATCGCCAGGCGGTGGAGGACGTCCTCGAGGAAGCCGCCCGTTTCGCCCGCGCGGACCATGCTCGTGTAGAGGCCGGAGAACATCTTGGGGAAGCGGGCCAGCGCCTCGTGGAGCGACGCGCCGCTCGACACCTGCTTCTCGATCTCCGCGATCGTCTCCGAGAGCGTCAGGTTCGTCGTCTGGGTGGCGAGCGTGTGGAGCGCCCGGTTGAGCGGCACGCCCGCGCGCATCAGGTCGGCCAGCTGCCGCGTGAAGAGCGCCACGTCCGCCGTCTTGATTTTCCGGGGACTCTGGCGGGGCGCCGCGGTCGCCCGGATCGTCCCCGGCTTGTCCTCCGAGCGCGACTCGATCTCCAGGGGGAAGACGCCCATGCGGCCCAGCGAGTCGAGCGCGGAACGCTCGCTCTCCGCCTGGAGAGTCCCTGTCACCAGGGACCCATCCTCTTTCTTCGCTTTATAGGCAAACTGGGGCATAACTCAATCCGGAAGCACGAACCAGGAACCCCGAACCAGGAGAAGACAGTCCCCCTCCAGGCCTCCCCCGGGGGGAGGAACGGAGGGGGACCCCTCCGCTCCTTGGCTCCTGGTTCTTGGTTCTTGGTTCCTCATTAGTATTTGTCCGACTTCGTGATCCGCAGGACCTCTTCGGCGGAGGTAACTCCTGCTCGAACGCGGTCCCATCCATCGTCTCGAAGGGTCCTCATCCCGTGGTCGATCGCGTACTTCTTCAGGCGGTTGGCGGCCTCGCGGCGCAGGATCATCTCGCGCATCTCGTCGTCGACGACGAGCAGCTCGAAGACGCCCTGGCGGCCCCGGTAGCCGGTCCCGCGGCACTCGTCGCAGCCCTTGCCCTTCCAGACGCTCTTGACGTCGGCGGGCAGCAGCGAGGAGACCTCGGAGTCGGACGCCTTGATCTCCGTCTTGCAGGACTTGCAGATGCGGCGCACCAGGCGCTGGGCCATCAGGCCTTCCACGGTCGAGGCGACCAGGAAGGGCTCCAGGCCCATGTCCACCAGACGGGTCACCGCGGTCGGGGCGTCGTTCGTGTGGAGCGTCGAGAAGACCAGATGGCCCGTCAGGGCGGACTGCACCGCGATCTCCGCGGTCTCGAGGTCGCGGATTTCGCCGATCATGATGATGTCGGGGTCGTGGCGCAGGATCGCCCGGAGGCCGCCCCCGAAGGTCAGGCCGATCTTCGAGTTCACCTGGATCTGCTTGATGCCGGGGAGCTGGTACTCGACCGGGTCCTCGACGGTGATGATCTTGTCCTCGACGTTGTTGATCTTCTGCAGCGCGGCATAGAGCGTGGTCGTCTTGCCCGAGCCGGTGGGGCCGGTGACCAGCAGAATCCCGTGCGGCTCCGTGATGAGCTGCTTGAAATGATTCAGCACGTCGGGCGGCATCCCCAGCTCCTCGAGCGTGACGGCCATGTTCGCGCGGTCGAGCAGCCGGAGGCAGACCCCCTCGCCCCAGACGTTCGGGATCACGGAGACGCGGACGTCGATCTGCTTCCCGAGGGCGTTGAGCATGATGCGGCCGTCCTGGGGGAGCCGCTTCTCGGCGATGTTGAGCGCGGACATGATCTTGAGGCGCGAGACGATCGCCGCCTGGAAGCGCTTGATCTCGGTCGGGATCGGGACCTTGTGGAGCACGCCGTCGATTCGGTAGCGGATGCGGAGCTCGTCCTCCATCGGCTCGACGTGGATGTCGCTCGCGCGGTCGCGCACCGCCTCGGTGAAGATCTGGTTCACGAACTTGACGAGGCCGGCGTCCTCGGCGAGCGCCTTCTCGTCCGCCTGCTGCGAGGTCTCCTTGATGACCTGCACGTCCTCCTTGGCGGCGTTGACCATCCGGTGGACCTCGTCGGCCGCGACGCCGTAGTGCTTCTTGATCAGCCGGTCGATCTCCGAAGGCCGGCCCAGGACCGGCATGATCTTGGCCTTGAGGAGGAGGCGGAGGTCGTCGAGCACCTCGAGGTCGTGAGGATCGGAGAGGGCGACCCGCATGGTGCCGTTCGTGCGGTCCAGGGGCAGCACCTTGCGCTGGAAGATGGTCTTCATGCTCGCCGGGCTGCTCAGGTTGGGGTCGATTTCGACCCCGGTGAGGTCGACGTAGGGGATTCGGGTCTGCTCGGAGAGGGCCTTGAGGACGTCCTCTTCCTTGGAGAAACCCAGGCGCATCAGGGCCTGGCCGATGCGTTCCTTGCCTTCCTTCTTGCGGAGGGCTTCATCGACCTGGGCCTGGGTGGCCGCCTTGTTCCGGACGAGGATCTCGCCAAGCAGCATGGACGCTCCAGGGATAAAAAAAGCTACCCTAAGGCACTACGGATCACCCCGGGTAGCCGCTCCAACCCTTCCAGCCTACTATTAGAGTAGAGGACGCTCGATTTCTTCCCATAAGACAGATAAAGAAGATACGGGGTTCGCGGGTTCGGGGGAAGCCGAATTCCGGGCCCCGCTCGGGCGTTCGCAAGGATAAGGGGGTGCGCGTGGGCGAACCGGATTATTCCAAGAGCTTCAGCGACAAGTCCTTCTGGAACAAGATGAAGCGCTTCGCCACGGTCGCGGGCAAGGAGGTCGTCTCGAAAGCGCTCTTACTCTATTATTGCTACCAGGACCCCGCGACCCCCAAGTGGGTCAAGGGCGTGATCATCGGGGCCCTGGGCTACTTCATCTCACCGATCGACGCGATCCCCGACGCCATCCCGGTGGCCGGATTCGCGGACGACCTGGGGGCCCTGGCAGCCGCCGCGGCGGCCGTCGCCGTCCACCTCAATAAGAGCCACTCCGAGGCGGCCAAGAAGAAAGTGGGGGAGTGGTTCGGCTAACGGTGGCCGCCCTCGCATTTCCCCAGCAGGACGTCCGGGTTGGGGTGCCCCTCCAGGCGCAGCGTATTGATCGCGGCCAGAAAGACTCGATTCTCTCCCGGAACTTCGGGATCCCAGGACCCGTCCCGGCAGCGGTCTCCCCCCTTCTTCTGGCGGTCCATCAGGTCTTCCGGAACGCCGGCGACCCTGAGGAAGAGCGGTCCACACCAGGACTCGTGGATCAGGCGGTCGGCCAGGGGCCGCGACCCGAGACAGCCCCCATAATGGGCCCGGCGGCTGCGCAGCCAGCTCATTCCTTTGGCAAGGGCCTCCCGAACCAGTCGCTGACGCCTCAGGATCTCGAGGTCCTTGGCGACCTGCTCGGACCGCTCCTCCTGAGCCGCGCCCGATAGGGCCAGCAGCGCCAAAGCCGTCACACAGTCATCGCAGCGAGAGCCCCCGCTCCCATCGCAGATGCCGTCCCGGCAAAGACGATGGAACCGGTCGGCGCTCCAGCTCCCGTCCTCGTTCTGATGCCGCACGAGCCAGGACAGCGCCGGCGCGAGGGACTCGCTCGTCCCCCGATCAAAGTCAAAGACGCCCGGCAACTTCCTCATCTCTACGGGATAGCGCCGACCCTCCATCCCACCGCTGCAATCATATAAATAGCGTTCCCTGGAGTCGGGCCGGAGGGACGCCGTCACGGGTTCGAGGATCTCGCCGGCGCTCAGCGGGTAGGTCCGTCGCGACATCTCCTCGAGCGCGATCAGCCCTGCAAGGCCCAGCAGTAGGGTATGGATCGACAGGGAAAGCGCCCCGCCCAGGATTCCGGATTCCCAGCGCTCAAGCATGCTCTTCCCAACGGGGCGGGCGGAGCAAGGTTCAGCTAACGGCTCGCGAAGACGTTGCAGCTTCGGCGGTAGAAACCCATCATGGTGATGGCGTTAAGGGCCGTCGCATAGACTCGCCCTCCTTCAGGGCCCCAGCGGTCCTCCTCGGGGTCCCAGGACCCGTTGGCGCATCCGTGCAGGAGCGTTCTCTGATGCTCCACCAAAGCCGTCTTCAACGAGGAGGACCAGGTGCTCCACAGGGGTCCGGAACAGGAGGTCGTCACCACCGCCGCGGACGTTCCGAAATACCAGTAGTGAAAATCAACCCGACCCGGAGCCCACACGGGGGGCTGCCGGAGGACCGTTCCGAACAGGCCGGGCGGCAGGGTGCGTCGACGACGATAAAGATCCATGCAGTAGATCCCGACCGCGGTCATGCTCGGAGTCTCCGCGAAAAATATGCTCCCGCTCGGAAGTGTCGGCGGGTCGTCTCCAGCACGGTAGCCGATCGACGGCTCAGCGCCGGGCTGCGTCATCGTCGCCAGCCAGGCCAAGGATTCTCGGATGGCCGACTGAGGGAAGGGCAGTTCCGAAAGCTCTGCGGACTTGAGCGCCATCAGCGCCCAGCCGGTAACCGAGGTATCGCTGTCCCCGTCGCAGACCCCGTAACGCCATCCAGCGCCTGGATTCCGGGCGGCGAGCAGGAACTCCACGGCTTTCTGGGCCGGCTCCTTCAGGGGTGTCGCCGCCGTCATGCCGTAGGCTTCGCAAAGCGCGAGCGTCGCCAGGGCGTGGTTGTACATGAACTTCGGCCCTCGCCCGCCGATGCAGCCTGCGGCGTCCTGCCGACTGATCAGCCAACGGAGGCCGTTCTTCACGGTTTCGCCAAAGCGGAGCGTTCGCTCCGGAACTGCGGGATCAACGAACGTGTCCTTCGAGAGCGGTGAGTATCCCACGCCAAGAAATGCCATGATGGCCAGCGAGGTGACTCCCTCCGCGAGCTCCGGCCGTCCGTCGCCGCGGCACGGGACGCCGGAACAACGGTCCTCCATTCCCGTCGCGCCCCAGCTGCCGTCGAGATGTTGATGACGCGCCAGCCAGCGGAGGGCGCAGTTCAGGGCAGGCTCGCAGGGCACGCTCGACCGACAACGGCGGAACGGAGAGTGAGCCTCCTCCAGGCTTCTGACATCGGATTTGCCCGGCGGAGGCCCCGGAACGTATCGGTCCAGGGAATCGCACGCCTCAAGGCAGGGTTGCGGGTCGGGATCGTCCCGCAGCGCCCGACCCCCACGAATGGAGAGGTCGCGGGGTCGGAGCTCCGCTTCGAGAAAACATTCCGCCTGGGTATTCAACCGGGAGACGGCGTACGATCGCTCCTCGGGGAGGCGGTGGAAGTCGAAGACCAGCAGGGCCGCCGCCCCGAGCCCCAAGCCGTGAAGCGACAGCGAGGCCCCCCAGACAAAGGCAGACTGCCAGCGACGCCCCGCCATATCCCTTCAAACGGACGCACCGGCGGCAGGTTCAGCCGCTCCACTTTTTCACGAATTCCCCGGTAAATCACGGCCCGGGTGTACGTTCTAGTGCATGGACGCAGGGGCGGCCGCCAGGCCCACGGAGGCGTTCCTCAAGGAGTTCGCCTCCCAGCACGACCGGCTCTTCGCCTACCTCTTCTCCCTGCTCCCCCATCGGCCGGACGCCGAGGACGTCTTCCAGCGCACCAGCCTCGTCCTCTGGCAGAAGTTCGATCAGTGGGAGCCCGGCAGCGACTTTCTCGCCTGGGCCTGCAGCGTCGCCTTCTACGAGGCGCGCAACTTCATCCGCGTCGCCTCCCGCGACCGCCTCCGCTTCGGCGAGGCCCTCCTGGAATCCCTCGCGAAGGAGCGCGCCGAGTCGCTCCGCCGCCGCGACGACCGCGTCGCCGCCCTCCAGGAGTGCCTCAAGAAACTCGATCACGCCGAGCGCGAGCTCCTGCAGCGCGCCTACGTCGACGAGGAAAGCATCCGCGAGCTCGCCCGCCTCGACGGGCAGGCCGCCCAGACCCTCTACAACCGCCTCAACCTGATCCGGAAGCGGCTCCTCCTCTGCGTCGACCTCCGCACGGCCGCCCGGGGAGAACCCGCGTGAGCCGCGCCGAAAAGCACGCCGAGCTCCTCGACCTGGCCGCCGCGGTCTGCAACGGCACGATCACGGCCGGGCAGCACGAACGCCTTCAGCAGCTCCTGGCGGCCGATCCCGAGGCGCGGCAGCTCTACTTCGACTACCTCGACCTGCACCTGGCTCTGGGGCAATCCCACCGCGCGGCGCAGGAACGGCGGCCGCTGCTCGACCTGCAGAAACTGTCCAGGCCCGTCCGCCGTGGGACGCGAGGGATGCTGGCCGCCGCCGCGGGAATCCTCTTCTGCGCGCTGATCTACTACTTCGCGACCCGCAGCACTCAACCCGTCCCGATCGCAACCCTGGTCCAGAGCGCCTCCGCCCGCTTCTACGGCGCCGGAGAACATCTTCGCGTGGGCTCGGCGCTCGCGACGCGCCTGGAGTACGCCCTGAAATCCGGCCGCGTCGAAGTGCTCTTCCGCAACGGAGTGACGGCCATCGTCGAAGGCCCGGCGGTCTTCGAGATTCGCGACGAGATGCGCCTCCACGTCACCTACGGCAAGTGCTCGGTCAACGTCGTCCGCGGCGCCGAAGGCTTCGCGGTCGAAACGCCGCTCACGAAGATCGTCGACCGCGGCACGCGCTTCGCCGTCGATGTGGACGAAGCGGGCGAGACCGAAGTCCAGGTCGTGCAGGGCAAGGCCGAGGTGCAGGCACCGACGGGCGTGCCGACCCTGCTGACCGAAGGGGCCGGCCGGCGCTACACGGAGGAAGACCGGGCGACCGGCAAGGACGTGCCCTACGACCAGCGCCGCTTCCCGATGGACATGCCCGACCGCGTCGTCCGCTACTCCACCATGCCGCGCCCCGGCTCCTCGGGTGCCGAGAACCTCACGGGCCTGACGGTCCGCCGCGGCGGGCGGGAAATCACCTACCCGGTCGCCGACCTGATCGGCGTGCAGCTGATCCACTTCAAGAACATGCTGAAGAACGGCAAGTTCATCGCCACCGTGACCGACGGCCCGGACCCGGCGCTCGACGGAGGCTCGCGCACGGCGCTCCTGGAAGAGGACACGAACATCAACACGGGCGTGATCAATCCGGGCGGCTCCAAGACGCCGCTGACGAGCGACCCCGTCATGAACGACCCCGAGGACCCGAAGAAGCCCAACACGCCCGGCATGGGCATCCGCTTCAAGAGGCCCGTCGTGAACGACGCCGGCCCGGACATCGTCCTCTTCGACTTCCAGCCCGTGATCCAGCCCGAGTACGGCGACCCGTTCCATGTGAGCCCGCTGCACTTCGACGCGGGGCTGCACTCGCACAGCGTCACGCGCTTCGACCTCGGTACCTTCTCCCCGGAAGCCCAGATCATCGCGGGCTTCCGCCTCAACGCGTTCGAAAAGCCGGTGCGATGCCTCAGCGAGCTCCGGACCA
>Ga0310812_10000125_pt1 | contig 35301 bp, 22 predicted proteins | sample NN3metagenome_FD_205747 | JGI IMG/M metagenome (GOLD analysis project Ga0310812, IMG submission 205747) | Soil microbial communities from experimental microcosm in Duke University, North Carolina, United States - NN3 | ecosystem: Engineered > Artificial ecosystem > Soil microcosm > Unclassified...
TGCGGGTCCTCCTCGGGCTGGCCGAGGCCGGCTTCTTCCCGGGCATCATCCTCTATCTCACCTATTGGGTTCCCGCCCGGGAGCGGGCGCGGATGGGAGCCCTGTTCATGATCGCGGCTCCGGTTGCGATGAGCATCGGAGCTCCGCTCTCCGGGCTGATTCTGGGAATGGACGGCGTCAAAGGCCTGCGGGGATGGCAGTGGTTGTTCCTCATCGAAGGATTCCCGGCCGTTCTGCTCGGCCTGCTGACGCTCAAGGTCCTGATCTCTCGCCCGGAAGAAGCCCGCTGGCTCTCCGACGAGGAACGGGACTGGCTGAGCCGGGAACTGGAGCGCGAGCGCTCGCAGAAGATCGCCCACGGCCACGCGCCGCTCCGCGAAACCTTGCCGAACCCGAAGGTCTGGGTCCTCTGCCTGTTCTACTTCCTGAACACGACGGTGACCTACGGCATCTTCCTCTGGCTCCCGAAGATGTTCAGCGCCGCATCCGGTCTCAAAGGCCTGCCGCTCGGCCTGGCCGCGGGGGGCACGCTCGTCCCCGCGATCCCCGGAATGCTCCTGATCGCCGCCCACTCCGACCGGACCGGGGAGCGGCGCTGGCACACGGCGGCCTGCGCCGGCCTCGCGGCGATCGGCCTCGTCCTGACGGTGCTCGCGGGCAAAGTCGCCGTCCTCGTGTGGCTTTCCCTGGCGATCTGCCATCTCGGCCAGCGAACCGTCCAGGCGGTCTTCTGGTCCATCCCTCCTATTTTCCTGGGGGGCGCGGCTGCGGCGGCCGGGATCGCCTTTATCAACGCCATCGGGAATCTCGGCGGCCAGGTGGGGCCCTGGCTGATGGGCCGCCTCAAGGATCAGACCCATGGCTATAATGTCGGACTCATGACGCTTGCCGGAATCCTCCTGATCGAAGCCGCGGTCGTCCTTGCCCTCCGCCTGACATCGAAAGAAAAGCCCGCATGAAAATCGTCGACCTGAAGGTCCATTCGATCGCCATCGCCGACCCGCCGCTGCGGAGCTCCTACGGGCTGCACCAGCCCTACGCGCTCCGCACCATCATCGAGCTGGTGAGCGATGAGAAGATCACGGGCATCGCCGAGACCCACGGGAGCGACGCGATCGCGAAGGGCTTCGAGGCCCTGAAGAGCCGGGTCATCGGCGCCGATCCGTTCCGCCTCGCGGGGCTGCTCATCGACCTCGTCGAGGGTGACGTCCAGGGGTCGAGCCTCGACCGCTCGCAGACCTTCCACGTGCCCGGCGAGAACCCGCTCGACATGAAGCAGCGTCTCTACTCGGCGCTCGAGATCGCGGCGCTCGACCTCTGCGGCCGGGCGCTGAAGAAGCCGGTCTGCGACCTCCTCGGCGGCCGCGTCCGCGACGAGGTGCCCTTCTCGGCCTACCCGTTTTACAAGCACGCGGGCGGCGGCGGCGAAGGCGCGGACGCGCGGCCCGACGAGTACGGCGAGGCGCTCGCGCCGGAGCCGCTCGTCCGCCAGGTGAAGCGGATGATCTCGCTGAACGGGTTCAAGGACATCAAGTTCAAGACCGGCGTCCTCGACCCCGAGGTCGAGATCGAGACGGTCCGCCAGCTGCACCGCGCGTTCCCCGGCCTGCCGATCCGGATGGACCCCAACTGCGCCTGGTCCGTCGAGACGTCGCTCAAGGTCGGCAAGGCCCTCGTCCAGGAGCTCGGCAACGGCGGCTACCTCGAGGACCCGACCGCCGGCATGGACGGAATGGCCGCCGTCCGCCGCGGACTCCTCGACGCCGGCATCGACACGCCCCTCGGGAGCAACGTCGCGGTGACCTGCTTCCCCGACCTCGAAGAAAGCGTCCGCAAGAACGCGGTCCAGGTGGTCCTCTGCGACGTGCACTACTGGGGCGGCCTGCGCGCCGTCCAGCACCTGGGCAAGCTCTGCAAGACCTTCGGCCTGGGCCTTTCGATGCACTCAAACAGCCACCTGGGCATCTCCGTCATGGCGATGGCCCACGCGGCGGCGGTCACGCCGCACCTGACCTACGCCTGCGACACTCATTACCCCTGGTCGGACGCGAAGGACGAGGTCGTCGTCGGCGGCAAGGTGAAGTTCGTCAACGGCTGCGTTCGGATTTCCGAGCGCCCCGGGCTGGGCGTCGAGATCGACCCGGACCAGCTCGCCCGAGGGCGCGAGCGCTACGCCAAGAATCCATACCGCAAGCGAGACGACGAAGCCGAAATGCGCAAGCACGTGGATCCGAACTGGAAACGAATCCTACCGAGGTGGTGATCCCCATGAAGCCGAACGAATTCCGCAAGAAGCTGGGCGGCGTCATTGCGTTCCCCGTGACCCCGTTCAAGCCCGACCTGTCGCTCGACATCCCTGGCCTGCGGCGCAACCTGCAGGGGCTGATGAAGCATCCCCTTTGCGCGGTCGTCGCCGCCGGCGGGACCGGAGAGCTCTACTCCCTCACGCCCGCGGAGCACCTCGAGGTCGTCCGCGCGACCGTCGAGGAGGTGAAGGGCAAGTGCCCCGTGATCGCCGGCGTCGGCTTCAACCGCGCCATCGGCGTCGAGCTCGCCAAGCAGTCCGCCCAGGCCGGGGTCGACGCGATCCTCGCGCTGCCACCGTACTATCCCGGGGCGGATGAGGAGGCGCTGCTGGAGTACTACCGCGCGATCGGCAGCGCGACGGAACTCGGCTTCCTGGTCTACAGCCGCGACTGGGTGAATCCGTCGCCGGCCTGGGTCGAGAAGCTCGCGAAAGCCCTCCCGAACCTCGTGGCGTGGAAGGACGGCCAGGGCGACACGCGCCGCTACGCCCAGATCATGCAGCGTCTCGGCGACCGGCTGCACTGGATCGGCGGCGTGGGCGACGACAACGTACCCGCCTACTATTCGATCGGCATCCGCACCTATACGTCGAGCATCGCGACGGTCTCCCCCCGCCTTTCGGTCGAACTCCACGACGTCGCCTCGCGGGGCGACGCGGCGGCGCTGGCGAAGCTGATGGACGCGTTCGTGACGCCGCTCTACGCCTTCCGCGCCCGCCGCAAGGGCTACGAAGTCTCGGTCATGAAGGAGATGATGAACATCCTCGGCATGGCCGCGGGACCGGTGCGTCCGCCCCTCGCCGACGTCCGCAAGGAAGAGATTGCGGAGCTCAAGGAGATGCTCAAAGGCTGGAAGGCGTGGCTCTAGGACCGAATCGCGACTAACGAATCGCGATCCGCGGCGCCGGCTCAACCCTCCGCGTCTACAGCCTGGATGAGGGCCCGGATGTAGCCGAAGGCGAACGCGAAGGACTGGAGGCCGCGCTCGTCCCCCGCCGTGTGCGGCACGTGGTCGGGCATCATCATCCCGTCGTAGCCCACTTCCTTGTAGACCCGCATGGCCTGCAGCATGTCCACGTCGCCGTCGTCCGGGTACGTCTCCTGGAACTTCAGGTAGCCGCCGCGGATGTTCCGGAAGTGCACGTTGAAGATCTTCTTGCGGCTGCCGAAGTAGCGGATGACGTCGAAGATCTCCGTCGCGGGATTCTCGAGGCCCTCGGAGACGGTGCCCTGGCAGAAGTTGAGGCCGTGGTACGGGCTGGGCCGGATCTCGATGAAGCGCTTGAGGCCCTCGACGCTGCCCAGGACGCAGCTCACCCCGTGGAAGCCGTCGGGCAGCCGCGGGTCGTTGGGGTGGCAGGCGATGCGGACCTTGTACTCCTCGGCCACCGGCACCACTCGATCGAGGAAGTACGTGATCCGCGCCCAGATCTCGTCCCCCGCGACCCGGCCGGCCTCGGTGAGTTCGTCCTTGTTGGCCTTGGCGTAGTCGAAGGTCGAGTAGTCCGCCCCGCCGCGACCCGGACTGCGGCCGGTGCGGACGACGCCGAGCATCGTGAGGTTGTACTTCAGCCCGGGGATGCCCGCCTTCGAGGCGGCGCGGATGTTGTCGCAGATGATCTCGATCTCGCGGTCCCGCTCCGGGCTCTTGCCCAGCATGATGTGGGGGCTCTCGGACCTCGAAATCGGCCAGGCGCTCATCGGGAGCGGGAGGAAGTCGAGCGCGATCCCGAACGACGCCACGCGCTCGCGGAGCCGGACCAGGTCCGACGCCTCCCAGGAGCCGCGCGGACCGGGCGGAGGAGGCGTGCCGCAGATGTTGCGGACGCCGAACTGCGCGAAGTAGCGCAGCATGTCGTCGGTCGCGGAGGACTGCTGGGTCCCGACCTTCATGAGCGCGCGCTTCCCCACCGCTGAGGGCGAAGAAGGGGCGCCGGCACAGCCGCCGTTCAGAGCGAGCGCGCCCATCCCCACGGCGCCGAAGAACTCCCTGCGCTTCATGGTTATGGTACGCGCGGAGCGTCAGACCCGGCGCAGCTCGTCCACGCTTCCGTTCCGGATCGCGAAGGGGAACGGACCGATGCCGATCTTCGCGGCCCCGAACTCGCCCTTCTTGCTCAGCGCGACCAGGCAGGCCTGCGCGCGGTAGCCTTTCGCCTCGATCCGCTGCAGCGAGCGGGCGCAGGCGTCGGTCGGCGACGCCCCGGCGCGCATGTACTCCACCGACATGAGGGCGAGGCCGAAGCGCATCATGATGTCGCCGTTCCCCGTCGCCGCCACGCCGCCCACGTCGTTGTCCACGTAGGCGCCGGCGCCGGGGATCGCCACGTCGCCGACGCGGCCCTTGATTTTGAAGGCGAGGCCGCTCGTCGAGGTGCCCGCGCAGAGGTCGCCCTTCTGGTCGACCGCGACCATGCCGATCGTGTCGTGGTTGTTCCAGAACCCCTTGTGGTTCGGATTCTCCTTCCAGGCCTGCCAGATCTTCCGCGACTTCTCGGTGAGCAGCTCCTCTTCCTTGAATCCCATCTTCACGGCGAAGCGCGTGGCGTCGTCGCCCACCAGGAGGGTGTGCTTCGTCTTTTCCATCACCTTGCGGGCGACGCTGATCGGCCGCTTGATGCGCTTCATACCCCCGACGGCCCCGACCGCGTGGGGCGGGCCCCAGAAGAGGATCGCGTCGTTGGTCACTTCGCCGTCCTCGTCGGGCAGACCTCCGAAGCCGACGCTCGTGTTGCCCGGATCCATCTCGGCCTGATTGACGCCCTTCTCTACCGCGTCGATGGCGCTGCCGCCCGATTCGAGGACGGGCCAGGCCTCAGCGTTGGCGGCCTTGCCGAAGTCCCACGTGGTGATGACGGCGGGCAGGGTGGCCGGAGCGGAAGGCAGCCGGACGGCGGCGGCGGCCGCGGCGGAACCGGCGATGAACTCGCGACGGGTCAGCATGAACTCCTCACGTCGTTGGAAAAGAGGATATACGGAGGAGGGGGAGGAAGACGTGAGGTCTTATTCGAGGCTTCCGTCGCCGAGCGTGAAGGTGAAGAGGGCGCCCTTCCCCACCTCGCCTTCGGCGGAGATCGTTCCGCCGTGGCGCTTCACGATGCGGGCGACCGTGGCGAGGCCGATGCCGCTGCCGCTGAACTCGGAATCGGAATGCAGGCGCTCGAAGGGCTGGAAGAGCTTGTCGATGTGAGCGGGGTCGAAGCCGGCGCCGTTGTCGCGGACCGTGAACGTGAAGCCACGCCCGCCGATCTCGATCCGCGCTTCGGGCATCTTGGACGTGAACTTCCAGGCGTTGCCGAGGAGGTTCTCGAGGACGACGCGCATCAGCCCGGCGTCCGCGCGGCAGCGCAGGTCCGGGGCGATCACCCACTCGACGCGGCGGCCCGGGTCCTTGGAGTGCAGGTCCTCGGCGACTTCCCGCGCCATGACGCTGAGGTCGAGGTCTTCCCGCAGCAGCGGCGCCCGCCCGACCTTGGCCAGGCGCAGCAGGTCCTCGATCAGCTGGCTCATCCGCCGCGACTGTCCGCGGATCACGCTCATGCACTCGCGGGCCCCGCTCTCCAGACGGCCGCCGTAGTCGTCCTCGAGGATGTCCGCGAAGCCGACGATCCTCCGAAGCGGACCCTTCAGGTCGTGGGCCACCGAGTAGGAAAAGGATTCCAGCTCCTTGTTGGCGTTTTCGGTGGCCTTGCGGGCCAGGTCCAGGCGGGTCATTGTCGTCCGGAGGTCGCGGGTCCGCTCCTCCACCCGCTGTTCCAGCATGTCCTGGGCGTCCTGCAGGGCCGCGAAGGCCCGCGCGACGTGGCGCTCGTAGAGCCAGACCGACATCGCCAGAAGCCACCAGAAGAACGGGATGCTGACCTTCGGGCCCAGGCGGCTGTCCACGAAGACGGCGGCGATAATCAGGAGGACCGTGTTCAGGAGCGAGAACACGAAGGCGGCCCGGGCGCAGACCGTGGCGCCCGCGAAGACGATGGAGATCCCCATGATCGCGAAGGCCGCGACGCGGGTCAGATTGGCTTCCACGTCCTCGAACCCGTGAAGGCGGTAGTTGTAGATCATGAGGCCGTAGCAGGTCGCGTCGACGACGCCGGCGAAAAGCAGTCCCCCGACCCGCGTCTCCCCGTTCCGCTGGAGGGCGTCGACGATGACGAAGGTCACGCTCGTGAGGGACGCCAGGATCACGAAGGACACCAGCTCCGTGGGAAAGAACGGCATCGCCGCGATGGCGAGGCCTCCCAGGGCGAGCCAGCAGCGGTTGGCCACCTTGAGGAAGTCGGAGCGGCGGGCGCTGTCCGCCCAGCGGGCCGTGACCCGGACGTCGGCGGGACAGGGGTGGCGCCGGGCGGAGGCCCGGAGCTGCTCCAGGGCGTCATAGAGGCTCAGCATGGGCGTGGAACCGCACGGCGTTCTAATATTTCCAGATCCGACGGGCCCCGAAATGCGACGAGGAATTGGTTATTTCGAGGTTCCGACCTGGAAGACCTTGAGGTTGCCCTCGCGGTCCTTGCAGTAAAGCCGGCCGCCCGAGAGGACGACGTGGGGCCAGACGGGCGCCGTGAAGACCCGGCCGCTGGCGGCCAGTTCCTTGTACTCGGACGCCGCGGGGTCGAGGAGGCAGAGCCGGCCCACCCCGCCCCAGGCGATCAGCTTGCCGTCGCCGGTGACGACGCAGGAGCCCGCGTCGCCGAAGTTGCCTCCCTCCCACTTCTGCTCGCCCGTGGCGAAGTCGAGACAGCGGAGACGCTTCCACGCGAAATAGACGGAGCCCTTGTAGATGACGGGGGTGCAGGCCTTGGACGAGAACGGCTTCTCCCAGACCAGGGAGGCCCCCTTCAGGGTGACCTTCACGCGACAGATCGCCTTGTGGTTGTACTCCGACGTGATGAGGACGCTGTCCTCGTGGACCGCCGGCGTCGCGATGTTGTTGCCGAAGTCCGTGGTCCACGGGTAGGTGGCGACGGTCCGGCCCTCCTGACCCGCATCGAGACGCAGGACCACGAGGTTCCTCAGGGTGAGCACGGCGACGCAGGGGACGCCTTCAACCGTCATGGGCGTCATTCCGCCGGTATGCCCGGCCGGGTCCTTGCACTCCGACACCCAGAGCCGCTTCCCGCTGTCCTTCGCGAAGGCCATCACGCTGCCTTCCGCGGCGCCGACCTGCACGAGGACGCTGTCGCGAACGAGCAGCGGCGAGGTGATGTAGCCGTAGTCGCGTCGCTCCGCGCCGGTCCACGGCCGCATCTCGACACCATACTGCGCGTAGAGATTCAGGCCCCAGATCTTCCGGCCCTCGGCGCGCGTGTCCCAGCAGGCCACGTCGCCGTCGATGCTCAGCGTGTAGAGACGCCCCGTCTCCGGATCGTATTCGGGCGTCGCGATCGGCCCCGAATAGTAGTTCTCGTCGCCCATGTGGTGCCGCCCGCGGGGCGGACAGGGATACGAGACCTTCCAGAGCTCCTTCCCGGTCGCGGCGTCCAGGCAGCGGACGTGGTCCTGGTCCTTGCTCCACCCCATCGTGTAGAGGCGGCCCTGCACCACGAGGGGCGAGGTGTTCCCGTCGCCGACGTTCGCGCTCCAGACCGGCTCCTGCACCGGCCAGCCCGAGGCGCTCCAGCCCGACGGCTCCGAGACGATGTCGTTGCGCTCGGGACCGCGCCAGTGGGTCCAGTCCTGCGCCTGGACCGCGAGCAGAACGAAAAGAGATGCCGCAGTCATGCCACGAGATCTAACCGACGGGAGGTCGTTCGTCAATGATCCCGCACACGGCGCGAGGAGCGGGATAACGGCCGGCGCAGTCCCCGAATCAGTGAAGTGGGGAGAGGCAGCCCGATTCTATTGGGGCTTGCGGCAGGAGGATGGCGGTGAATATCGTCGAGACGATCAAAGTACAGGTTTCCGGCCCGGTGCTCGGGCACCTGAGTTCCCTGACCGGCATGAGCGAAGAGACGACGCGTTCCAGCGTCGGGGTGGCGATCCCCGCTCTGCTCGCGTCCTTGTCGGGATTGGCCTCCAGCAGAGGAGGCGCCGAGAGGCTCGTCGGCGCCTTGAAACGCTTCGATCCGCGGGCTCCAGGATCCCTGGCCGGGCTGCTCGACGAGCGGCCCGACCAAGTGGCGGAGAAAGGGGCGGGCCTGGCGGACTGGCTTCTCGGCAGCAGCGGCGTTTCCACGATCGTCCATTCGCTGTCCCGTTCCTTCGGCATCGGCTCCGCCGTAGCGGACCGCCTTCTGGGATTCCTGACTCCGACCGTGCTGAGCGGGATCGCCCGGCAGTTCCCAGGCCGGTCGATCAACGCAAAGTCCCTCGCGTCGTTTTTCTCGGATCAACGGCGGAATATCACTCAGGCCCTGCCGGGGGAGATGGCCGGTGCCAAAGCCGTCGTGAAAGAAGCGGCCGCCACGCCGGCGGAGTCGGCCCGGGCGACGGACCCCTACGCAGCACCCGGCATGCGCTTGCTGCTCCCCATAGTCCTTGGCCTGGCCGCAATCGCGGTCGCCGTGCTCCTGATGCGACCGAGATCCAACCCTGCCCCTCGCTCCGAGACTTTCGACGCCGCCACACAGCTGGGCAGCGATCTCCACACGACCGTCGGCTCGATCACCGGCACGCTGGGCGGCATCACGGACGTCGCTTCGGCGGAAGCGGCCGTGCCCAGGCTCGAAGAGGCGAAACAAGCCCTGGACGAGATCCGCTCGCGAGCGGCGCAACTTCCTGAACCACAGCGGGCGGCTTTCGACCAGGTGGTCCAGCAGCACCTCGGGGCGCTGCAGGAGCAGACCCGGCGGCTGGAGTCGATGCCCGGCGCGGGAGAAAAGATCCGGCCCGTGCTGGACGACGTCATGAGCCTGCTGAGCACGCCGGTCGCCACTCCGCCCCCGGAGCGAACCCAGGAGGTCCGGTAAGTCCCTTCAGCGCCCCTCCGGCATCGGCACCTGCGCGGGGCTCATCAGGTAGGCGATCAGGTCGCGCTGGTCCTGGGCGCTCAGGTTCGTCAGCAGCCCTTCCGGCATCATCGACAGGTCGCTCTGCTTGCGCGCGTCGATATCCCCCAGCGGCAGCAGGATGCTGTCGTTCTCCGTCGCGACCGTCACGCTGTTCTGGTCCTCGTGCTTCACGATGCCGGTGATGACGCGGCCGCCCTTCGTGCGGAAGAGCGTGGCCGTGTAGTCCTTCCCCACCACGGCGCTCGGGTCCATGATGTTGACCAGCAGGTAGTCGAGGTCGGAGCGGTTCGCGCCAGTAATCTCCGGCCCGACCTTCCCGCCGGCCCCGAAGAGCGTGTGGCACTGCATGCAGGTCTTCGCAAAGAGCGCTCGGCCTTTGGAGGGGTCGCCTTTCGGGCCGTCGAGGATCTTCCGGCGCATCGCCGCAATTTCCTTGGCGCGTGCCGCGGGGGTGGGCCGCACCAGCGCCCACTGCCTGGCGATCCACGCGTCCAGCTCCGGGTCGTGATGATCCCCGATCTGCCGGATGACGGCGGCGCTGAAATCGTTCGCGGGAATCGTCCCCGTCGCCACGGCCGTCCGGAGCGTGCGGGCCGACGAGACTCGGCCCGCCAGGGTGTTGAGCGCGTCGCGCTTCCCGGCGACATCGAGCGACCCGTAGAGCGCGAGGATCGCCTCCGCGGCTTCGGGGTCGTCATAGGCAGCCAGGGCGCGAATCGCGGGCCCGAGGAGCGCCCGATCCCGAAGGAGCTCGCGCAGCACGGCGGGCAGTCCCGGCTCGCGGGCGGCGAGCAGCGTATCGAGCGCCGCCGTCCGCCGCGACGCGTCGACCGAGCGGTCCGACAGCACCGTAAAGAGCGCCTTGGCGCATTCCGGGTCGCCCAGAAGCGTGCCCACGACCGCCGCCAGCGGCGGCACCTCGGGGACGGCGCTCCGGAGCAGGCGGCTGCCCGTTTCCCCCCAGTTCCTGGGGAGCGTCCGCGCGGCTCGCCCCTTCAGGCCCTCGCGCATGCCCTTAAGGAAGTCGACGAGGATCGGGGGATCGTACTGGGCTCCCAGGACTTCCGCGACCGCGCCCAGCGACGCCTCGTCCTGCGAGCAGCGCCTCGCGAGGAATTCCCGCAGCAGCGGGATCTTCGTCCGGAGCGCCAGGTCCAGGGCGGCGCGGACGTCCCGCGGGACGGCGGGCTCGATCCCGAACCAGATCATCAGCGGGATGTTGTGGTCCGTCGCGTCCTCTCCGTGCGACGCGAGGGCGCGGGCGAGGGTCCAGCGCGACGCCTCGGGGATCCGCTGGAGAACGGCGGCCAGGTAGAGCCGGACCGTGGCCGACGGGTCCCGCTCCGCCATCGCGGCGAGCGTCTCCATCGTTTTCCCGGACGGAGCGCCGGATTCGCCCAACAGCTGGATCGTCCAGGCCCGGACGTAGTCGTGAGGACTCGAGAGCGCCTCATGGGCCAGCGTTTCCGTCAGGCCGCCGGTCGCGTGCAGCGCCCAGAGGGCCCGCAGCTTGCGCGGTTCATCGGGATGCCCGCGCAGGATCGCCGCCAGGGCTTCGTGGACCTTCGGGTCGGGACCGCGCTCCTGGAGCAGGCGCCGGGCGTGGCGGACGAACCAGTCGTTCGGGTGGAGCTGGAGCTTCACGAGCGCGGCGCTGTCCAGCGTGGCGAGGTCGACGGGCTCGGGCGCGGCGTCGCCGTAGGAGATCTTGTAGACCCGGCCGTTCGTGCGGTCGTAGGCCTCGGGTCCGAAGAAGTGACAGGCCGTCTTGTCGTACCAGTCGATCACGAAGACGGAGCCGTCGGGGCCGTACGTCATGTTGAGCCCCCGATACCAGCGGTCGTGCGCCAGCATGAAGTCCGGGCCGTGGCGGCCGACGTACCCGGAACCCTGGCGCTCGAGGACGTCCGTCACGATGCGGTTCCCGTGGATGTTGTTGGCGAAGATCCGGTTCCGGTACTCCGGCGGGAAGCGGCCGCCCAGGTAGACCATGGCCCCCGCGTGCGCGTGGCCGCCACCGACCGCGTCCGATTTACCGTTCCCCGCGTGCGGTCCCCGGTTGCCCACCCAGTGGAGGTGGTCGCCGATGTGCTGGATGTCCTGGTACGTGTTCGGCTGAGCGTGCTGACCGTAAAGGCGCTGGTGGCGTCCGCCCTGGAGCATCAGGTGCAGGTGCGGGATGACGCACTGGGCCGTCAGGGCCTGGCCCCAGTCGTCGAAGTCGACGCCCCACGGATTGCAGGTGCCCTCCGAGAAGACCTCGAAGCGGCGCTGCGTCGGGTGATAGCGCCAGATGCCGGCGTCCAGGAAGACCCGCTGCGCGTCCGGCGTGCCCGGCCGGCCCACGCGCGAGCGCGTCGCGATGCCCTGGCAGCCGTAGAGCCAGCCGTCGGGGCCCCAGATGAGGTTGTTGATCAGGTTGTGGGTGTCCTGGTAGCCCCAGCCGTCGAGGACGACTTCAGGCGGGCCGTCGGGCTGTTCCGCGCCCGGACGGAGCGGGTAGAAGAGCAGCTTCGGCGGGGCCGCCACCCAGACGCCCCCGAAGCCGACTTCCACGCCGCTCACGAAGTTCAGGTGCTCGACGAAGACCCGGCGCTTCGAGTAGCTGCCGTCGCCCTTCTCGTCCTCGAAGACGAGGATGCGGTCCTTCCCCCCTTCCGGCTTCCACTCGGGGTAGATGTAGTTCTCCGCGACCCAGAGGCGGCCGCGGTCGTCCGTGGCGATCGCGACGGGCTGGTGGACGTCGGGCTCTCCCGCGATCAGGGAGACGCGGAACCCGGGGGGCACGGTCATGGCCCGTGCGGCCTCCCGGGGCGACAGGCCGGCCGCGGGCGCGGGAGCCTCCTGCGCCGAGGCGGATCCGAGCAGGAGGAGCAGAACGGCGAGACGGCGATGCTGCGTCATCGGTCAACTCCTGATTCCCGAGGATCCCGCCCGCCTCTTCACCGCATCCGCCGCCGAATTTAGAGCTTTGCCGCCCGGCTGTCTTGTGCCTATTGGGAGCAATTTGTACGTTTGCGACATCCCCGGCCGTCCTCGATTTTCACGCACTATTGAGAGGGCCCCGGTAACGTTAGGGTATGACGACGCCCCGCCGAGACGACAGCAATCCGCTGCGGACCCTCGCCTGGGTCGTCGGGGCGATCCTCGCGTCCGCCGGCTCCCTCTGGGCCCAGGCGGACGGCGAGAAGCCGGTTCGCGAGTTCTTCGGCGCCCACTGCACCGAGTGCCACGGCGACGAGGTGAAGAAGAAGGGCCTGCGCCTGGACACCCTCCCGACCACCTTCAATGACCGCGCCGTCCGGGACCGCTGGGCCCTGGTGTACGACCGCATCCGCCAGGGCGAAATGCCGCCCAAGAACCACGCGCAGCCCAAAGCGGAGGAGCTCAAGCCGGTCCTGGCCTGGATCGCCGCCCGCGTCGACGGCGCCGAGGCCGAGAAGCGCGCCCGCGAAGGCCGGACGGTGCTGCGCCGCCTCAACCGCGTGGAGTACCAGAACACGATGCGGGACCTCCTCGGCATCGACCTGGAGCTCAAGGACCTCCTGCCCCCGGACGCCTCGGCGAACGGCTTCGACAATGTCGGCGACGCGCTGCATTCCTCGTCGTTCCTGATGGAGCGCTACCTCGAGGCCGCCGACCTCGCCCTGAACGCCGCCATCGCCAACGGCCCGCGTCCTCCCGGAGTCCAGCGGCGCTTCCTGCTCAAGGACGCCGGCCTCAAGCTGAAGGGCGACGTCTATCGCGCGCTCGACGACGCCGTCGCAATCTTCTGCTCCTGGGAATCCGCCAACGTCCAGGTCTGCTTCTGGTCGCTCAAGACGCCGATGCCCGGCCGCTACCGCATCCGGATCTCGGGCTACGGAGTCCAGACCGGCGGCAAGCCCGTCACCTTCCATATTAAAGAAGCCAGCTACGTCGACGTGGGCGACAACCGCAACATGGCGTTCTTCGACCTGCCTGAGAACACCCCGACCGTCGTGGAGGTCGTCGACCGCATGGAGGCCGGCAAGACGCTGCGCCTCGCCGTCGACCTTCCGACGTCGCCGCGCGAGCTCCACCGCGAGGTCACCAAGGCCGGCGTCGAGAACTGGAAAGGCCCGGGCGTCGCGCTCCAGTGGGTCGAGGTCGAAGGGCCGCTCATGGACTCCTGGCCCCCCGCGGGCCACCGCAGCCTCTTCGGCGACATGCCCCAGGCGCCGGACCCGCAGCAGAAGGGCCGCGTCGAGGTCGTCTCGAAGGACCCCAAGGCCGACGCCAAGCGCATCCTCCGCGACTTCGCGCGCCGGGCCTTCCGCCGCCCGGTGACGGACGAGGACCTCAAGCCGTTCGTCGCCCGCTCCGAGGCGGCGCTGGCGTCCGGCCAGTCGTTCGAGCGCGCGGTCCGCGCCGGCCTGAAGGCGATCCTGATCTCGCCGGATTTCCTCTTCCTGCGGGAGAAGCCCGGCAAGCTCGACGACGTCGCGCTCGCGAGCCGCCTGTCCTACTTCCTCTGGAGCAGCATGCCCGACGAGGAGTTGCTTGCCGCGGCCGAGAAGGCTGAACTGGCGAAGCCCGAGGCGCTGCGCCGCCAGGTCGAACGCATGCTGAAGGATGGAAAGGCGAAGGCCTTCACGGAGAACTTCGCCGGCCAGTGGCTCAATTTGCGGGCCATCGACGACACCGTGCCGGACCCCGGCCTCTACCCGGAGTACGACGACGACCTCAAGGGGTCGATGCTCCGGGAGCCCTACCTCTACTTCGAGGAGCTGCTCAAGGACGACCTGAGCCTGACCCGCTTCATCGGGTCCGACTTCAGCATGCTCAACGGACCGCTCGCGAAGCTGTACGGCATCCCCGGCGTCGAAGGGCGCGAGTTCCGCAAGGTGGCGCTGCCCCCGGAGAGCCACCGCGGCGGCGTCCTCACGATGGCCGCCATCCTGAAAGTGACCGCCAACGGGACGAATACGTCTCCCGTGATTCGAGGCGCCTGGGTCCTCGAGCGGATCCTGGGCACGCCCCCGCCGAAGCCGCCCGTCGATGTCGAGGCCATCGAGCCCGACATCCGCGGCGCGACCACGATCCGGCAGCAGCTCGCCAAGCACCGGCAGCGCCCCGAATGCGCGGGCTGCCACGTCCGCATCGACCCGCCGGGCTTCGCGCTCGAGAGCTTCGACGTCATGGGCGGCTGGAGGGAGTTCTACCGCAGCATCGGCAAGGGCGACGCCATCCCGGGCAAGAACTACCGCAAGGGCCCGGCGGTCGACCCGGGCGACGCGCTGCTCGACGGCCGCAAGTTCCGGAACATCGACGAGTACAAGCAGCTTCTCGCGAGCAACCCCGAGGCGCTGGCGCGGGCGCTCGCGGAGAAACTGCTCACCTACGCGACCGGCGCGGCGCCGACGCGCTCCGACGGCCCGGAGATCGACGCCCTGGTCGCCGCCGCGCGCGAGAAGAGGTACGGGCTGCGCTCCCTGGTTCACGAGATCGTGCAGAGCAAGGTCTTTCAGACCAAGTGAGGACACGCTCATGAGCATCTCGAGGCGGCAGTTCCTCCGGGCGGCGGGCGTGGCCATCGCCCTTCCCCCGCTGGAGTCGCTGGCCCGCGTCCGCGGCGCCGAAGCGCGCCGCCGGATGGTCTGCATCTGCGCGCCCCTCGGCCTGCATCCGGCCTACTTCCTGCCCCAGCAGGCCGGCCGCGACTACGCGATCACGCCGTACCTGGAAATCGTCCAGGACTTCCGGAAGGACTTCACGATCGTGTCGGGCCTCGCGCACCCGGGAATGAGCCCGGGCTCCGCGCACCAGGCATCGGCGAGCTTTCTGACGGGCGCCCCGGGCGCCGGGCGCCCGGGCTTCCGCAACTCGATCTCGCTCGACCAGGTCGTCGCGGAAAGCATCGGCGACCAGACGCGCTTCCGCAGTCTCGTCCTGGCGGGCGAAGGCGGCGGCCTGTCCTGGACCCGGACGGGCGCGCAGGTCCCGGCGGAGACGTCGCCCTCGAAGGTCTTCGCGCGGCTCTTCCTGGCCGACTCCCCGGAGGAAATCCGGGAGCGGGCGCGGCAGCTCTCCGAAGGCCGCAGCGCCCTGGACGACGTCAGCGCGAAGGCGAAGGCGCTGCAGGGGAGCCTGGGCCACGACGACCGCGAGAAGCTCGACGAGTACCTGACGAGCGTGCGCGAGCTCGAGAAGCGGCTCACGAAGGATGAACTCTGGTTCCGCAAGCCGAAGCCCAAGGTCGACGCCGCCGCGCCGAAGGACGTCCTCAACGCGGCCGACCTCCTGGGCCGCACTCGCCTGCTCTTCGACCTGACGGTGCTGGCGCTTCAGAGCGACTCCACGCGGCTGGTCACGATCATGCTGGGAGGCTCCACCTTCGCGCCGCCGATCCAGGGCGTCACGCTCGGCCACCACGACCTCTCCCACCACGGCAAGGACCCCGGCAAGCTGGAGCAGCTGAAGATCGTCGAGATCGAGCAGATGAAGCTCCTGAAGGAGATGCTCGGGCGGCTCCGGGCGGTCCAGGAGGATGGGGCGAGCGTGCTGGACCGAACCATGGTCTACCTGGGCAGCAACCTGGGGGACGGCAGCAGCCACTCGATCAAGAACCTGCCGGTCTTCCTGGCGGGCGGCGGCTTCAAGCACGGCCAGCACCTGGCCTTCGACCCCCAGACCTCGCCGCCGCTCTGCAACTTCTACGTCAGCCTGCTCCAGCGCTTTGGCCTGCCGCTCGACCGCTTCGGAACGTCGACCGGCACCCTGACGGGCCTGGAGATGGCCGGCTAGGACAGGGAGACGGCCAGCGACGCCCCAAGCGACGCCCAGGCGACGAGCGTCAGCCAGAGCGGCACCAGCTTCCCCGCCTTCTTGACGCGCGCCACGCTCTCGTCGAGCGCGAGCCCCGCGATCGAGCGGCGGAGCCCGCCCACGCTCGCGGACGCCGCGAGCCAGGCAACGACGAGCGGAAGCAGCGCGAGCCACCCGAGCGGGGCCACCGGCCGCCGATGGAACGCCCAGGCGAACGCCCCCAGCAGCGCCGCCCCGCCGACCGCGACGGCCGCGAAGGCGACCGCGATCGCCCGGTGCAGGCCCAGCGCGATGATCATCGTCCGAACGCCCGACTCGAGGTCCTCGAAGTAATCCTCCGCGGAATTCACCTGGATGATGCCCTCCTGGATCAGGCCGAACGTCGCCGCCACTGCGAGGACCTCGGGCGACGGCACGTCGGCGACGATCCACGCCGCCAGCAGCATCGGCCCCACGAAGACCACCGCCCAGACGCAGAGGAAGTTCCACACGCCGCGAGCCTTGAGGCGGAGCGGCTCCGCCGAGTAGGCGAAGCCGAGGAAGAGGCCGAACGCGACGCAGGGCAGCAGGATCCAGCGCTGGAGCTGCATCCCGAGGTGGGCCGCCAGTCCCATCGCGACGATCCCCATGACCCAGAGCTGGATCTTCACGTTGCGGACGCCGAGGCCGTAGATCGCCTCGGACAGGTGCTTCTTGTACTTCGCGTCGACGTCGCGGTCCGCGAGACAGTTGATGACATCGCCGAACGCGAAGAGCAGGAAGAAGAGGAAGACGCCTTCCCAGAAGACGAGGGTCCGGAACGGCGACGCGTCGCGGATCGTCAGCAGCACCGGGATCAGGAGGATCGGGATCTCCGCGATCCGGAACTCCACGCGGCGGATCCGGATCATCCAGACCAGCTGCTTCATCACAGGATATTCACCCGTCGCAGGTGGCGGCGCCCGGCGTCCGCGAAGGCCCGCCGGCCGTGCAGCAGCGCGTGGTTGTCGGCCACGACGTAGTCCCCGGCGCGCCACGCGTGGGCAAGGCAGACCGCCGGGTCATAGATCCGGCGCCTCAGGTCCTCCAGCAAAGCCGCGTGTTCCGACGCCGGGATCCCCTCGATCTCAAGCGTGACGGGGTTCAGGTCGGTCACGGGTTCGGCGAAGCGGAGGATCTCCTCCCCCGTCCGAGGATGGCGGCCGAGCAGCGGCGACGTGAAGCGGCCGCCGTAGTGCACCTTCTTCTCCGTGACGTAGGTGACGCGGACCTTCTCCCACAGCACCCGCCGCTCCGCGGGCGCGGCGGCGAGGACCCGCGTCGTATCGCTGAAGAGCGTCTCCCCGCCCGTCCCTTCGGCCGGCGCCGCCTCGCAGTGGAAGAAGATGGCGGACGGGACCCGGCCCAGGAACGCGCCGTCCCAGTGGAACGGAACAGCGGAAGTCGTGAAGAGGTAGTTGGGAGATCCTTCCTTGACGCGGAGCTCGTTGATCTTGCCGAAGTCGAAGTCCTGAAGCTCGCCGAAACGGCGGCAGAACTCGACGAGCTCGTCGCCCGGCAGCGGCGCGAAGCCGCGGAAGATCAGGACCCGGTGGCGGGCAAGCTGGGACCTCAGGAAATCCGAACGGAGCAGCGACTCCAGAGCGGCACCCGGCGGCGACGCCGTGAGCTCCACGCCGAATGGAGACAGCGTCTGGACCGTCCTCGTCACGGCATCTCGAAGTGGCTGGGACGCCCGTCGCGCTCGACGAGTCTGGCCCCCAACCGCTCCGCCTCCTCGCGATGAACGAGTCTAACCTTTTTCCCGCTCCGAAGCGCGACGGCGTGCCACGGCGTGAGCCAGGCGTCGTCCGCGTCGGCCAGGAGGATGCCGATCTTCTCCGAATGCGGCGGCTGCGGGTGGATCGATAACCGCAGCGCTCCGGGAAAGCACTCGGTGACGAGGCGGCCCCACGCGTTGCTCCGCTGGATCACGCGATAAGCGGCCTCGCCGGCCTCGTTCCGGAGCTTCGTCCGGCTCTTCCCGCCCGGAAGCCCCTGCCGGTCCTCGAAGAGGAAGCGCTGGATGCCGTTGAAGAGCCGGCGGTGGGAGTCGTGAAGCCGCGTGCGCTCCTCGATCGCCTCGATCGGCTCGGCGTAGTGCTCGGCCAGCCGCGCCCGCATCGCCGGAAAGTCGTCGCCTTCGAAGAGGTCCTCCATGCGGAAGGCATCGAGCGAGCGCAGCCCCCGCTCCCGGATCAGGGCAGCGATCTCGCGCCCGTAGCGGGTGACGTCGTCGTCGCCGACGCCGACCAGGTCCCCGAACACGCGCCCGTCCGAGCAGAGCGTGATCCTCAGGCCCGGCGGATAGATCTCGCGGACCGCGTCGCAGACGCCCTGAAGGAAGCCCAGGGAACACTCCTCGGCGAGATCCGGGCGCGGGCCCAGCGTCTTGCGAGGGCTGGGCGACTTGGCCGGGAACGCGGGGAGAACCGCGTGAACCGGCTCCTTCGCGCGGACGAAGCGTCGCACGTGCGGGAGGTGGATCGCCAGGCAGGAGGCGCAGGGGTCCTTCGCGCAGGTCCCCGCCTCCTCCTGCAGCCGTCGGCTCCGGAAGAGGAGCCGCAGGATCTTCTCGGCCGTCTTGGTGGCCGCGGGGTCTGGCTCGGGCTCGACGAGCGGCGCCAGGATCGCGTCGAGGCGCGAGGCCGCGCCCCGGGTCAGGAGCCTGGCCGGGAGCGAGTCGGAGGCGGCGAGGAGATCGCCGGCGAGATCGAGCGCGCGCCGCGTCGCCTCGGCTCCCGGGCTGGGGTCCTGGGTCCAGAGCAGCAGGAGGGCCAGGTGAGCGGCGTAGAGCGCGCGGCCGCGTACGCGGTCCCCTCGCGCCGCGACGTCGAAGACGCTCCGCACGCGGTCGCGGATGATCTCGGTCTGGTCGCCGAGGACGCCGAGGCGGTGGCGCGGGTCGAGCGCGACGGCGACGAGCGACGCGAAGGCGGAGCGGTGAGGCGCCACGAGGTCCAGCTTCCGCGCCATGGCCGCGCGGAAGCGCTCCGCGACGCCGGCGTCGGGGAGCTCGGTGACGACCGATTCGAAGTCCGCGGCGAGGCGCGCGTAGAGGGCGAAGACGAGATCCTCGTCGCGCTTGAAGAAGATCGACGCCCGTTCCGGGGTGCATCCCGCCGTCGCGGCGGCGTCGCGCAGCAAGTCCCCCGCCAGGCCGCGCTCGGCCAGGAGGGCGAGGGCGCTCTCGAGGAGGCGCTGCCGGGTGCGGCGGTCGTCGAGCTCCACGGAGACCCATTATGGTCGGGGCGCGCGACGCTGGCAATATCCACCCCCGTTGCGGGGGTTCGACGCATGGGGCATAATAAGCGCGAGCCACATGCGGGAACTCGAAACCACCATGGGAGGCAACCGGGAGGCGTTCCCGGAGACCGTCTGGTCCTCCCTGCTGGGCACGGAAGGCCCCCTCACCCCCGCCCGCGAAGCCGCGCTCAACCAGCTCGTCAGCATCTACTGGCGCCCGGTCTACAAGTACGTCCGCACCGCCGGCGGCGCCAGCATCGAGGACGCCAAGGACCTCACCCAGGAGTTCTTCGGCTACCTGCTCGAGGGCGGCGTCCTCGCCAAGTACGACCGCGAGAAGGGGCGCTTCCGCTCCTTCCTCAAGGCGGTCCTCGGGAACTTCCTCTCGACCCAGCGTCGCGACGCCTCGCGCCTCAAGCGCGGCGGCGGCCGCCCCGTCGCGTCCCTCGACGTCGACGGCCTCGAGACCGCCGCGTTCGTCGCCGAGCGCCAGCGCTACACGCCGGACCAGATCTTCGACCGGCAGTGGACGCACGAGATCCTCTCGGAAAGCCTGGCGGATATGCGCCGCCAGCTGGCCGAGGAGAATCGGGCCGTCTCGGCGCAGGTGTACGAGTCGTACAACGGCATCGCGTCGTCCGACGCCGCCTCCCCGACCTACGCCTCGATCGGCAAGGCCCTGGGCCTCTCCGAGCAGCAGGTGAAGGACCACCTCGCCTACGCCCGCGCGCGCCTCGAAAAGATCCTCCGCGAGCGCCTCGCCCGCCGCGTCGCGTCCGGACGCGAACTGTCGGAGGAGATCCGCGACCTTCTCTTCGGGTAAGGCCGTGAGCGCGGAAGCGCCCGATTTCTTCGACCGCGTCCGGGCCGATCTCGCCGCATCCCGACGGCGCCGCCTGGGCGAGCTCGCCGTCGCGCGCGGCTTTCTCACGCCGAGCAAGCTCGACGAGATCCTCTCGACTTCCGGCGCCATCGACGCCGCACTCCGTCCCTCCCAGCTCGACGTGCTGCTCCGCGAGCTCGACGACCCCGCCGCCGCCGCGCGGGATCCGCTCGCCTCGCGCTACGAGATCGGGGAGAAGCTGGGTGAAGGAGCCGTCTCGATCGTGCACCGAGGCATCGACCGCGAGCTCGGCCGCACCGTGGCCCTCAAGTTCCTGCGGGAGGGCCTGCTCTCTCTGGAGAAAGTCCGCGAGCGCTTCTATCGCGAAGCGAGATCCCTCGCGCGCATGGACCATCCCAACGTCATCAAGGTCCACGACGTCGGCATCAGCGGCCAGCGGCCGTACCTCGTCATGGAGCTTGTCGAGGAGGGGTCGCTGACCCGGCTTCTGGCCCGCGAGCCCCGCGGGTCGCGAAGCATCATCGGCCTTCTGGAGCAGGCGGCCCGCGGGGTCCACCACGCCCACGAGCGGGGCATCGTCCATCGGGATCTCAAACCCGACAACATCCTCGTCGCCGCCGGACCCACCGCGAAGGTCGCCGATTTCGGGCTGGCCCACCTCGTGGAGTCCGGCACCTCGCTCACCAGGACGGGGACCGTGCTCGGCACGCCCCTCTACATGGCACCGGAGCAGGTCCACGGCCGGGGCGAGCTGACGCCCCGGACCGACGTCTACGCTCTGGGGGCGATCCTCTACCAGGCGCTGACCGGACGCCCTCCCCATGACGCCGAGACGGTCTCGCAGGTCTACGACATGATCCTGTCGGAAGACCCGCAGCCGCCGAGGTCGATGGATCCGTCCCTTCCCCGGGAGCTCGAGGCGGTCGTCCTGAAGGCGATGGAGAAGGAGCCGGGCCGGCGCTACGAATCGGCGGCCGCCTTCGCGGAGGATCTGCGCCGCTGGCTCGCCGGCGAGCCGGTCGAGGCGCGCCCTGTCTCCACGGCCGCGCGGGCCTGGCGCCGCGTGACGCGGCACCGCCTGCGCCTCGTCACCGCCGCCCTGGTTCTCGCGGCCATCGCCGTGGCGCTGCTCTTCTGGAGCCGCAGCCGGGGGCAGATCGAGGAGTCGAACGCCCGCGCGGCGCGCATCGAGACGGCCACCCGCCTCCTGGAAGAGGCCAACCGCGCCGTCGGCAACGCCTACGCGGCGACCTACACCACGACGCTCGACGCTGCGTCCTTGTTGCGCGAGGCGGAGCAGGCGCGCTCCCTGATCGAGAAGGCGCTCGCTGCCGCGCCCGACTACGCGCCCGCCCACTTCCGGGCGGGCGAGGTCTGGGAGATCACGGGCTACTACGACCGGGCGGAGACCTCGTTCCGGCGCGCGGCCGAACTCAACCCCCGCTTCGGTCCCGCCCACTACCGGCTGGGGCGGACCCTGCTCTGGCAAGGCTACCTGGCGTCGCTCAATATGTGGACGGTGCCGGATCCGGCCGACCGCGAGCGCGGCGAGCGGCTGGCTCGGGACGGCGCCGCCGCCATCGAAGCGGCGCGGGCGGAAGGGAGCGAGTTCGAGGACCCGATCCTCCGCGAAGTCGCGGCCGCCATGATCGCCTACCTGCGGAACGAGCCCGCCGCCGTGGAACGCCTCTGCGCGGAGGGGATCTCGCGCCACGGCCGCCAGCGCGGCGTCGAGGAGTTCCACTGGCTCCGGGGCTTGATGCAGAAGAAGTCCGCCGATCAGCTCCGCTCGTTCAACGAGGCTCTGGCCATCCGGCCCAAGTTTCCGCTCGCGCTCTACAGTCGGGCCTGGGTCCCGGGCGGTGGAGGACCCGCAGGCTTCAGCGAAGCGCTCCGCTACGCCCCGGGGTTCTCGGAGGCGCTGATCTTCCGCGGCTCGGCCTACCTCAACGATCCCGGGACGATTCCGCTGGCCGTCGCGGACTTCGACGAACTGCTCCGCCGCGGCGTCCACCTGGCCCCGGCCTACAACGGACGCGGCTTCGCGCGCCTGAAGATGAAGGATTATCCCGGCGCCATCGCCGACTTCACGGAAGCCATCCGGGTCCGGCCCGAGGGCTACCACCTGCCCTGGATCGGCCGTGCGGAAGCTCGTCTCCTGAACGGGGAGGCGCGGGAAGGAATCCCGGACGCCGAGCGCGCCCTTGCCATCGAGAAGGGCGACGGGAAGTACGTCTGCTGGTCCCTGCTCGGCCGCTGCAAGGCCGCCGCCGGAGACAAGGCGGGCGCCCTCGAGGCGCTGAAGAAAGCGGGCGCCGTCGGCGCGCCCTACCTTCGGGAGCTCGAGAAGTCGCCCTGAGCCCGGATCAACTCGATCGCGGCCGCCGCGAGTCTCGCACCGACGTCGGGCGCCATGAGGCTCGGGGGCCCGAACGTGCATTCATACCCGCCGCGCTTGAATGCCTCTTCATGGGGCAGGTACCCGAGCATTCCGTTCGCATAGCAGACCACCCACGCGCGCGTCGGCCACGCGGCCTCCTTGATCCGGAGGCCGAGCTCCGCGAACGACTCCGACGGCTGCGACCCGAAGGCCAGGTCGTCGATCCGGAACACCTGCACCTCGCCGTCGTCGCTCCCCTTCTTCATATAGGCGAGCAACTCCGGGATCTTCCGGTCGTAGTACCCCTTCTCGCCGAAGCGCTGCATGCCGGGACCATTCCCCTGCAGGTCCGCCTCGGTCAGCGTCCGGAACGGCAGCGACAGAGTCCTTGAGGACGCCGCCAGCGCCTTCGGAGTCTTCCAGCTCAACCCCGGTAGAACGGCGGCCACGTCCTCGGCCAAGACCTTCCCGATCTCCTCCATCGACTTCTCCGGGAACCCGCGCGGATCCTGGCTGTGCATGTTGCCCGCGGCCCCCTGGAGGAACATGGGGACGGGGACGCCTCTCTGCTTCAGGATCCGGGCGGCCACCCCCGGGAACCCCGCGCTGATCACGCCGTCGTTCCAGTGAGCCGTCGGATGGCACGCGAAGTTGACGAGGGCCCCCAGGATTTTCCCGTCCGTCCCCCGCACGGCGAAGACGCCGAGCTCCGGGTCGATGGGGCCCTCGAAGGCCAGCGCGCGGGGGTCCTTGAACGACCCATGCGTCCGGACCGTGCCGTCCCGCATGATGATGCGGCGGTTGAACGAGACTCCGAACTCGAACGCGGTCCCGAGGCCCACCTGCGCGTCCCGACGCGCTTCCAGCGCGCGCCCCAGCACGGTGGAACAGTTCCCCACCAGCGTCGCGACGTACGTCTCGTCGCGCGGCAGGGCTTCATGGATGAGGGCCGGGCCCGCGTGATTGTGGGTCGCGGCGACCATGACCCGCTCCCCCGGGAAGCCGTGATCCTTCGCGATCCGCTCGCGAATGCTCCGGGTGTCGGCAGCCATGATGAGCGCCGTGTCGAGCTGGAGGATGGCGAACCGTTCAGGTCCGAGCTCGAAGACGGCCGCGCGGGCATAGAGAGGATCCAGCACCGACGTCGCGAGGTTCTTCGTATTGGCCCCCTGCTTCGGCACGCCCAGCGGAGGCGTGATGTCGATCTCGGCGAAGCCGGCCCGGAACACCGGCCGACTCTCCTGCCCCGCGGCGGAAACGGTCTGAAGCAGCGCAAACGCCAGCACCCATCGGATCATGCCGACCTCCTTTCCCAGCTTCCCTTCGTTGTCCGTCTGCCGCCGATCCGCGTCTTCCGCGCGAAATGCGGATTCCCGACGCGGAACGGGCGCGGACGGATTACCGAGGGAGGGCGAGCCGGATTCTGCGGGTGGGTAAGGAGCACGGCTATGCGTCGCCTGATTTCCGGCCGGGGCGTTCGTCTCGTCCTTCTCCTGTCGCTGCTGCTGCTCAATCAATGCCAGCGCGACGGTGGGGGCAAGAAGCACTCCTCCTCTTCCCGCCTGGACGACCTGGGCCCGAACGTCTTCGTGATCACGGCCGCGGTCGTCGACGGCGACATGCACGGGACCTTCGCCAGCGTCTTCGTCCAGGTCGCCGATCCCGCCGCCTTCGGAAGCAACCGCGCGCCCGTGATCCATTCGGTCCACGCGAACCCGGCGACGGTCGCCCCCTTCGGCACCGTTCAACTCTCCGCCGACGTCACGGATGAGGACGGCGATCCGCTGCGCGTCGCCTGGATCGTGCCCGCGGGGCTCCTGGGCGGGAGCGCCACCGTGAATGAGACCTGGCGGGCGCCCTCGCAGCCCGGCACCTACATCCTCCAGGCGATGGCGAGCGACGGCAAGGTGTGGTCGGGAGGCACGGTCTCGGTCCAGGTCACGGGTCCCGCCGGCACGGGCGGCACGGGCAACCACCCTCCGCTGATCCGCTCGCTCGTGGCCAGCGCCGTCCGGGTGGCGCCGGGACAGACGGTCAGCCTCACGATGGACGCCTCGGACGCCGAAGGCGACTCCCTGAGCTACGGCTGGGGCGCGCCGACGGGCGGAACGCTGGGCGGCAGCAGCGGTCCCAGCGAGTCCTGGACCGCGCCGGCCGCGCCGGGCTCGCGGCCCGCGCACGCCGCCCGCTGGATCTGGCCCCGGGTCGCGCCGCCGGACTGCCCCTTCCCCTGGTCGACGGAAATCCTGGGGATGGCGTTCACGGGCCGGGCCGCGACCCAGCACTTCTGCGACACCTGGATGCCCGCCTGGGCCTCGGACGGGGCGATGTACTCCCCCTGGCAGGACGGCGTCCTGCTCACGCCGCCCTACCGGAACTACGGCGGCTGGTTCGGAGCGAGCGAGCCGGCCCAGAACGGCTGGGCCCGGATCGTCGGCGATGATCCGCAGGACCTTCTGATTCCCGACGCGGGCCAGGCGATGGCGTCGAAGGGCTTCTGGATGGGCCGCTACCCCGCCGCGATGTTCGTCCGCGACGGGGTTCTCTACTATGGGAGCCGCTTCACGGCGGTCTTCGATCCGAACGGCAACCTGACCAGCGATCCCAACCAGATGTACCGCTGGGCGAACGGTCCCTTCGCCGGATTCCGGACCTCCACGGACGGAGGGCACAGCTGGACCGAGTCTCCCTGCACCGATACCCATCCGCTCTTCCCCGAGACCGCAACGGGCAGCACCCGCGTGAAGTTCGGGCAGCCGTACCTGGTGGACTTCGGGAAGAACCAGGAGCGCTCGCCCGACGGGAAGGTCTACCTCGTGTCGACCGGTTCGGTCGACGGCAGCGCCGCGGCGGATCACCTGAACGATGATCAGGTCTACCTGTGCCGCGTCACGCCGACACCCGCGAACGTCAACGACGCGTCGAAGTACGAGTTCTACGCGGGCAACGGACAGTGGAGCTCCACCTTCGCGAGCAGCAAGCCGATCGTGGAGTGGCGGAATCATTTCTCCGGCGCCACGGCCACGTGGAATCCCGGCCTCGGGAAGTTCATCCTGATCGCCTACAAGAACGGCTACACGGTCAACGGGTCCAAGATCGACTGGGGCGACTTCGACACCTTCGTCCTGGAATCGAGCGCGCTCGCGGGGCCCTGGAAGCTGGTCGCGTACATGCCGGCCTTCGGAAAGCAGGGCTACTACCCCAACCTGCCGTCCAAGTTCCTCTCGGCGGACGGTCGCAGCGCCTGGCTCTGGTACGGCGCCAATTTCTCCCCCTGGGACCGTCCGTCGGACCCTCCGGGCAGCGGCTACCACCTCTGCGAGCAGGAAGTTCGCTTCATCACCTCTCACGATTGATTGAGGAGCATGCGATGAACGGGATGCGAATCATCGGCCTGGCCGCCCTTCTCTGCTCGCTCGGCTGCGGGAGCGGCGGTGGCGGAGGAGGCGGCGGCGAGCGCCGCTCCACGTCGACCTCGGCCCCGCTCCAGGCCGTGGACTTCTCGCACGTCGCGCTCAACGACCCCTTCTGGGCGCCGCGGATCGAGACCAACCGCACGGCCAGCCTGCCCATGATGTACCAGTCGTTCGTCGACAACCACAACCTCGACAACTTCCCCAAGGCGGCGGGGCTCATGGGCGGGAACTTCGATGGATTCCTCTGGGCCGACTCCGACGTCTACAAGACCCTCGAGGGAATGGCCCGCGCCATCCAGCTGCATCCGGACGCCACCCTCTCGGCAAACCTGGACGGCGTCATCTCCAACATCGCGGCCGCGCAGATCCAGAGCGGCCCCCTGGCCGGGTACATCGACACGTACTTCCAGCTCGGGAACGCGAACCGCGGCGGCGGCGGGACGTTGGTGACGACGCAGCCCTGGGAAGACCTGAAGGCGATGCACGAGGATTACTGCCACGGCCACCTCATCGAAGCCGCCATCGCCCATCACCAGGCAACGGGCAAGACGAACTTCCTGACCGTCGCGCGCAAGCTCGCGGACCATCTCGAGAGCGTCTTCGGGGTCGGCAAGCGCTCCGGGGTCCCGGGCCACCAGGAGATCGAGATCGCCCTGATAAAGCTCCGCTCCGTGAGCGGCACGGGATCTACGGCAGACCTGGACCTGGCGAAGTTCTACATCGACGAGCGGGGGCGCCACTCCGAGGGCCGAGGGATCTTCGGCGAGTACTGCCAGGACCTTGCGCCCGTCCGCGACGTCACGGAGCCGGTCGGTCACGCGGTCCGGGGCCCCTACATGTGGGCCGGCGCGACCGACGTGGCCGCCGCGACCCAGGACGGCGCCCTCCTGGCCGCGCTCCAGACGGTCTGGCAGAACGTCGTCGACCGGAAGATGTACGTCACCGGCGGGACCGGGCATCGGCTCTACAACGAGGGCTACGGCCCGGACGACGACCTCTCCAACGACTGGGCCTACAATGAAACCTGCGCCGCGTGCGCGATGATGTTCTGGACGCAACGGATGGCGAACGTGCTGGCCGACGGCCGCTACATGGACGTCCTCGAGCGGATCCTCTACAACGGCTTCGCGGCGGGTCGCTCGATCGACGGGACGCGGCTCTACTACAACAACTACATGAACCGCTACGGCGCGAAGGGCCGCATGGGCATCGTCTGCTGCGCGACCAACATCGTCCGGACCGTGCCGCAGGTCGGGGGCTTTCAGTATGCGACGCGGGAGGGCGACGGCGTCTGGGCGCACCTCTACATGGCCGGCCAGGCGAGCCTGCCTTATGGGGGAACGACGATCGGGCTCAAGCAAGAGTCGTCCTACCCCTGGGACGGGCAGGTGAAGCTGACGGTCTCGCTCCCGAGTCCCACGAGCTTCACGCTGCACCTCCGCATTCCCTCATGGGCGGCGGGGGCGAGCGCGACGGTCGAGGGCGCCGGCGTCGACATGGGCGCCGCGGCCGCGGGATATCTCCCGATCACGCGCACGTGGAAGAACGGCGACGTCGTCGAGCTGACGCTGCCGATGGCGATCCGCCGGCTCGCGACCTCGTCCAAGGTCTTTGCGAACCAGGGCCGGGTGGCGATCGCGCGCGGCCCGATCGTCTACTGCCTGGAGAGCAACGACAACCCGGTATCGGTGCACCAGATCGTCGTGCCGCCGGGGGCGGCGCTGAGCGCCGGCTTCGACGGCTCCCTCCTGGGGGGCGTGACGAAGATCACGGGCACGGGCGTGAACGCGTCGGACGGCAGCTCCGTCGGGATCACCCTGATCCCGTACGCGGTCTGGGACAACCGCTCGCACGACAGCCTGATGACGGTCATGGTGCCCGAAACGGCGGCCGCGGCTCCCGTGAAGCCGGACCGGGGTCGGGTGGGTGGCGCGACGGTGAGCTACTCCTACAAGAACGGCAGCGACTCCGAGGCCGCGCTCAACGACGGGGTCTGGCCCCAGAACTCGAACGACCAGTCGATCCCGCGCTTCACGTGGTGGAGCCACCAGGGCACGTCAGAGTGGATCGCCTACGAGTTCCCCGCCCCGGTGACGCTGTGGCGGAGCGACATCTTCTGGTTCTCCGATGCGTCGGCGGGGGGCGGCTGCGACTTCCCGCAGACCTTCAGCCACGAGTACTGGACCGGCTCATCCTGGCAGCCGGTCGCGCTGCAACACGACTACGCGCACACGAACGACCTGTTCTCGGACGGCCATTTCACGATCGTGCGCTTCGCGCCGGTGACGACGACGAAGATCCGTCTCTCGGTGCAGCTCAAGCCCGGCAAGTCGGGCGGGATCCTGGAGTGGAGGCTGCCGGAATGATCAGCGAGAGGCGGCGCTCAGCAAGACCTTGCCCGAAGCGTCCAGAGTCGCCGTTCCACTGAATACTTTGTGGGAGCGATCCTCGGTATAGTTGATGGAGCCGACCACTTCCACGAGATACTTTCCCGGAGCGGCCATCAGCTCGATCTTCTTCTGCATCGCGCTGCGCGGGGCGACGTCCACGGCGGCCGAGTCGACGTAGGAACCGTCCGGCCGCTTCAGGATCAGCTGGTAGCGATCGTATCGTGACGATTCGGCGATATCGATGTCGATGGCGACGCTGCCTGGGGCCTCGCAGTCGAAGTCCAGCGTCGTCTCGCGCGCCGGGGCGATGATCACCTTCCCGCGGGCGGCAATGTAGGATTGCGACGAGCCGTTCAAGCGGACCTTGAGGGTGTAGTAGTAGGTGGCGACGGGCATGGGGCCAAGGGTGAGAAGCCCTTGGGCATCCGGCTCGGCGGCAAAGCGGACCGTCATATAGCCGACCTGCTCGTCGCTCACGCCGCATTCAAACCGCGCCTCGCCGAGGTCCTGGAGGCGGAATCCGCGGAGCCGGCCACGAAGCGTCGGCAGCGGCGGCAGGCGGATCTCCAGCGGGGCCATGCCTTCCGTAACCTCGACGGTCTGGGACATCAATTCGGTCTGGATGTACTGGGGCCAGCAGACCTGAAGCTTCTGCGGTCCCGGAAGCACGGAATCGAGCGTGAAAGCGCCGTCGCCGTCGCTCGTGGTCATCTCTTCGTTACCGCGTCTGCCGATCCCGACCCACCATCCGTCCGCGGGCTTCCCGTCCCAGGTGCTCAGGCGTCCGCTGACGCGCAAGGCGCGCTCCATCACGACCTCGCGGGTCGCGTCTCCACCCACCGGAAAGCGTTGACCCTTGTGGGGCTTGAACTCCCCGTGGGTCACCTGGACGGCGTACTCGCCCTTCACCACGAAGGCCGTCAGGGCTCCCGACGCGTCGCTCACACCCCAACCCTTACGGCGGTTGCCGAGCGTCTCGCCGAAGCGGGTCGCCTCGCCCTCGCTCAGCGTCCCGCTGAAAGTCTCCCGCTCGAACGAGTAGGACGTCCCTCCTTCCCAGTGGACGGAAGCGCCGGCGACCGGCCGGCCGCTCGTGTCCTTGACCGCGATGACGAGCTTGCAGAGCGGGTCGATCACGAGGTTTCGTTCGAGGGACTGGCCGTACGAGAGGGTCACGGACCCGCGGTCGAACCAGGGGATGCGCCCTTCCCCGCGTTCGCTCTCGAAGCGGACGACGAGGCGGACGGATTCGCCATGGGGAACGTGGAGGGAGTACTGACGGCCGGCGGCCACCGCGCTGTGAACCTCCGCATGGCGGCAGTGGGCGCCTTCGCTTCCGAGGTCGCCGGGCCAAAGCTCCACGGAGCGAGGCTCCGGCTGCCCTTCGGCGACCGTGATGGTTCCGAAAAGTCGCGCGCCGCCTTTGCGGAGGACGACGTCGACCTTGGCCTCCGCGTGAGCCACGAGCTGGAACTTCTCGTATCCGGGGACGTACCCGTCGGCATAGACGGCGACGCCTTCGTCGCCCTCGGGCAGGGATTCCATCCGAGCCCGGCCTTCAGCGTCGGTCTTCACGGTTTCCTCGTTCCGGACCTCGGCGCCGACCACGGGCTTCCCCGCTTCGTCTTTCACGGTGACGAGCGCCGTGCCCGTCGGGGGCAGAACCAAGATGGTCTGGCCCGGGTAGAGGGAGGCGACTGCTGGCGGCACATCTTCGGGAACGGCGGCCCCTCCGTCCCCGGTTAAGCCGAGGGCGGCCTTGTAGCCCACGCCGCGGGCCGAAAGGACGAACTGTCCCGAGGGGAGACTGCCGATGTCGAAGGTCCCATCGTGGCGGGCCTGCACTTCAAGGAGCGGGTTCTCGTTCAGGCTGTCGCGTTTGACCTGGACGGTCACGCCGCCGAGGCGGCGCCAGCTGTCGCGCTCGAGGACGACGCCGTGGAGGAGCGGCGAGCGATGAAGGAGGATGGTCGGCCCCTTCTCCCCCACGATGGGCCCGAGCTTGCGGGTCTCCGGTCGGAATCCCTCGGCCATGACGTGGATCTGCCGGTAGTTGGGCAAGTCGGTTTCGGGAAGGACCAGAGCGTACGATCCGTCCTTCGCGGTGGCGCCGAGGGGTTTGGAGAAGTTCCACCACCCGTTGCCGACCCAGATCCGCGCCCCCTCGATGGGCTCGCGGTTCTCCGTCAGCACGAGCCCGCGCACGCGGGGACCCGCTTCTTCGGCGGGTCTTACTTTCTTCGCGGACTCGGGGCGGGCGGCGTCCCTCTCCGGAGCCGCAGTTACCTGGGGCGTGGGAACGGCCGTGGGGACCGGACGGCCCCGGAGAACCACGAAGATTCCCAGGAGCATCGCCAGGAGAGCCGCCGGGACGAGTTGGGACCTCTTCGACATCTCTTCAGATTGTACTCCCCCGCCCCGGCGAGTCGTGCGGTGGAATTCTCGCGGACGTCCTTCGCTAGCTTCCGCCGCAGCCCCCGCAGCCGCCGCCGCAACCTCCGCCGCAGCCTCCGCCACCGCATCCGCCGCCTCCACACCCGGAGCCGCAGCCGCTGCCGGACCATCCGGAGGGAGGCTTCAGCGTCTCCTGGAGGTCGTCGAAGGGACCGCCCGAGAGCGACGCCACGCCGAAGAGGGCCACCGCCATCGGGATCTCCAGGCTGACCCCGCCGGTATCCGCCCGGGCCGCCCGGGTCTCCAGCTGGGCGTACTGGTGCTGCAGCGATGCCAGAGCGCGGTCTCCCCGTCGGCTGCAGCGGAGGCGTCGGCCGAACACGATCAGCCCGGCCACCCCCGCCACGAGCACGAGCAGCACCAGGAATCCGACCGGACGGTGCCGCTCGTGTCCCACCACGATCTTCGCGACCCCGAAGAGGGACATCGAGATCACGAGCGCGATCGGCACGGCGCGCCCGAAGAAATCCCGGGATTCCGAGACGAGAAGCCCCATCGAGGTCAGCTTCGCGCGGACCGGCTCCAGAGCCGACTTGGCGACCTGGTGCAGATCCGACACCTTGGTGCCTGGATCGGGATTCGTCGCCGCCACGAGCACGCGCTCCAACGGAGGAGCATCTCCGGGCAGCGAGCCCGCCCTCTTCAACTCGTGCTGCTCCGGGACGGTCTTGAGGACGCCACGTTGCACGAGGCTCGCAATCGCCGCGTTGACGGCGCGCTTTTCGCCGCCCGCCAGATAGGCCGCTTCGTAGGCATCCAGGTCGAGCTCCGCCCCGACGGGATCGTCGGCCGGGGACCTCTGCGCCCTTCGGAACGCGAGACCCCCGAGAACCACGGCGACGGCCAGGAGGATGTAGAAGCCGAGGAACTCCGGACCCTGCAGGTTGATCGCCGTCCGGACTGCGCCGGCAATTTCGGCGCCACAGAGGGCGACGAGCAGGAGCGCCCCCGCGATCAGGACCGTGGCCAGCAGCATCTTCAGCGCCCTTCGGGGCAGGACGACGCTGCTCCCGCGATTCACCCGCTCGAAGTCGTTGCCCTTGCGGAAGCGCGCCCGGGCCTCCGGCCAGATATCCCCGGGGGTCCTTTCTCCGAAGAACACCCGGTAACTCTCGAGCGTCTTCTCGTACATGACGGCGAACTTCCTCTGTTCCTCGTGGCCGCCCCGGGTGGGCTCGTGGTGGAGAGACTTTCCGAGGACCTTGCCGCAGAAGCCTTCCCAGTAGGACCGCGTGTACGTCATGTGGAGGTGCCAGGCCTGATCGACCTGGTCCGAGGGGCTGACCGGGTGGCCGGCCGCGACGGCGAGGAACATGAACTTGCGGTATTCCTCGACGACCCGCCGGGAATAGGCCAGGTCCCAGCCGTTCTCCTTTGCCAGCCGCTGGGTGAAGGTGAACCCGGCCCCCGACTCGTCCAGGGGAAACGCGCGAACCCGCTCGTAGAGCGCCCGCTGCGTGGCATTCATCATCGTCACCTCCCAGGACTGAAGGCGTCAGGCCCCCCGGGAGCAGTGCGCGAAAAATGCCGGGCCGGCTAGCGATCCCGCTGCTGGACGAGGACGAGGAAGCCGGTATTTCCGACCGGGGCCATCCCCGCCAACCAATGTCCCCCGTAGGCGGGATCCCTGGCTGCGAACGGATCGGCGTAATCGGAAAGGCTCCGTGCCTTTCCGGACTCGGATGCCGACAGGTCGTCTGGACACTTGCGGAGACCGATGCCGGCGAGGTCCAGGTCCACGGCGACGGGATTCTCGCTGGGATTCTTGTAGCCGGGATGCAGGAGCAGCACGTGCTTCGGCGGCGTGGGCCAGATCATCGGAGGATCGTTGGGACGCCGAGCCGGGTCCCAGGGCGCCACGAGGACGACGTTCCGATCCTGATCGTGGAGGTCATGAAGCCCCATCGTCCGATGGGTGCCCATCGCCATCGCGATCATGCCGAGGAAGCGGCCCTCGCTCTCGATCGGCCGACAGAACACGAACTTGGCGTGCAGGTCGACGCTCGCGAGGAACGCGGTCGAGATGTGCGCGGTCCCGGCGCCTTTCGACGCCAGGTGGGCCGCCAGTCCCTGGAAATAGTCCCGGCTCTCAAAGTTCTCTCCGAGATGGACCGGTCGTGGGGTGCGCGCGATGAGCGTCCCGCGTCGGTCGATGATGAACCAATCCTCGTAGGCGGGGGCGCCCTGGGAAGACTGATGCAGCCGTTCGCAGACTTTCTGGATTTCCAATTGATCGGGTCCTTGGAGCAGCGTTCGTAGGCCGCTCGGATCCGGCAGCGCGCCCACGGACTGATCCCACTTATCCATGATGCGCCCCAGCTCGGGGTCCCGCGCGGCGAAGGTGACCGCCCCTCCCCACTCCTCGAATCGAGCCCGCACGTTTTCGGCGGCGAACCTCGCCGTGTAGACCAGTCCTTCCAGGATTCCCGCGCGTTGCGCCGCTTGCCGAGTCCAGGTGAACGTCGCTCCCAGAGAAAGGGTCAGCACCAGAAGCAGCGCCGCTCCGATCAGTCCGGCGCCCGCCGGGTTCCGCCGGCACCAACTCCAGACCTTCACGACCCGGTGGACGGGCCGCGCCTCGATGGGCTCCCGATTGAGAAAGCGCTCGAGATCCCGGGCTAAGCCGAGGGCCGATCCGTAACGCCGCTCCGGCTCCTTTTCCAGGCACTTGAGCGTGATGGCCTCCAGGTCCCGCGGGATCTCGCTGTTGATGCTGCGCGGGGACGCCGGATCCTGCTTCCGAATCTTGTCCATCGTGTCCGTCTGGGTCTTGCCGCGGAACGGCTCCTGGCCCGTGATCAGCTCATAGAGCATCACGCCCAGGCTCCAGATGTCCACCGACGTGGTCAGCGGCTGGACCTTTTCGCTGAGGCGTTCGGGCGCCATGTACGCCAGCGTCCCGATGATGACGTTCGACTCCGTCCGCGGTTCGCCGGATTCGGCCTGCTTGGCCAGTCCGAAGTCCGTGACGTGGGGACCGCCGGAATTATCGATCAGGATGTTGGGAGGCTTCAGATCGCGATGGATTATCCGTCGCTGATGGGCGTGGTGGACGGCCCGCGCCACGACCGCGAGCAGTCGCGCCGCCTCGTCCGGATCGGAGCGGAAATCGTGCCCGTAGCGATCGAGGGTGCGTCCCTGGATCAGCTCCATCGTGAAGTACAGTTGGCCTTCATGCTCTCCAAAATCGTGGATCGGGACGATGTTGGCATGGCTGAGCGAGGCCGCGGCCTTGGCCTCGCTGCGGAAGCGCTTGACGTCCTCTTCCGTGGCGAACTTGCCAGCCCGGATCATCTTGAGCGCGACCGGCCGACGGAGGTCCTTATGAATCGCCCGGTACACGACGCCCATCCCTCCGCGGCCGATCTCTTCCTGGATCTCGTAGTTCCCGAAGCGGTGGCCCTTCCAATCGGTCTGCCCGGCGGCCGCCAGCTCCCGGAACGGGAGCGACAGCTGTTCGATGTCGTTATGGTTTGAAAAGAAGGTCTCGAGTTCCGCCGCCAGCTCCGGGTGTTGGGCGATGAACTCTTTCGGGTCCAGGCGATTCCCCGTTTCCGCCGCTTCGATCCAGGCGGCAATCGCCTGGCCCAGCTGCTCGTCCGCGTCGACTTCAGGCTTGTCCTGTGACATGGATCACCCCTTCTTCAGGTGTTCCTTCAGCTTCTTCAGCCCGCGATGAAGGAGCGCGGCCGCGGCGGATTCGCTCCGACCCAGAAGCGACGCCGTTTCCGACAGGGAGCGTCCCTGCAGGTGATGGTATTCGATGGCATCCCGCTGGGCGGACTCGAGGCGTTCCAGCGCGCACGCCAGGTCCACAACGTCTTCGTTCTTCATCGCGATTTCGCTGGGCGACGGGCCCCCGCCGGACAGCTGCGACTCCAGGCGGCGGGTGGTTTCCCCGAATGCGGCGGCCATGGAGACTTCCCGATCCACGTCGCGCACCTCCCGGTGCGCCCTGCGGATGGCATCGCGGAGATTGTTGAGGAGGATGGAGCGGATCCATCCCTTCAGGGCGAGGGTTCCGTTCCCCTGGAATTTCTCGCGACCCCGGTGGGCCTCCACGAGGGTGTCCTGGACCACGCCGGAGGGATCGACGACCTTCCAGAGCCTCGGATGCACGTTCTGCCTCGCGAGCAAGACGAGGAGCGGGCGGAGCTTCTCCACGTCGCTGCCCCAATTGTCCTGCTCAGGCTCCATGGTCCTCCCTGGGTACAAGGCGTCGCCGGCCCGACGACTGTGCGCGGAAAGTGGATTCCAGTGTAGCCGGATCAGGAAATCCCGGATTCAAATAATTTGCGCACAGTCCGGCCGGTGACGGGCGCCCCTTCCCCAGTGGAGGGGCATGACATGATGGGACTGGAACGCGGAACCCTTGCTTTGGGCTCGGGGGCGCACGCCAGGACAGCGTCGCGCCTCAAGTCGATCTTCGGCGGATCCGTCGGGAACCTCGTCGAATGGTACGACTGGTTCGTGTACTCGGCGTTCTCGATCTACTTTGCAAAGGCCTTCTTTCC
>Ga0310812_10000130_pt1 | contig 34909 bp, 50 predicted proteins | sample NN3metagenome_FD_205747 | JGI IMG/M metagenome (GOLD analysis project Ga0310812, IMG submission 205747) | Soil microbial communities from experimental microcosm in Duke University, North Carolina, United States - NN3 | ecosystem: Engineered > Artificial ecosystem > Soil microcosm > Unclassified...
TTGGAGTGACTGGTAATAATAACGTTCATGTCAAGGCGAATCAATAAATTCATGAGGTGCTTAATTTTTTTATTCGCTTGGTGATAGTGACCGCCAAATGACGTTCCATCGGGGTCATTAGGGCTGATTCTCGCCGCGGCTGATTTTTCTAAAAGATCATTATAAAAAATAGTAAGCGGGTCAATTATGAGCGTTTTGAAATCGTGCTTTTCTGTCAAAAGAGCTTTGACTTCGGAAACCAATTCATCAAAATCCGTTGTTTGAAAGATCACACCATCGTTTTTCTTTAAAAGATTGACATATTGATCGTTTTCAGAACCTTTTTCTGAATCGATCAAATAAGGTTTTGGAAAAGAAATTGCCGCCGTTGTTTTACCAACACCAGAACTTCCGTAAAATAAAGCTTTTAATCTTTTTTGAACCGTTTCAGGTTTAACCGCTCTTAATGCCATGATAAATACCTCTTAATTTAAAAATGATTGGACAAGTTTTTTGGTTTTCAGCTCTTCGATTGGAATTTCAAAAATCAATTCGTCTGAAATCTCGATCCACTCGTCCTTACAAAGACCGATCAACATTTCATTGTTATCCGCATGCAAAACTGCATCATCGAAAGTATCGAAGATGTAAGTAACCATGTTTTTTTGATAAGCAAATTTGTGGTTTTTTTCTGTATTAATCATAAGAGGGTAACTCCCATGATTTTGATTCAGAGAATCGATCATAAATAAGTTCTTCAACGTGTGGTTGAAAGTATTGGAAGATTCCATCTTTCAATATATTTGCGAACTCAACTTGATTATCGAGATCAGGGATAAGTAGAAAGCTTAAAAGCGATTTAAAGGTTTTTTGGTTGTCTAAGGTGGATTCTGCTTGAAGGTCTCTTTCATGCTTAAAACAAAGCACGCACATCTCATAAATTAGCGGTGAGGGAATATCATTCCATTCCAAAAACATTTCGTCTTCTTCCCGATCGTACTTTGAATATCCTTTTACAATAGCATCCGCCTTCTCAATTAATTCATTACAATATTTTGATTTTGGCATTTCAATCATCCTTGACTGAATTTGACATGATTTAAAATTATGAACTATACTTTGACTCGTCATTTCATTATCTCCGAATAAGTTAATTTAATGATGACTCGAGAGAGCCCAAACTCTCTCGAGTGTTAGTTTTTAAATAATTTCAATTTTTTTTTCACCTCCTCAGTTTGCAAAGCCAAATAAATAACAGTATCTGCCATTGTCCAGTTTTTATCTGCCGCCAAGCTTTTTAGAACCCTCCAAAGCTCGAAAGGGATTTCCACGTTTATGTGTTTTGTTTTCTTTCTTGAGTTGCCCATATTGGTTTTCTCTTTAAATTTAAAAATCTTAAAACGTTTAACGATTGTAAAACGTTTTAAATTTCATGTCAACACCTTTTATGGCTGTATCTTGAGTAAATAAGAAAAAAGAGTAATATAGTGAAATATTTGAGTTTTATTTGGCTTTTTTTAATCAATATGGCTTTGGAAGATTAATATGAATACATCTTGTAAAATATCTTGTGAAATAAAAAACCCATCCCCCGACTTATCATCAATGGATGGGTTCCGTCAAAAAGAAAACATAGAGTATGAACATTTAAAGCCTGGATGCCCTTCCTTGGGCGTTCACAGTGGTTCGAAGATTTCTCTTAGAACCCTTTTTTAACACAAACCTCTCGCTTAGTCGTCGTCAAGAAGCTAAGCAAGTATCCCATTCCACCGCTGAAATAGGAATTTTAATTATGTCAGTTTCAAAATTAGATTTCAACTATGTAACTCAGAAAAAACTTAACGTCACTGTATACCTCACCGATGTCATCCAAAAAATCACAAACCGAACTGCGGGATTTCTGTACGTTTACCTCTATTCACTTCCCCCAAAATGGAAAATAAACCGTGAGCATTTGATGGCTCATTTTAACGTTGGGCGTGACAGTCTAAATCGTGATTTAAAGTGGCTAAATGACAATAAATTAATAAGGTATGAACAAAAAAGATACAGCAATGGAAAATTGGGTAAGGTAGGCATCGTCGTCCTAGATGGAACGGAGTTTCTAGCCGCAACACTGAAATCCAGTGGTGCGGATAAATGTACCCATAAAACCCCCAAATATGTGGATAACTCGGAAAATGTGGATAACTTCGCTTCCAACCGCACCACTGAAAAACCACAGTGTGGTGAAACAGCACCTATAAATAAAAACAATAAAAAATATAAAATAAATAAAAAAACAAAAAGAATTTCTTGTCCGAAAAGCAAAAACGAAAAAAGGGTTGTTTACCGCCGTAGACAAACCGAAGTGCCATCGATAAAACCATGGGTTGTTGAAAACATAACCAAAAGCAGGATGATCATGGATTCCATTGAAGCCGAAAGAGGTAACAGAAATGTTGCAATTTCGTATTTGAGCCAGTTACCACGTCATTTGATGTCTGAGAGAATGAGAAAAAAATATTCAATTGAGGTCGAAAACAAAAATATTTTAGATTTGGGTTTCAGGTAGGCATGAAAACCGCCCAAAAAACGAATGTAAACAGGGCAACGTTGAACGATCTAATACATCGGTATAGGGTTCTATATCAAATCATGTTAAATTCGTTGTAGGCGTTTTATGGAAGGAATCTATAAAAAAATGTTCTATGTGAAACATTATGTATACTAGGAAATTTAAATGAACGGTCATGAACAAGGGGCTCAAAAGAGTCAAAAACGAATCAAAAGTTTTCAGGATTTGGGTAAATTATTTTACGGAGAAAATAAAGATGTCGTCTTCAAGGATGATGACGAACGATCTAAAACCGAAAAAGTCGAAGAACGTTCAAAGCGAATACCATGAACAAGTTCAGTTCGTTTCATACATCAAGAAACGAGGGTTTTTGATTGTAGCCTCAGCAAATGGTGGTGCTCGAAATATAATCGAAGCCGTTAATTTAAAACGAATGGGGCTTGCGACTGGATTTCCAGATTTGTTCATTCCTTATCCAACCAAAAAACACCATGGATTTTTTTGTGAGATGAAAAAAAAAGTGGGTGGAAGAGTTAGCATCCACCAAGTTTTTTGGATTGAACAACTAAATTCATTGGGGTACTACGCGGTTGTTTCCAAAGGTTTTGAAGAAGCAGTGAAAGCATTTGAAACATACCTAAACCTGTAATTGACATTTATCAATGTCTGTTTTATTTTTGTTCTGCTTTGTTGATATTTTGAGTCAATCATGGATGCTTTTTTGTTTGGTGAACCACTCCTCGTTTGTTAGCATCTTGTTACTGATTTGACCAAGCCCCGCGAACTGCGGGGATTTTTTTAAGGATTATTTTGTGCTCACACGATGTGAAAGTAAGGAAAAAGAAATGATTCTTTTCAAAGATGTTTTTAAAGAGCTTAAACCAATAATTCCCATTATTGAAAAAGAGTGCCCAAAAATAGCCAAGATTTTAAAACAAGAGTTTTTTTGTTTATCGCTTAAGTTTTTACTTCCTTTGATTTTTCAATCACTGAATGTCAAAAACGCAAAGGAGATGAATGAAAGAATTTCAAAAGAGGAGTATGCAGTGAAATTACTTTCATTCATCGAAAAAGAAAATGATTATTGGATAACCGCTCTTATGGAGCATAACGGAATAACACACTAAGATTCTATGTAATCCTTTATTGGATCAAAAAGGTGAAGGAATAGTTCATTTTCCTTTATCTCAAAACGATCAATACCTAAAATTTTAAGACCTGTTTCCTTAGCTCGTCCTATTACAATTTTTAAACGATTGCTTATAGATGATGTTTTTGTAAGTTTCCATCCCGTGCCCATTCTTGAAGGCGAACACCTTACAATCTGTTTGGGTTCAATCATATAATCAAAACTTAAATAATCCCCTAATTTCCATCCTAGACGTTGTAATACTTCATGCGATAAAACAATTGTAAATTGATTATATTTATCATGGTATTTAATAACAACAGGCAAACCATAAGAATTTCCTGACGTAGACTTTGGTGAATGCCTAATAAAATTTCCTGGCAAAACTAATTTTTCGGATGAAGAGTGGGAATTAAAAGACATTTTAAATTTCTCCTTAAATTAAATTAAAAAAAAATAGATCAATCAAACTCGTTTTGAGCCTGATTTTGTAGTGTTTCTGTGGTCAAAAAGTATATCACATATATTTTTTGACGGAATATTTAAATAATGCTTATTTATTGATATTCGGGAATCATTTGATTTAACCATTTCTAAAATAGATTCAAATGAGAAGTTTTCGCGAGGGTAGTTGTCAAGAAATTGGTTCAATATGAATTTTTCTTGAATAGTGAGTGTTGACGTAGAAAACATGTGTTAGTCTCTCCAAAAATAAGATTGAAAACAACCTTCATCACAAAAACACATCCCATCTTTTGTTAAAATTACATGGAAATAATTTTTATCATCTATTTCATATTGGGTGATAGGCTCTTCGCAGTCTTCACACCATTTTTTAACTTCAGAGTCTGAAATGTAATGACCTAACTTTTCGCTCCAAAAAATACCGCAAGCTTTATCGATATTTTCTTCATAGTTGATATTCATTTTTATTAACCCCCCTAAATTTTATTTAAATTTGTTGATTTTAAATACTCTCTAAAATTAGATTCACGCTTTTTCCAAAATTCAGCCGGAGTACCAAGCGCAATTTCCAATTGAGTGGCTATATTTGGAGTAATTGAAGATTTGACATTGATAATGCTGTTTATAACTTTTAATGGAACACCCATGCGCATTGCGAGTTCGAGTTGAGTCATCCCGCGCTCTTTAAGAATATCGACCAATGTGTCTCCAGGCGATGACACCTTAGAAGATAAAAGTAAAATAATTTCAAACCAGCATAGATCATCCATTATTAAGCTTTTTTTACCATGGTAGATGTGAAAATTAAAAGAATTAGAGAAACTAAAAGGTATTAAATGTTTAAAGTCATTTATTTATCTCCGAAATGTTTAATTGCCGCCTCTTTAAAATGATTTTGTGCAGGTTGTTAGTATTGTTCCGCGCCCTATTCTATATGGTTCGCTATAAAAAACTTTTTTCTTTTTTCCTATCTGCTTGACTCATGACATGCCTCACATCTTGCTGTTCCGTCAAAATAGTAGTGACCGTTGGTGTAAGTCGTCAAATGTACAATTTCGTTTTTTTCATTTGTATAATAAGGTTCATCAATAAGCTCTCCACAGTCGTCGCATTCTGTTTCTGCACAGTAATTAACAATTAATTTATTCATTTTGTTTCTCCTTAAAATTGTTGAAAAAGAACATTTTCGCCATTTTCATAAATGACAATGGTTTTTTGTTTTAATTCGTCAAGGTCGGTTAAGTTATAATTTTTGAGAACGTTTTCAATCTCATCCTCTTCAAACTCACAGCATAGACCTATTACGTCCAGATCATATTTCCCGTAATGCACTTCCTCGAGATAATCATACAAAGCCCCTAATCCTTCATATGAGAAATTATCACCTCGATTTGAGTGGTAAAATTCATCTCGGAACATACATTTTGTGATGGTAAGGTACATTTCGTTTCTCCAATTAAGTTAAAAATTTACTTCATGACCATATATTAATACAAATTGACTATAAGTCAATGCCTATGAATAAATATTTTTACTTATTGTAATATTATTTATTCATGTAGTATAATCATTCTGTTATTATCATATAAAATAGGTAAAAAAATGAGCATTGCAAAAATACTTAAAATGATTAAGGTGAACGGGAAAATGCATACAAAAGATATCGCTATGGAATTGGGATATTCTGAAGCGACGATTGCACAATGGCTTTGCAAAAGACGTGAACCGACTTTTAGAGCCGCACAGGACATAATTAAGCTCGCTATTCGTAATAATGTTCAGTTCTCTATTTCTGATTTGCTTGACAATGATGATTAAGGCTTAAATAATGGGTTCATCTCATTAGGATGAAATACGCTATGGACATCAAGGCTGGAAAACGCCCTCATACATATCCAAAGGTAACAAAAGAAACAGTCGATGCAATTCTCAAAGATATTGCAGAGGGTGGAACACGTTATCATTCGGCGGAAGCAAACGGTATATGTGAGACACATTTCTATAATCTCATCAATCAAGGAAAATGCGATCTAAGTATTGGACTAAATGACACTTTATGTGCATATTTGGTGAAGTCATTAAGACAGATTGAATTAAAAGAGATCAAAACTTGCAGGAATGACATAAAAGTAAGCGAAAAGGGTCATATTGGTGGTCAATGGACTTTAGAGAAAGTTTATTGGCGTCACTTTGGCTCAAATGCTGAAGTAAAAGAGTTATCGGAAGAAATTGAACGTTTAAAGCAACAGCTACATGGAGTTGGGCAACATGATGTTGACAGCGAAAACACGCAACAAAATCCCGTCGAGTAATTTTGGATTACCGAAAGAACGTAAATACCCAATGCCTGATAAATCCCATGCTGTTAATGCAAAAGCACGTGCGACACAAATGGTTAAAAAGGGAAAATTAAGCGAGTCAGCCAAGCAAAAGATTGACTCTAAAGCGAACAAGATCATCGCGCATAAAACACTCCGTGGAGTTCGAAAATAAGGACTCTTTAATGTTGTGTCGTTCATGCAATCATCCTGAAAATGAAGTATTGAAAACGTATCGAAATGACGAAAACATTGTTCGTCGTCGCAAATGTCTTCACTGTAGTTTTCGTTTCACAACGGTAGAAATCCTGAAGATATTCAAACCCAAAAAATCGATGGAACGATCAAAGAATGAGTTCAATATCACAACTCAAGCGTGATTTTTATACGCTTAAAAATTCAATTGCACGCCAAGATGAACAACACATTTTTTTTAATAAAACGGAGACTGTTATCAATGGGATTGATAGACCGAAAGTTTATGTACCGAATCCAACAGGCAAGCTTTTTCATGACGATAGGACTTTTGTTCGTTTGCTTATGGGCGCTTATGGAAGTGGTAAATCTACGATATGCATTAACGAGATTGTACAACACGCATCCCGTATGCCTTACTGGCATAATGGACGAAGACGAGCCAAATGGCTCATCATTCGAAACACGTCAGGCGAATTACAATCCACCACATTACAGACATGGCTAACTTGGTTTGGTGATTTGGGTGATATCAGCAAACGTCAAAAACCACTTTTGACATACGAACATAGGTTTAATGATGGAAATGGTGTCATTGAGCTTGATTTGGTTTTTATCGCTCTTGATCGTGATGATGACATTCGAAAGCTAAAATCAATTGAAGCAACAGGTGCGTACATCAATGAACTTTCTGAAGTTCCCCAGTCTGTGTTGCATCATTTGATTGGTCGTGTTAACGGTCGTTACCCTTCAAAATCATTTTGTTCTGAACCTTATTGGTCTGGCATCATCTGTGATACCAATCCACCAGATGAGGATCATTGGATTTATAAAGATTTTGAGCTAAATCCTACAAAAAGTTACAGGATATTTAAACAGCCATCCGGTCTTATATTGAATGAAGATGGAACGTTTAAAAAGGATTCTGAAGGAAATTATATACAAAATCCGAATTGTGACAATAGCGAACATCTTTCATCGGATTATTATGTTAAGCTAGCCGAGAAAAGAACTGAGGGTTTTATCAAAGTATTTTGCGGTGGTATGTATGGGATTGTTGAATCAGGGAAACGCGTATATCCCGAATACAATGACGATATTCATTCTGTTCCACGTCTTGAACCCATTCAGGGATTACCCATTCATCTTGGTTGGGATTTTGGGCTTACGCCTGCTTGTCTTGTCATTCAAATAACACCTCGCGGACAAATCCGTGTTTTAAAGGAATATCTTGCGGAAGATATGGGAATACGCACATTTGCGAAAAATATTGTTATTCCATCCTTGCCTATTGACTTTATTTATAACAAAATCGGTGAGTCCGAAGCAGACCCTTCGGGTAATGCTGGTGATGACATAATGGAAGAACTTTCTTGTATAGGGGAACTCAATGCACTGGGAATTCATACGCAAGGCGCTACTACTAACGATATCGATGTCCGTATTTCTAGCGTTCGTTATTTCCTTAACTCTATGGTCGATGGGCAACCTTCGATTTTACTATCTCGAGAAGGATGTCCAGTTACCCGCAAAGGCTTTATTAATGGTTATCACTTCAAGAGAATGAGCATCACTGGTGATGAACGTTATCAAGAAAAGCCGAACAAAAATCGTTTTTCTCATCCCCATGATGCGCTTCAGTATATTTGCATGAAGTTTGCCGCTGATCGTGTTTTGGATGAAAAGAAACCCAAGGAAATTGTAGACACTTGGAACCCAGTAATGAGGATAATGTGATGTTATCACTTATGTATGAATATAATGAAGATATTGAATTAATACTAGAAATCATCGACCTTCAATCCTTAAACGAATCTATTTCAAATCGGTTACTTCATATTAAAGAAAAAATTGAAAGAGGCGATAACTTTCATCATATTTTGGAAGAAATTATATTTATTCAGAAAGAGTTTGAAAAAAAGACAAAATCGCTAGTAATTAAAACCGCTTTAAAAAATAAAAAGGAAAAATAAAATGTCTTGAAAATTGATTTCTATTTGTGTTCTAATTAATACTTTTTCGGATTTTATCTAATGAAACCTAGTTTTCTTGAAACAAATGAAGGTCGGGAACATTTAATGAGATCAACTTCTTTTTTGATCAAATTACTCACTGAGTTTAAAGAGTTTCAAAATGAATTTTTACGCTCTGCAACTAAAAAAGGAATGGAAATTAGTGTAAGTGACTGGTTTGATCTTAATATGTGTATTGCGATGAGTTTTCTGCATACATTTTTTTATGATATGGAAATGGATACGAATGGAGAAGTAAAAAAAGTTTTTCTTATAAATCATTTAATCGAAGCATTAAAAACAGGATTGTATAATGAACCAAAATGAGAGAATTAATTTTATTGATACGGATGTATGCGCTCATCTTGTAAAAGAAGCGGTTTTTATTCTTAAAAAAACCTTGTTTGATTTCTACAATAGAAAACTAGTGGATCTTCCTACTACCATTGAGGAATTGGCTAGTCTTAATCTTACGATTTTAGGAAGTTTTTCTCATACTTTACTTCATGATTTTGAAAAGAGAGTGGATGGAAAAGCAAAATATGATGATCTTATTGATATGCTTGCGAAAACGTTAAAAGATGGAGAAGTAATTTTTGAAAGAATGTATTCGGATTGATTTTTTAACTCAATAAGGATTTACACTTAATGAAAACTAGTTTTGTAAAAACCGAAGAATGCCAAGAGTATATAAAAGAAGTGTGTATTTCAATGTTGAAGCTGTTATCGGATTCCTATCAGACTAATGCTTCAAAACTAAATATTAATGATATGGAATGGTCTAATTTAAGCGTAAATATTTTAGCAAGCCTTTCTTACAATCTTTTTAAGTTTATAGAGGACGCAAGCGAAGGAAATGTAAAATGTAATTTTCTCCTTCATCACCTTAAAGAAGCATTAGAAGAAATTCAAGACGGAAAATCAGTAAATAAAGTCGTCGTAAATCATTAATTTTTTTAACTTAAATGGAGAGCCAAAACATGATGTTCAAAGACGCGTTAAATTCATTACTCGAAGGAAAGTATGTTACTCGGAATGCTTGGGATGAAACTGGTGAATATGTTTGTCTTATGCCTGGGATGCCTTATATTTGGAAAATATTAATCAAGCCATCTCCAAATGCAGGAAACTGGCTACCAATGGTTTCTGATTTTTTGGCTGATGATTACAAATTCGTCGATCCTAAAGATGTGCATGCCCAGCCAGCTCCACCTGTTACAGAGTCCTAAATATGGGGTTTGTTTCTTATTTAACGATAGTATTAATTGTTTTAAAAATTTGCGGGATATTTACCCATAGTTGGCTATGGGTATTTCTCCCGTTTTTTATTTGGTTTTTGACTTTAATTATTGTTGTTATTTTACAGCTTTATATAGACGGCTTTATTTTTACTGGAAAATTTAGGAGAAAAAAATGAGTTTTTATTTGCTTAAATCCAAACTTTTTGGAGACGTATTAATTGACGCAAATCGAGTAGAAAATGTTGTTTTAGGTTTCAAAAGAAAGGGTAAATATAAAGGATTCATTATTGTTTTCACTCTTTTTTCTAGTGATACATTACGCTCTATTTTCGACACTATTGAAGAGGCAAAAAAAGTTATCAAGGATGTTTTGGGTGATCGTATTGATGATGAATCTCTTGATAAAATGGAAGCTTTAGACATTGAAAAAAAAAATAAAGATGAAGATGAAAACGATTTAACGATTTTGAAAAAACAAGGAGAAGATTTAATTGAAAAACTTGGAATTTTAAGAGAAATGACGGCTACTAGTAATCGTGATTATGAAGAAAAAAAACACTGAGAATAGACGATGAAAAACCAAAAATTTTTATTATTATTGACTTATTTTATATTAATACTGATATTGGTGGCTCTATCCGGATGCTCCAAGACTTTTATGTTTTCAGGGTGCGAGACGGTGGAAATAGAGGGTAATAAATCAATTTAAGGGGAAAGTAAATGAAAGGATGTAGCAAAAAGGAAGTTGGAAAAATGATTAAAAAGTCCGAAAAAATGGATGACAAGAAAGATAAAAAGATGGTTAAAGAGGTTGTTAAAAAAGCGAAAAAGAAAGCAAAAAAATAGTATAATACTAGTGTGTCTGCAGCTCATTAGGATAGAGCGTCGTCCTTCTAAGACGAGGGTGGAAGCTTCTAGTCCTGCCAGGCACATTTTATAATAAAATATTTTCCCATAACCTCAAGGATGAGATATGGAACTAGAAGCCAATGATGTAAACGTCAAGGAATTGACGATCAATGAAATCAACGAAATGGAAGATCGACGTCTTCAGCTTTTAAAAGAAGCCGGAATCAATGAAAATGATGTTCTCGAAAGATCGGCTGAAAACGATAATACGTGGAACAGCTATTTTAACGAGAACATCACTCGCGGCAAAGACGATATGAACTTTGTCTTGCGCGATCAATGGACAGCGGTTGAACGTTCCGAATTTACGCGTCTTTTCAAGCCCGCAATGACACGGAACAAGCTTTACGACCCCGTAAAGAAGATCGTAGCTGAACAACGCAAGAATAAGCCCGACTTAATAGTTCGTTCTCTGACGGGGAAAGCCTCACAAGATCAAATAAACCTTCGAGCTGATCTAATTCGGACAATATCTTATCAATCACAAAATGATCTGGTATATCAAACTGCATTTAAGTCAGCCCTCCTTATGGGTTTTGGTGCATTTCAAGTTTCGGTTGATTACGAAAGCCCAAGAAGCTTTCGCAAAGTCATTAGATACGACATCATCCCTGACGCAACAATGTGTTCTTTTGACCCTACAGCGACAAAACCGCATAAAGGGGATGGGAACTTTTGCTCTCGACGTTATATTTATTCGAGAGATGAATTTTTTGCTACTTTTCCTTACATAACGAATCCAGTCTCTTACGTTGATCCGTATATGCTTCTCGATTTTCAATGGCAAACGCGGGATACGATAGTAGTTTGCGATCAATTCGTCAAGGAATGGTTCCCAGTCATTATTTACAAACTTGATAACGGTATGATTGTTGACCAAAAGGAATGGGAAGAAGCTCAAGAATCATACAAAATGCAGAAAAAAGTTACAGAGGGTTCTATTGTTCACCGAATCATTGAGAAAGGAATTCCAAAAATAATTGGAGAACGTCAAACCCAAGATTATCGCATCATGCAGTACCGAATGATACGCGATCGAATAATTGATTTTTCGGAATGGCCTTCACGTCATTTGCCTTTGATTTTTGTAGACGGAGATAGTTATTACATTGATGGTAGACAATATACGAAATCATTTATTCATGAAGCGAGGGATGCTCAAAAACTCCATAATTATTCGATGTGTGAGCTTGCGACCGAGCTTAAAAATCGTCGTCGTGAACAATGGCTTGGAACACCAGATAACATCAAAGGATATGAACAGGAATGGCGTAATCCAGAGCTTCAAGTGGGTATGTTGCGCGCACAACCTGATCCAAAATCGGGATTGATGCCTCAGAAAATTCCCCCTTCCGAAATTCCACAAGGTATTTTTGTGACAGCACAACAAACTGATCAAGATATCCGAGAAATTCTTGGTTTTTCTGAAACTGAACAACTTCAAGGTAGAGATATATCAGGAAAAGCTCGACGTGAACGAAAAGTTGAAGGATCTATGTCTGCGGGTGTTTGGTTCAGCAATTTATGTCAAGCAGTTGAACAAAGCGGACGCGTTGTAAATGATTTGTTGCCTTATATTGTGGGTGATGAAGAACGTTATTTCACTTTAACGAAAAAGGATGGTAAATCACATCCGATTATTTTGAATCATATGCAACCGGATGGTTCAATCAAAAACCGTTTAGATGAGGGTGAATACGATGTTGAAATTGATACCGGCCCATCCTTTGCCGTTCAAAAAGAAATTGCCCTTGAATTCCTTCAACAAACTCTTGCAACGTTTCCACAATCCTTTCCTCTCGTGGCTGATCTTTGGGCTAAAAACCTTGATGTTCAGTTCATGCCTCAAATGGCTGATCGTTTCAAAACGCTTGTTCCACCTGAGATTTTAGCCAAAGAGGATGGACAACCCATACCACCAAAACAGCCATCACCTGAAGAACAGATGATGAGATTGCAACAGGAAATGATGCAACAGGAAATGAAATTGAAAGAGGCTCAACTTGAGGAGCGCGCCGCTGAACTTGCTATTCGTGAGAAAAAACATCAGCTCGAAGAAGCAAAATTGATGTTGGATGCAAGAAAGCTTCATCACGACATCCAGAAAGAGAGAACCCAAAATCACGTTGAAATGACGAAAGCGGATTTAGATTTCTCGGCAAAAATGGCAAAAATAATTTCAGACGGGCATCATAAATCGAAAAATGTATAATTCTTATGTCATTCAGCCACTTATAAAACCATTATAAGTGGCTGAATGACGCAGTTTTTTTACCTGTTTGTTACCTGTTTGTTATCTGATAAAATATCCTGCAAACGTCTTATTAGATACTGTCCCTAGGCAACTCTTCCCCCTTAAAAATAAGGGGTAGAATCTAGGGTTTTTTAAATTGGTCAGGCACTGTCTGACCAATTTAAATGTGTCTGCATGCAGACAAAATCATCCCGTAAACGTACACCTTTCGAAAAATCTACTGGGCTACTTATGATCGATTTATATTTAGCCCACTAAAAATGCCTACCCGTAACCCTGTTTTTTTCTGCATAAATAGCATAATTGTGCACATGAGTCTAGGAAGGACTTGTGCGACCAGAGCGTTTACTCTGAGGCTACCAGAGGCTTAAATCTGAGGGCAATGACGCCTAGTGGAGAAAATATGGAAGCTCACGAAATGTCGAGTCAAGAAAAGGATGTTCTTGCGTCAAAAGTGATGAACAGTTTGGGAGAATCGGAAGGGTCGGAAGCTGAAATTAATCAGTCTACGGGATCGGAAGGTGAACCAAATTCAAGTGAAGGAATGGATTATGCAAAAGCTCTTTCAAGTGCTAAAAAGCGTTTGAAAGCGCAAAGCATGCAACACGAAAGGGAAGTTCGTGATCTACACGCCAGGATGGCGGAAATGGAATCCAGAATCTCACCGAATCAAAATAGACAAGAGGCATATCACTACGATTCTCAGGCACAACCTGGAAGCGTAGAGGAGCATATCCAAAAGGCGGTCAGCTATGCGCTTAACCAAAGGGATTTGGAAGAGCGTAAGGCAAAAGAAGCGGAAAGTATGGCCCATGTACAGAAAAAGTATAGGGAATTGCAACGTCATCTTGATGAAATGTCGGATAGATATGATGATTTTCACGACACTGTTTTAGCGGATGATGTTCAGTTTACGCCAGCCATGCGCGATTACGCTTTAACAATGCCAAAGAAAGGCCCAGGAAGCGTTGGAGAAGTCCTCTATAAACTCGGAAAAAATCGTGAAGAGCTTTCCCGTATTTCAAAACTCCACCCAGCAGATCAAGCGGAAGAGATGGCGCGACTATCGCATGCTTTGATAACGGGTGATAAAGGCGAAAGCACAAATCAATCCCGTCCGTTAGGAACCATCAAAAGCACGCCAGTCACAAACCATCACGTAGTTAATGATAAGACACCGATTTCGAATATTCGTGATCGGATGAAACAGGGAAAATGGAAGTAATGAGCTCAAGGATGAGCATGTAGGGCTTGTGAAAACAGTTCCCCTTAACCAACGGATTGGAGACAGGGAATGGCTAATCAATTTATTAATACGCAGTTAGTATCAAATACTGCGCTCGCAATGTTTGCAAATAACGCACCTTTTGTAATGACCGGATCACGGATTTATCAAGATGATTTCCAAAATTCCGGATATAAGATTGGCGATACTTTGCAAGTTCGTCGACAAAACAATTTCATTGTAGGCGATGGTTCTACCGCAACTCCGCAAGACATTGTGGAAACTGTGGAAACCATCACGGTTGCTCACCAGTATCATGCTTTGATCGCTTACACGATTCAAGACTTGTCTTTGAGGATTGAAGATTTTTCGCGAATGTTCATTCAACCAGCGATTCAAAATATCATTACCCAAATGGAGCGTGATATTTGTGCCGCCGCTGAAACGGATGTGTACTTCTTTACCGGTACAGCGGGAACACCAATCAATTCATTTGCAACCGTTGATTTGGCAGGTGCAAAACTGCTTGAACAGGGAGTAAATATTGCTTCAGATGCATACATGGCGATGACTGTTCGAGACGGTTCAGCGCTTAAATCTGCTTTATTAAATAACTTTACCCCCGTTTTTAACGAAGACATTGTTCGACAATCTGCGATTGGTCACTTGTCCTATTTTGACATTTTCCAATCTCAAAACATTATTCAACACGTTGCAGGAGCAGGCCCAAGGTTGCATCCTGGCGATACCTTAACCGTAAATGGCGCGGTATCAAGCGGAAACACAATCGTATTGGCTGGTGCAACTGCCAGTGTGACAAATTACTTTTTGCCAGGTGATTTAATTTCGATTGATGGCGTTCATAGCGTGAACCCACTTTCTCGTCAATCGACTGGTCAAAATATGCAATTTGTCATTACTCAAGCTGCCAACTCTAGCGGTGGTGGTGCCGTGACGATTACTGTTCAACCAACAATCATCAGCTCAACTTCAAGTCCTTTGCAAAATGTAGATGTTCCGGTTCCGAATGGAGCGGCTGTAACTGTTGTGCCAACTTACAACGTGAATGTTGCTTATCCTGCACGTGGATTAGATATCGTGTGCCCGCCCCTTTATAAGCTACAAGTTCCTTATTCCAGTGTCGCGATTGACCCTGAAACTGGATTATCACTTGCTGTTACTCAAACGGGCGATATTTTGGGATATCAAAACTACATGCGTCTTGACATCTTGTGTGGTTTTAAATGGCATCCACAATACGTAACGAAGGTGTTGTCATAAGGAAAATGTTGGATGTCATTAATGCTCATTTTCCATCCCAAGGATGGAATGAAAATTGTTGATGAGACAGTTGCAAAAGCATTGGTGACATCTGGACGATGGCGTTTTACCGAAGAATTTAAGGAGAAAGAAGATGAATCGATACGACAATCGAAAGAGCCGAGAAGCGATGGGTGCGAACAGCAAACAACGTCGATTGGAAGCAGAGCACAGCGCAAACGACGCTTTCGTTAAAAAAGTACAAAATGAGCAAGCAAAGCATGGGGGTCGCACTCCGGATTTAAAAGATTCTTCCATGCACTTTAACGCTTACATGTGCAATAACGGAGAGCATGCGCAAGAATTAGCTCGTGATATAACGAAAGGATTAGACAAAACCGCTTTTCCTGTTAAGTAGTGTCAATAATATATGAATGAGGAGACACGGATATGTCTCAAGTTGTTCGGACGACAAATGATCTCATTGTAAATTCATTGTATTTGATCGGCGAGTTGGGCGTGGGTGAAACACCGGACGCATTCATGCTTTCAACTGGACTTGATCTTGTTAATGAAATTCTGGATAAATTTGCGTCCGACAGCATCTATATTCCGTATCTCACCACCATTGATTTTACTTTTACGGTTGGACAAGACACATATTCTATTTCCAATATGATCCCAGCTGATCTTACGAATAATCGAATTGTGGATTTGTCTTTTGCTAATTATACCGTTCCGACAAGTGGAGCAACTCAACTTGTTTATCCTCTTCGGATTATAAACAAAGCGACTTATTGGGGTGTTGTTCGTCAAACCAATTTAACAGCTCGTCCAGGATTTATTTTTCTAAACAAGCAACCCGAAGAATCATTTATTACGGTTTATCCCGTACCCGATCAGCCATACCCTTGTTCAATACAGGTGAAATGCATGTTGAATAAGTTGGAACCACAAGATTCATTAGGGGAATTACCACCTAATTACTACGGTTTTTTAAAGCTGGCTATGGGAAGAAAATTTTTAGCTTATTACCCTTCCGGAAACTGGCCTCAACAGAATGAAGATGAATACCAAGATTATTACAATACATTAAAAAACACGAATGAAACCGATTTAACGATTCGTCCATCCGTGACGCTGACCGCACCAGAACCTTTCTACTGGCCGAACATTTTGAGTTACTAATGACAAAAACAGTAGATTACGACATCGTTGGAAGTTACAACAACCAAAGAATTACAGGAATTGATGCGGAAAGAACCGTAAATTTATTCATGTACATTGATCCACTGGGTAAAAAACCAAAATCCTTGATCAACACCTCTGGACTTGCTAATACAAATACTGCATTTGGAATCGAAAGCGATGGATCACGCGCACAATTTGTTTTTGGGGCTTACGAATACGATGTTTTTGGAAACACTGTTTATAGGATTGACTCAAACAACGTCACAACGGTATTGGGAACCATGGGAACCGATACAGGTTATGTCGGGGTTGATGCGAACACCTACCAAGTTATTTTTGTAGACGGGCAACGCGGGTATATATGGGATACCATTACAAACACATTTACTCAAATCACTGATACAAGTTTCCCATCACAGCCAATTGATGTTTGTAATTTAGATGGTTTTTTTGTCGTGGCAAATGGAAATACCAATAATTTTCAGTTATCTAGTTTTAATCAAGGATTGATTTGGGGGCCTGATTCTCAAACGTTTACTGCAAGCAGTGCGCCTGGCGATGATTGGCTTATTTTGTCGAGTACGGCGAACTATCAAACGGGTGTTTCATTTACGCTTTCCACTACCGGTTCATTGCCGAATCCATTAAACAATACTGATACTTATTATGCAATTCGAGTCGATACAACCCATATCCGAGTTGCAACGTCTCTCGAAAATGCCCGAAATGGAACTTTTATTGATTTAACGACAAATGGAACTCCAACTTGCACCATTACAAGCCTTGGACAGCTTCAACAGGGATCAATCACTACTCATCCAGGAACAATCGTTGCATGCCGAACATTACACCGTCGATTATTTTTATTTTCTCAATATTTCACGGAAGTTTGGGAAAATGCAGGGATAGGAACAAATTTACCTTTTCGAAGAAATAATGCACTTTTGATTGAATATGGAACGCCTGCTCTTGGAAGTGTTTCTGTTGGTTTTGACATGATGTTTTTTCTTTCTCAGGATCGTGATGGTCTCGGATCTGTGATGATGGTAAAAGGCGCTCAGGCATTACCAATCAGTAATCGCGCGCTGGATTATGCTTTGGCACAATATGCTTCTTTGAATCAAGTTTCGGATTGCAGATCATTTTTAATCAAAGAAAATGGACTCATTTTTTATCGAATGAATTTTACGGCCGCAAATCATACGTATGTTTATAACGCAACAATAAGCGATCCAAGCACTGAAGAAGGGAAACTTTGGCATGAAGAGGAGGTTTTAAATGGAGATAGACATCCTGCTCAAACTCATGCTTATTTTAACGGAATTAATTATGTTGGCTCTTATAATTCTGCAAATCGCTATATTTTAGACACGAATATTTACACAAATGATGGTGAAAGTATTCGACGAATGCGAATTACAAAACCGTTTGTTGTTCCTGGATATCAAAGACTGAGAGTTGATCGCCTTCAAGTGGATTTGCTTCAAGGCGATAAGGAAATCTTATCAACAGAGTTTCAATCACAAGAATTGCTTACTGAAGACGGAAGAATAATTTTAACCGAAGATGGACGACCAATTTTATTGGAAGATAAAATTGAGGTTCGAAATGTTCAGCAAATGTATTTATTTCTTTCGGTTTCTAAAGACGGCGGACAAACGTATGGAAACACGATCAAATCACCCATGGGAAATTTAGGTCAACGAACGTTTAGAACGCTTTGGAGAAAATTGGGAGTAACACCACGCGGTCAGGCATTTGTTGCAAAATTTGAATTTTTTCAGCCGATCCCATTCATCATTCTTGGTGCATCGTGGGCAATTGAGATTTTACCGGAGTAAATAAATATGGCGATCGATTTTGATCAATTTCCTGTATATGATCCTTTGGTAAAAAGAGACTCATTTTTGATGTCCGAAGAGTGGGTCGCGTTCATGTCTACGTTTTACATGAACCTCATCAGTTATTTGACTCAAGGCGGAATATTATTGCCCCAATTGACGACTACGCAAAGAAATCAATTACTATCTCCACAAAATGGACAGATGATATATAATACAACTGCCGATGAACCACAGATTTACAAAGGCGGCGCTTGGAAAACGATTGTAACGATTTAACTTCATAAGGATGTGGAGTATGGTTGATCCAATGACGATGGCGGCAATCGCCAAATTAGCCAGTGGTTTTTTAATGGATTCCGGCTCTCCTTATGAAGAGGCGATGAACCAATATAGAGAATACGCAGGGAAAGCTGAGGGTGTTCAAAATCCCTTCCTTCAAGCAGGAACAGGCGCAATTAAGCCTTTTCAAGATTGGCTTTCACGACTGCAAAATCCAATGGATTTTATTAATAATACAATGGGTCAATACCAAGAATCTCCTTTTGCTAAATACCAGCAACAACAAGCCACGCGCGCGGCTCAAAATTTTGGCTCCGCAAGTGGACTTTCTGGATCAACTCCTCTTATGCTCCAAGCGCAAGAAAATGCCCGAAATATTTCATCTCAAGACATGAATACGTGGCTTCAAAATGTTCTTGGAATTAATACGCAATATGGCGCCGGCCAACAAGGATTAATTAATACCGGCGCAAACGCCGCTAATGCATTGACGACCATGTATGGAGATATGGGAAGATCCATGGGAGAAGCGGCATACGGACGTGAAGCGGGTCATCAGCAAAATATCGGACGTATGTTAGGCGGATTTTTAAGATTTTTTTAAAGGATAATTTATGGCTCTTCCTTTACCACAAGTTGTAGAGAGCGGCGATCCAGTAATGAATGCCATGCGTGGTATTCAGGATTACGCACGTAATCATTACGAAAATCAAATTAAAAAAGTTCAGGCAAGATATGCTCCATTAAACACTTTTGCGGATGCTTCATCGAAGCTTACGTACAGCAATTTAATGGGGCCTCAATTTATTTCAAAATTACTTGCAAACCCTAATGTGTTTCCTAATGTTAAAGGGAAAGAAAGAGAAAATCTTGTTAATGGTTTGTTTTCATCGGGTATGCAAACAAATCCCATAATGGAATTGTTACAACAGCGTCCGGATTTAATTCAACAGGAAGAATCAGGCGGTTTTTCTGATTTGTTGAAAAATTTATTTTTGAAAAACACGAACAATAATCCACTGAATCAATCTCAGTATGGAAATTCTCCACCACAACAAAGAACGAATGCTTTTACACAGGTACAACCGTTACCACCGGAACAAATGAATTCGCCTAATCTTTCTCCGGAAGATCGAAAAAATATTGGAAACATGCAAACGCCTGGACAATCTTACGTTGTTCAAGGGAATGAGCCTGATCAGTCTGAGCCTTCTAATGAACCTAATGTTGATCCTTGGGCTAAAAGACGTGGACAATATGAAGGAACAGTTGCACAGGAAACACAAGCTGGAAAATTAAGGGCTGATTCAATTTACGAATATGGTAAACAATATGCCAATGATGTGAGATTAGAAAAAACTCTCTATAATTTAATTGATACCATAAAAAACCCAACTTTTTCGAAGATGAGAGAAAAAATTCCATATTTTCAAGATATTCAGCTTAAAAACAAATCAAAAATTGGAAGTCGAGAAGAACAAAGATTGATCGGTAATTTTATTGATGATAGCGGCTTGGTTCTTAAAGACATGTTCAATTCATATAGAGGCAAAGGATTGCTTGGTGAATTTGAAGCAACGAAGCAAATGAAGGTTAATGACAATGATACAATTGGAGTGTTATTTGGTAAGGTTCAATCCGCGTATATGATGAACCAAATGAACAAACAATTAAATTATTTGGTTCCAAAAATAATGAAAGAAAAAAATGTGGATGAACATGAGGCGATACAAATAGCCGATAAACAAATAAATGGTCAAAAAATACGTGATGAAATTTTGGATAAACTCTATGGAAATGTAACAATCGAAGATACAGATTCAGGCGAAAGAACGACACTTCCTTATTCAAAGGCATTAAAAAAAGTGAGTGGGGAATAACTATGGGAAAATGGAAGTTCGTTGAATCATCAAATGATGTTTCTCAGATTGGTAATGATTCTTACAGTAAATCAAGATATAGATTTGTTGAACCAGAAAAAAAAGAGAAGGATAATGAAGAGGATTTTTTAACTTCTATTACAGCCGCCCCTTTTCGAATCGCGGAAGATATAAATAATTCAGCCATAAATTTTGCTAACAAAATTCCTGATTATTACGAACAGTCAAAAACGGAAATTCCAGGTCTTTTAAATATGGGAAATCCGTTAATACCTAACCCATTAAAAAGAGAAAATCCATTTTTAAACAAACAAAAAAATAATGGTCATTCAACAATGCAGGCTCTTGCTGGAATTTTTGAAGCCATAAACTCATTGGCAAATCTTCCAAAAGGCATTGCTGAATACGGATCAAGTCGTTTAAATTTATTGCCTCAATCAGTTCCAAATGCGATTGGAAAGATAACACCAGATGCTTCAGAGAGTATACAAAATTTGTTTGGAGAGCCTCAATATCCAGGGGAGGCGGCTTTACGAGGAATGTTTAGGAATTTACCACAACTTATTGGGGGAAAACAAATTGCTTCTACTTTAAATCCTATGAAGTTAACTTACAAAAATATTGCGAAGGATATTTTAAGTACAGCTGAAAAAAACAAATCGATTTATACCAAGAGATACAATGAATTATGGAAAGATGCTGACAAATCTGGATTATCAAAAATGAACTCAATAGTTCCAAAAATTGATATAAAAACATTAAGAAAGTATTCACCTGAAAAAAATATTTCATCCATAGAAGATTTCATAAAAGACCCAACCTTAAAAAATGCTCATTCAGCAAAAAGTGATTTATTAAGGATTGAGCGTGATTTGGCAAAAAACCCAACTCTTAGAGGGGCGGAAAGAAAACAATTAAAAGCAGTCAAGGATGCTATCGATCAAATTCAATCAAACATGTTCAAATCTAAAGATGGAACTATTAATAAATCCTTACTGGATAAATACAATTCAATACAAAAAGGGTATTCGAAAGAAGTTGTTCCGTACAAAAATAAATCGATCAATAAATTTAAAAGAAATGAGATTTCTGAAAAAGAATTAGTAAATGCTCTTTCACGCGGGGAGTTCGCCGCGAAAAGAGGAAAATTCCACAGACAAATTGGAATTAGAAATAATTTATTGCCAATTTTAGGAATTCCAAGTGTTTTTGGATTAGGCGCTCTTGCAAAGTCTTTTTATGATGGAAATAAAAACGATCAAAATCAGTAGGAAAAGTTTTTTTTAAATAGTAGAATGATGTCACAACTTTTCACAAGGAAGTGAAATGACAATTTCGTATGAATTGGCTCCGATGCCAAAGTGGTACATTGCGGATGCAACGGGACGACCACTTGGCGGCGGTTACATGGCTACATATAACAGTAAGAATAAGACGATTGTTCAGCCTGTTTATCAAGACCAAGCGGGAAATTTTCCGTGGCCGTATGCAAATATTCCTAATACACAACCTTCCCAGCAAGGTGTCTTATTCGATGAAAACGGTTCGCAAGGCCCGTTTTATTGGAAGATTGATTCAGACAATCCCGAGGATACTTATTACCTAGAAATTTACGATTCATCCGGTGTACTTCAATGGACAATTGATAATTTCATTCCACCCGCTACTGGTGGAGGTGGGGATATTACTGAGGTCGTCTCAGTAGATAACCTGATCGTCAACAATGTGATGTGGAGAAACTTCGGTCAAAGCGCAAATCCAATCGCAACCACGTTTTTAAAAGTTGCTTTAGGAGCGCATGCAGGATTTACGAATAACGCCGCAAATAGTCCTGGTATTTATACTGGTTCTGATATTTGTTTCGTTAAAAATAACACAAACGCGACTGATCAATTATCCTTTCAGGATTTTTCACTTGGAAGCACTGCTTTAACTGGTGATGTTACTCCTCCTCAGTTTTTGCGATACGTATGCACAAACACACCTGCATCCGAAACAATAAAATGCATTCAATTTCCAATCACGAAAAACGTTCAAAATCTCAGTAATGTATCTATTTCTGCAACGATTTGGGCTAGATGTAATTCTGGAAATAACGTTTTAACAGTGAAATTACTTCAATTTTTCGGAGATGGAGTTGGAGCATCGATGCCTTTTTCATCGACACTTCAAGCGTTAAATTTAACTGCTGGATGGAGTCAATATTTAATAACCGGAACCGTTCCTAGCGTTTCAGGAAAAAACTTAGGTTCAATGGGAGCATGCGGAAATGATGCATTATTTTTGCAAATTCATTATCCGTTAGGGGTTACGACCAGTATTGATTTCACAAAACCTTGCATTTATTTAGGCTCAAACGCACCTACTTCTCAATATACGCCTTACGACATGATCGATTCGATTATTAATTCTGTTCGTACAGGGTACATCATGCCTGGATACGACACTGTAGCACCATTTGGATTTTTAACAATGGATGACGGAACAATTGGAAGTGCCGCAAGTGGCGCTACATCCAATAGTGGACGTGGTGCAAGCGCTGAATCTTTCGGTCTTTACTGTCTTTTGTGGAATAACATTTCAAATCCAACTTCAAATGCTTGGTGTCCTGTTTCGGGAGGACTTGGCGCAACTGCGGTTTCGGACTTTATTGCAAATAAACCACTTCAACTACCAAGAGCATTAGGTCGAGCATTGGTGGGTTCTGGATCAGGATCTGGATTAACTTCGCGAACGTTGGGAGCATTTTTAGGTGCTGAAACTGTCACTTTATCGATAACTGAGATGCCCGCTCATACTCATCCACCGGCTTCCGGACAAACTAATTTCGCGACTATTAACAGCAATCAAGGTCAGGTTCCGGCACCAGGCGGAGGTACTCAATTTGGATTTCCTAACGAAACTGGATCAACTGGTGGCGGACAGCCGCACAACAACATGCAACCATCATCATTCGTAAATTACTTCATTAAATTGTAGGAGCTATGGAATGGCTTTAAATACTTTGGATGTACGCCCTCTCGATCCGAATTTAAAAACAGGGCCAACACGAATTATGTCTGGCGTAGTTCGAATGGCGGACGTCACTTTAGATACTGCTTACGGTGAATTTGCAACATGGTTATATGTTGGAACCACGGGAGACGTAAACATTACTTGCTGGGATGGAACAGATGTGACGCTTGTGGGGCTTGCCGCAGGTGTTTGGCATCCAATTTATTCATTAAGAGTGAATACCGCCGGAACAACGGCAAGCAATATTTTGTGGGGAAGTTAATTTAAAAAAGGAATTTTTTATCTACAAGGAGCGTAAAAATGACAGTCACAGCTTTAAATGCTTTTACTCAATTAGCTCCGGTTCGTTTGGCTTCAACGTCAAATCAATCTGGAACTTATTACAATGGTTCTTTAAATAACGGTATTGGTTCTACCTTTACTTACGCAACGGGTGTTTTGACAATAGATGGCGTTGATGTTGTTGAAGGTGATTATCTTTTATTAGCTGGTCAAACAAACGCATACGAAAATGGTATTTACGAATGTACAGTTGAAGGCGAAATAGGCATAGCGGCTGTTTTAACTCGTCGAAGCGATTTTCAATGTATTGAACAGATTCAAAAAGGCGCTTATGTTCCAGTATATGCTGGTTCAACTTTTGAGGGCGCTATATTTACTTTGGTTGAGCCTCTTCCATCCGCCATGGGAGCGCCATTAAGCGGCACAGCAAATAATATTTCATTTAGCAATTCCGCCTCAACTGGAAGCGGTATTTACTTGCAAATTGCAAACAATTTAAGTGATGTAGCGAGCGTTTCAACTTCTCGTACGAATCTTGGATTAGGAACCGCAAGTAACGTTCAGTTTGGAAATATTCAAGCGGGTGAATCGGGTGCGGCAGGAACCTTACGCTCTTATCCTTCGTCGGCCACTACTGGATATTTGGAGTTAACTGGCGTTGCAAACTCTGGTGATTTTGCGGTTGTTATAAGCAATGCTTCTCATGCACAAGCTTCAACTTATTCCATTCCAGATTGTGGGGCTTCAACTGCAAGTTTTATTTTAAGCAAATCATCTGGAACTCAGCAAATTACTTCAGGAAACTTGCAAGTTTCTTCCGGTAACTTAACGGCTGGTGCATCTGGATCATCTGGAACCGTTACTTCATTTCCATCCACCGCGACAAATGGCAGTCTTATTCTTGCGGCATCAGATGCAGGCGGCGCTTTTAATTCAACCATCAGCAATGGATCTATGGCTCAATCAACAATATTTACGATGCCAGACCCTTCTAATGCAAATGCACGTTTCTTGGTTGGTGCAAGTGCTACCCCGTTTGTTTCTGGAAATTTCCCTGTTGCCTCTGGAACAGGCGGATTAATGGTTGATTCAGGCCTTGCGGCAACAAATATTCAAAACAAAACGAATATTAAAGCAGGGATTACAGGGAACATTGGTGGTGGTGGCGCGGGCCCAATCACTGTTCCAGTAACAGGAATGACCGCATCTAGCGTTGTTGTTGCGACAATTGCCACATCAACCAATGCGGTATCGGTTGCAAAAGCGGTTGCTGGTTCTGGCGGTTTTGACGTGACATTTGATGCTGATCCAGGCGCAACCTGTACGTTGAATTATGTTGCATTTATTGCGGCTCAATAAGGAAGTTTTATGAACTGGATTGGAAGCGGGTTTGTAACAATTATTTGTTACGCAAACAATAATTCTTCTCCCGCTCCTCCATCTTCAAATGATTTTATTTTGCTGGATTCAACAGATTTTTTATTGTTGGATGGAACAAATTTTTTATTGCTCGAACCGTAGATTTAAAAGTTTTAAACATCAAAAGGAATTGATGTATGTCAAAAAATATTAAACAGGTTTATGACTCAAACCCGATTACGACTAATGCATCCACGGATTTGATGTATTTCGGTCAATCACCGTATGGGGCTGGAAATGACGCGGCGATGCTTTTCTCCGACTTCGCGGCTCAATTTGGTGGTAGCAGTCCGTGGTCGGCTGGAACTGGCACAAATTCAGGGAAAGGCGGCGGGGCATCTACCGCAAGCGGTACAAATTCTTTGGCCTGGGGTGCAAGTGCTGTATCTAGTGGATCTACAAATTCGATTGCTTTGGGAGAAGGCGCTCAAGCAACAGGCGGAAGATCAGTTGCAATTGGAAGAAATGCATTGGCCGCAGGAAGTACAATAAGCGGTAACTCCACGGCCATTGGTTTTTTATGTCAGGCCACAGGAAATAGTTGCACGGCTATTGGTGAAAATTCTCAAGCCAAAGCAAGTTTGTCGGTGTCGATCGGTACATCATGTATATCGAATGGATCTAACTCATCGGCAATTGGTGTTGGTTCGATATCCACCAATTCTGGCTCAACTGTTGTTAGCGCTAATAACGCTCTTGCAACCGATTCATCATCAAATCAATTGGTTTTAGCGGCTCAATCCGGTATTTATTTCGCGCCAGACAATAATTCAACGCTTGCATTACAGCTCGAAACAACAGGTCAATTAAATATTAAAAATTCTGGAACTGGCTTAACCATTAAATCCGGTTCAAATTGCAAGGTTGGAACCGCTGTATTGGTTGGCGGAACAGTGACGGTTAGCAATACATCCGTCACCGCAAATTCTTTGATTTTACTCACTCCACAAGTGGCGTCTGGAACAATCGGAAATTTATCAATCGGAACAGTTGTAGCCGGAACAAGTTTTGATATTAACTCCACAAGTGTTCTTGACACTTCCACAGTGGGCTACATGATCGTTGAACAAGGTTAATTATATTTAACAAGGAATGTTAAATCATGCCAGGCGTAGAAATAAGCAATTTACCCACCACGGGCTCTGATCCAGTATTGGAAGACATTTTCCCCGCTGTTCAACCTGCTTCCGGCGGAACAACATATAAATTTTCATTCCAGCAACTTTTAAATCTTTTTCAGCCGAGCATTATGTTTAGTCACGCTGGAAATCCAAACACATTTTTGTCTGGGGAAATTTATCAGCTTTGTTACGATTTAACAAACAATGATTTGTACGTATGCACGACCTCCGGTGATGCCGCGAGTGCGGTGTGGACGTTAGTTGCCTCAAGCGGTTATTTGCCAACTTTAAATGATGGTCAATTGATTATTGGTAGAACGGGAAATACCCCTGTCGCGGCGAATTTAACGCCTGGAACAAACATGGCGGCATTTATAAATGGATCGGGTAGCATCACCGTAAATGGCTCCCAAACCCCAACATTTACAGCCCCAATTTTAGGAACGCCAGCAAGCGGAACTTTAACTAATTGCACAGGTTTGCCAATAAATAGTGGCGTAAGCGGTCTAGGAACCAATGTATCTACTGCATTAGCGGCAACTTTAAATTCAAACGGGGGATTGGCTGGTCTTACTATCGGAACATTTACTCCCGGAATTTCATTTGGGGGAGCAAGCACCGGAATCACTTACACTGCGCAAGCTGGGAAATACATTAAATTTGGTAGCATTGTTTTAATAAGCGGTGTAATTCTTTTATCAAACAAAGGAAGTTCTACAGGAACCGCAAGGATTACTGGACTCCCTGTAAATAGTTCTTCATCGACGCCTTTTAGTGTTTGTTTTTCAGTAGGTCAAAATATTACTTTGCATAATGATTCAATATTTTTAAATTTTATTAATTCGAATACTACCGCTGATTTGTATTATCAACAATCCGGCGCAGTAAATGCGGCTTATAACGACACTGATTTTTCTAATACATCTCAAATTGATTTTACAGGATTTTATTTTGTTGATTGATGTTTCACCAGTAATATTCATGCGTCTTTCTGTGTCCGAGACACCAAGCGATTGAATTTGGATCAATTCCTTTATGGTTCATTTGATGTTCTATTGGGGTTCACAGAAATATTTATTCTATGATTAAAAACAAAATTGTTGGTCACGTAAAGTGATACAAAAATAACGCCCAATATCCCAATAGCGACTCTTGTACCAAAACCATAAAAAACCATTCCATTAAACATGGCGCACATAAGAATTTCTTCAATTTTATCCCAATTAATTTTCATTTCTCACCTTTTCCCATTCGTTTTTCTTCTTCATTTACTCGATCAATCAATCCTTGATCTTGCTCTAAAATAAGCTCAGAAAATTTATTTATATCGCTATCACAATAATCCTTGAAAGCAAACCAGATTTTCCATCCTTTTATTTCAAGGCACTTTAAGATATTTATAACGCTTAGACCTACTGGTTGCTCAATGATGAGTCTTCTTAAAACAGTAAAAGCTCCAGGGTTTCCGTCTGCCATTTTACTCATAAAATTCTTAAATTCATCACTATTCAATTTTTAACCCTCGATAACGGTTCTTATAGATACTAAAAATTGTGTATATACAATCGTCACAAGCGATCAATTTTACGTAATTTATAATGTTATGTTTCATGTTATTCAACTTCATATTTCTCGTCCAACCTCTTTTATAATCCAACATTTTTTAAGAAGAATTTTGTTATTTTCAAATCCAGACAAATAAAATTCTTCATCATCAAATGAGAGTTCGCCATAATAAATAGGAGCTAAATTTTCAACATCCCATGAAATTGGAATCACATCCACTGTCAAATTATTGTAAGCACATGGAGAAATTACATATTCGTATTTTTTACCTATTAAAAGTTCCTTCATTGATTTAATCATTGGATTCAATCCTTTCAACAATATTTTTTCATTTCCAAACGCACTTGAATTCCTCGCCAAAGTTATCCAATTAAGAGGATGGGTGGAATTTTTATCACCATATTTATTAAAAGCCCATCTATAAAAATTATTTATATCAAATTCTTCCATTAAATAAACCCTTAATCATTAAATTTATGCCGTGTTTTTTTGGCTTCATTTTTTTATACATGATCGAATTCTCATGTATAAAAATCCATAGATCAGTTCCTATTAACTTTCTTTGTAAACCAAAATCAAAAAATCCTCATTTATTTTTTTCTCAAGAAGAATGAGTCGATCTCTTTGTTTCTTGTCTAAAACAGCGCAATGAGATATATTTCGTAGCAAAATGAGCTCATATGATAATTTTATGTACTTATCAAAAACCTTGCGCTCTTCTTGATTCATCTCAAGACACCATATAAATTTGATCGAAAATTATACCATATTAAATAAAAAAGGCGCATCCTGCGCCCTAGGGTAATTGTTTTATTATTATAGGATGGAGCACTTTATTCGACGCCTGCGTCTTGGAAGCTCAACAACGTTGTTTTCTTCTTTGGCAGTTTCAAGCTTAATCAGATTGCTATCTTTATTGATCGAAAACATTGACTGCTTGGACAATGAATGGAGGTCTTTTCGATCAATGTAAATCGGAATTAGATTAGAATCTGTTTTAAGCGATTCTTGTTTTTTTTCTGCCGTGTGAATGTAAACAGGCGACAACAATGGTGATGGTGTTGAAATCAATGCGAGCGCTTTATCGTGTACATTTTCTAAAATTTGCATATTATGATCTAAAAAGGATTCAAATTTTTTAAACAGCTCTCTATCCAATGGGGATTGCTCCCATTTGTGTTTAAAATATCCTTCCCAGTAAACTTTTCTAACATCGCCGTTCAGCCACGAAATATAGGAATTTTGAATTCCGTTAGGATAGGTATACTCAATAATTTTTCCTCCACCTTGAATATAGCTTTTTATGTTGTCGATTCCGTGTTGTTGAAAAGTATATTCAACGTAATAAGGGAAATTCAAATAAACATTTGGGTTCATCGTATTTAAACTGTTGAAATTGTATTTATAAGGTAAATCGGCGAGTTTAAACGTTTTCCCTGCGTTTTCATTACAGCAATTTATAATATTAATATCGGCGTTGTAGGCTTGATACATTTCGCTGTGAATTGGATATAGTTCAACATAAGATTGACCTGATCGCCAATCTCTAAAGATATTTCTTATTATTTCTTTTGAACCTGGATTTTCAAAAGTTATCGACTTTCTATTTAACGGGTTTATTCCGTACGCTCTCGACCAAAAGTCAAATATCCAATAATTTAACAGGTCAGCATAAACTGCGCCGAGCGAATGACCGGTGTTGTAAATTGGTATATTTATTGAAATTGCGCTATTGATTAAATATGAAACCCAATTTGAAATTAATTCAATATCCCCAGAATTAAATATTTTAAATAAAACTTGAATGTCTCTTATAATATTATCCATATGCAAAACGGTGCCACGATGCGCGATAACAAAAGCTTGATATAAATCATTATTTACCTTTACAAATAATTTTCCATAATATCCTTCGTTCTTAATGTTTTCGTGATTGAAGTAATAAGAGGTTTTTGAGCTTAGAGTGTATAGTAAAAACCATCCAGGAAGAGGAGAATAGCCCATTTCCTCATTTAAGCTGTAAGCCTCTGAAGAAAGCACAGACAACTCATAAGTGGATGGTATGTGAATTGATGTTGAAATTTTATTTACATCAATTGGTTTTTTAGAACTAATCATTCGACTCTCCTCTGTTTGTTTAAAGTAAATTTAATGCACGAATAAAAAACACACATAAAATAAGCCATATAAATATATGGAAAATTTAATGAAATAAAATAAGGTGTACCAAATAAATTGAAAATCCCTATGCTTAAAAGTGGTATTGAAGAAATTAATATTAAGTTCTTTTCTCTATGGATAAGCCCTATCATGAGCGCAACAGGAATGCATGAAAAAAATATCGGAAAGGAGGGAAAATCAAAAAAAAGATAAAATTCCAGAAATGCAGGCATTTGTTGTTTTTCAAATAACAGACTATACAAGGATTTTAAAAGATAAATAAAGGGAATAAGCGCAGAAAATAACGAAATTTGATAAGCAAATAAAATTTCGCTCCCTTGCATTGTAGATTCTTCTTTATTTATTATATTCATGATGCACCCTTATTTGATTTAATCAATAAGGATGGAAGTATACTGAATGAATTTTATATTATCCAGAAATAAGTTGTTCAATATTTGGATTCTTTTTTTGACTAAATCCAGCCAAACCCTTTAGCCATGATTCCAAGCAATGCTCCAAATCCCGAAAACATAGCGAATGCGAGAAACCACATCCGATTGTCTAATTTGTCTATTTTATCAAAAGATTCGTGCTTAGATTCGAGTATCCTTGATTCTATTCTATCGAATTTCTGATTCATTGAAGATTTAATATCTGTTAAAGCTTCTAAAATATGAGCTTGAATCATCTAAACCTGTGTTAGCCGTCTTTCATATTGAATTGCTTCATTTTGGTTCATTATCGATTCCTCGTTGATATTATGAGCTTTCATTCATTATATTCCTTATTTCCCAATAAAAAAGGGGTCGTTGCGACCCCGATTTTGAATGTGATCGAAAATCTATTTTTCTAAAATATACCCAAAAATGATTGTACTCACATCTTTATAGAACTTAAAGGTTTTTTGTCATCTCCAACGACAATGATTTGATCATTTGACAATTTCTTCCCGCTCCTTTTCCTTTTCATCGCCTTTTCTATGTGGCGTGAGGCTTCATCCGCTTCAAAATCTTCTTTTACTCTTTTTCTTTTGTCCATGATTGGTGTTGAATTTTTTTTGTTCATGTTTCTCGGTTCTTTAAATACCAAAAATGTATTAATTTTTGAAAAAAACTCTTTTTCTCTTGAGCTAAATTTAAACATGCGAGAGCACTGATAAGAGGTTCTCAAAACATTTTTAATTAGAGCCCATTTTTCATGTGAATTTAAATTTTTGGTTTTGAATGAATCCAGCTCCTTTTTAATTTTTTCAGCCTCAAAAGAAATGTTTCTACTAAAAAATGTGGTTTTTATTGAAGAGGGAGGGTGATTTAAATCAAAAAAATTTATCATATTCTCAATTGTGTTATCCAAATTTATATTGAAAACTCGTCTGTGACTCTCTGCGAGTTTTTCATAAAAATTCTGATTCTTCTTTGTTCGCATAAATTTTTTCTTTTCAGCAATCGCTATTCTTTCTAAAATTTTGCACGCCGCTTCGTGATCTGTCTTTTTTTTGGTGACATAATCCGATATTAAAGAGTACATTTTTTCAACGCTATACGGAACGATTCCTTTTAATCGTAATTTTCCGCCAAGCTTAATTTTATTTCCTTTTTCAAAAATTTGCTCATCAAGATGCTTTTGAATATTAAGAAGGTTTTTAAATGCAACACTCATAATTAATCGTCCTTAATGGACTTCATATAATCCATAATTCCAAGGATAGGCGTCAATTTTAAAAAAACAATATGGGGTTTTTACTGACTAAATATTAGGAATTCGGGCGTTTGTCTTTTTGTCCAACAAATTCTGGTAAAATCACATAATGGATCAGGCATGCTATCTTTATATTCGTACCAGCATCCATCACATTTTTTTATTTTTTTCTCTATTATGGATTTGTAATAATTTCTGTATGAATCAACAACGTCGTTAATATCTCGAGACACATCCCATGTTTTGTATTTCTTCGGCATGACAAGGGGGATGGGGAATAATATTTTATTGCTCTCTCCTGTTAATTTAGGCCCGTTGTCGCGTAAAAATAAAATAATAACAGAATATTTCTCTAGTTCATTACATAAGTCAAAACGGTAATAATATTCATCCAAACATATAAATACCAACTCAAACAAAAACCAATAATTAATCGTCGATTTTTGCGCCCATTGAGTCCATTCTTTATGTTTATGACTTTTATGTTCTAATGGAATATTATTATTCCTCTCGTCTTCTGGACGCATCCAATGAACATTGCACAATACCTGAAAAACATCCTTGATCATTTTCTTAAGAGATTCGTCATCAAGATACTCAGCGTATTTGTATACTTCATCTGAAAGAATGAAAATTGTCATTTAAGAAATTTCCTTTAATCTCGAAACTATTAAATCCTTGTGAATCGGCGTTAAATTATTTTGTTCGCATGACACGTTAAAATAATTTTGATCTTCTTCACGCCATTCAGGGTTAATTTCTCCTCCAAAATAAATTTCTCTACGAACTTTTTTGCTATGAAGATGACCGTGAACGTTCAAAATCCATCTATTACCCAATCCACCTACATGAACGGGAACATGACTGAGGATGCATCTTTCATAAAAAACGATACCATATAATTTATCGAAATATTTAAGATAATCCGAAGTGGGGTATGTGTCATGATTGCCCATGACAAGCTTTTTTTTTCCATTCAATCTTTCGGCGATTTTTATGTTCAATCTTCCGAAAGCAAAGTCGCCAAGGTGATAAACAATATCATTTTTTTTAACTACCCTGTTCCAGTTTTCAATCATCACTTCATTCATCTCTTCGATTGAAGAAAATGGACGAGCTTCTTTTTCGTATTGAAGAATATTTTTGTGGCCGAAGTGAGTATCGCTTATAAACCATGTTTCAATCATTTTTTTCTCTTATTTATTAATTGGAAATCGACCGGAATTGAACCGGTTAGAGGTAAGTCCGAAGCACGCCCTCACTACTTATGGATTTTGTCCAGCCTAGGATTTCCAGAAAGTGACATTCTTCTTTAGCCACTCTCGTTGCTAGGGTTGTTTCGTTTCACCGTCAACGACGCGATTTCCAAAACTGGTGGGCTATTTTCCCAATGGTTTTTTTAGGATGCCGTTTTATGACATCTTCTCGGAGCTTAAAAAATTCGTCTCTTTCACCGAACTCAAGACATCCAAACCCTAGTATCGTTGCCCGTAAATCTACTTTGACTTGTCCCACCAATTAGACGGCCCCTAATCAAATTAAAACGGGATATCATCATCCAGTTCGGATTTCGGTTGATCGATTGATTTTTTAGGAACAGGAATTCCACCCTTAACATAATCAATCACTTTATTTTGTTTCGGATAAAAACCACCTTTCCCGTCTGGCCTTTCATCCTGAATTCCAATTTCAACCTTTCCGCATTTTCCGAATAAAGCCTCTGGAATAGAGCCTTTCTTGTACTCTTCTTCCAGTCCTACGCCTTCACAAAAATGTTTGATTTTTCGTATGTTGAGTGGCTTATCAGAAAAAACGAGCCAATCATAGATGAAATGCTCTTTTCCGATGTTATCCCATACCTTCAATTGCATTTTTGCCTGATGATTCCCAGCCTTTGAAATCTCTCGAACAGAGCTTATCACCTGAAAATCGTAAATTCCAGCTTCGATCAAGCTTGCCGCGTTAATTTCTTCTTCCGTCATCGGTGTAAAAGTAAACATTATCAATCTCCTTGTATTATTTCATTAAGTGACTTACTCATCAGATTTTCGCTGGTGATTCGTTCTTCCAATAACTTCGCTCTTAATTTATTGAGCCGTTTTGTCAATATCTTGGAGTAAATTTTTTCAATGATTTTATCAATCGCTTGATGAATCATTGGAACATTTCCACCGGAATGCGAAATCAACCATTTCAGCTCAATAAATTTGTCAAAATTATTTTCTTCCACTTCGGAAGGATCGAGGTCTGGATAAAGGAGAAGAATGTTTTTGTAGTAATCATTTTTAAAATCATCTTCAATTTTTCCATTAAAAACACCATTCAAAAAAATATCTTCCATTACACAGCCCCTTTTGGTTTTGATTTGTTTTCCATATGAGAAATAAGTTTTTTGATGATTGTTTCGCTTAGTTCGGAGTAATCTTTTGCGTTGGCTTTATCAAACCATTTTTGAACGGTTTCCTCTGGTTCTTTAAAAAGATCGACCAACTCCTTAAGGCGATCAATTTGTTCCTTGCTAGCCAATACTTCCGCAACAGCATTTTTTTCAAGAATATCTTTACCGTAACGCTTTGAAATTTCCTCATAGGAAAATGGGAATGTTTCACCGTCTGGGAAAGATTCAACGCGAGATTTTTTGATGATTCCAACTCTTTGATCGCCTCGTTTTTGTATTTCAAAAACAAGATCGAAAAGATAGTCAAGCTTTTTGTAGCAATCGAATGTCTGTCCCAGCACTGTTAAATTATTTCCATACTCATTCTTGGAGTGACTGGTAATAATAACGTTCATGTCTAGGCGAATCAATAAATTCATGAGGTGCTTAATTTTTTTATTAGCTTGGTGATAGTGACCGCCAAATGACGTTCCATCGGGGTCATTAGGGCTGATTCTCGCCGCGGCTGA
>Ga0310812_10000131_pt1 | contig 34761 bp, 33 predicted proteins | sample NN3metagenome_FD_205747 | JGI IMG/M metagenome (GOLD analysis project Ga0310812, IMG submission 205747) | Soil microbial communities from experimental microcosm in Duke University, North Carolina, United States - NN3 | ecosystem: Engineered > Artificial ecosystem > Soil microcosm > Unclassified...
ATAGCCTGGCAATAACCTACTTTCCCGCCGAAGTTATTCCCAGCAGTATCATCGGCCCCAGGGGCTTAACGACCGTGGTCGGAATGGGAACGGGTGTTGCCCCCTGGGAATCGAATCACCAGGCAGGGATATATATAGATTTCCCCTTCCGTGCTGTCAACAGTTTTGTTATAAAACCGCCACAAAATATGCCACCTCTCAAAATCGCCGTTCCGAACAAAGGCCGCCTGATGGAGGAGACCCTGGAACTCCTCCGGGACGTCGGGCTCCGGGTCCCCCGGCAGACCGACCGAACCCTGATCGCCACCACGAACGGGGGGAAGTACCAGGTCCTCTTCGCCCGCGCCGCCGACATCCCCGAGTTCGTCGAGCTGGGGGCCGCCGACGTCGGGGTCACCGGTCTCGACCTCATCGAGGAGACCGGCTGCAAGGTCGAGAAGCTGCTCGACCTCAAGTACGGTCACTGCAAGCTGGTCGTCGCGGCACCGGAGCACTCGGGCATCAGCTCCATCGCCAAGGTCCCCGCGGGCGCGCGGGTTGCGACGGCGTTCCCGAACCTGACCCGGAAGTTCTTCGAGGGAAAGAAGAAGAAGGTCAGCGTCGTTCCCGTCACGGGCGCGACCGAGATCACGCCGTCCATCGGCGTGGCGGACCTGATCACGGACCTGACGCAGACGGGCTCCACGCTCAAGCAGAATCATCTGATCGAGCTGGATACGATCCTCCAGTCCTGGGCCGTGTTCATCGCCGGACCCTCGGCGAAGGGCGAAGTTCGACAGCACGCCGAAGACCTGGTCCACGCGTTCGACAGCGTCGAGAACGCGCTGCGGAAGCGCTACCTGATGGCCAACGTCCCGGAGAGGCAGCTGACGGCCATCGTGACGCTCATCCCCGGGCTCAAGAGCCCGACGGTCGTGAGCCTGGCCGAAAAGGGCATGGTCGCGGTCCACGCGGTCGTGGACGAGGACCACATCAACGCCCTCGTTCCTCAGCTCAAGAAGGCGGGCGCGACCGGCATCCTGGTGCTGCCGATCGAGAGGATGGTCCCGTGACCCCGGTCACGAGGCTGACTCCGGAAATCCGCGCCCGGTACACCTCCCGCAGAGGGGCTCTGTCGGGCGGCGTCTCCGAGACCGTCGACCAGATCCTGGCCGAGTTCCGGAAGGACCCCGACGGCACGATCCGCGCCCTGACGAAGAAGTTCGATAAGGTCGACCTGCCGAGCTTCGAGGTCACGGCGGAGGAAGTCGCCGCCGCCGAAGAGCGGCTTCCGCAGAACGTCCAGGTCGCGATCCGCACGATGTACGACAGCGTGGTCCGCTACCACAAGCAGGACCTCGCGAAGAGCTTCGAGATCCAGCCGATCAAGGGCGTGAGCCTCGGCAAGCAGATCGTGCCCTTCGACCGCGCGGGCCTCTACGTCCCGGGCGGCCTGGCGGTCTACCCCTCGAGCGTCATCATGGCGGCGGCGCCCGCGGTGGTGGCCGGCGTGAAGCAGCTCATCCTCTGCACGCCCCCGAACGAGAAGGGCGTGATCCCCGACGCGGTGCTCTTCGCCGCGATGGTCTGCGGGGTTGCCCACATCTACAAGGTCGGCGGCGCGCAGGCGGTCTTCGCGATGGCCTACGGGACGCCGACGGTGCCGAAGTGCGAGATCATCGCCGGTCCGGGCAACGTCTACGTGACCGCGGCAAAGCAGAAGGTCCAGCACGAGGTGGCGATCGACTTCCTGGCCGGCCCCACGGAGCTGCTCGTCCTCTCGGACGGCACGACGTCCGCGAAGTTCATCGCGGCCGAGCTCATCGGGCAGGCGGAGCACGCGCCCGACACCTGCTGCGTCCTCGTCACGACGAGCGAGCAGCAGGCGAAGGAGGTCGACGCCGAGATGGAGGCGCAGGCGAAGCTCTGCGAGCGCGCCGAAATCATCCGGAAGTCGATGTCGACCCAGGGCGCGCTGCTCGTCGCCGGCTCCTTCGACGAGGCGATCGCCTTCACGAACGAGTTCGCCGCCGAGCACCTCACGGTGTCGACGAAGAACCCGATCGAGATCCTCAAGCGCCTGAAGGCCGCGGGCTCGGTGTTCCTCGGGGAGTACTCGCCGGTCGCGGTGGGCGACTACGGCGTCGGCCCCAACGCGATCCTGCCCACTTACGGCGAGGCGCTGCGCCGCGGCGGCCTCTCGGCCAACACGTTCACGCGCACGCTTTTCTACCAGATGCTCTCCAAGGAAGGGCTCCAGAACGTCGCCCCGACGGCGACGATCCTGGCCCGCATCGAAAATCTCCAGGCGCACCTCCGATCGATCGAGGTGCGTCTTGGACGTTGAAACCCTCGTCCGCCGCTCGATCGCCGGGCTGGAGCCGCAGGTCTACCCGTGCACGCAGCGCGGCGCGCTGCTGCTGGACGCGAACACCAACCTCGTCGGCCGCAACCCGGCCCTGGACCGCGCGGCGAAGCGCCTCGGCACCCTCGACCTGACCCAGTACCCGAGCAGCATGTCGGACGAGCTCCGCACGGCGCTGGCGAAGGAGCATGGGCTCTCGCCCGGCGAGGTCCTGGTGGGCAACGGCTCGGACGAGGTGCTGGACGTCGTCTGCAAGGCCTTCTGCGACCCCGGCGACGCGATCGTCATCCCGACCCCGGCGTTCGTGATGTACGCCTTCTTCGCGAAGGTGCACATGGGCCGCCCGGTGGAGATCCCTCTGCTGGCGCCCTCGTGGCAGCTCGACGTCGAGCAGATCGTCCGGGCCCGGCCAAAGATCACGTTCATCGCGTCGCCGAACAACCCGACGGGCAACGCGTTCCCGAAGGCGGACCTCGAGCGGATCCTGCCGGAATCGCCCGGCGTGGTGGTGGTGGACGAGGCCTACGCCGACTTCTGCGGGCAGGACTTCGCCTCGCAGGTGCGCCGCTACGACAACCTGATCGTCACCCGGACCTTCTCGAAAGCCCACGGGCTCGCGGGTCTTCGGGTGGGCTACGCGCTCGCCAACCGCAAGCTGCTGCAGAAGCTGGAGTGCGCGAAGACGCCGCTCTCGCTGGGCTCGCTGAGCGAGGCGGTCGCGCTCGAGGCGCTGGCGGACAGGGCGTTCGTGAAGGAGTCGGTTCGCGTCGTGCGCGAGGAGCGCGTGCGGCTCGCGGAGCGGCTCCGGGATCTGGGCTTCCGGCCCGAGCCGACGGACGCGAACTTTCTGATCGTGGACCTGGGCGTGCCCTCGGAGCCGGCGCGGCAGTACCTGGCGGACCGGGGCGTCATCACCCGGGCCATGGGTGACTTCAAGGGTCTGGAACGGTACCTCCGCGTTACGGTCGGACGGCCCGAGCACTCCGACCGCTTCGTCGCGGAGCTCAAGAACTGGAAGGTCTCATGCTCCCCCTGACTCTGCTCGACTACGGCGTCGGCAACATCCACAGCATCAAGAAGTGCCTGGAGCGCGCGGGCGCGAGCGTCTCGGTCGAGACCGAGCCCGCGAAGATCCTGGCCGCGAAGGCGCTGGTGCTTCCCGGCGTCGGGGCCTTCGGAAAGGTCGCCGAGCAGATCGCCCCGTTCCGGGACGAGCTGAAGGCGAAGCTCGCGGCCGGCCTGCCCGCCCTCGCGATCTGCATCGGCATGCAGATCCTCTACGAATCGAGCGATGAGGGCGAGGGGAAGGGCTTCGGCCTCTTCCCGGGCCGCGTGCGGCGCTTGCGCCACCAGCGCCTGCCCCACATCGGCTGGAACGCCGTGCGTCACGCGGGGACGGGCCCCTTTGAGGGCGTGCCCCGGGACGCGTTCTTCTACTTCGTCCACTCGTTCGCGCCGTCGGAATGCTCGGACCCCTGCATCGCGACGACGGACTACGGGGACAAGTTCGCGTCGGCGTCGGTCGGGAAGAACGTCTGGGCGGTGCAGTTCCACCCGGAGAAGTCGAGCGACGTCGGCTTCCGCGTGGTCCGCAACTTCGTTGCCTACGCCGAGAAGCACGCATGATCCCCGCTTTCTGGCCACCGAGGACACAGAGCGGATTCTCTGTGTCCGGATCCGGAACAGAGGCATTCTTCTCTGTGCGCTCTGTGTCCTCTGTAGCCAATCCGGAGAGGGTCGGGGGTGCGGAATGATCATCTTCCCAGCAATGGATCTCTGGAACGGAGAGATCGTCAAGCTCGAGGCGAAGCAGCACCGCACGGTCGAGATCGTGTACGGCAAGCCCGCCGAGATCGCGACGCGCTGGCTCGACCTCGGGGCGGAGTGGCTGCACGTGGTCGACCTCAACGCCGCCCTCGGGGAGGGGAACAACCTTCCGGCGCTGACGCTGATCACGTCGCGCTCGTCCAAGTCGCGCGCGAAGGTCCAGTGGGGCGGCGGGGTCCGCGACGAGAAGGCGCTGCGGACGGTGCTCGACGGCGGGGCCGAGCGGGCGATCGTGGGGACCAAGGCGATCCGCGACTGGGCCTGGCTGGTGGAGATGGCCGCCGCGTTCCCGAACCGCATCATGGTCTCGATCGACGGCAAGGGCCGCGAGATCATGATCGAAGGCTGGCAGTCGAAGGCGGGCGTCGACGTCGTGGAGTTCCTGGCGAAGGCGAACGCGCTGCCGCTGGCCGGGTACCTCTACACGAACGTCGCCGTGGAAGGCCGGGGGCAAGGCGTCGATTGGACGCCCGTGCGCGACGTCATCGAGGCGTCGACGAAGCCGGTGGTCTTCTCGGGGGGCGTGACCACGATGGACGACGTCGCCCGCTTTAAAGAACTCGGGGCCTATGGTATCATCGCCGGCTCCGCGCTCTACAAAGGCAGGATTGAATTCAGCGCAGCAAGGGCCCTCGCTCAATGAGCCGCTCGAAGAAACTCTCAAGGAAGACCAAGGAAACGGACGTCACGGTCCGCCTGGACCTCGACGGCACGGGGAAGTACTCGATCGACCTGCCCGACAAGTGGCTCAAGCACATGCTGGAGTCCGTCGCCCGCTTCGGCAAGTTCGACCTCGAGATCAAGGCCGGGGGCGACTTCAACCACCACATCGTGGAAGACGTCGCGCTCACGATCGGCAAGGTGCTCCGGGTGGCGCTCGAAGGCCGCCCGGTGCAGCGCGTCGGCACCGCGACGATCCCGATGGACGAGGCGCTCGTGACGGTGAGCGTCGACCTGGTCGACCGCCCGTACTGCCAGGTCGACCTGCCCGACGAGATGCTGGAGCACTTCTTCCGCAGCCTGGCGCTCGAGGCCCGGATCACGCTGCACAACCTGGTGCACCGCGGGAAGAACTTCCACCACATCAACGAGGCCACCTTCAAGGCCTTCGGGATGGCGCTGCACCAGGCGACGCGCCCCGCGGGAGAGCTGCAGTCGACCAAGGGCAAGGTCCACTGGAAGAAGTAATGCTCACCAAGCGCATCATCCCCTGCCTGGACGTGAAGGCCGGGAGGGTCGTCAAGGGCGTCAAGTTCCAGAACCTGGCCGACGTGGGCGATCCCCCCGCGCTGGCGGAGCGCTACGAGCAGGAGGGGGCGGACGAGATCGTCTTCCTGGACATCACCGCGACCCTCGAGGCCCGGAAGACGATGCACGACATCGCCCGGCGCACCGCGGAGCGCCTCTTCATCCCGCTCACGATCGGCGGCGGCGTCCGGACCTACCAGGACGTGAAGGAGACGCTGCGCGCGGGCGCGGACAAGATCTCGCTCAACACGGCGGCGGTCCAGACCCCGCAGGTCATCACCGAGGCGTCGCGCGACTTCGGCGCGCAGTGCGTGGTCATCGCGATCGACACCAAGCGCGAGGGCGGGAAGCACCGCGTGTTCACGCACGCGGGGTCCAAGCCCACGGGGCTCGACACGGTCGAGTGGGCCAAGCGGGTGGCCGACCTGGGCGCCGGAGAAATCCTGCTGACGAGCATCGACGCCGACGGCACGACGAACGGATACGACCTCGAGGTGACGGCCGCGGTGGCGGAGGCGGTGCCGATCCCGGTGATCGCCTCGGGCGGCTGCGGCTCGGCGGAGCACATCCACGACGTCCTCACGCGCGGCAAGGCGGACGCGGCCCTGGCGGCGTCGATCTTCCACTACGGCACCACGACGGTGAAGGCGGTGAAGGAGATGCTCCGCGGGAAGGGGCTTCTGATCCGATGAAGGCCGCCCCGAAGAAACTGATCCCGGTGATCGCCCAGGACGCGCGGACGAACGACGTCCTCATGATGGCCTGGGCGGACGCGGAGGCGCTGCGCCGCACCAAGAAGACCGGCTACATGCACTACTGGAGCCGCTCGCGGGGGAAGTACTGGAAGAAGGGCGAGGAGTCGGGCCACGTCCAGAAACTCGTGAGCCTCCACTACGACTGCGACAAAGACACGATCCTGGCACGGGTGATCCAGGAGGGGCCGGCCTGCCACACGGGCAAGGCCACCTGCTGGACCGCGACGCCCTGGCGCGCGCACCCGGCCATCGACGAGCTGCTCGCGACCTTCGCGGACCGCAAGCGGAAGCCCAAGAAGGGCTCGTACACCAACCGCCTGCTCGACGATCCCGCGCGCCTGCGCGAGAAGCTGATCGAGGAGGTCTGCGAGCTGGAGATGGCGGTCCGCTCCAAGAAGAAGGGCGAGATCGCCGAGGAGGGCGCCGACGTCCTCTACCACTACCTGCTGCTGCTCTTCAGCACGGGCGTGACGTTCGACGACGTCGCGGCGGTGCTGGAAAAGCGCCGCCGCTAGGTCGTGTCTCCAAACGGATTGGCCACGGAGCCCACAGAGCCCCCAGAGCAGAATGTCCTCTGCTGGGCTCCGAGGGCTCTGTGGCCAATCCGTTTTGGACAGTACCCGGCCACGTCGCCGCTCTCCGGGCTTTAGTAGGTCATTCTGGAGATCCCCTGATGAGCCTGCGCGAAGCACGGTTTACCTTCTGGATCCACGCCTCGCCGGCGAGGGTGTGGAAGGCCCTGACCCGGGCGAAGGAGTTGAAGCGCTGGTACACGGACCCGCACCGAGTGGAGCTGCGCAAGGGCGGGCGCTGGGAGTTCCTGGGCGGAAAGCTGGGAGGCAAGGTCCTCGAGGTCGTCCCCCGGCAGAAGCTCGTGCAGACGTACCGGCTGATTCCGGGCGAGCCGGAGACGCGGGTCACCTACGAGATCGCCGAGCGGAAGGACCGCACGGAGCTGACGCTCGTGCACGACCGCTTCGGCTCCGCAAAGGAAACCTACCGTTGCGCCACCGAGCCGGCCGTCTGGCCCTGGATCCTCAGCAACCTCAAGACCTACGTCGAAACGGGCACGCCGATGCGGGAGGGGGCCTTCCGCTAGCGCCGCGGGATCACTTCAGGTCCTTCGCCCAGGCTTCCCAGAACTTCCAGGCGTCCCCCCGCGGCAGGAAGCGCAGGCGGTCCTTCTCGAGGACGAAGGTGGCGTCGTCGAGATGGAGCAGGAGGTCCAGGACGGACGGGAAGCGATCGGGACTGAACTGCTGATCGCGCTCGCGGGAGTCGAAGTCCTCCGGCAGCTCCAAGGACAGGCCCGCGTCCTTCGCGATCGCCGCCAGGACCTGACGGACATCGCCGCGCAAGGGGCCGGGCAGGGGACGCGTCGCGAGGCGTTGCCAGGCTGCCGGCGCGCGAAGCGCGTTCAGCGACTCCAACTGGCTTCCCAATTGCATCAAGAGGGGGAGGCCGCTCCGATCGCCGTTCCGGCACAGCGCCCCGGCAACCCCGGTCCGGACGAAGAGCAGCGGATCGTCGAGGAGCGGACGGAGCTCCGGGTGGAACTCCGGACCTCCAAGATGGGCACCGGCGACGGCGGCGGAAAGCCGGAGCATCGGGTTTCGATCGCGGAGGAACGGCCGCAGTGCGGGAAGGGCGTCGCGACAGCCCAGGAGCTCCAGCCGCGCCATCACGGCGGTCTTGGCGCCATCGGGGGCGGTCGAAAGCAGCGGAATCAACTCCGCGGCCGAGTCGGGCCCGGACAGCGCGCAGAGCCCCTGGATGGCCTCGCCGCGAACGGACTCCTCGTCCTCCCGGGCCAGGCGGCGCAGAGTCGGAATCGCCTCCCGGCAGCCTAGATCGATGAGGGCCTGGATCGCCAGGCGTTGCGGCGTGGGCGGCGGCCCGCCGTAACAGTGGCCCCGGTAGTCCCGATCGTGGCGATAGAGGCGCTGCAGCGCCGCGTCGATGTACTGGGGCGTGAAGACACCCTGGTCGAGGAAACGGATCAGCGCCGCGCCGGCGGCCGCCGGGTCGAGGCGCCGGAGTCCCTCGACGACGGCCCCGGGGTCCTGCTGGGCCCGGATCTGATGAAGCAGCAGCCGGAGCAGGTCGGGAAGCGCCTCGCGGGCGCCCAGCGTCGCCAGCGCCTCCACGACGCCGTCGTGGCTGTCCCCGTTGGCTTCCGAACGGCGGAGCAGCTCCAGGAGCTCCGGCAGAGCCTCCCGCGCCCCGAGGAGCCCGAGCGCCCGGGCGGCACCCTGGCGGACGACGAAGTCCGGGTCTTCCAGCGCTTCCCGGAGCCTCGGGATGGCCGAGCGGGAGCCGACTTGCCCCAGCGCATGGGCGGCCACCCGTCTCACGCCGACGTCTTCCTGGTCCAGGAAGCGCTCGAGGTCCGGCGCGACGTTCGGCGCTCGGAGCGTGACGAGGGCCCGGATGGCGGCGGTGCGGATATCACCGTCGGGGTCGAGCAGGGCGTGCCGGAAGGCGGGAATCGCTTCCGGGGCCTCCAGGGCGTCCAAGGTCCGGATCGCGGCGAAGCGGAGCTCCGGATCCTGCTCCTCCAGCAGGGGAAGGATCGCCGACAGCGCCGACTTGTCGCGGAGCGCCGCCAGGGAGCGCAGGGCCGTGTCGCGGACGTCCTGATCGGGGTGGCGGAGGGCCTCCATGAAACGGGGCACGTCGGCGCGCGTCCGGATCCGGGCCAGGGCCGACACGAGCGCCTTGTCGATCCCCGTCTTCTCGATCGCCCGGTTCAGGAACGGAAGCACCTCGTCGCGCGATCCGAGGTCGCAGGCGCGTCGGGCTGCAACGGCGCGGATCTTGCCCGAGTCGTCCTCGATCCGGGCGAGGATCGCGCCCAGCGTCTCGCGTCCATTGAAGCAGGTGATCGTCTCGATCGCCTCGCAACGGAGCTCCGGGTCCGGATCCTGGAGCAGGGGCAGAAGGTCGGGGAGGGCTTCCGGCAGGTCCAACGCCTCGACGAGGGTCATGGCCCCCTTCCGAAGGAATGGGTCGGAACCCCGGATCGCCTCGCGGGCCTCAAAGAGGATGCCCGCCCGCTGGGTCGGATCGACGGAAACGTTCTGGGGATAGAGGTTGGGCATTTCGCCGAGCAGGCGGGCGATCTGCCGGAACGAGCAGGCCGGAGAGAGCTTGAGGATCGCGTGGATGGCCGCTTTCGCCACGACGTGCTCCGGATCGTCCAGCGCCCGGACCAGGGCGGGCACCGCGTCGGGGCTCCCCAGTTCCTCCATCCCGAGCGCGACGGCGGTCCGCTCCCCGCATTCGCCGACTTCGAGGAAGTGCCGGAGCACGGGAAGCACCCGGAGGTCGCCGAGCTTTGCCAGGGCCGTCGCGGCCCTCAGCCGGAGCTCCGACGCGCCGTCCTGGGCCAGCGGGAGGAGATCGTCGGCGAGCGATGCGTCTCCGAGCTCCACGAGCGCGGCCAGGGCCTCTTCGCGGAGATCCAATTCAGAATCCCGCAGCAGGGCGCGGATGGAGCCGACGGCCTCCCGGGCCCGGAGCTGCCGGAGAATGGACAGGGCGGCGCCCCGCACGCCCCGGCGGGCATCCTTCAGGAGCGGAAGCAGGCGGGCGACGGCCTCAGGGCCCTGCCGATCAAGGAGGATGCGCACGGTGGGCAGGTCCACGTCCTCCATCGACCCGCTGTAGAGCACGGCGCGCCGGGGCGAAACGCCGAGGCGAAGCCGCTCCAGCGTCTGGATCAGGCTGCCTCGGTCGGGACAGGAGTCCCTGGCCAGGAGCCGTTCGATCACGTTGATCGCGGCGGGCGCGTCGAGCTGGCGCAGGGCTACGACGGAGCGGTACCAGACGTCATTGTCGTCGTCCCCCAGGACGCGGACCAGGGCGGGGACGGCGTCGGCGCTTCCCCGGAGGCCCAGCACGATCGCCGCGGCGGCGCGGCAATCGGAACTCTCATCCTGGAGAGCCCGGACGAACTCGGGCTGAAACCCGGGGACGTCCAGGTGGCCCAGCACGAGCAGGGCGGTTTCCCGGATGTCCGGGTCGACGTTCCGGAGGGAGGGCCGCAGGACCGGGACGGCCGAGCGGAGCTTCCATTCGGCCACGAGGCCCGCGACCTCCCGCAACTCCTCGAGCGGGTCGATGTTGGTGTTGCGGCACCAGGCCCGGCGCAGGGCGCCGGTGGGATCCTCGGGGTTCTCGAGGGCCTCCAGGGCACCGGCCAGCGCTCGGGGCGCCAGGGCGTCGAGCGCGCTGCGCCGGATGCCGGGCATCGCGGCCGCGGCACGGAAGGCCCGCGTCCAGTCGCGATCTCGGGAACTGGCCAGAAGCGTTTCCGCCTCCGGCAGGCGCCGGAACACGGAGGGTCCGAGGAGGCGCGAGGCTTCGACGCGGCGCACGAGGGCGGCGGCGCGGCGGGCGAGCTCCGCGTCGGGATCCCGGGCGGCGCGGCGGAGCGCGGGCAGGGCGGAGGGCCCCGCATCGAAGAGCTTGCGGTCGGCGGCGTCACGCTGGTCGATCCGATCCGAGCGGAGGCCCTCGAGGAGTTCGCGGAGCGGATCCCCGGCCTCGTCCCCGGCGGCCGACGCGCCTCCGAGAATCAACAGCAGCACCGCGGCTCGCAACATCCGCACCTCTAGAACGTTAGACGGTGCGCGCGGTTCAAGGTCACAATGGAATCCGCGGGGCTGCCGGAATCCGGCCTGCGGAGGCCGGGCGGCCGATTAGAGGTGCTCGCGGTGGTAGAGGTAGTACGACAGCAGGATGGGGGCCGCGATGGCGGCCAGGTAGATCGCCAGCGAGAGCAGCGAGCCGATCAGCGAGCCGGCGGCGCCGATCATCTGGCAGCCCCCCAGGAAGAGGGGCAGCACCAGGAGCCCAAGGTGACGGGGTTTCAGGTGTTTCATGCGTCGATGGCCATTTCGCTGTCGCCCAGGAAAAGCCGCCAGACACGGTACGAGGGCGACTCAACCTTATCGGCCAAAGAGGGATTTTTCTTCGGCACGGCGGGCACCTTCCGCAGCTTCATGGACGCCTCCCAGGGCATCCGCCCGCCTTTTCGCGTGTTGCAGGGGTTGCAGGCCGTCACGACGTTCGTCCACGTGGACTTCCCGCCCCGCGACTTGGGCGTGACGTGGTCGAGCGAGAGCTGAGAGGTCGGGAGCCGCTTGCCGCAGTACTGGCAGCGGTGCTCGTCGCGGGCGAGGATGTTGCGGCGGCTGAACTTCACCTCGCGGCGCGGGACCTTGTCGTAGGTCACCAGTCGGATCACGCGCGGCACCAGGATCCGGTGGCGCGGCGTGCAGACGTAGGGGTCGTGCGCGCCGGCGGCCTTGGTCCGCTCCCGGGAGACGTCGACCCAGGACTCGAAATCCAGCACCTCCCACTGCTCGTCGTGCGCGTCGATGACCTCGGCGCAGTTGCGATAGAGGAGCGAGAACGCCCGGCGGGCGGAGACGACCCGGACGGCGGTGTAGTTTCGATTGAGCACGAGGACGCTTGCCGATAACGGTTGTTCACGGGGAATGCTACTTACGCCACCGTTATCGTCCATGACCTCCAGTATTATTTCCGGAGCGGGTCGGCTTTGCAAGACCCGGGAACACCCCTTACCCACATATAACGGGACGGGCGCCGGGAAGCCTTTACTTCACCGTATTGACGAGCGTGCCGATCCCCTCGATCGTGGCCTCGACCCGGTCGCCCTTGCGGAGCCAGCGCGGCGGGGTCATGAACATGCCCACGCCGCTGGGCGTGCCCGTCGAGATCACGTCGCCCGCCTCCAGCGGGAAGGCCGCGCTGATGAATTCGATGAGGAAGGGGACGTTGAAGATCAGGTCGTTCGTGTTCGACTTCTGGCGGACCTCGTTGTTCACCTTGAGGGAGACGGGCGCGTTGGCGGCGTCGATCTCGTCGGGCGTCACCACCCAGGGGCCCATGGGGGCGAAGGTGTTGCAGCTCTTGCCGCGGAACCACTGCTTGTCGCCGCGCTGCAGGTCGCGCGCGGTCACGTCGTTCACGATCGTGTAGCCGAAGATGTGCTTCGCGGCCTCGCTGCGGGGGATGCGGAAGCCGGGGGTGCCGATGACGACGCCCAGTTCGCACTCGTAGTCGATCTGCTCCGAGAGGCCGTAGGGGATCTCGATGACGTCGTCGGGCCCGATCACGATGTTGGGCGCCTTGGCGAAAAGCATGGGGGTGGGCGGCGGCTCCAGCTTCTGCTCCGCCGCGTGCGCCTTGTAGTTCAGGCCCACGCAGATGATCTTGGGCGGCCGCCGCAGCGGGGCGCGCAGGCGGACCTCGTGGATCGGGATCCCGACCGTGCGCTCCCGGGTCAGCTTGTCGAGCTCCAGGTCCTTCACCTTCTCGACGCCGCCGGCCTCCAGGAACTCGCCGAGGTCCTGGAACTTGGCGGGGCGCTTGAACTGCCGGAAGAAGGCCTGCCCGAGGTCGATCGCGAACTTGCCGTACAGCAGGCAGGCTCCGACCCGGTTGCCGAGCTGGAAGGTCCCGTATTTCATCTGTCTTTGCCGCTCGCCCAATATGAAAAATCCCCCGCGTCGGCGGGGGATTCTTCGCTTGCTATTGCTTCGTGATTCTTGCTTCTTGCTTACGCCTCATCCTTCAATCCCTGGCCCGCCAGGAACTCCTTCCATTTCTGGATGGCGGCGTCGCGCGCGGGCTTGGGGTCCGAGGCCTTGAACTGCTTGTCCTTGTCGTCCGCGGGGATCTGGAAGATCGCGTTCAGCGCCTGGAAGGCCGCGTCGCGCACGGCCTCGCGCTCGTACTCGTCCGCCATGGAGCGGAGCAGGCCGGTCTCGCAGGCGCTCTTGGTCTTGGCCTTCAGGTTGCCCAGGGCCTCGCCGATCTTGATCCGCACGCCCGAGTCGGAGTCGCGGAGCTGGCGGGGCGCGTTCTTGTCGATCAGGCGCTCGGCCAGCTCGCGGCCCACGGCGGCCTCGCCGGTGTCGCCCAGGAGCAGCGCGGCGCCCATGCGGTCGTCCGTCTTGTTCTTCTCGCTCTGGAAGACCGCGAGCGCGGCCGCGATGAGGGCCTTGCCGTCGGCCTTGTAGACCTTCTGGATCGCCACGGTGGCGGCCTCGCGGACGTTGCGGGCGCTGTCGCGGCGGGCGCGGAGCAGGGCCAGCGCGGCGGCGGGATCGGCGATGTCGCCGAGCGCGGCCGTGGCGTACTCGCGGACCTGGTCGGCCTTGGCGCCCTGGAGCACCTTCTTGGAGGCCGCGCCGATCTCGGCGGGCTCGTCGGCGACCATATCGCCCAGGGCCTTCACGGTGTCGGCGTTCTTCGGGTGGATGTTGGCCAGCGCGCCCAGGGCGGCGATCTGGACGTCCTGGTTGGCGTCGCCCGCGGCGCGCGTGAGGTCGGCGGCGCTCGACTCCTCGCCCACCTTGCCCAGCGCGTTGGCGGCCGCTTCCTTCACTTCGGGGGCGGCGTTGCCCAGGCCCTTGCTCTGGAGGGCGTCCCGTGCGCCCGCGTCGACCATCCCCTTGGGGAGGAAGCCGATCGCGGCGCAGCCGCCCGCGGCGCGCGCGGCGTCGCTTTCACCGGCCGCGTCCTTCAGCTTGGCAACCGCGTCCGCGGCGTTGTTCTTCTCGATGATGCGGGCCATCGCCTCGGCCACGAAGGTCCGGGTCGCGGCGTTGGCCTTGGGCTCGCGCTCCGTCTGGCCGCCGATGAACTTGATCAGCTGGTCGAGGGCGGGAACGCCGATGTCGACGGCGTCCTGCACGAAGACGTCCTTCTTGCGCTGGAACTCCTCGATCTCGCGCTTCACGCGGCCTTCTTCGATCTGGGGGTTGGCCAGGCTCCACTTCTTGGACTCCACCTCCTTGAGCAGGCGGGCGGGGTCGAAGAGCCGGACGGCGCTGCCCTGGGACCACTGGGACTGGAAGGCCCAGAAGCGCTCGACGAGGACGACGACGCCCTGCGTGTCGTCCCACCACTTCTGCCACTTCTCCTGCGCCTTCTTGCGGTCGGCGAGGGGCTTGTCGGCCTCGTAGGTCTTGCCGAGGCCCTTGTCGTCCTTCTCGTACTCGAAGTCGCGGTTGGTGATGCGGTTGAGGGCGCGGAACGCGGCGCCGCGGACGCGGCTGTCGTTGTCGTCCAGCGCCTTGATCAGCGCGGGAAGCGTCTTGACCAGGGCGATCTGCTCCAGGGCCTCGGCGGAGGCCTGGCGGACGGCCTCGTCGTTGGCCCAGTCGGCGGTCGCCTTGTCGGCGGCCTTCGCGGGCTCGTCCTGGACGGCCTTGATGAGGCGGTCGGCGAGCTTGATCTTGTCGGTGCTGATGCTCGTGTCGACGCCGCCCGCGGCGCGGCACACCGCCTCGCGGACGTTGTGGTCCTTGCTGTCCATCGCCTTGATCAGGGCGTCGACCAGCCCGCCGGAGATGCGGCCGATCGAGCGGCAGGCGACGGCGGCCTCGCGGCGCGCCTGGCCGTGGGCCGACTCGTCCTCGAGGATCTTCTGGAGCGCCGCCTGGATGTCGGCGGTCGCCAGGGTCTCGGGGATGCCGCCGCGGATCGTGGCGGCGCTGGAGCGGAGCTTCGCGGCCTCGTCGGCGAGCTTCTTGTGGTGCGCGTCGGCCTTCTCGCCGAGCGGGTGGTCCTTGGGCTGCAGCGTGACCGTCGCGAGGTCGCGCTCGAGCTCCTGCGCGCGGCGGATGGAGTCCGCGGAGTCGTTGAACTTCAGGTAGATCTTCTGGAGCGCGGCCGACGCGCCGGCGCGGGTGAGGGGGTTCGCGTCGTTCAGCTTGCCGATGACGGCCGTGATGCCGGGCTCGTCCGTGATCTGCGCGATGCAGTCGGCGGAGAAGTCGCGGATGACTTCATCCGCGTGGCCCAGGCCCCAGATGAGGCCGGGCACGGCCTCGGCCTTGCCCGCCAGGATCTGGTCCGCCACGGCCTTCTTGGCATCGGTCAGCGCGAGGGGGCTGCGATCCGGGGTGACGCGCCACTTGTCGAGCTGCGCGTGCAGAATCTTCAGGTGGACGTCGACGCCCTTGTAGGAGGCCTTCTCCTTGGCGATCTCGCCCCAGGGCTTGGCGTCGGCGAAGCTCGAGACGACCTCTTCGTACGCGGCCTTGGCGCCCGCGATGTTGGCGGGGTCGAGCTTCTCGTTGCACCAGCCGGTGTGGACGAGCGCCGCCGCGGCGACGTCGTTGTTCTTCTCGTCCTTGGCGTGCTTCACCGCCAGCGCGTACTTCTGGATCGCCAGCAGCAGGTTGATCGGCTTCTCCGTCTCGGCACGGAGGCCCTCCGAGTAGAGGGCGGCGGCGTTCTTCTTCCGGTCCCGCTCGCTCTCCTCCTGCGCCAGGACGGGAGAAACGATCGACGCCATCACTGCGAAGACGAGCATCCGCCTCATGGTGTGCTCCCTTAGTGTTCCCCAGATCCCCTGTAAGACAGCCCGGAATTATAGACACGCCCGGAAATGGTGTCGACCTAAATTCGACAGTCCGTTTCTATATATGGAGACGGACGAAACGGACGCAATCCTGCGTCACTTGGAGAGAAGTTCCGAAACTTCTTTCGGAAGCCGGACGGGGTTCTTGTCGCGGTCCACGGAGGCCAGTTCGGTGCTGCCCTCGGCCAGCAGGCCGCCGCCGGGGCCGAGCACCCGGTAGGAGAACGTGACGGTGGCCTTCCGGACCTCGTCGACCCGGGTGAGGACCGTCAGTTCCTGGTCGTAGCGGGCCGCCGCGCGGTAGCGGCAGGAGGCCTGCGTGACCACGAGGAAGACGCCCGACTTCTCCATCTCGCTGTAGATGACGCCGGCCGCCCGCATCAGCTCCGTGCGCCCGGTCTCGAAATAGAGAAGGTAGTTCGGGTGGTAGACCACGCCCATCTGGTCCGTCTCGCCGTAGCGGACGCGGACGGTGACCCGGTGTTCGGTGGCCACGGGGAGCTACTGGAGCCCCTCGAGGTTGAGGCGCGCGATCTTGCAGTAGTCGTCCAGTTCCGGCACGCTGCCGTTGCCCATGACCTTGAGGAGGGCCGTGTAGGCCTCCCTCGCCTCGTCCTTGCGGGAGAACTTCATCGCGTCGGCCTCCTGGGCCTTCGCGCGGAAGTAGACCTTCGCGTCCTCGACGGCCTGCTCCTTGAGCTTCACGAGGCGCTCGTGGATGTCGGCGTCGGTCTTGTACTTCGCGAGGAGGTCGCGGATCTTCTTCAGGCCGCTGCCGAAGTCGTTCCGCTTCAGGTCCTCCTGGGCGAACTTCTCCGCCTCCGTGAACTCCGCGTTCTTGGAGGTCTTGATGCCGCTGATGGCGGAGGCCTTGTAGTCGCGGGCCTTGGCGCCGTTGGGGCTGCGCGGCCAGGTCTTCTCGAACTCGTCCACGCGCTTGATGATCTCGGGATAATAGTTGGCCAGGCTCTTGTTCCGCTCGCAGAAGGTGGAGAGCTCGCTCCAGTCGTTGTTCTCCTTCTCGGTGCGCTCGGCCTCCGACATGCCGGGAGGCGGCTTGCCGCCCAGGCGGGGCCCGGCGCCCGGCTCGACCGTGGGACGGCTGGGAAGGAAGATCAGGATCAGGATGACGAAGATGAAGACGCCGGCGCCGATCGCCACCATCGTCAGGGTCTTCGACTCTTCCTGGAGCTGATGCTGGACGTTCTTCTGGACGGCCGTCGTGTGGCCCGAGCGGTTCCGCTTGGTGCGGTAGTCGATCTCGGGGGCCGGCGGCGCCGCGCTGTTGAGGACCACGGGCTTCACCTCCGCCGCGACGGGCAGGGCGGCGGTGGGGGGCGGCGGGGGCGCCGCGGGGTCGGGCGACGTCGAGGGCGGGTCGATCCGGCCCTGGACCGGCGGCGGGCCGAGCTTCGCGGCGACCTCGGGCGGAGGCTCCTTGAAGTTCGGGTCCTCAAAGGTGAGAACGTGCTTGCCGACCTGGATCTTGTCGCCGGGCCGGAGGAGCATCTGGTTGACCTGCCGGTCGTTGACGCGCGTGCCGTTCCGGCTCTCCAGGTCGACGACCTTGTAGCCGTACTCGATCTTGTCGACGGAGAAGTGGCGCCGGGAGGCCTGCTTGTCGTCGATGACGATCTTGTTCTCGGGAGCGCGGCCGGCGACCGTGCTGGCCTCGGTAAGGTCCACGGTCCTCGAAGAACTACCGTCGCTGATGACGAGCCGTGCCATGAGGTTCACCTAAGCAAAGCGCTATTTTAAATACGGACGTCGCAGGAGTCCAGCATCCCGACCGATCTACAGAAAATGGTTCATCATGGCTTCGAGGGCCACGGCCACCCCCTCAATGCATTTGGGGGATTTGACGTCCACGCCCGCGCAGGCGTGCGCCAGGATCAGCGACTCGAGGCCATCCATGGCATTATCGTAGGCCGCTTCCGCCTCGGAGTCGCTGTCGCCCGCCTTGAAGTCTGTTTCGATCATCCCCGCTCCATCCTTAAGCTTAATCAGGACGCTGTTCGTGCCCGCCTTGAATCGGATCGTCTTCATCGTCCGCCTCCCAATCCCCTAAGCTTCTACCCGAAGCGGGGCCCCCGACGGAGAAAAAACGGACGGAGCGGCTTTTCCTCTCCCAGTTTTCTCAAACCCCCTCGATCCGGGCGCCGTCTGGTGTATGATGGGCGCGATGAGGGTGTTCCTGGCTGCAACGGCTTCCTGCCTCCTGGCGCTTCGCTCGGGCGCCGCCCAGGACAAGCCGGAGCCCGCGAAGGCGGATCCCGCGACGGACGTCCTCTTTCTCCAGGACCGGACGGAGCTCCGCGGCGAGATCCTCCAGTACAGCGCCTCGGGGCGCCTGAAGGTCAAGGTCTCCGGATCCGACAAGCCCGTGGAGCTCGGCCTGGAAGAGGTGGCCCGGCTCCGCTTCTCCTCCGAGGAGTCCCGCCCGGCGACGCCCGCGGGGGAGCAGGCCCGGCTCTCCGGAGGCGGCACCCTGAGCGGCAAGCTGCTCTCGTTCGACGGCGAGATCGCCGTCCTGGAAGGTGCGGCGGGTCCGATCCGCCTCCGCCGCGGCGACCTCAAGGCCTTCCTGCTGGGACAGCCCGAGGCCCCGCTGCCGACCCTGCGCGACGAGAAAAAAGACATCCTGATCCGCGAGGCGGAGAAGAAGCCCGAGGGTAACGAGAAGGCGAGCCGCGAGTGCGTCGCCGAGTACGGCCGCCTGAAGTCCATCGGGGCCAAGGTGCTCTTCCAGGTCACGGTCCCCGCCGAGGGCGACGCGAAGGAGCGCACGGAGGACCGCGAGTTCGAGCGCGCGACGGTGAAGCACCTGTACCTGCAGCGCGAGCCGGGCCCCACCGAGTTCCCGCCCGGCCTCTTCGGCAAGGTCACCCTGAAGAACGGCGACCGCTGGGTCGCGGTCCTCCAGGCCGTGACCCGCGACCGCGTCCGCCTGTTCTCCCACATGTTCGGCAGCGTGGAGCTCGACAAGTCCAAGGTCCACTCGATCTCGTTCATCCAGCAGGCGCAGCTCACGGCGGGCAACATCCTCATCACCGACCAGACCGGCATCCACGAGTTCGACGCGCAGCGGCAGGAGATCTGGACCTACAACGCGGCCGGGCAGGGCGCCGCGATCGCCCGCAAGCTGCGCAACGGGAATGTGCTGGTTGCCGATCCGACGACGAACTCGGTCCTGGAGATTCGCCCGCAGGGCCGCACGGGCGGCGAGGTGGTCTGGCGCATCGAAGAGGTGCAGAACCCGTGGGATGTCGCGCGGCTGGACAACGGCAACACCCTCGTCACCGAGCGCTACAACAGCCGCGTGGTGGAGTACGACGCCAAGTCCCGCGAGGTCGTCTGGCAGGCGATCGCGACCTACCCGATGGCGGCCCAGCGGCTGGAGAATGGGAACACCCTCATCACGACGAACAACGCCGTCTTCGAGGTCACCCACGACCCGCAGCCCAAGGAGCAGTGGCGCGCCAACCTGCTTCGCGCCGGCACGATCCGGCCGCACCGGGCGGTGCGCCTGGAGAACGGCAACACGCTCATTACGGACCAGCAGAAGGGCCAGGTCGTCGAGCTGGACAGCAACTCGGTGGAGGTCTGGAAGGTCAGCGGCCTGTCCCACCCGGCCCAGGCGGTGCGCCTGGAGGACGGCAACACGCTGATCCTGGAGCAGGGCGCCAACCGGGTAGTCGAGGTCGATCCCGCCAATCCGCGCAACCGCACCGAGATCCTCAAGCGCGGCCTCAGCGTCCCCATGGGGATGACCACCTACTAGCGCGACGCCGTCCCCTCAACCCAAAGACACGGAGACACGAAGGCGGCTCTCCCTGTCCGAACAGGGGTTGAGAGGGGATCTTAGCGAGGGGTGGAGCGCTTCATCTTCTGGAGCGCCACGAGCCGCATCAGGCACTCCTTCGAGCGGTCCAGGATCGGCTGGGGCACTTTCAGGCCGGACTCCGCCTGCGCGGCGACGTAGGACTCGCGCGCCCGCGTGTACAGGTCGAGGGCCATGGCGTTGCGGGTCTCCCAGTTCTTACCCGACTCCGCGTCCGCGCGGCGAAAGGCCGGGGTCGCCTGGGCGAAGAGGTCGTCGCCGTGCTGGACCATGGTCCGGACCTTCTGGGGCACCGTGTCCGGCAGGGGCTGCAGGAGCGCCTTCTCCTCGGGAGTGAACTGGAAGTCCTTGTCGGTGGGGGGCGAGGAGCACCCCAGCAGCGCGAGCAGGAGGGCGGCCGTCGGGAGCCTCATGCCATCGACCCGATCTCGCTGCCCAGCTCGCCGCGCTTGATCTCGCGCCGCGCCGGGATCAGGAGGAAGAAGGTCGTTCCCTTGCCCACCTCGCTGTCCAGCCAGGTCCGGCCGCCGTGGTGCTCGACGATCGCCTTCACGATCGTGAGGCCGAGGCCGGTGCCGGGGATGGCGGCGGTGTGCGACGAGTCGACGCGGTAGAACGCCTCGAAGAGCTTGGAGAGGTGCTCCTTCGCGATGCCGATCCCGTGGTCCTGGACCTCGATGCGCAGGTTCGACTCGTCCATCCGCATCCGCACGTTCACGTCGCCGCCCATGGGCGAGTACTTGATCGCGTTGGAGATCAGGTTGATCATGACCTCTTTGAGCTTCTCCCGGTCCAGCATCATCTCGGGCAGGTCCTCGGCGAGCTCGAGGACAAGCTTGTGCTTGTCCGAGTTGATCTTCGAGATGTTGAGGATCTCGTCGACGATGACCCGCGGGCGGATCAGCGTGAAGTGCATCTTGATCTTGCCCGACTGGATGCGCGAGACGTTCAGCAGGTCGTTGATGAGGAAGAGCAGGCGGTCGGACTCCTCGTCGATGACCTTGAGGAACGCCTTCATCTGCTCCTCGGTGGCCATGTCCAAGAGCGCCTCGGTGTAGGCCTTGATCGAGGTGAGCGGCGTCTTGAGCTCGTGCGAGACGTTGGCCACGAACTCGCTCTTCATGGTGTCGAGCTTGCGCAGGCGGTCGAGCTCGCGCGACGCGGTCATGTCGCGGAACACGAGGATCGTGCCCAGGGGCGCGAACGAATCGTCCCGGAGGATCGAGGTGGAGATGGCGATGTTGAGCTCCAGCCCCTGCTGGAGCTTCGCGGTCACCATCTTCTCCATCGCGAAGCCCGCCTGCTCGGTCTCCTTGAGCAGGGCCGCGACGGCCTTGGCGACGTCGGGAAAGAGGACCTCCCCGTAGGGCCTCCCCACGACGTCGGGGGTGAGCTCGAGGATGGCCATCGCGTTGCGGTTGATACGCGTGATGTTGCCCTGGTTGTCGAGGGTGATGATGGCGTTGGTGATCGAGTCGAGGATGTTCGAGAGCAGGGCCTGCTCGCCGATCGAGCGGTTGACCCGCTGCGCGTTGTGGATCATCACGGCCGCCTGGCCGCAGAGCACCGAGACGGGCTCCAGGTTCATGCGGGCGACTTCCTCGGCGATGTCGGTGACGTCGCAGACGAGGGCGCCGACCGGGCCCTGGGCGACCCGGAGGGGGAACGCGGTGATCCAGCCACTGACGTGCGGCACCGTGATGGGACGCACGCCCTCGAGGACGTAGTCGAGCACCGTCTTCTCGGGGAGCAGCGCGGGGTCGCCACCCGAGACGGTGCCGTCCTCCGCCACGATGAAGACGGCGATCTTGCGGGCCTTGGTGTACTTCAGCGCCGCGGCGCTCAGCAGCTTGATGAGTTCTCCGGTGTCCTGGGTCAGGAACATCCGGGACACGACGTCCTGGAGCTCTACCGCCTCGGGCGACTGCTGGATGGCCTTGAAGATGCCCGAGTCCGCCCGGATGCTGGAATCAGACTTGGTCGGGTCGAATCCCACGGTTATTTGATGAAGTCGAGGAACACCATGGCCTTCTCGATCTCCGCGTTCGTCTGGACGAACAGGTCGTCGAAGTCCGAGTGCTGCAGGCCGAGCGACTTCCACGCGGTGTCGCTGATGATCGGGATTCGGTTGTCGCCGCCGTTGCCGAAGCGCATCGCGCGGATGAGGATGTCGGCCAGGTGGATGATCTCGGCGAGCTTCTGGTTCTCGCCCGCGAGCGCCGGGTTGTGATGGCAGCGCGTCGTCTCGATGAGCCCCTTCGAGAGGTTCCACTTCTCGAAGAGCCAGGCCCCGACGTCGGCGTGGGTGGCGCCCAGCACCTCGGCCTCGGCCTCGGCGATGAGGCAGTCGCGCTGGTGGACCACGTTGAGGACCTCGACGAACTTCTCGGGCATGTACTGGTCCATCACGATCTTGCCCACGTCGTGCAGCAGGCCCGCGATGAAGAGCTCCTCGAGCATCGGGTAGTTGAGGCGGCGCCCGATGGCCTTCGCGGCGCAGCCGCAGCCGATGGAATGCTTCCAGAACTGCGTGCGGTCGAAGTCGCCCGGTTTGACGTTTCGGCGGAAGACGTCGAAGATCGTCGACGAGAGGACGATCGACTTGATGGTGTTGAAGCCGAGGATGACGATCGCATGCGTGACGGTGGTGATCCGGTTGGGGAAGCCGTAGAAGGACGAGTTCACGACCCGGAGGACCTTGGAGGTCAGCGAGGGGTCGTTGGAGATCACGTGCGCGACCTCCTTCGGGGAGGTGCGCGGGTTCAGGATCATCTGGTTGATGTTGTTGAGCATGACCGGGAGCGTGGGGAGGCCCTGGATCCGGTCGACGAGCTTCCGGACCCGCTCCTGGACCTGCTGGTGGGGGTTGGCGGATTCCATTCGATCCTACTTGGCCAGCTTGGAAAGCAGAAAGCGCCGGGCGGATTCGCGAAGGGCGACCATCGTCGCGCTCTTGTCGGTCCCCTGGAAGAGGTGGTCGACTTCCTTCGACATCGTGTCGCGGCGCGCCTGGAGATCGAGGGGCGAGGCCGACGGGGACGCGCCGCCGTCTTCGATGAACAGGTGCGAGATCGTCCGCTGCTTGCAGGTCTCGAGGTGTTCGGCGGTCAGCTCGGTGCCCGCCTTGAACAGAAGATTGCCGCGGAGATCGGTGACGTCGCGGGCGGCGCGCTGCCCCGGACGCGCTTCGTCCGTCTTCACGAGCTTCATTCGTCCGGATGATATCACGCGGAGAGGAAACAGGAAGCCGGAAGCAGGAAGCAGAAGAAAAGTTCCCCCACCCCGGCGGGGAGGGAACGCGATTCACATCGCGCGATGGGTGAATTAGACCCGGCGGTCCAGCACGAAGTCGGCCAGGCTCAGCAGGGCCTCCACGTGGAGGGAGTCGGGGAGCTGGCGGAGGCCGGCCTTGGCGTCCTCGATGAAGTCGGTCGCGCGTCGGTTGCAGTAGGCCAGGATGTCGCGCTCGCGGATCATCTTGAGGACATGGGTCTTCTTGTCGACCCCGTTGCGCGAGGCGAGCAGGTCCTGGAGCTCCTTGCGGTCGCGGGCCTGGAGGTCGCGGAGCAGCTTGATGACGGGGAGCGTCAGCTTGCCCTTCTCGAGGTCCGTCCCGAGGGATTTGCCCATCTCGCGCTCGTCGCCCGTGATGTCGAGGCAGTCGTCGATGATCTGGAAGGCGGTGCCGAAGCAGGCGCCGTAGTTCGCGAGGGCGTCGACCTGTGCCTGGGGCGCGCCGCTGTCCACGCTGCCGAGGCGGCAGGCGGTGGCGAAGAGCGACCCGGTCTTATGGTAGATGACCTTGAAGTACTGCTCCTCGTCCATGTCGAAGTTGAACTTGGTCGAGATCTGCCAGAGCTCGCCCACGCACATCTCCTCGACCGTCCTGGCGAGGATCATGTTGGCGTCGCGGTTGTGGAGCTTCGCGGCGAGCGTGTAGGCCTTCGCGAAGAGGTAGTCGCCGAAGAGGATCGAGGCTTCGTTGCCCCACACGTTGTTGAGGGTCTTCACCTGGCGGCGCAGCAGCGCCTCGTCCAGGACGTCGTCGTGCACCAGCGTCGCGGTGTGGAGCATTTCGACGACGGCGGACAGCGCGACGTGGACGTCGCTCACCTCGCCGCCCAGGATGTGGGCCGCGTGGAGGAGCAGGGCGGGACGGACGCGCTTGCCCTGGAACTTGGTCGAGTGCTTGAGGAGCTGAGTGACGAAGGGGTTCTCGTGAGCCAGCTCCCGCTGGAGGGTCTCCTCGAACCGGTCGATCTCGCCCTGGATGGGTTCGTAGATGCTCTTCAGCGCAGCCGCGGCCTGACCCAAGTTTCCTCCTTCGCCGTTGCCGGGTCGGGGCGCGAGTCTAGCACGCCCCTAGGGCGCATTCAACTGATATTCAAGAAGCAACGCCCATGCCAGCGTTTGGAGGGGGCCCGGGGCCTCCGCTGGGACACTATGGCTCAGCGGCGCGCCACTCGTCGGGCGTATTGGCATTGGTGAAGGGCGAGCGGCCGCCGACCCGCCACTGCTCCTCGACGAACTTCAGGGGGAGGCAGCGGACCGAGGCATAGAAGTCCGTCACCTTCCAGCGACCCTGGCGGGCGGACTCCTCGATGGCCGGCAGGCAGGCCTTGGAGTACAGGGCGTGCAGGGGCTCCGGCCCGCGCTCCGTCTCCGCGATCACCGCATCCCAGTTGCCGGACTCGGCGATCATGACCCGGATGAGGTCGGCGTTAAGGAAGGGCATGTCGCAGGCGACGACGAAGACCTGCTCGCGGCGGGCGGCCTTCACGAGGGCATGGATCCCGGTCAGCGAGCAGCGTTCCGGGAGCAGGTCCGGGACGACCCGCAGATTGAGGGCGGCATAGGGCGCGGGATCATTCGCCCCGATGAGGATCTCGTCGAAGATCGGCGAGAGCAGTTCGATCTGCTGCACGATCAGCGGTCGGCCCCGGAACTCCAGCAGCGCCTTGTTCTTCCCCATGCGCGAGCTCGCGCCGCCGGCGAGAATCCCGCAGCTGATCGGATGCCGCATGGAAACGATGGTATCAGGAAGTCGCGGAAGGTGTAGAGTTTCACCATGATCGCGCTGCTGCTCTGCGCGCTGCTCCAGGCCGGGGAGGCCGAGGCGGCCAAGGTCGCCGAGCGCCTCAACGTCCATCGCAAGGCCGCGGGGCTGGAGCCCGTCGCGATCGACCCCGTCCTTGCCAAGGGCTGCGCCGCGCACGCCGAGTACCTCGTGAAAAACGCGGAGCATCCGTCGACCCAGGGCCTGGGGCTGCACGCGGAGGATCCGAAGCTGCCCGGATATACAAAGGAAGGGGAGCGGGCCGGCAAGGCCGCCGTGATCTTCCTGGGCCTCGGCGGGGCGGATGCCGTCGAGGGCTGGATGGGCTCGCTGCTGCACCGCATCCCGCTGCTCCAGTCGAGGCTCCGCAAGATCGGGTACGGGTCCGCGGCCGGCGGACCGGCGAAGGTGACGGTCGTGCTCGACGCCACGAACGGGATGGGCCCCGGCAAGGACGCCCCGGTCGTGCTCTACCCGGCGGACGGGCAGAAGGACGTGCCGACGGCGTTCAGTCCCGAGATCCCCGACCCGATCCCGGAATCGACGGACAAGAAGGCCGGCTATCCCGTCACGGCGATCTTCTCCGAAGGCGCGCTCGTGAAGGACGTCAAGGCGTCCCTGAAGGACGCGGCGGGCAACGAGGTGCCCGTCTGGCTCTCGACGCCGGAGAAACCCGCCGCCGCGGACTACCAGCGGAACACGGTCGGACTGATCCCCAAGGAGCCGCTGCGGCCGATGACGACCTATACCGTGTCCATCGCCGCCCGCGTCACCGGGAAGGCCTGGGTCCGGACCTGGAGCTTCACGAGCGGGGAGAAGTAATCCGGAAGGGTCCTCGGGCTTATATGCGGTCACTGAGAAACGGAGAGTTTGAGTGAAGATTCTGAGCATCGCGGTCCTGGGCCTGCTGGCGTCGGCCTCGCCGGCGCCGGACGAATACGATCTCGTCGTCTACGGCGGCACGTCCTCGGGCGTCATCGCCGCCGTGCAGGCGAAGAAGATGGGGCGCTCGGTGGTGATCGTCTGTCCGGACAAGCACCTGGGCGGCCTGTCGAGCAGCGGCCTGGGCTTCACCGACACCGGCAACAAGGCGGTCATCGGCGGCCTGGCGCGCGACTTCTACCACCGCGTCTGGAAGTACTACCAGAAGCCCGAAACCTGGGTGCAGCAGAAGCGCGAGGAGTACGGCAACAAGGGCCAGGGGACGCCCGCGATGGACGGCGAGCACCGCACCATGTGGATCTTCGAGCCCCGGATCGCGGAGGCGGTCTTCGAAGACTACGTCCGCGAGTTCGAGATCCCCGTCCAGCGCGACCGCTGGCTCGAACGGAAGGATGGCGTGAAGAAGGAAGGCGACCGGATCGTCTCCTTCAAGACGCTGGACGGCGCCGTCTGGAAGGGCCGGATGTTCATCGACGCGACGTATGAGGGCGATCTCATGGCCGCGGCCGGCGTGTCCTATCACGTCGGGCGCGAGGCGAACGCGACGTACGGCGAGACGTGGAACGGCAACCAGGTCGGCACGCTGCACCACACGCACTGGTTCCGGAAGCCCGTGTCGGCGTACGTGGTTCCCGGCAAGCCCGAGAGCGGCCTGCTCCCGGGGATCAGCGCCGACGCTCCCGGCGTAAAGGGGGAGGCCGACCACCGGCTCCAGGCCTACTGCTACCGCATGTGCCTGACCAATGCGGCGGAGAACCGCATCCCCTTCGAGAAGCCCGAAGGCTACGACCCCAAGCAGTACGAACTGGCGGTCCGCGTCTTCGAGACCGGCTGGCGCGAGCACTTCGGCAAGTTCGACCCGATCCCGAACCACAAGACCGACACGAACAACCACGGCCCGTTCAGCACCGACAATATCGGGGCGAACTACGACTACCCGGAGGCGAGCTACGAGCGGCGTCGCGAGATCCTGAAGCAGCACCAGCTCTACCAGAAGGGCCTGATGTACTTCCTGTCCAACGATCCCCGCGTCCCGGAGGAGGTCCGCACGGCGCTCGGCAAGTGGGGCCTGCCCAAGGACGAGTTCAAGGACAACGGCGGCTGGCCGCACCAGATCTACGTCCGCGAGGCGCGGCGCATGGTCGGCGCGTACGTGATGACCGAGCTCGACTGCCTGGACAAGCGGCCCACGCCCGACTCGGTGGGGATGGGCTCCTATACGCTCGACTCGCACAACGTGCGGCGTTACGTGCTGCCGGACGGGAACGTGCAGAACGAAGGGGACATCGGGATCCACTGCCCGAGGCCCTACGAGGTCGCGTACGGGGCGATGGTCCCGAAGAAGGGCCAGGTCGCGAACCTGATCGTGCCCGTCTGCCTCTCCAGCTCGCACATCGCGTACGGCTCCATCCGCATGGAGCCGGTGTTCATGGTGCTCGGCCAGTCCGCCGCGACGGCCGCCCTGATGGCCCTGCAGTCCAACGTGGGCGTGCAGGACCTGCCCTACGACCGCCTGCGCGCGCGGCTCCTCGAGGAGGGGCAGGTGCTGGAGTTCGGCGGCGGGGCGACGGGCGCGTCGCTCGGAGGCGAGAAGCTGAGCGGGATCGTGGTCGACGATGACAAGGCGAAGAAGACGGGCACCTGGGCCGAGAGCCACGTCCAGTCGCCCTTCGTGGGAAGCGGCTACCTCCACGACGAGAACTCGGGGAAGGGCGAGAAGAAGCTGCACTTCGAGGTGACGCTGCCCAAGGCGGGGAAATACGAGGTCCGCCTCGCCTACACGCCCAACGCGAACCGGGCGACGAACGTGCCGGTGACGATCGAGCACGCGGGCGGCAGCACGACCGTCAAGGTCAACGAGCGGAAGACGCCGGAGATCGAGAAGGTCTTCGCCTCGCTCGGGACGCACGAGTTCAGCGGGACCAAGGCGATCATCGACGTGTCGAACGCCGACACGGACGGCTACGTCGTGGTGGACGCGATCCAGCTGGTCGAGAAGTAAGGCTACTCGTTCTTCGAGCGGGCCCAGGGATCGCCGGACGACTCGCGCATCGCCACCCAGCCGTCGGGCATGTCGGCGAGCTCGATCAGGGCCACGTCGAAGTCGAGCAGCTTGTCGAGCGGGATGTCGCGCATGGTCTCGGGCGTGTCGTCGTCCCCGCCGCAAAGCGCCAGCACTTCTCCGTCGAGCTCGCGGGACACGAGCAGGATCGAGCGATCGTCGTCGAGGACGTGCGAGCAGGTCTTCGCGCCGAAGACGCGCTTGCGGTCCGACACGGCGCGGATGTCGGTGAACGTGAAGTAGGTGTGCCCGTCGGCGCCGGGGGCACGGAAGGCGCCTTTCGCGTCGCTGAGCTTCGTGGCGGCGGCCGTCATTTCCCAGGCGTCCTTCTCCTGGGCCGCCCAGCGGGGCTGCATCAGGCGCAGGATCCCGTTCTCGATCCCGAAGTCCCGGGCTTTGCGGGCCGAGACCCGGACGGCGTCGAAGACGCCGGCGTTGGCCCAGGACCAGAACCAGGTCTTCGCTTTCGAGGAGAGGTTGCCGACGACCTGGATCTTCGCGACGACCTTGGGGACGCCGCCGCTGGAGAAGACCAGCTCGCCGCGCCACGGGTGCCAGTCGAAGCGGGCGAAGGAGTCGAGCTGGAAGTCCTTCTGGTTCTGCTCCATCTGGGAGCGCATGAACCAGTTGGCCTGGCGGAGGAAGTCCTCGACTTCCTTGTCGGACATCGAACCCATGGGTCGTGCTTCCGAAACTACCAGCCGAATTTGTCCGGCGTCACGTTCTCGACGATCTTGCAGTCGCATGCGCCGCCCCAGGACTTGAGCGCGTCGACGAGCGCCTCCATGTCGACGCCCATGCGGCCGGCCCATTCCTCGGTGCGCGCGTGGGAGTGATCGCACACGATCTTCTTGCCGAAGGTCTTGCCGTCGAGGAAGGCGCGCAGCTCCTTGAACTGCGTGGCGTTCAGCCCGAGCTTGGCGCGGGCCGCGTCAACGTCGCTCATCGTGGCCTCCGAAGTTGTCCTCCTATCCTACTTATCGGCCGCGCGAATGCTCCAGGAAAAGACCTGGGCTACTGCGGGATTTTGAATTCCCCGTCCGAGAGACCGGGGTTCGCCTCGATCTCGTAGGTCTCGACGTACCAGACCCGGCCCTTGTCGCCGATCAGCTCGCGCTTGCGGAGTTGGTGGGACGCCGCATCGAAGGAGAGGCGGATGCGGTAGTCGACGTTGGGGCACGCGTGGCTGATGACGCCGAGGGCGCCGTCGGGCGGGTCCAGGCGGGACGGGCTCGTGTCCGGCGGCTTGGGTACCATGTCGAGGACGACGTAGCCCTCGCCGATGGTGCTCGGGTGCGTTCCGTGGGGAAAGGCCCAGCCCAGCCCGTGCCAGGAGAGCATGTAGAGGAGTTCGACGCGCAGGCCGGCGGCGCCGGGGTTGAACTTTCTCGACTCGACGTTCGGGCTGCGCCAGAGGCGGGACCCATCGGAGACGGCGTCGAAGGTCGTGGGCCGTCCGAAGGCGGTCGCGACGGTCATGGAGATCTTGGCGCGGGCGCCGTCGCCGAGGAGCAGGAGGCCGGAGACGGTCCTGGGCATCTGGGCGACGGCGTTCGGCCATTGCCCGCGGAAGCGGACGCGCAGCGTGCGCGGGGACGAGAGCGCGTCGCAAACCTTCTGAAGGTCGGGGTCGCCGCTCGGCGCGTTCGCGTCCGGGGGTTGGGGCTCGGCCCCGCAGCAGCCGGCCAGGAGGAGCAACGCCAGCGCGCGCTTCGCCATAGGACCTCCAGTCGTTGAGAGGGTGAGAACTCCTGGAGCCGCCCCAGGAACTATAGCACCGAAACGCGGCGAGTTTCCGGCAGAGAATCGCTGCAACACCTTCTCCGCTGAGACGTCTGGGTTATGGCTCGTGCGATCGCCAACGGCTTGAGGTGGCGGATGTTCTGGCCTTACTTCTTCGGCGTCTCCTTGGTCCTCGTGTCGCTCGCCGGTCCGCCTCTCGCCTGGAAATGGAGGAACGCCTCCGGATCGCGGGCGGCGTTTCTGCTGTCCCTGGCTCCCGGAGCGTTCCTCCTGACGTGCTTCGGCATTTCGGAAGTGCAGCAGGCCGTGTTTGTCACCAAGATGGATCGGATCGAGCCGGGCTGGTCGACGGTGCAAGTAGCCCTTCTTCTAGGCCCTCCGGGTCACATCTTTGAGCCCGGCTCGCTCCACAAAGGAAGAAGCTACGGCCCGACCAACCGCTCGGTTGTGTGGTCCTATACGCCGCCACGCGAGCACGGGCTCCTACGGATCACCCGGGAGTTTCCGTTCATTCGCTTCCGCTCCGCCCTCGACGAGCAGTCGGAGCTCCTGGTCGGCGGCATCTTTGGCCTCCGCGAAGGAGCGTTCATCCTCCAGCTCGGGAGCGACTCGACGGTCGTCCGAAAAGGATCCTGGGACTAGCGGCGGGGATCAGCGCTTCGCCGCGCGGCGCTTCTCGCTCTCCTGGATCATCGGCGTCAGATCCTGGGCGGGGCGGATCTCCCAGGCGCCCATCTGCACCCCCGGGTGCTTGGAGATCAACTCCACCGCGTGGTTCCGGTCGCGGGCCTCGATGATCAGGAGACCCCCCAGGAGTTCCTTCGTCTCCGCGTAGGGGCCGTCCGTCACCGCGACCTTGCCGTCTTTGTAGTGCAGGCGGACGGTCGCGTCCGGCCCCTGCAGCCCTTCGCCGCTCACCCAGTGCCCGTTTTTCTTGAGGGTCTCGTCATAGGCGAGGCAGCGGTCGATCATCGCGTTCTGTTCCGCGGGCGAGTACCGGACCCACTTCTCCACGTCGAGATAGCCGAAGCAGATGAATTTCATGATCGGTCTCCTTTCACTCCATCGTCGGACGAGCCCCCGCCGGATCGACAATAAAAATCGAAATGGCGATTTTTTTGTTCCGGGGGCCCCCAATCCACGTCTGAGGGTATGCTTGGAAGGGCGAGGAATTCAATCATGAACAGACTCGGAGCGGCGGCGACTCTCCTGGCCGTGCTGGCCGTCGGGGCGGAGGCCCCGGCCCGCCAGGACAACGGCAAGAAGCTCAACGAGCTCCAGAAGGCCCAGCTGGTGCTCGAATCCACCGCCGTCCAGGCGGCGCAGGCGATCGGCAAGACCGTGAAGGACGAGCCTGTCGCGCTCGTCGACCTCCGCCCCGCGATCGACAACCCCGCCGCCGCGGCGAACGCGCCCGTCCTGCAGAACTACGTGATGCAGGCCTTCCTGAAGGAGGGGCTCCTGGTCTTCGCCTACGAGCAGGAGCACAAGCTCGAGGTGAAGTACGCGAAGGACGGCAAGCTGCCCCGGACCCTGCCGCTGGCGGCGTCCGACGTGAAGACCCTGATGGACCGCAAGGTCCGCTACGCTCTGGTCCCGCAGCTCGCCGCGAAGGACTCCGGCAGCGCGGTCACGATCGACCTCTACAGCCTGGAGAATCTCCAACTCGCCGGCGGGGCCGTCATCGGGCCGATCCCGACGAAGAAGTTCCCCCTCGCGGCGCTCTGCAGCGCCGAGATCCTGCCGGCCCTCAACGTGAAGGTTCTCTCCTTCGCCGCCGCGAACTTCGGCCGCCAGGTCGACCGCGGGGAGTGCTGGGATCTGCCCGCCGTCCCGCTCCGCGACGTGAAGGCCAAGGTCGACGGCTACGTCTTCGGCAAGGAGATCCCCTGGGAGCAGGGCAAGGCCGGCGACGTCATCACGTTCGGCACCGACGGCGCGACCGGCGGTCACGTCGTGGTCCTCTACAAGTGGACCGAGAAGCGCGCCGAGGCGACGATCCTGCATCAGAACGTCAACAACGTCCGCAAGGTGATGCTGGGGAACCTGGGCCGGGTCGAGTCCGGCAAGGCGGGCCAGAAGTTCGCCCTCTGGCGCCCGCAGCAGTAGTCAGGCCACTGTTCCTGCCGCGATCCAGCGGCGCCCGCCGCAGGCGAAGAGCGCGCACTCGCCCGCGTACTCCCAGCAGCCCTGATGGTGCGGCGTCCGGCAGCGGATGCAGAGCACGATCTCGCTCTCCAGCGCCGACACGCAGATCAGGCAGCGGCCGCTCGTGCCCGCCCCGACGGAAATGATCGAGTACCCGGGCTGCCGGGCCGCCTCCGCGACCGCGAGCGCGAAGGTCTGGGCGGCGGCGACCAGGCGGTCCAGAGCATCCGTGCGGTCGAGGATGCGGGGGACGCGGACGCGCACGTCGCTCAGCGTCAGGATGACCCGGCAGGAGGGGCCGTCGGGCAGATCGAGCAGGGCCCGCGCGACGCGGTCACGACGCGAGTCCGCGAAGAGGTCCCCGAGCAACGTGGTCGGCTCTGAGCGCGCCAGGAACGTCCGATCGAACTCCTCGTGCTTCGTGGGAATGCTTCGACCGCCGATCAGTCGGCCGCCGCGGCTCAGGTTGGGAATGATGCGGAGGGTTCCCGGCGAGCCGCCGGCGACCTGGACGGCGGCCTGCGTGGTCCCGGAGTCCAGGTTCCAGGAGAGCGCCGCCCTCGTGTCGTTTCGCGAGCCGAGCCAGCTGATCGAGAGATCCGCGTGGGCCGAGGTCGGGGTTCCCAGGATGCGACTCAGCCTGCGGGAGAGGCGACGCGAACGGCCCTTCCGCAGAACCCTGCCGATGACTCCGGCGAGTCCGGTGAGGAAGAATCCAAAGAACGACAGGAGCCCGCCCACCCCCGCGCCCGCAGCAATCGCGCACCCATCCTTGCTCCCGGCCATGACTCCGAGGACGAGCAGGGTGATTCCCCCCAGGAGCAGGACGCTTCCGAAAACTCGGCCCAGGATCCGCATGGGCCGGTCGATGTGGGAGGAGTAGTTCAATCGCCGCCATACTACCCGTCGAGGGGGAAAAGAAAAGCCCTCCGTGGAGGGAGGGCCTTTCGAGGATCTGGGGGCTACGAAACGTTACTTCCGGTCGCCCGTCGCGATCGCGCGCGTCGCCTTCTTCAGGAAGAGGATCGCGAAGCAGGTCTGGATGGTGTTCTTCTCGTTGTCCGCGTTCGAGCCCCAGGACCCGTCGTCCTTCTGGCTCCGCACGATTGACTTGGCGCCTTCGAGATACCAGTCGTGGTCGCCGAACTTCTCGGTGCCGTAGAGCATGCCCGCGCGCTCCAGGCCGTACATGTAATACAGGTTGGCGTTCACCGAGAAGTGCTTGCCGAGCCAGTTGCAGCCCGCCACCGCGACCGGGTCCTTCTTGTAGTTGATGCCGAGGATGTAGTCGTAGATCACCACGGCACCCACCGCGCCCGCCGTCATGGCGTGATACGGGCCCTTCGCGCCGGCCTCGTTGGCGGTCTTGTAGTTCCAGCCCTGGATCCTCTGAACCTCGCCGCCGGTGCCGACCGCGTTCTTGTCGAGCTTCGAGCCCGACTCGTCGGGGCTCTGGCTGTCGATCCACCACTTCTTGGCGAGATTGGCGACTTCGAGGGGGATCTGGATGTTCGCGTCGTGGCAGGCCCGGAGCCCGAGCGACGCGTACTGGCTGTTCGAATTGTCGCCGCCCGCGCCGGTCTGCTTCTGCTGGGTGATCACGATGGTGTTCTTGGGCTTGGGCTTCTGGGTCAGGCCGCCGCCGAAGTCGCGGGCGCCGGGGTCCTTGCCGGTGGCGACCTTCTTCTCCTCCTTCTTGCCCTCGAAGGGGTACTTCTTCAGGTCGACGGGTTGGCCGTAGCTCCACTGGCCGTTGCTGGCCTGATTGTCGACGAGGAACTGCGCGCACTGCGCGAGGCGCTGCTGGTAGCCGGTCGGATCCAACTGCTCGAGGCACATCGCGTGCAGCGCTACGTTGTAGGTCTTCGCCAGCGGCGCCTCGAGGCAGTTCTTCAGGTACTGCTGGAACACGGGGTTCGTCTCGGGGACCTCGGCGTGGATCAGGGTGAGCAGGATGAGGTCGTTGGCGCAGGGATGAGTCCGGTCGGGCGTGAAGGGCGCGCCTTTCAGGAATTCCGTGCCCTTCCGGATGGCCCGCTCGATGTCGCGGGGCGACACCGCGTTGGGGTCCTGCGCGAAGAGCGGCGTGCCGAGCGCCAGCAGGATCGCAAGGAGTCTCGCCATGGCTCGCACCTCCCAGTCCAACCATCACGTGGCCCGGAGGGTCCCGAAACGTACAGCTGTGGGATCCCCGTCCACCTATCCCAATGGGTTGTTCCGGAGAGGGGAGGCTTTCTTAGCAGGAAATCTTGGAATTCGACGACTATTCGGCGGGGGCCGGTGTCGGCGCCGTCGCCGGCTCGCTGTTGAGGATCTCGGCGTCCAGCTCGCGGATCTCGACGATGACGGACATGTCCCCGTTCGGCGCAGGGCCGCGCTCGACGATCGCGCGGCCGAGCTGGCGGACGGCGTCGTGGACGCGCCGCTCGGCCCAGCGGATCACGGTGGGCTCGCCGGCGCGTTGGATCTCTTCGAGCTTCTTCCTGGCGCTGTCGACCTCGCGGGACGCGGTCGAGCGAGGGTCGGCGTCGAAGGCGGCCTGGCCCAGGCGGTCCAGGAGGGCGTCGCGGCGCTCGATGGCGATGTCCAGCCGCGAGCGGCGCGGATGCAGGATGCGGCGCGCGGTCTCGCCCGCGCCAGACGCGGCGCCCTTGATCATCGGGAACACTTTGGACGCCACGCCCATCGCGGCGCGGGCCGCGTCGGAGCCGAGGCGCCCGACGATGGTGTTGTGGCCGCCGCCGATGCCGCCGCCGGCCACGTAGCGAAAGATCGTCGACCCGATCTGGATGCGGTCGCCCGGGTTCAGCGGGTGCGGACGGATCACCTGCGCGCCGTTGAGGAAGGTCCCGTTGCGGCTGTCGAGGTCGCTGATGACGTGCCGGCGCTCCGCGGGGGAGTACTCGATGACGGCATGGTCGCGCGAGGCCGCCAGGTCGGGCACGGGGACGTCGTGGGTCGTCAGGCGGCCGATCTCGGAGCGGTGCGCGAGCGGGAAGAGGCTGCCGAGGTCGTCGCCGGTCTCCTGGATCAGCCAGCCCTGCGGTTCGGGAGACGGCGGCGTGGGCCCGACGAGCGCCGGGAGGAGCCTCGTCTCGTAGTCGAGCTCGCCGGAGGACTCGTCGCCGCGGAGCCGTCGCTGCGCGACGAGGATGGCATTCTGCTCCTGCACCTGCAGGGCGCCCAGGCCGACGAGGATCTCGCCGATGGGCGAAGGATCGCGCTTGCTGCTCCGCTGGGCCCGGAGGGCGAGGCCGATGTCGTCCAGCGTCGCCAGCCCGTTCTGAAGCAGGAGGTGGCCAAAGGTCGTGGTGTCCGGATCGACGGACCCGGTGCGCTGGATCTCGAGGAGGCGGCGGACCTGGCGGGCCGAGAGGATGCCGCGGCGGCGG
>Ga0310812_10000132_pt1 | contig 34756 bp, 37 predicted proteins | sample NN3metagenome_FD_205747 | JGI IMG/M metagenome (GOLD analysis project Ga0310812, IMG submission 205747) | Soil microbial communities from experimental microcosm in Duke University, North Carolina, United States - NN3 | ecosystem: Engineered > Artificial ecosystem > Soil microcosm > Unclassified...
GGCGGCCTTGGCGGCCGCGTCGAGCGCGTCGAGGCCGCTCTTCACCTCGGGCTTCAGCCGGTTCAGGACGGCGTCGCGCTCGCGGACGGCGGTCACGTAGTGTCCGGTGCCGTCGGCCGCGATGACCGCCGCGTCGAAGAACGCGAGTTGCCCGGCGAGGTCCTCGGGGCGGGACTGAGCGAAGTCCCGCGCCTTGCGGAGCGCGTCCTCGGCGGGCCGCTCGTCCTTGGGGGCCGGGGGCGGTCCCGGAGCGGGAGGCGGAGGAGGGGGGTCGGGGCGCGTCTCCGGGGGACGGACCAGCTCCCTCGCGGGCGGCTCGTGGGAGGGCGGACGCGAGGATCCGCTGCCCAGGATGAGGCCGGCGGCGAGGAGGAGGACCAGGAGGCCGATGCCGCCCGCGATCAGGAGGGGCGTCGGCAGGGGCTTGCCGGCGGCGGGCGGGGGCACCGCGTACATGATGCGGCTGGTGCCCGGGCTGATCAGCTCAGGTTTCCGCTCGGGGACGGGGGCCTTGGCGCGCACGTCCTCCGGGGCGCAGTCTTTACAATAGACGCGGCCGTCCGCGCGGAAGGCGGCTCCCTTCTCGAAGTCCGGCTCGCGCAGCTGCTTGCTGCAGCCGCTGCAGTACAGGATCGCATGACCCATGGTTCATGAAAAGTATACCGGACCGGGTCAAGAGTGGGGGGGCGGTCTGAAACTTAGGCGCGCCGGCGGGGGATCCCGCGGGGATCGGGAGGAACCTTACCTAATAGTAGTAAGCCGCCCTCACTTCTTGGGGGCCTCTTTGATCTCGAGGTCGTAATCGTCGTCGTCGTCCTGGTCCGTCATCATCAGCGCGCGGGCGCGGTCCTCGAGGAAGGTCTCCACGACGCGGTTGTCGATCGCGAAGTACTGCCCCTGGCTGGAACTGCCGAAGGTGCCCTGCTGCAGGTCGCGGAGGATGCCCTTGCGGTCGAACTCGAGGCGCGCGAGCCGCAGTTCTTCGGATCCCAGCCCCAGGATGAACGCGTCGGTCGAGACGCTCCGGCCGGGGAACGGGACCGGCGCCGAGATGCTCAGCTTGAAGTTGAGGCCGTCCCAGGACACGTAGTAAAGGCGGTCGATCTCGCCGCAGCGGAGGAGGAGGTTCGGGGGCCCGAGGTGGCGCAGCGCGTCGTTCAACGTGGTCCGGCCGGTCTCGAGCTTGTGGAGGCCGATCAGGGTGCCCGAAGGGCCGTCCTTGCCCCCTTCGAGCGAAATCGAAATGCAGCCCGCGCCGAGCAGGGGGAGCAGGGCCATCAGGAGGAAGAACGCCCTAGTCCCAGGGGAGGCCATAGGCCGCATCGTCTCCGGAGAAGCGGGCGCCGACGGCGGTCACGACGTCCTGCCGGTTGATGATCACGGTCACGGCGTCGTACTGGCGGTCGCTGCGGGACAGGTTGAGGACCACGAGGACGAGGCCGGAGCTTTTCTCCACGGAGGCGACGTACATGTACGCCTCCGATTCCAGGAGCCGGATGATCTGCTTGGGCGGGCCCAGCAGCTTGAGCACCTCGGCCTTGGTGGTCTTGCCGACCTCGATCTTGGAGACGACGTCCATGGGCCAGGGCCGGTCGTCCTTCTTCCGGCTGAAGTAGCAGCCGTTCAGGACCAGGAGGGCGACGGCGGCGGCGATCAGTTTCCTCATGAACGTCATTCTAGGACTGAGTTCATGACGCGGCCAGCACTGGATGTCCTTCCAGGATTGTGGCAGGCCCGTGGGTGCGGGGTCCGGTGTAAGAGAATAGATGAGGTTGCTGGCGCTTCTCGCGATCCTGGGGTCCCTCGCCGCGTGCACGGAGCCCGGCCCGGCGGGGAGCGGGCAGACCTCGGAGCTCTGGGGCCGCGCGGGCGAACGCTGGTCTCCCCGCAGCCGCCTTCCGGATTTTTCCTTCGCCGGATACCACTTCGGAGACGATCCGATTCCCGACGTTCCCGTCCGGGCGAGCGTGACGGACTTCGGGGCGAAGGGAGACGATGACGCGGACGACACGGAAGCGTTCCTCAAGGCCATCGCATCCACGTCGAACGGAGCCATCCTGATCCCCGCGGGCCGCTACGTCCTCACGCAAGTCCTGAAGCTGACCCGCAGCGGAGTGGTGCTTCGCGGGGCCGGTCGGGACGCGACCGTGCTCTACTTTCCCAAGCCCCTCGTCGACATGGTCGGCCCTTCTCCGGACTGGGCCGGGAGCAACACGGCCAAAGGACGCTGGTCCTGGGGAGGAGGAGTGATCTGGTGCGAAGGGCGGGACGCGGGCGTTCGACTCGCCGATGTCGTCGCTCCGGCGTCCCGCGGCGACTCGGCGCTCACGCTGTCCTCGGCGTCGGGCCTCGCGGCGGGCCAGACGATTCGCCTGCTTCAGCACGACCCCCCGGACGATTCGCTCGGGCGGCATCTCCACGCGGAGCAATCCAAGGCGGGCCCCGGGATGCTGAAGGCTCTGGACGGGAGGCTGGTGGACTGGGCGGCGAGAATCACCTCGGTCTCCGGGAACCGCGTGACGATCGACCGGCCCCTGCGCGTCGACGTCCGTCCCGAATGGAAGCCGGAGATCTTCAGCTGCGTTCCGGACCTGCAGGAGCTCGGGCTCGAGAACTTCAGCATCGAGTTTCCCGATTCGCCCTACGAGGGTCATTTCACCGAGAAAGGGTTCAACGGGATTTTCTTCAGCAGCGTCCACCACAGCTGGGTGCGGAACGTGAGCATCCTGGATGCCGACAACGGGGTCTTTTTTCATACGACCTCGGCAACTCACGGAATCAGCCGCGGAGTGACGATCTCGGGCTTGCGCCTGGGCACCCGTTGGAGGACCAAGGCGATCAACGGCCACCACGGCATCGCGCTCGAAGGTCCGCAGGATTGCCTCGTCGTCGATTTCGTCATCGATACCCAGTTCGTCCACGACCTGACGGTCGACAGCGTCTGCTGCGGCAACGTCTTCTCGAGAGGGAGGGGTCGGAACCTGTGCTTCGACCACCACACCTATGCTCCCTACGAGAACCTCTTCACGGAAATCGACGCCGGGATCGGGGATCGCTTGTGGAAGAGCGGGGGGCCTTCGGACGGCGGTCCCGGCAGCGCGGCGCGGGAGACGTTGTGGAACGTCCGGGCCTCCGCGCCTCCGCCGGCGGCTGCGCCGCATCCGCAGCTGAACATCATTGGGATGACGGCCTGGCCGACGCTCAAGTCGGATGCAACGTGGATCGAGGCGATCGCGCCGGAGTCGCTCGTCCCTCCCAATCTCCACGAGGCGCAAGTCGCGCGGCGGCGCCGATAGACCTCGTCCCTCGAGTTACTCGACCACGAGGTTGAAGGTGTGGAAGACCTCCTGGCCGGTCGCGTCCTTGATGGTGACGACGACGGCGTTCTCCTTGTCGGCGCCGGCGGGGACCGCCCACGAGATCCGTCCGGTCGGGGAGATCGTCATGCCCGCCGGGCCGTCCACGCTGAACTTGGAGATCGCGCGCTTGGACTTGACCTCCAGCTGGTACTCGTAGCGCTTTCCTTTCGCGGCGCTCGCGGGCGGGGAGGACACGACGAACAGGTAGTCCACGCCCTGCTTGTCGAGCTGCTCGATGATGTTGACCCGCCGCAGCACGACGCGGTCGTTGGTGTAGGGGATCGTCACGAGCAGTTCGGCGGAGGGGATGAACCAGTACCGTTTGTCCTGCGTGAAGTCGGTACGCGCCCACCCGTCGTTCTCGGCGCCCGCCATCTCGGGCGCCGGGATGCCCAGGAGCGGCGTCTCCTGCCCCATCACGTAGACGTCCACGCGGCGCTTCTGCTTCGCGTCCCCGCCGCCGTAGAGCGGCACGTTGACGCCGAGGTGCCAGTTCGCCGCGGTGGACGGGACGGCGAAGACGTTCATCTTGTCGGTCCCGCGCTTCTTCAGCTGGGAGGTGTAGATGCCGCCGCCGGTCAGGACGTACTTGCCGTCCGCGGACGGGATCACGTGGCCCACGCTGTTGTGCTCGTAGTACGAGGTGATCTTCTTTCCGACCAGGACGAGGCTTTCCAGGCCGGACGGCGAATGGCTGGTGCACCAGAGGCCGTAGGTGTTTCCATCCGCCGAGGCGCGGAGGTGCACGGTGTCGCGGAAGGAGGACCCGTTGCGCGCCTGGAATTTCTCGATCTCGAGGCTGCGCATCGTCTCGACGTTGACCAGGTCGTACTTGCCCTGCGCCAGGGCGTCCGTGCCCACGGCCCAGTGCACCAGCATGCTGCTCTTCACGTTGTGCCCCATGACGATGCTCTTCACCACGCCGGTGACGGGGAGCTTGCCGGTGAACTCCTTCTCGCCCGTCGCCAGCCGGATCCTCTGCACGATGTTCTGGTCGGCATTGACGACGATCAGCTTCTCCGCGCCGGCCGCCGCCAGGCAATTGTCCCCGGGGATCGGGATGTAGCGGTCCGCCTTTCCGGTGCTGACGTCGAGGACCCCGATCTTCTTGATGTTGCGCATCAGGAGCAGCAGGTAGCGGCCGTTCCCGCCGACGACGACGTCGTCGATGATTCCCGGGAGCGGCCGTTCGGTCGGCTCGTCTCCGATCCCCTCCGTCGGGCGCAGCACGGCGCCGGGGCCGGCCGAGTCCGGCGCGGCGTTCCGGGCCGTCGGCCGCGCGTCCTCGGGCGCCTCGACCCTCAAGGTGGCGGCGATCTCCTTCACGACCTTGGATTTGCGCCGGACGACGGCTTTGCAGGGCAGGTCGTTGCCGGCGGAAGGGGCCGGCGGAGTGACCGTGAGGCGCTCGATCTTGCTCGCGTCGATCTTGACGGTCAGGCCGCCCAGATCGACCTCCGGGCGGGGGAGCGCCAGGGTGAAGCCCTCCTTCACGTCGCCGCTCGCGAGCGTCAGCTTCCTGGCGGCCACGTCCACGCTGCGGACGTCGGACAACTTGACGGCGGCCGCGCCCGCGCTCAGACTCTGATCCTCCATCACGCCCGTGATCTGCCCCTTCTTGAAGTCGAGCGTGACCTCGACCTGGGTGGAGGCCTTGGGCTTCTCGGGGACGGGAATGATCTGGGCGCTGAACGTTCCCGGGGAGCTTTCGGAGGCCGGGAGGGTTCGCTGGGCGGCCCCTTCGCCCACGAGGATCTCCACGGTCGTGGGGCCCTCGGCGGGAAGGACGTCGACGACCTTGACGGTGAGGGTGACCGCGTTGGCGCGGTCCTTGGCCGCGACCGCCGGCGGGGCGAAGACGACGAGCGGCTCCTGGATGAAGGGCTTGAGGAGCCCGCTGGGGATGGCGAAGTTGATCGCCGCTCCGGGGACGCCGGACACGATGACGCCGACCACCTTGCCGCCCTTGTCCAGGACGGGGCCGCCCGAGTTGCCGGGGTTGACCGAGGCGTCCAGCTGGATCAGCGCGAGCTTGCCGCCGTCCTTCCGCAGCGACGTGACCTTGCCGGTGCTGACGGTGATGTTCGGTCGCTTGCTCTTGTCCGTCGCGAGGGCTTCTCCGAACGGGTAGCCGAAGGCGGTCAGGACGGCGGTCTCGATCAGCGCGTCGGCGTCTCCCAGGTCGAGGGAGGCGAACTTCGTCGAGCCGGCGTTCTCGATCTGGAGGAGGGCCAGGTCGTTGCCCGGGGTGCCGTCGAACGTGCCGGCCCGGAGGATCCGGGCCACGTGGTCCTTCTCGTCCTTCTCGCCGCAGTTGAGGAAGATCTTCACCGTCCCGTTCGCGGGGATGCCCCGGATGACGTGGGCGTTCGTGACGAAGACGCCGCTCGGGTGGATGCAGAACGCCGAGCCGCTCCCCTGCAGGGTCTCGTTGAGGACCAGGGCCGTGGCGCGCTTGCCGTTCTGGATGATCGCCGCGTCGTCGAAGGCGAAGAGCCCGGCGGGCAGCAGTCCGATCACGGCCAGGGCGAAGAGTCGCGTCATCCGGGGAACCCTTAATTGGTTGGCCATCGCCGAAGTCCCATAATTTATAAACTTCGGGCCCCCGGCGGTCAACTGGAAAGGCCGGGACTTACGGCTCTTTCTTGATCAGCGTCACCTGGATCGAGGGGATGCGCTTGGGGAAGATCTGGTGGCTCTCGGTCGCAAGGTCCACCACGACGGCTCCCGCCGCGGCTCCGAAGGTGAAGCCGGCCGCCTTGCCGAAATCGTCCCTCCAGGAGACGTCCGTGTCGTTGTTGTGGACGATCAGCAGCGCCACCGCATAGAAGAGAATCGGAACCAGGTCCAGGAAGAACGCCCAGTACGTCCGCTTCTCGAGCACCACGTCCCGCCCTTCGTAGCCTTCCAGCCGCAGGGAGACGACGCCGTCCGAGGTCTGGGGGACGCGGATCGTGCAGGGGGTCCGGCCGACCAGCGTTCCGTCCAGCAGCACCGCGGCACCCTCGGGGGTGCTGGTCACCCCGACCTGCCGCGCGGGCACCAGGGGGCGCAGGACCGTCGCGCATCCCGAAAAGCTTCCGGCGAGGAGGACCAGCAGCAGAAGAATGCGGACCTTCACGGCTAAGGTTTCTCCCTATCCCTGTTCGAAGGGAGTTTACCACCGATTGAACGAAATGTGTCTACTTGCCCGTCGTGAGGAACGTGGCGAAGCGCTCCGACGTGAAGAACTCGTCGACCTCCTCGTGGCCCTTGCCCGGGACGACGACCAGCTCCATCGATCCGCCGAGCGCCTTGTAGCGGCGCGCGAGCTCGGCGGAATTCTTCTCCAGCGGGACGACCGTGTCCTTGTCGCCGTGGAGGTGGAGGATCGGGACCTTCGCCTTGGCGAGCGGGGCCAGCAGGTCGATGGGATTGTGCTGGGGAAGCTCCTTGGCGAGCTGCTCGGCCGTCAGGCGATAGGCTCCGCAAGCCTTGTCCAGGCCCGGCCAGCTGCGCAGGTCGCACACGGTGTAGATGCCCGCGATGCGCGCCACCTGGTCGGGATGCAGCGCCGCCCAGTTGTACAGCATCAGGCCGCCCCGGCTCTGCGGCAGGAGGACCGCCTTGGGGCTCAGCTTGAATTTCGCGACGATCGCGTCATGAAAGCCGGCGTAGAGCCGCGTCCCTTCGGGGCTTCCGTACGATTCGCCGACGTCGATGCCGGCGACGCCCATGCCGGCCTTGAGCGCGCGCTCGATCAGGAACGTATGGCGGGCGTTGGGGTACTGGTTGCTGAACGTCGGCGCGTACCAGACCCAGCCGATCGGCCCGGCCGGCGCGCCGTTCTTCGGCAGGATGAGGAAGGCGGGGCGGTCGTTGAACGTCAGGGCGCTCCGCCGGCCCCCGAAGGCGTCGGACTCCTCCTGGACCTTGAGTCCGTCCTGGGGGGCGGCGCCCAGGAGCGTCAGGAGGATCAGGGCTCGAAGCATCAGGAGCATTCTATCGACGGGCTCGAGATCTTCAAGCGCTGAGGGCGACCCTACTTCACGGTCGCGGGGCTTCCGTTCCAGAGCTCGTTCTGGACCCGGGTGACCTTGCCTTTCTCGATGCTGACCCAGAACTCCCGCCCCGGGACGTCCTGGTCCAGACGCACGAAGTAGCGGCCGGGGGCGAGCTTGCGCTCCTCCGGGCCCAGCGTGCGGAGCCCGTGGTTGCCCTCGTGAGCGACCTTGTGGCCGTCTTCGGTGTAGACCGTGTACCCCGTATGCTGGCTGACCGGCGGGGAGCTGAAATCGATCGGATCCGGATCCAGGGTCTTCGGCGTGAGGACCACGAGACGTCCGGTGTCGATTTCCGCGTCCTTGGCCTCTTGAGTCATGGGCGCGGCCGCCCCGAGGGTGGGATGAGTACCCGACGTGTCGATGGTTTCCGGCGAAGCGGAACATCCGACGACGCCGAGCACGAGCAAGACGGTCGCAAGGCGATTCATGGCTCCTCCCCGGTCGAAACGTGGCCGGACGGTCTTGCCCATTGAGCCGCTGCTTCCGGATCCGTTATGGGGGTATTCTTACTTAGATGGCTCGATACTGTCCGGCCTGCGGTCATCCCACGCAACCCCACGAGCCCAACTGCATCGGCTGCGATGCCGGTCTGCTGAGCGAAGGGGAAGCGCGGGAAGCCCAGGATCGCTGGACAAAGCTGCCGCCGACCATCAAGGCGGAGATGGAGGCCGAGCACGCGCGTCGCTGCGAGGAGTGGTCCAAGAACCGCGACTTCTACGAGCGGACGTCCGTCTGGAAGCACCTGATCGCCGGGGCGTTCGTCTTCGGCGTCGCGGGGCTGGCCTCCGGGTTCATGGCCATCGGATACGCCATGGCCGGAGTCCTCGGCGGGAAGATCCTCAATCGCCGCAAGGGGGGCCTCTTCCTCGGCACTCTGGTCGGCGCCGGGGTCTTCATCGCGGTCCTGATCGTCCGGACCGGGATCGTCCTCAGCCTGCGGATCGAGGCGGAAGCGTTCCTGATGAACGTCGCCGCCTCCCACTATGCCGATCGGATCAGCGGCCTGCTTTGCCCCGCCGCCGGCGGCGTCCTGGGCTACCTGATCGAGAACGAGTTCGAGGCGCGGGGGTGATGACCGGGACGAGCGATCCACAATCGAAAGGGACGCATGGCCAAGGAGATCGAGCGGAAGTTCCTCGTGAGCGGCGAGCCGTGGCGCGCGGCCTCGCCGGGCGCGAGCTACCGGCAGGGCTACCTCTCCTCGCACCCCGAGCGCAGCGTCCGCGTCCGGAGCGACGGCAAGAAGGCGAAGCTCACGATCAAGGGACTCACCCGCGGAGCGACCCGCGACGAATTCGAGTACGACCTTCCGCTGGCCGACGCGGAAGCCATGCTGGATCAGCTCTGCGAACGTCCGCTCATCGAGAAGACCCGCTACCTCGTGCCGTACGGCGGCCGGACCTGGGAGATCGACGTTTTCCAGGGGGACAACCTGGGTCTCGTGGTGGCGGAGGTGGAACTCGCCTCCGAGGGGGAGCCGTTGGCGCTGCCGCCCTGGGTCGCGCGCGAGGTCAGCGACGACCCGCGCTACTTCAACGCCAACCTGGTGAAGAGCCCCTTCAAGACCTGGCGGGAATGATGGAAGTTGCCGCCCCGCATGGGCAATAGAAGGTAGTTCAAACTCCAGGTGCGTTGGATGCGGGAGCTCCGGATCATTCTCGTCGCTCTTCTCGTGACGGCGCCGCTGGCCGCCCAGGACACGGCACCGCCGACGCTCGTGTCCGTCGCGGCCGGCGGGGACGGCTCGCGGATCGTCGTCGTGTTCAGCAAGCCCGTCGAGAAGGTCAGTGCCGAAACCCCCTCCCACTACCGGATCGAGCCCGAGCTCAAGGTCACGTCCGCCCAGCGGGGCACGGACCTCCGCTCGGTGACGCTCACCACGGCCTCCCCGGCGGCGGAAGGGAAGGAGTACACGCTGACGGCCGAGAAGGTGACCGACTGCCTCGTGCCGGCCAACGCCGTCGCTCCCGGTAACGGCAAGAGCTTCCGATACGCGAAGGGGGTCTTCGGGGGTTCGGAGTCCGCCCCCGCCCGCTCGCGGGTGAACCACGCGGGGCGTCCGCTCCCGCCGCTGCCGAAGTTCAAGCAGCCGCTCCTCTTCAACACGCCGGAAGCGGATGCCGTCGTCTCGGCGATGCAGATTTTCCCGCCCAACAACCCCTGGAACGAGGACATCTCCCGGAGGCCGGTGCATCCCGACTCGGACAAGATGGTCGCGCATCTGGGGCGCGACAAGCCGCTCCGCGCGGTGCCCTGCGACAATTTCGTGCTCGTGCCGCCCGGCCAGCCGCGCATCGACGTCGCGATCGCGGACCCGTTGAACTCGGACAAGGGGCCGTTCCCGATCTCCGAAAACGCGCCGGTGCAGAACTGGCCGTCCAACGGCTTGAAGCTCGAGGACTGGCAGAGGGAGGGGAGCGGCGACCGCCGCGTCATCGTGGTCGACCCCTGGAACGCGGCGGTCTACGAGTTCTACGCGGGGCGCCGCAAGGGAGCGACCTGGGAGGCGACGTGCGCCGCCGCCTTCGACCTGCGCAGCAACGGCCGCAAGCTCGAAGCGGGCATTTCGAACGCCGCGGGGATCTGCACCTTTGCGGCGATCCCGCGCTACGACGAGTGCGAGCGGGGGATGGTCGAGCACGCGCTGCGCCTGACGGCCAAGCGGACGCGCAAGGCCTGCCTGTATCCCGCGCCGCGGCCGTATTCGGGCAACAGCGACGACCCGACCGTGGCGGCCTTCGGCCAGCGTTTCCGGCTAAAGGCGGGCGTGGACCTCTCGGGCCTGTCGAAGCACGCAAAGGCGATCGCGCTCGCGCTGAAGAAGTACGGGATGATCCTCATGGACAACGGGGACGATTGGGATATCGGCGCCTCCGCCGACGCGCGGATCAGCGGGTTGGAAGGCTTGCGCCGCCTGAAGGGCAGCGACTTCGAGGTCATCGTGTCCACGGGTGAGACCGAAGGTCCCCGCGCCGCCGACGCCCGCCACCCTTAAAGCAGTTTCAGGAGCGGATCCCGTTCTATAGAATCGCCGCGTGGCTCTCCAGGCGACCGTCTATCACGTGCAGATCGAGCTCTCGGACGTCGACCGCGGCGTCTACGAGTCCCTGGATCTCCGGATCGCCCGCCACCCTTCCGAGTCGATGGCCTATCTGTTGACGCGGACGATCGCCTACGCGCTGCTCCATGAAGAGGGCATCGCCTTCTCGAAGGGCGGGTTGTCCTCCGCGGACGAAGTCCCGCTGTCCATTCGCGACCTGCAGGGCAACCTGCGCGTCTGGGTCGAGATCGGCACCCCGTCGGCGGAGCGCCTGCACAAGGCCAGCAAGGCCAGCCCGCGGGTGGTCGTGTTCACGCAGCACGATCCCCGCCTGCTCCTGAACCAGGCCGGCGCGGGGGACATCCACAAGGCGGAGCAGATCGAGATCTACGCGCTGGATCCTCGTTTTCTCGAGCAGCTCGGCGCGGCGACCGACCGCAACGCCCGCTGGACGCTGCTCCGCAACGACGGCGTCCTCTACGTCACGGTCGGGGACAAGACCTTCTCCAGCCCGCTGACGAAGCACGCGCTGTCGTAACCGGCTCACTTCAAGGGCCGGTAGAAGTTCTGGTCGCACTCAAACCAGGAGGAGCCTCTGAAGGTCAGGTTCTGCTGAGCATCCCACGTGAACCGCGCGGCCTCCTTCGGCGCTTCCCCCGGGGGACCCTCCAGGAAGCGGAGCGTGGTGATGGGGTTGCCTTTGGCGTCTTTTCCCTGCTCGTAGACGTAGGACTGCGGCCGCGTGTCGGGAGAGCCCGTAGAAGGGAAGCGGGCGGGACCCTCGGGCGTTTGCTTCGGGTCCTGCGTGCAGTGCCAGACCGATTTCTTCGGGGCGCAGAACTTCTTCGCCGACTCCTCCCGGCCCTTGGAGAACACCTGGGTGCTTTCCATCATCCAGGTTCTCTCATCCTGCGGGATGATCGCCGGCAGGACCAGAACCTCGCCATCGAATCGAAACGAGTATCTCCGGGCCCCCTCCGGGCTGCTGTACTCCAGGATCTGGTCCTTGGCGGTCACGACAAACGGGCCTTCCACGGTTTCCGTCGGCGGCTTGTCGGCGACCCCATGATGCCGGATCCTCGTAAACTGGATGGTGGATTGGCCGTCGGCAGTCCGGATCGTGATGACCGTGTCCGTTCCTCGACCGAGGATGTCCCGATAAGGCTTCAGCACCCAACGCCCGTCCTTCAGGGCAGCCTTCGGGACGGGGTTCGGCGCCTGCTGGGGGCAGGCGCCGATGCCGAGAATGGAGATCAAGATCGGCAACCAGAGCGTTCGGCTCCCGCGTCTCATCGGTGGCCTCCCTCCCTGCAAACGGCGCCGGCCGCAGAAGGTTCAGCGCCGACACGTAGACCCATGCCCTTTCTTGACTTCCCGAGGCCGGGGGATACGCTTGATCTGAACTCCCGGAGGCACCCATGGCCCTGATTGAATTCGTTCGTAACCACGAAGACCTGTCCACCGACCACGGCTACCAATTCAAGTTCTACTGCGACAAGTGCGGCGGCGGCTGGATTTCGGAATTTCAGACTTCCGTCATCGGCTTAGGCGGCAGCCTTCTGAAAGCGGCGGGGGGCCTCTTGGGCGGCGTTTTCAGCCGCGCCGCCAGCAGCGAGTATGAGATCCGCCGCGCCATCGGCGGTCCTGCCCACGACGCTGCGATGAAGAAGGCCGTCGAGGAAGCCAAGGGCCGGTTTCAGAAGTGCAGCAAATGCGGCAAGTGGGTCTGCCCCGAGACCTGCTGGAACAAGTCGAAGGGACTTTGCGAAGATTGCGCGCCCGACCTCCACGAGGCCGCAGCCTCTGCCCAGGCCCAAGCGGCGGCCGAACAGATCAATGCCAAGGCCCGCCAGGTCGACCAGACTGAAGGCCTCGATGCCTCGAAGGGCCTGACGTTGCGCTGTACCCAGTGCAACGCCCAGATCCAGGGCGGCAAGTTCTGTCCCGAATGTGGCGCGCCCGTGTCGACGAAGACCCAGTGCAAGCAATGCGGCGCGGAGGGCAAGGCCGGCGCCAAGTTCTGCCCCGAGTGCGGGACGAAAATGCTCTGAGCCTGGCGCACTCGCGATTCGTCGGCTGCAGCACGACCAACTCCGGATCTCTCGTAACGTCACGTTACGAGACGTAACGCGACGAGACGTGACGTCTTAGGGCATATCCCTCAAACGCCTGCACGCCAGCCAGTTCTGAAATCGACGAGAGTGGCACGACGCTTGCTCTTCCTCCGCCGTGAGTGATTCGCAGACACGGAGGTGAGACCATGGCGGACTTCAACAGCGTGGTGCTTCTCGGTCGGCTCGCCCGGGATCCGCAGATCCGCTACGTGAACAACGGCGCGCCCGTGTGCACGTTCAGCATCGCCACCAACCATCGCTACACCAAGGCGGACGGACAGAAGGTCGAGTCGGTGATGTTCATCGACGTCGACGTCTGGCGGCGCCTGGCGGAGCTCTGCTCGCAATTCCTCAAGAAGGGCCGCCAGGTCCTCGTGACCGGCATGCTCAAGCAGGACCGCTGGGTCGACGCCAAAACCCAGCAGCCCCGCTCCAAGATCAAAGTCGTCGCCCGCGAGGTGAAGTTCCTCGGCCCGAGACCCGACGCGGAGCCGAGTGCCGAGCGCGCGGACGAGGAAGAACGCGAGGAGCCGCCCCAGGAGCAGACCGAGAACTAGCCGGATTTCCCTCGGAGTCGCGGCCCGCGACGGCGGGCCGATGAGATAAAGCCTGGCATCGGAACGGCAGAGGCAAGGCGGGCAGGGCTCTCCGGCACTGTCGTCGGGGAGTCCCTGCCCCCTTGGTTCGCCGGACCCGGACGGAGGCAGACCATGTGACGTAAAGGTGGGCGTTTGCCGGTTCCCGAGAGTTTCCCTCGAGTTGTCCGCGTGCGACCGGGCTAACGAGACTCTACGGGCCCGTGGCGGAATTGGTAGACGCGACCAGCTTGCCAAGTTGGTGCTCCGTGAGGAGCGTGAGGGTTCGAATCCCTCCGGGCCCACACCCCAACTTGGCAGGCCCCACCCTTCCTGTTGAACCCTCAATTCAATTTGAGTACTATTCAAGTGCTTGGCAGGCTGGTTGCGTCTCCGCCACGGAGCGCAAGACAACGGGCGCGATCGTTAGAGTCGGTCGCGCCCGTTTTGTTTTGGCTTGACTCCCCCCGGCCGTACCGATAGACTCTCGGCTCGCTGACCGGTAGTAAACACTCGCCTGCGCGGGCGTCGATGTTGGGCGGCCGTTTACCGCGGCGAGGACCGAATAGAGCGCCTGGATATCCAGAAAGGCTCCCCGTGTCGCTGGACAACGTCAAGGCCGTCGTGCTCGCCGCCGGGAAGGGCGTCCGGATGAAGTCGGACCGCCCCAAGGTGCTGCACGAAATCCTCGGCCGCCCCGTCCTCGACTTCGTCCTCCGCAACCTCCGCCTGGCCGGCGTCTCCGACGTCATCGTCGTCGTGGGCCACCAGGCCGAAAAGGTCAAGGCCGCCGCCAAGGACTGCCGCTTCGCCGAGCAGACCGTCCAGAAGGGCACCGGGCACGCCCTCCTGGCTGCGGAGCCCCTCCTCAAGGGCTTCACGGGCGACATCTTCGTCGTCGCGGGCGACGCGCCCCTCATCGGGCCCGACACCCTGCGGCGCCTCCAGGAAGACCACCGCGCCCAGAAGCGCGACGCGACGTTCCTCTCGGCCTGCCTCGACGACCCCACCGGCTACGGCCGCGTGGTGCGCGACAAGTCGACCGGGACGTTCCAGCGCTTCGCCGAGGAGACGGACGCCACCCCGGAGGAGAAGAACATCCCCGAATGCAACTCGGGGACCTACCTCTTCAAGTGCCCCGCCATCTTCGAGGCCCTCCGCCAGGTGACCCCTAATAATAGTAAGGGCGAGCTCTACCTGACGGACGCCCTCGGGGTGCTGGTCGGCAAGGGGCGGCCCGTCGACGGCGTCCGCTCCCTGAACCCCACCGAGATCTACGGCATCAACTCGCGCCGGGACCTCGTGGCCGCGACCAACTACATCCGCTGGAAGATCCTCGAATACCACATGGACAACGGCGTCTCGGTCGTCGACCCCTCCACGACCTTCATCGAGGAGGACGTCACGATCGGCCAGGACACCGTGGTCCAGCCCTTCAGCGTGATCCGCCGCGGGGTCGTCATCGGGAAGAACTGCGAGGTCGGCCCCTTCACGCAGCTCCGGGCGGGCACCGTGCTGGAGGACGGCGCGGAGGTCGGCAACTTCGTCGAGGTGAAGAAGTCCCGCATCGGGTCCCACTCGAAGGCGAAGCACCTCACCTACCTGGGCGACGCCACGCTGGGCGCGCACGTGAACATCGGCGCGGGCACGATCACGGCGAACTACGACGGCAAGAACAAGAACGCGACCATCATCGGCGACCACTCGCACACCGGGTCCAACACGGTGCTCGTCGCGCCGGTGAAGCTCGGCAAGAACGTGACGACGGGGGCGGGCGCCGTCGTGGTCAAGGGCGAAATCCCCGACGATTCCGTGCTGGTCGGGGTGCCGGCGCGGCCGCTGCCGCCCAAGAACGGAAGCTCCGAGAAGTCGAAGGTCTCGAAGAAACCTTTGGCGAAGACGGGGAGAAAGCGCTGATGAAGAAGGGACTGACCGTCTTCTCCGGCGGCGCGAACCCCCTGCTCGGGGCCAAGGTCTGCAAGTTCCTCAGCCTCGATCAGGGCAAGATCGAGATCACCCGCTTCCCGGACGGCGAGATCGACATGAAGATCCTGGAAGACGTCCGCGGGGCGGACGTCTACGTGATCCAGCCGACCTGCCCGCCGGTGAACGAAAACCTGATGGAACTGTTGATCATGATCGACTGCCTCCGCCGCGCGAGCGCGGAGCGGATCACGGCGGTGATCCCGTACTTTGGCTACGCGCGGCAGGACCGCAAGGCCGAGGGGCGGGTTCCCATCAGCGCGAAGCTCGTGGCGAACATCATCACGGCCGCCGGCGCCACCCGGGCGCTGGCCATCGACCTCCACGCCGCGCAGCTTCAGGGCTTCTTTGACATCCCGATGGACCACCTCTACGCGGCGCCGGTCCTCGTCGAGTACTTCCGCCAGCTGAACATCAAGGACCTCACCATCGTCTCGCCCGACGTGGGCGGGATCAAGATGGCGCGCGCCTACGCCAAGCGGCTCAACGCCGACCTGGCGATCGTCGACAAGCGCCGCAGCGGCCCCACCGAGACCGAGGTCATGCACGTCATCGGCGAGGTCGAAGGCCGCAACGTGATCCTGGTGGACGACATGATTTCGACGGCGACCTCGATCACGGAGGCCGCCAAGCACTGCCGCAAGAAGGGCGCGAAGGACATCTACATCTGCGGCACCCACGCGGTTCTCGCGGGGAAGGCCGTGGAAAAGCTCGCGAAAGCCCCGGTCAAGGAAGTCGTCGTCACCGACACGATCCCGACTGCGGGGAAGGAGTTCTCGAACCTGAAGGTACTCTCGGTCGCCAACCTGCTGGGCGAGGCGATCCGACGCATCCATCATTCGGAATCCATTAGCGACATGTTCCGTTAGGACGGAGACAGCCATGGCTGAACAGTTCGCGATCAAGGCGGAGAAGCGCGATGCCCTGGGCACGCGTGTGTCCCGCCGCCTGCGGAAGTCGGGAAAGCTCCCGGCGGTGCTGGCGCGCAAGGGCGAGGAGCCGCTCCACCTCCTGGTGGATGCGAAGGAGTTCTCGCAGCTCGTCAAGAAGCACGCCCGCATCATCAACCTGACCCACCCCGCGGGGAAGGACAAGGTGTTCATCAAGGAAGTCCAGTACGACCACCTGGACGAGCACGCGATCCACGTGGACTTCACGAGGATCGCGATGGACCAGCTCCTCACGATCGAGGTCCCGCTGCTCCTCAAGGGTAAGCCGGTCGGCGTGAGCGAGGAGGGCGGCGTCCTGGACCACTACGTGAAAGTGCTGAAGATCCAGGTCCTCCCCGACGCGATCCCCGACCACATCGAGGTGGACGTCACGAACCTGAAGAAGGACGTGAAGTTCACGGTGAAGGACATCGTGCTGCCCCCGGGCGTGAAGGTGACGCAGGACCCGGACCTGCTCGTCGCGATCGTCCAGGAGCACAAAGTCGAGGAGATCGTCCCGGCCACGGCCGCCACCGGCGCCGTGGAGCCCGAGCTGATCAAGAAGCCCAAGGAGACCGAGGAAGGCGCCGAGGGCGAGGCAGCCAAGGGCGGCGAGAAGAAGGAAGCGGCTCCCAAGAAGGAAGAAAAGAAGTAGCGGCGTGAATGTTCATCGTGCTCGGCATCGGGAATCCGGACGAGAAGTACGCCGGCACGCGTCATAACGTCGGCTGGATGACGGTCGACGCGCTCTCTGAGAAGATGGACCGGAAGTTCAAGAAGTCCGGCTTCGAGTTCTGGGCCGCCGAGGGGCGGCTGGGGCGCCACGAGGTGGCGCTCGTGAAGACCTGGACCTACGTGAACGAGACCGGCCGGGTGATCCCGGAGCTCCGGAAGCGCTGGGGCGAGGAGATGATGGTCGTCTGCGACGACGTCAACCTCCCGCTGGGCAGCGTGAGGATCCGGAAGGACGGATCAAGCGGCGGTCATAACGGCCTCAAGTCGATCGAGGCGGCGCTGGGCTCGAACGCCTACGCGAGGATGCGCCTCGGGGTCGGCGGCGGCCGTCCCGACCCGAACTGGGTGCTGGGGCGCTTCACGAAGGAGGAGAAGCCGGCGCTGGACAAGATGCTGGCGGACGCGTCCGACGCGGTCCGCGGCTGGATGGACGAAGGAATCGACAAGGCGATGACGAAGTTCAACCGGAAGCCCCCCTCGGAAGAGAAGGGGGAACCGGACAAGGGCAAAGTAGGAGGAACGGATCGGTGAAAACGTACGAAGCCATGCTGCTGGTGGAGCCCACGATCGCAGCCAAGGAGTGGGCCCGCGTGCCGGAGGAAGTCGACCGCATCGTGAAGCGCCACGGCGCCGCCGTGCTGTCGGTGGTGAAGTTCGGCGAGCGGAAGCTGGCCTTTCCGGTGAAGAAGAGCAACCGCGGCGCTTACGTGGTCGCCTACTTCAGCTCGCCGGAGAAGGCGCTCGGCAAGATCAAGGCCGACTTCCAGCTTTCGGAAGTGGTGATGAGGAGCCTGATCCTCGCCCACGAGGGCGAGCTGCGCAAGGAGTCGCCGCGCGACTTCGAGACGGCCGGTCCGCTGCCGCCGAAGACGGATCGCCCCGGCTTCGTGCCGCCGGGCGCGGGTTTCGGAGGCGGGTTCGGCGGGCCCCCGGGCGGCGGGCGCCCCTGGGAGGATCGCGGTCCGCGCGGATAGCGAGAGAGGTGAACCATGGCGACCTTTAACAAAGTCATCCTGCTCGGCAACCTGACGCGCGACCCCGAGCTGCGGTATACGCCGCAGGGGTCGGCCGTCTGCGAGTTCGCGCTGGCGCTGAACTACCAGTACACGAACAAGCAGACGGGTCAGAAGGTCGAGGAGGTCTCCTTCATCGACATTGTCGCGTGGGGGAAGACCGGCGAGATCTGCGCCGAGTACCTGAAGAAGGGCCGGCAGGTGATGATCGAGGGCCGCCTCAAGCAGGACCGCTGGGAGGCCCAGGACGGCAAGAAGATGAGCAAGGTCCGCGTGACGGCCGAGAACGTACAGTTCGTCGGCAGCCGTCCGGCGGGCGAGGGCGGGGGCGGCGGAGGCGGCGGGGCCAAGGGCGGCGCCGCGCCGGCCGCGGGCCCGGAGGACGGTCCTCCCCCCGGCCAGGAAGAGGACATTCCGTTCTAGAGTTGAAGGATTACAGGAGATAGAAGATGCCCAGGATCGAACGGGACCGCGGCAGAGGCGACGATCGCGACGATCGCCGCAAGAAGTACACCAAGTTCCGGAAGGACAACCGGTGCCGCTTCTGCCGCGACAAGACGAAGGTCGTGGACTACAAGGAGCTGCAGGTGCTCTTCAAGCTCTGCACGGGCCAGGGCAAGCTCTATTCGCGGAAGCGCTCCGGCAACTGCGCGTTCCATCAGCGCAGCGCCCAGCTCGCCGTGAAGCGCGCCCGCTACATGGCCATGCTCCCGTACGTGGGCATGGGCAATCTGTAGTCCGACACGCGGCCGTAGTCCGCGAGAAGAAAGGTGAGGATCCGATGAAAGTGCTGCTCTGGCAGGACGTGGACAAGCTCGGCAAGCGCGGCGAGACCGTCGAGGTGAAAGCGGGCTTCGCGCGCAACTTCCTCTTCCCCCGCAAGCTGGCGAGCATCCCCACGCCCTCGATGCATAAGGAGTTCCAGCTCGCGAAGCGCCGCGTGGTGAAGCAGGAGGCGGCCCTCATCGGCGACGCCAAGGCGGTGGCCGAGAAGCTCGCCGGCGTCACCTCGGTGTCCATCGAGGTCAACACCAACGAGGAAGGCCTCCTCTACGGCGCCGTCTCCCCCAGCATGGTCGCCGACGCCCTCAAGGACCAGGGCCTCAAGGTCGAGGCCAAGGCCATCGAGATCGCCGAGCCCATCAAGAAGGTCGGCACCTACGAGGTCGTCGTCAACCTGCACCGCGAGGTGAAGCCCACCCTCAAGGTCTGGGTGCTCTCGACCAAGGCGGTGAAGCCCGAGGACAAGAAGGCCGGGGAAGCGAAGGCGTAAGCCCGGCGCGGGCCGCCCGGCGGCCCGCAAATTCGCGGCTCGGGGTTCGGGAAAGGTGTAGACTACCGGGGGAGGGGTGTTCATGTCGTCCACCGCGCGCAATCCCGTATCTCCGGCCGAGGTCCTGGGGGGCAACCTCCTCCCCCATAGCCGCGAAAGCGAAATGGCGCTCCTGGGCGCCATGATCTTCGACAACAACGTCATCGGCGACGTCGTCGACATCGTCAACTCGCCCGAGATGTTCGCGTTCCCGTCCCACAAGGTCGTCTTCGAGGCCATCCTCCGGCTCCACCTCGAGCGCAAGCCGATCGACCTCGTCGTCCTCCGCGACGACCTTGCCAAGGAGCGGCGGCTCGATGCCGTCGGCGGCGCCGACTACCTGATGTCCCTCGTCGAGGGCGTGCCCAACGCGGCCAACGCCCCCGAATACGCGCGCACCATCCTCGAGAAGTTCATCCTGCGCAACATCATCGAGACCTGCCAGAAGATCGTCCACACCGCCACGCAGGTGACCGAGAACGTGGACCAGGTCCGCGACGAGGCCGAGAAGGCCCTCTTCCAGGCCCTCGCCAAGGGCGAGAAGGCCAGCGTCCGCACCATGACCGACATCCTCCACGAGACCTTCCAGCAGATCCAGGACATCCACAACCGCAAGAGCCGCCTGCTGGGCCTCTCGACGGGGTTCTACGAGGTCGACGACCTGCTCTCGGGCCTCCAGCCCGGCCAGATGTACGTCGTCGCCGGCCGGCCCTCGATGGGCAAGACCAGCTTCGCGCTCAACATCCTCGAGAACGTCGCGCTCCGCGAGCAGAAGCCCGTGCTCCTCTTCTCGCTCGAAATGGCCGCGCAGCAGATCGCCCAGGGCATGCTCTGCAGCCACGCGCGCGTCGATTCGACGCTGCTCCGCACGGGCCGCGTGTCGGAGGAGGAGTTCCAGAAGCTCCTCATGGCCGCCGGCGCCTTCAACGAGGCCAAGATCTTCATCGACGACTCGGCCGACCTCTCGGCCCTCGAGCTGCGCACCCGCGCCCGCCGCATGAAGGCCCGCGAGGACATCCAGCTCGTCGTCGTCGACTACCTCCAGAAGATGCACGCCAAGCAGGGCAACAAGGCCGCCGAGTCGCGCCAGCTGGAAATCGCGATGATCTCGTCGAACCTGAAGTCCCTCGCCAAGGAGCTCAACGTCCCCGTCATCGCCCTCGCCCAGCTCAACCGCGCCGCCGAAGGCCGCGAGGACCGCAAGCCCATGCTCTCCGACCTCCGCGAATCGGGCGCCATCGAGCAGGACGCCGACGCCGTCATGGCGCTCTACCGCGAGGAGTACTACAAGCCCGACACCGAGAAGAAGGGCGTCGCCGAGGTGCTGCTGCTCAAGAACCGCACCGGCCCGGTCGGCAACGTCGACATGGCCTTCATCAAGCAGTACACCCGCTTCGAAAACCTCGCGGCCTCCCGCCCGCAGTAGTTCCCGAAATCGCCGCCCGTTCTCCCGGCGGCGGGGAATATGGTTCTGGTATCGATCCGGAACTCACCCTATAGTGGAGAAGCCCATGAGAGCCCTGATGGCCGCGTTGCTGCTGTCCCTCGCCGCGTGCGCGAGCAGCTCCTCCGACTGGCCCGGCCCCAGCCGTCCCTACAAAGGCAAGGTCCACGCGATCCCCGGCACCATCGAGGCCGAGGACTTCGACGAGGGCGGCGAGGGCGTCGCCTACCACGACCTGGAGCCGGAGAACCGCGAGAAGCACCAGCCGGCCTACCGCGACTCGGGCGTCGACCTGGAGTGGCGCGAGGACGCCAGCCAGAAGTTCAACCTCGGCTGGACCCGTCCGGGCGAGTGGCTCGTCTACACCGTCGACGTCAAGGAGTCGGGCAGCTACACCATCGAGATGATGGTGGCCTGCGACAAGCGGGGCGGGCAGTTCCGCCTGGAGTTCAACGGCGTCGACAAGACCGGCCCCGTCGAGGTCCCCGACACCGGCGGCTGGACGAAGCTCAAGCCGTTCTCGAAGACCGGCGTGAAGCTCGAGGCCGGCCGCTACGCGATGAAGCTCGTCCTGGACAAGGGCGGCGAGAAGGGCAGCATCGGGGACATCGACTACTTCCGCTTCGTCAAGCAATGAAATCGTTTCTCCACGTCCTGGCGATCCTGGCGACCGTGGGGGTCTTCGTCGCCGACACCCTGCTGCTCGGCGTGCCCGCGTTCCGCAACGGCTGGTGGACGCTGTCCTTCTTCGCGTTCCCCGCGGCGCTGCTGGCGCTCGGCTGGGGCGGCGAGGGCAGGAAGGGGCTGCGGGTCGCGGCCTGGCTGGTCCTCCTCGCCGGCATCGGTGGCTGGATCGGCCTGCGTTCCGTCGGAAAGATCGCCGGGTCCCCGACCGTCGCCGTGGGAGAGCGCGCGCCCGACTTCATGCTGAAGGACCAGGACGGCAAGGACCTGCGCCTGAGCGACCTGACGGACCAGGGCCGCGTCGTGCTGGTCTTCTTCCGAGGACGCTACTGACCCTCCTGCCGCGCGGGGCTGCGCGGACTCGCGGAGCGGGTCGACGACTTCAAGAACTCGAGGGTGGCGGTCCTGGCGGTCGGGCCGGTGACGCCCGAAGTGGCCAAGGGCTTCGGCCTCCCGTTCCCCGTGCTGTCGGACCTGCAGCTCGAGGCGACGAAGAAGTACGGGCTCGTCCACGAGAAGGGGATGATGGGGAAGGACGTGCCCCGGCCCACGGTTCTGCTGCTCGACAAGGACCGCGTCATCCGCTGGATGCACGCGGAGGACAACATCCGCACCCGCCCCGACCCCGACGAGATCTTCGAACAGTTGAGGAAGTAGTCGCCCGCGCATGCACGATCTCGTCGACATCGGCATCAACCTTTCCCATCGTCAGTTCGGATCCGACCGCGAGGCCGTGATCGTCCGCGCGCAGGCGGCCGGCGTCCGCCGCATGCTCGTGACCGGGACGAGCGTGGCCTCGACGCGGGCTGCGATCGACCTTGCGCGCGGGAAGCCGGGCGTCCTCTTCGCGACGGCGGGCATCCACCCGCACGACGCGTCCTCGGCGTCCCCGGCGGCCCTGCAGGAGCTCGCCGCGCTCGCCCGTTCGCCGGAGGTCCGCGCCGTCGGCGAGTGCGGGCTCGACTTCGACCGCGACTTCTCGCCGCGCCCGGCCCAGGAGGCCGCCTTCGAGGCGCAGCTGGAGCTCGCCGCCGAGCTGAAGCGGCCCCTCTTCCTCCACGAGCGCGCGGCGCACGACCGCTTCCTCGCGATCCTCTCGCGCGTCCGCCCCCGCCTCGGGGCGGCGGTCGTGCACTGCTTCACGGGCGGGGGCCGGGAGCTCGACGCCTACCTCGCCCTCGACCTCCACATCGGCATCACGGGCTGGATCTGCGACGAGCGCCGCGGCGCGGGCCTGCGGCCCCTGATCGCGCGCGTCCCCGCGGATAGGCTCATGATCGAGACCGACGCGCCGTTCCTCCTGCCCCCCATCGCGAAGGCGTCGGGCCGGCGGAACGAACCCGCGTTCCTGGTCCACGTCCTCGAGGCCGTCGCCCGCGCCGCGGGGCGGCCTCCGGAGCAGCTGGCCGAAGAGACGACCCGGACCGCCGAGGCCTTTTTCGGCCTCTGATCCGCGCTCTTAGAAATCCCGACCACCCCCGCGCGTACCATTCATGAGCGAATTCATGAGACTGCTTCTTTGCGTCCTGGCCCCTCTCGCGGCGGGGATGCTCTCCCCGGACCCCGCCTTCTCCCAGGAGAAGGAGAAGAAGCGACCCAAGGAGGACGTCCACAAGGAGTACGAGGAGAAGGTCGTCCCCATCCTGTCCAAGTTCTGCTTCAAGTGCCACGGGCCCGAGAAGAAGAAGGGCGACCTCGACCTCAGCGCCATCAAGACCCCCGAGCAGGTCCTGGCGGGCCTCGACCTGTGGCAGAAGACGGTCGAGCGGCTCAACGCGTTCGAGATGCCGCCCGAGAAGAGCCCCCAGCCGAGCTTCGAGGAGAAGGGGCTGATCAACCAGTGGTTCGGCCGCCTGCCCAAGGGGAAGCTCGACTGCAACCAGCTCGCCACCGACCGGACCCAGCGCTTCTACAAGGGCTACGTGATGAGCCGGAGGCTCAACCGCAGCGAGTACGGCAACTCGATGCGTGACCTCTTCGGCATCGACCTCCACGCGGAGCGCGCGGTGCCCGCCGACGGGTCGGCGGGCGAGGGCTTCGACAACAATGGCGACGCCCTCTTCACCTCGCCGATCCTCGTCGAGAAGTACATGGACGCGGCGGAGCACGTCCTGTCGCTGCTGCTCCCGGAGGGCCGGGGGGCGCTGACGCCCGAGATCGACGCGGCGCGGCGCCGCCTTCTGATCGCCCCCGCGAAGGAGGGGCGCGAGGCGGCCCGGAAGATCGTCGGGGCCGTGGCGGGGCGCGCGTTCCGGCGGCCGGTCGAGGCCGCCGAGGTCGAGCGCTATCTCACCCTCTTCGACCGCGCGCGCGGCCGCGGGGACTCCTTCGAGGCGTCGCTGCGGCTCGCCCTCAAGGGCGTGCTGATCTCGCCGCACTTCCTCTTCCTCGTCGAGCCCGAGCCGCCCGAGGGCGGCGTCTACCGCCTCGGCCCCTACCAACTCGCCCAGCGGCTCTCGTACTTCCTCTGGTCCTCGCTGCCGGACGACGAGCTGCTGCGCCTGGCGGGGGAGGGCCGGCTCGTCGAGCCCGACACGCTGCGCGCGCAGCTGCGCCGCATGCTGAAGGACCCGCGCGCGCGGGCGCTCGGCGAGAGCTTCGCCTGCCAGTGGCTGGAGCTCGAAGCGCTGGGCAAGACGGTGCGCCCGGATCCGAAGAAGTTCCCCGACTTCGACGACGACCTCGCCGAGGCCATGAAGGGCGAGGTGGTCGCGACGTTCCACGACGTCGTCGCCGCCGACCGCAGCCTGCTGGAGCTGGTCGACAGCAACGCGACGTTCCTGAATGCGCGGCTGGCCCGGCTCTACGGCGTCGAGGGCGTGACGGGGCCCGAGCTGCGGCGCGTGGAGTTGCGGGACCCCAACCGCGGCGGCGTGGTCGGCATGGCCGCGGTCCTCACGGTGAGCTCCTACCCGCTCCGGACGAGCCCCGTGATCCGCGGCAAGTGGATCCTCGAGTCGCTGCTCGGCAGCAAGGTGCCGCCGCCGCCCCCGGACGCAGGCAGCCTGCCCGGGAACGACGCGGAGAAGAACGCGCTCTCGTTCCGGGAGCGGCTGGAGAAGCACCGCACGAAGCCCGAGTGCGCCTCCTGTCACCAGAAGATGGACCCGCTGGGCTTCGGGCTGGAGAACTTCGACCCGATCGGCCGCTGGCGGACGGAGGACGACGGCCGCCCGGTCGACGCGCTGGGCCAGCTCCCGACGGGCGAGAAGTTCCAGAGCCCCGCGCAGCTGAAGAAGGTCCTGATGGGGCGCAAGGACGAGGTGATGGCGCACCTGGCCCGCAAGCTGCTGGGCTACGCGCTGGGCCGGGCGCTCAACAAGTTCGACCAGTGCGTCGTCGACGACAGCCTCAAGGCGCTGAAGGCGAACGGGTACAAGTCCTCGGCGTTGATCGAGACGATCGTGCTCAGCTACCCGTTCCAGCATCGGTACGCGAAAAAGTAGGGAAGAGCGATGAAGCGACTTTCGCGGCGGACCTTCCTGCGGGGCGCGGGCGTGGCGCTCGGCCTGCCGCTGCTCGACGCGATGCCCGCCGTCGCCGGGGCTGCGGCGGGAGGGCCGCCGGTCCGGATGTGCTGCATGTACTTCCCCAACGGCGTGTGGGAGAAGGACTGGGTGCCGGAGACGACCGGCGCCGACTACGCGCTTCCCTTCGCGCTGCAGCCGCTCGCGCCGCACAAGGCGGACGTGCTCGTGCTCAGCGGCCTCGACAAGAAGCACAGCCATCAGGGCGACGGCCACTACGCGAAGACCGCGAACTATCTGACGGGCCTTCCGGTCTTCAAGACCACCGGCAAGGACCTGAGCGTCGGCGGCGCCTCCGTGGACCAGCTCTGTGCGGAGAAGATCGGCCACCTCACCCCGCTGCCGTCGCTGGAGCTCGGCATCGACCCGGTCATTACGGGCATCGACAGCAATGTCGGCTTCACGCGGCTCTACGGATCGCACATCGCCTGGCGATCGGCGACGACGCCGGTGGCGCGCGAGATCAATCCGCGCGCGGCCTATCAGCGGCTCTTCGGGATGAAGCGGCCCACGCTCGGCGACCCCGCGACGGCGCGGAAGCAGGGGGACGAGCGGACGCTCCTGGACCTGGTGCTCGAGGACGCCCAGGGCCTGCGGGGCAAGCTGGGCCGCGACGACCAGGGCAAGCTCGACGAGTACCTCGATTCGATCCGCGCGGTCGAGAAGCGGATCGAGTTCTTTTCGAAACCCGACCCGCGCGACTGGAAGGCGCCCGAGCCGGGCGATTATGCGCCGCCGGCGGGCGCCCCCGGCGACCACCGGGCCCACGTGCGGATCATGTTCGACCTGATCGCGCTTGCGTTCCAGACCGACACGACGCGGGTCGCGACCTTCATGTTCGCGAACGACGTCTCGGGCAAGAACTTCGCGGGCCTGATCGACGGCGTGAAGGGCGGCCACCACGAGTTCAGCCACCACGAGAACAAGAAGGAGAAATACGAGGCCTACTCGAAAATCGTCCGCTGGCACGTCGAGCAGTTCGGGTATCTGATCGAGAAGATGAAGGCCGTCCGCGAGGGCGGGGGGACGCTGCTCGACCACTCGATGCTGCTCTTCGGGTCCAGCATCTCGGACGGCAACCGACACGATCCGGCCAACCTGCCGATCCTCCTGGCGGGGCGCGGCGGGAACACCATCATCAGCGGCCGGCACCTCGCGAGCCCGAAGGGGACGCCGCTCTGCAACGTCTACGCGGCGATGCTGGAACGGATGGGCACGGCGGTGCTCAAATTCGGCGACAGCAAAGAAGCGATGGCGCTGGACGGGTAGGCCGCATTATTAGCCACAGAGGACATAGAGAACACAGGGCGGAATGATTCTGTCCGGATCCGGACACGGAGGATCTGCTCAGTGTCCTCAGTGTCCTCGGTGGCCAATTCAGGGGTTCCAGCGCGGGCCCTTCGGCGTCGGCGGCAGGAACGGAATCTCTTTGAAGAACGTGTCCTGCGGCGCCTTCGGATGCCGGGCCAGCGGCACGGGGCGGCCGTGCGGCGGATTCGTCACCACGATCACCGGGGTCTCGACGACCTCCTGCGGCGGCACGGGTGCCGCTTCCACCGGGGGGTAGAAGACGTTCGTCGTCGGGGCGTAGATCACGGTCTGTTGCGGGACGTAGACGGTGCGCTCGACGACCTCGGTCCTCACCTCGGGGGCGGGCTGAGGGGGCGGCTCGAGGACGATGACGACCGGCGCGGGCGCCGCCGGGGTCGGAAGTGGGGCCTCCACCACGGGCGCGACGGGGGGCGCCGGCGCAGGGGGAGGGGCGGTCGCGGGTTCCTCCTGGGGCCACGCGACGACGATGTCGAGGGGCTCCGGGGTCCGGGGCGACGGGGTGCCGACCATCCGGATGCCCACCAGCGCGAGCACGGTGGCGACGACGGGCACGGCGAAGAAGCGCGACATCTGGCCCTCCGGAGTTGCGTCTCTTTCTACTCTATATAGTCGCTCGCCCGGGGGCCACCTTTCGCGGGAAATCTTTGCAGCCCCCCGGGAACTTGGCTAATCTCGTCCCCATGCCCCGGACCTTCGTGGCGAAAAAGGCCCTGCAGTTCACCGAGAGCGTCATCCGGGAAATGACCCGGCTGGCCGCGGCCCACGGGGCGATCAACCTGTCGCAGGGATACCCCGACTTCGCCGCGCCCGACGCCATCAAGGAAGCCGCCTGCCGGGCGATCACGTCCGACGTCAACCAGTACGCCATCACGTGGGGCGCCAAGCCCCTGCGGGACGCGCTCTGCCGCAAGTACGCCAAGTACAACAAGATCCAGGCCGACCCCGAGAAGAACGTCACCGTCACCTGCGGCGCCACCGAGGCGATGATCTCGGCGCTGAGCGCCGTCATCAACCCGGGCGACGAGGCGGTCATCTTCGAGCCGTACTACGAGAACTACGGGCCCGACGTCATCCTCTCCGGGGCCACGCCGCGCTTCGTCCGCCTGCGCGAGCCCGACTGGAGCTTCGACGAGAAGGAGCTCGCGAAGGCGTTCAACCGGAAGACGAAGGCGATCATCATCAACACGCCCAACAATCCGACCGGGAAGGTCTTCACCCGCGCGGAGCTGGAGGTCATCGCCAGGCTCTGCCGGAAGTGGAACACCCTCGCGGTCACCGACGAGGTCTACGAGCACATCATCTACGAGGGCGAGCACGTCTCGATCGCCACGCTCGACGGGATGGCCGAGCGGACGATCACGACGTCGTCGCTGTCGAAGACCTTCTGCATCACGGGCTGGCGGCTCGGCTACTCGATCGCGCCCGAGAAGATCGCCGGCGCGATCCGCAAGATGCACGACTTCATGACGGTGGGGGCGCCGCATCCGCTGCAGGTGGCCGCGGCGGCCCTAATGGACGATCCGCGCGGGCTCTTCGAGAACCTCTCGCGCGAGTACCTCGAGCGGCGGGAGCTCTTCTACCCGGTGCTGGTCGAGACGGGCTTCCGCCCGATCGCGAAGCCCGCGGGGGCCTACTACGTGATGTGCGACATCCGCCCGTTCGGCTTCCGGACGGACACGGAGTTCGCCCGCTGGCTCACCGAGAAGGGCGGCGTCGCCACGGTGCCGGGCAGCTCGTTCTACCGCAACCCGCGGCACGGCTACGGCCAGGTCCGTTTCGCGTTCTGCAAGAAGCTCGAGACGCTGCGCGCGGCTGCGGAGAAGCTGCGCGCGCTCCCCAAGCCGCCGTCGGGGAAGCGGCCATGAAGCGCGATTATTCCCGTCTCTCGACGGAGCAGCGGAACCCGCGCACGGGCCGCATCGACGCGCTCCCGGTCGCCGAGATCGTCGAGCTGCTCAACCGCGAGGACGCGACGATCGCGGGCGCCGTCGGGGCCGAGAAGGCCAAGATCGCCCGCGGGGTGAACCTGCTCGTCGACCGGGTGAAGAAGGGCGGGCGGATGTTCTTCGTCGGCGCCGGCACGAGCGGGCGCCTCGGCGTCCTCGAGGCGGCGGAGCTCCCGCCGACCTTCGACACGCCGCGGACGCTGGCGCAGGCGATCATGGCGGGCGGCCCCGAGTGCGTCTGGGCCTCCAAGGAGGGAGCGGAGGACGACGCCGAGGACGGCGCGCGGCAGCTCCGCCTCCGGGGGGTGCACGCGCTGGACGCGGTGGTCGGGATCACGGCGAGCGGCGTGACGCCCTTCGTGCTGGGAGCCCTCGAGGAGGGCCGGAAGACGGGCGCGGCGCGGATCCTGGTGAGCTGCAACCGGCGGGGCGTCCCGCGCGACGCCGCCGACGTCCACATCGCCCCCGAGGTGGGCCCCGAGGTGATCGCCGGATCCACGCGGCTGCGCGCCGGGACGGCGACCAAGATGGTGCTCAACCTGCTGACCGTGACCACGATGATCCGGCTCGGGAAGGTCTACGAGAACCTCATGGTCGACCTGCAGACGCGCTCGGACAAGCTGGTGGCGCGGGCGAAGCGGATCGTGGGGATCCTGGGCGGCGTGTCGGAGGCCGAGGCCGCGCGGGCGCTGAAGAAGGCCGGCGGCAGCGCGAAGGTCGCGATCGTGATGCTCCGCCGCGGCGGCTCGCGCGAACAGGCGCTGGCGCTGCTGGAGAAGAACGGCGGCATGCTGCGCGGGGCCCTCGAGTCATGATCGCCGTCGGGCTCATGTCGGGCACCTCGGCGGACGGCGTCTCGGTCGCGGCGATCCGCGTGCAGCGCTCGCTGAAGCTGCTCGCGTACCGGACCTTTCCCTACCCGCGCGCCCTGCGCGAGCGCGTCCTCGGGGCGCGGGACCTGCGGACGCCGGCGCTCTCGGAGCTCCACGGGGACCTCGGGCGCTTCTTCGCGGCCTGCGCGAAGAAGTTCATCGGCCGAGGGAAGGTGGACGTCATCGGCTCGCACGGGCAGACGGTGTGGCACGAGCCCGGCCGCCACACGCTGCAGCTCGGCGAGGCGGCGCACATCGCGGCGGCCACGGGGGTCCCGACGGTCTGCGACTTCCGCGCCGCCGACGTGGCCGCGGGCGGGCAGGGGGCGCCGCTGGTGCCGTACTTCGACCGCTTCGTGTTCGGCGTGCGGGACGCCGCGACGCTGAACCTGGGCGGCATCGCGAACGTCACGGTGCTGTCGAAGCGGCCGATCGGCTTCGACACGGGCCCGGGCAACTGCCTGATCGACGAGGCGATGCGCCTGGCGTACGGGAAGCCCTACGACGCGGGGGGCCGGGCGGCCGCGAAGGGGACGATCGACCGGAGGCTGCTCGCGCGACTCGACCACCCGTACTTCCGGAAGGCGCCGCCGAAGTCCACGGGCCGCGAGCTCTTCAGCCGCGAATTCCTGCTGGAGCGCTGTGGGCGGGAATTGCGGCGCCGGCCGGCCGACGTGCTGGCGACGCTCACGTGCCTGACGGCGAAGACGGTGGCGGACGCGCTGTCGCGCGTCGTGAAGAAGCCGCTCCAGGAGGTGATCGTCTCGGGCGGCGGGATGTACAACAAGACGCTGATGGCTCAGCTGGAGTGGACGCTCTGGCCCGCGGTGCCGCGGCCGATCACGGTCTACGGGCTGCACCCGCTCGCGAAGGAGCCGGCGGCCTTCGCGCTGCTGGCGGTCGAGGCGCTGCGGCGCCGGGCGGGGAACCTGCCCTCGGTCACGGGGGCGGCGCGGCCGGTCGTGCTGGGGAAGATCCTGCCGTGAGCGCGTCGCAGCACCTGTCGCGGATGACGCTGCGCGAGAAGTGCGCGCAGATGCTGCACGTCGCCTGCGACTTCCCGGACGAGGACCCCGACCGCACCTCGCAGCTGGTCCGCAAGGACGGCGTCGGGGGGCTGCTGCTCACGGGCGGCTCGGTCTTCGACGTGCCCTCGTTCGTCAACTGGGCGCAGAAGGTCGCGAAGTACCCGCTGCTGATCTCGGCGGACTTCGAGCGGAGCGGGCCGGTGACGGGCGGGACGCTCTACCCGCCGGACGCGGCGATCGCGGCGACGAAGTCGGCCGATTTCGCGCAGACGAAGGCGCGGCATCTCGGCGCGGAGGCGCGGGCGCTGGGGATCCGGATGCTGCTGGGCCCGTCGGTGGACGACCCGCTCGCGGCCGCCGCCATCGAGGGATACCACTACTCGAGGGTCGCGGTCTGCTTGAAGCGCTTCCCGGACGCCGGCGTGAGGCTGCACGGCGGAAAGGCGGAGGCGCTGCTGATCGGCCACGAGGTGGTCCCGGACTCCGACGAGGAGGCGATCGCGTCGCTATCGCGCACGGCGATCCAGGGGCTGCTGCGGCGCGAGCTCCGCTTCGAAGGGCTCGCGGTGACGGACGCGCTCTCGCGGCTGGGCACGAGCGTCGACCTCGTCGTGCGGGCAGCCAACGCAGGGGCCGACGTGCTGCTGCGCCCGGCCGACGCCGGCAAGGCGATCGACGCCCTCGAGGCGGCCGCGAAGGACGGCCGGATCGGGACGTCGACGATCGACCGCGCGGTGATGCGCCAGTTCCTCACCAAGGAGCGGCTGGGGCTCTTCGCCGACCGGATGGTGGACATCGGCGGGGTGGAGAAGACCGTGGGTTGTCCCACGCACAAGGCCGCCGCGGACCGGATCTCCTTCGTCGTCTCGCAGTTGCGCCGCTGAGCGGTGGAGAAAACAACCTGGATGGTTTCTCCACGGTGGAGAAAGTAACCAGGATGGTTTCTCCGCTCTAGGCTACTTCGGGAGGGACGTGGGGGGGACGAGGCGCGTGGCCGGGGTCTCGCCGCCGCGCAGGATGTACTTGCAGATCTTCTCGCGGTCGATCGCCAGGCTGAGCGCCCGCCGCACGCGCACGTCGTCGAGGGGCTTCTTGGTCGTATTGAAGGAATAGAAGTACACGCCGTTGTAGGGGTTCACCCAGTGGTCGGGCCGCTGGATGTCGACGAAGGCCAGCGGGATCCGGAAGAGCCAGTGGCACTGGTCCGTCTCGTAGTACTTGAAGGCCGTCTCGGCGTTCTCGATCGCGAGGAAGACGAACTTCGGCAGCTTGACCGCGGCGGCATCACGATAGGTCGGGTTCTTCTCGAAGACCTTCCGCTGCTTGATCAGCCACTCGGTCATCCGGTAGGGCCCGTTTACGACCGCATTCTGCGGCTCCATGAACTTCGCGCCGAACTTCTCCACGGTCGCGCGGTGGACCGGGAAGTAGAGGTTCATGCAGAGGAGCTGGAGGAAATAGGGCGTCCGCCGCACCAGCTTCACCTCGAGGGTGCGCTCGTCGACCGCGCGCACGCCCAGGCTCGAGGGCGGCGCCGAGCCCTTCACGGCCTCGCGGGCGCCTTCGACGACGTACATGCGGTGCGAGTAGCCGGAGCCGGTCTTGGGATCGACGACGCGGCGCCAGGCGTAGACGAAGTCGCCTGCCGTGACGGGATCGCCGTTGGACCATCTGGCCGCGCGGAGGTGGAAGGTCCAGGTGCGGCCGTCCTCGGAAATGTCCCAGCGCTCGGCCAGCGCCGGCTGCGGCGCGCCGTCCTTCGCGTCGGGCATCACGAGGCCTTCGTAGAGGTGCATCAGGATCTTGTAGCCGGCGATGTCGCGGCTGAGCGCGGGGTCGATCGACTGCGGCTCGGCGCCGCCGTTGAAGAGCAGGACGCCGTCCTTCGGGGCGCCGGGGCCCTCGAGGGTCACGCCCTGGAGCGGATGGATGTCGCGGGTGTTCGGGTACACGCCCTTCACGAAGGGCTTGATCATGTTGTGGGCGACGTAGTGGAAGATCGGGAACACCGGGCTCTCGTCGGCGATGAGCTGCTCCGCCTTGCCCATCAGCTCGGCCCGCTGCGCCGGGTCCGGCGCGTCGTTGGAGCGCGCGAGGAGCGACTCGTAGTCCTTCGAGCGCCAGCCCGTCGAGTTGGAGCGGCTGTCCTCCGTGAAGAGCTCGAGGAACGCGAGCGGGTCGGAATACTCGCCGATGTAGCCCTGGCGGGCGATCTGGAACTCGCCCTGCTGGACCATGCCCATCATGACCGGGAACTCCACGTTGCGGAGCTCGACGCTGACGCCCAGATTGACGCGCCACATCTCCTGGATGGCGGCGGCGATCTGCCGGTGGTACTCGTCGGTGTTGTAGAGCACCTCGAGCTTGGGGAAGCCGCGGCCCTCGGGGAAGCCGGCCTCCGCGATCAGCTTCCGTGCCTCCGCGGTCCCGGTGCTGGTCGCCGCGGCAGAGTCCTTCTTGCCGCACGCGGCGAGCAGGCCGAGCGCCAGGACCGCGAGGCGCCTAGCGCTGCTGCACATCGAAGGCGTCCCGCAGGCCGTCGCCCACCGCGTTCAGACAGAAGAGCGTGATGGCCAGAAGAGATCCGGGGAAGACGACGAGCCACCAGTAGATGCGGATCGGATTGAGCGCCCCGGCGCCATCGCTGATCAGGAGGCCCCAGGACGTCTGCGGCTCGCTGATGCCCAGCCCGAGGAACGAGAGGAAGGCCTCCTGGAGCATGACGGACGGCACCGTGAGGGTCGCGTAGACGATGACCGGGCCGACGATGTTGGGCAGCATGTGGCGCGCGATGATCGCCGGCGTCGTGACCCCGAGCCCGCGCGCCGCCTCGACGAATTCCTTTTCCTTCAGGCTCAGGACCTGGCCGCGGACGATGCGCGACATCGTCATCCAGCTGAAGCAGCCGAGCACCATGAAGACGATCAGAAAGCTCCGGCCCAGCAAGGACATGATGATGATCACGAGGAACATGTTGGGCAGACCGTACAGGACGTCGACGAACCTCATCATGAGGCCGTCGACCTTGCCGCCCAGGAAGCCCGACACCGCGCCGTAGCCGACGCCGATGAAGAGGCTGACGGCGGTCGCCAGCAGCCCCACCGCGAACGAGATCTGGCCCCCGTAGAACGATCGGACCATCAGATCGCGCCCGTTCGTGTCCGTCCCCATCCAGTACTTCTCGCTCGGGGACTGCTTGGATTGCTCCAGCGTCTGGGTGCGGTAGTCGTGGGGGGAGATCAGCGGGACCAGGGGCGTGGAGCAGCCGACCGCGAGGACCAGCCAGAAGCTGAGCATGGCCCGGCGGTTCTTGCGGAAGCGGCGGAGCGCCAGCTGGCCGGGGCTGCGTCCTTCGACGGCGGCGTCGCTCATGCGAGCCTCACCCGGGGATCCAGAAGCGAATATCCGATGTCGACGAGCAGATTGAAGACGATCACGAGGCTGCTGTAGATCAGGATCGCGCCCATGAACACGGCCTGGTCCCGCGCGAGCGCGGAGTCCACGAAGTGCTGGCCCAGGCCGGGCACGTTGAAGACCTTCTCGACGACCACCGACCCCGTGATGATATAGGCGGCCATCGGGCCCGCGTAGGACAGCACCGGCGTGACCCCGTTCTTGAGCGCGTGCTTGAGGAACACGCTGCGCTCGTCGAGCCCTTTGCTGCGCGCCGTGCGGATGAAGTCCTTGTGGAGGACGTCGAGCATGCCGGCGCGCGTCAGGCGGGAGATGTAGGCGATGTGGACCCCGGCCAGCGTGATGGCCGGGAGGATCACTTTCAGGAGCTCCTCGAGGCTGAAATCCTCCGGCCAGCCCGCCACCGGGAGCCAGTGCAGCCAGAGCGCGAAGACCATGGCGAGGAGCGGACCGAGCAGGAAATTGGGCAGGCAGATGCCGAAGAGGGCCACGCTGGAGGAGATGTAGTCGGGGATCCGGTTCTGCCGGGCTGCGGCCAGGATTCCCAGGGGAACCCCCACGACCATGGCGAAAAAGAAGGCGATGCAACCGAGCTCCAGGGATTTCGGAAACGCCGGAAAGATCAGCTCGGCCACCGGCTTCTGGTAGCGGATCGACAAGCCGAAATCGCCGGTGAGATAGCCCTTCATCCGGAGCAGGTACTGCACGTGCAGCGGCTTGTCGAGGTTGTAGGCCCGCTCGAGATTCCGCAGCACCTCGGGCGGTATGTTCCGCTCGCCGGTCAGCGGCGAGCCCGGGGTGAAGTAGATGATGAGGAAGCAGAGGGTCGCGATGACGTACAGCGTGAGGATACCGCCGACGAGTCTCTTGATCAGGAAGAGCGCCATCTAGCGCGCCGGCCCCGACAGCCGGATCCGGTTGTAGGGGTGGGTGTCGCGCACGTTGTCGTAGATCCCCGTCACCTCGGGCTTCCACATGTTCTTCGTCACGTAGAAGTAGATCGGGAAGATCGGCAGTTCGTCCATCAGGATCGTCTCGGCGTCCGCCAGCAGCTTCATCCGCTTCGCGGGGTCGCGCTCCCGGGCGGCGGAGGCGACGATCCGATCGTACTCGGCATTCGAGAAGCCCGTGTTGTTGTTGCCGTTGGTGGTCGTGAACATGTCGAGGAACGTGTTGGGGTCGTTATAGTCCGCGACCCAGGCGCGCCGGATGACGTCGAACTGGAGCCGGCTCTGCATGTCGAGGTACACCTTCCACTCCACGTTCCGGAGCTCGACGTCGATCTTGAGCTCCTGACGCCACATCTCCTGGATGGCCGCCGCGATCTTCTTGTGGGACTCCAGCGTGTTGTAGAGGATCTCGGTCTTCGGGAAGCCTTTGCCGTCCGGATAGCCGGCTTCGGCCAG
>Ga0310812_10000133_pt1 | contig 34715 bp, 32 predicted proteins | sample NN3metagenome_FD_205747 | JGI IMG/M metagenome (GOLD analysis project Ga0310812, IMG submission 205747) | Soil microbial communities from experimental microcosm in Duke University, North Carolina, United States - NN3 | ecosystem: Engineered > Artificial ecosystem > Soil microcosm > Unclassified...
CCATCGGAATCGGTTCCTTCAGGCCCAGGAAGTCGCCGATGCCCGGGGTCTCGCGCACCAGGAACCACGCGTCCTTGTCCTGGAGCATCTGGATCATGATGTAGCCGGGATAAAGCTTCTTCTCGCGCACGGTCTTCCGGCCGCTCCGGATCTCCGTGACCTTCTCCGTCGGCACGATGACGTTCGTGATCTTCGTCTGCAGGCCGGCCGCGTTCACGCGCCGGAGCAGGCCGTCCTTCACGGACTCTTCCCGCCCGCTCTGCACGCGCACCACGTACCAGCGGAGGTTCGGATCCGACGACGGCTGGGCCGCCGCCTCCTCGGGAGGCACCGCATCGCTCATTTCAGGTTCTTCCCCCATGGCTAGAATCCGACGCCCCAGTACTGCATGAGCTGGCTCAAGCCCTTGTCTACATAGTGAAGGAACATCGAGACGATCGCGACCACCAGGACCACGATCATCGCCGAGCCCATGAATTCCTTCCGCGCCGGCCACGACACTTTCTTGATTTCGCCTTCCGTCTCGATCAGGAAGTCCGCCCACTTCTCCTGGTTGAGCAGCAGGAAGACCCCCGACATCACGCTCAGGAACACCGCCACCGCCGGGAACAGGATCGGCTTCAGCGTCAGCGCCTTGCCGAAGATCATCGCCGGCCCGACGACGTCCGCCCACCACAGGCTGTGGATGGTCGGCGCCATGTACAGCGCATAGGCGCCGAACGCCGTCAGGGCTGCGATTCCACCGAAGGCCGAAAGCCGCACCGCGCGGCCGAGCCCGGGACGCGACCAGACCATCTTGTCGCCCAGCTTCTTCAGCAGGCCGAACGCCACGGCCGCGCCCAGCAGCACGCCGACGCCGAGCGCCCCCGGCCTCACGTGCAGCCTCCCCAGGGGGACGCTCTCGCTCCCCATGAAGGAAAGGCCCGTCAGCAGGAACGTCGCCGTCCCCGCCCAGCCGAGCGCCATCAGCGCCACGCAGACCCGGGACAGCACCCGGAAGAGCTCCGGCTTGGAGGCACCCCCGGCCGCGGCGGGCTGCGGCGGCTGCTGCTGAACCTGTTTCTCGTCTTTTGTCTCAGGCATCCTGTGTCCTTTTCAGGGTGGCAGGGCGGGCGAGACTCGAACTCGCAACCCTCGGTTTTGGAGACCGATAGTCTACCAATTGACCTACCGCCCTAGGCCCTGACGGGCTTACTTCTTCTTCTCCTTATGCCCAACCCGCTTGCGGCACTGGGGGCAGAACTTCACCAGCTCCAGCTTCGCCTGGTTCTGGGCCTTCGGATTCTTGGTGGTGCGATAGTACCGAGTGCCGCACTCGCCGCACTCCAGAAACACCCACTCGCGTGGCATCGTTCACTCCGATGTCGTTAGGGCCTCAGGACTACTTCGTGATCTTCGTGACGACGCCCGAACCGACCGTCTTGCCGCCCTCTCGGATGGCGAAGCGCAGGTTGTTGTCCATGGCGATCGGCGTGATCAGCTTGACCGTGATATCCGTGTCGTCGCCGGGCATGATCATCTCGGTGCCTTCCTTCAGGAAGACCTCGCCCGTGACGTCCGTCGTCCGGAAGTAGAACTGGGGACGGTACCCCTTGAAGAACGGCGTGTGGCGGCCGCCTTCGTCCTTCGACAGCGCGTAAATGTGCGCCGCGAACTCCGTGTGGGGCGTGATCGAGCCGGTCTTCGCGATGACCATGCCGCGCTCGAGGTCTTCCTTGTCCACGCCGCGGAGCAGGACGCCGACGTTGTCGCCGGCCTCACCGGACTCCATTTCCTTGTTGAACATCTCGACGCCCGTCACGACGCTCTTCCGCGTCTCGCGGAGGCCGACGATCTCGCACTCGTCGCCGACCTTCACCACGCCGCGCTCGATGCGGCCCGTGCCGACCGTGCCGCGGCCCTTGATCGAGAACACGTCCTCGATCTGCATCAGGAAGGGCTTCTCGGTCTCGCGCGGGGGCAGCGGGATGTGGGAGTCCAGCGCGGCGAGCAGCTCCCGGATGGGCTTGTTCGCCTCGGCGTCCTTCGGGTTCTGCAGCGCCTTCAGCGCCGCGCCGCGGACGATCGGCGTCTTGTCGCCGGGGAAGCCGTTCTTCGTCAGGAGGTCGCGGATTTCCATCTCGACCAGATCGAGCAGTTCCTTGTCGTCCACGAGGTCGACCTTGTTGAGGAAGACGACCATCGCGGGCACCTGCACCTGCCGGGCGAGGAGCACGTGCTCCTTCGTCTGGGGCATGGGGCCGTCGGCCGCGGACACGACCAGGATGGCGCCGTCCATCTGCGCCGCGCCCGTGATCATGTTCTTGATGTAGTCGACGTGGCCCGGGCAGTCGATGTGGGCGTAGTGCCGCTTCTCGGACTCGTACTCGACGTGCGAGATCGCGATCGTGATGATCTTGGAGGGGTCGCGCCGGCCGTCCTTCTCAGACGCCTTCGCGATTTCGTCATACGTCTTCACGACGCCACCGCCGACCGCGGCAGCGACCGCGGTAAGGGCCGCGGTCAGTGTGGTCTTGCCGTGGTCGATGTGACCGATGGTCCCCACGTTCACGTGCGGCTTGGTGCGCTTGAACTTTTCCTTGGCCATGGTCGGGTCTCCCTCCTAGTTCTCTATATCTGTCTGCGTTCGCAACGCGTTCCGTTCACATGGAGCTGGGGACGGGATTTGAACCCGCGACCTCGTCCTTACCAAGGACGTGCTCCACCACTGAGCTACCCCAGCACGAGGTCCGGGCCCCAATCAACAACGACAGCATCACAATCGTTCCCACGTTGTTCGCTTTTGATGGGCAGAAACGCTGGGGGAAAATCCGGTCCCTTAAGTAGCCCGAAATTATAGCAATCGGCATGCCAATGTCAACAAGATCGGCGAGGAAAAAAGAAAAATTTCTGACCCTTGGAATGCCGATTTTTTCCCCACGCGCCGAAAAAGTGTCGAGCGCTTCCCGCCCGCGACCGTCCTTTCTTATCGCCTCGAGTCCCCGTCGTATTCCTGCAGTTGAGCGCCGTCACTAGTTTGACGCACCCGGCGCCTCCCCCGTTTGCTCGACCCTCGTCGACGGAGAGCGGGGGACGGGATTCGAACCCGCGACAACCAGCTTGGAAGGCTGGTGTTCTGCCACTGAACTACCCCCGCGCGCCGGTCGACATCATTGATCGAGGAAGCGCCGATCTATTTCAAGAACTTCAACGCAGGTCGCGTCGATCGTGGCTTGCGTCCTTCGCGGGGGCGGGACATCCTTCGCTCCCGCTCCGGCGAGCGAAGGATGGTGGGCAGGGAGGGATTCGAACCCCCGAAGGCGTGAGCCAACAGATTTACAGTCTGCCCCCTTTGGCCGCTTGGGTACCTGCCCGCCTGGAGGCCCTAAGGCCTCAGGCTTCAGGCCTCAGCGCCGCCGCTGTTGCCTGAGGCCTGGGGCCTTCTGGCTAGTGGTTCGACTCGGCCTGCCAAACCGCTTGCCGTGAGCGAGGCCGGCGCGGCCGGCCGAGTCGAACTGGAGCTGGCGGTCGGACTTGCACCGACAACCGCCTGTTTACAAAACAGGTGCTCTACTGTTGAGCTACGCCAGCGCGAGTGCCTGCCGCGTGTCCGTCCAGCCGCGGCCGATTCTAACACGCGAGAGAAGACGGTCAAGCGGAAACCGACCCCGACCGCTGCGGCCCGCCTCAGCCACGCCGACGGGAGCCCTCCGAAGCCCCATCACCGGAGGAGCGACGGAGGGAGTCCTCGGGAATTTCCGAAGGCGCGCGACCCCTCAAATTTGTGGAGAATACGATCCCAATCGCGCGTCCAACGTTGTAGGATGACAACGATATGAGCGAGTCGAACAGCTACGGCTTCGGCGGCAAACTCATTGCGGCCGTGATCTTCGCCCTCCTCTGCGGCTACGTCTGGGCCTGCGTCGAGGAAGGCCGCAGCCCCCTCGCGATCCTCAAGATGTTCTCCAAGGAAGAGCCCGAAGCGGCGGCGCCCGCCGTCGCCAAGAAGGAGTCCCCCAAGGCCGAGACCCCCGTCGTCCGCAAGACCGACACGCCCAAGCCCGCCAATCCCATCGTCGAGGTCAAGAAGACCGAGGCCCCCGCCGCCCTGCCCGGCCCCAAGATGTACAGCGCGATCGATATGAGCATCCTCTTCAACGAGACCGACGACCTGCTGCGCCGCGGCAAGCTCTTCGAGGCTCGCGACCGCGTCAAGAGCGCCAGCCGCCTCATGGTCCCCCAGGACTCGCTCTCCAGATTCAACGACTACGAGTCGCGCGTCGCGCTCTACCACGCGCTGCTCCTCGAGACCACCAAGGCCGGCACCGTCGAGATGCCGAAGATGACCCAGATCCTCATCAAGGACGGCGGCAAGCTCATCGTCAAGGTCATCCACGAGGACAAGGACTCCGTCACCTACGAGACCCTCACCGGCATCCGCTCCAAGATCGACAAGGCGCGCTGCGAGGAGATCAAGGCGCTGGAGCCCGTCTACGCCCGCGTCGAGGTGAAGCTCGAACTCAAGAAGCAGGCCGACTACAAGGGCCTCGTCATCGAAGAGGACCCGGGGAACCCGGCCAAATCGCTCAGCCTGAAGGACAAGCCCGGCCGCAGCGCCACCAGCCTCCAGATCTTCGACCTCGCCGACTTCTGCGCCCGCAACGGCGCCAACGAGCGCCTCGTCCCCCTCTTCGACGAGGCCCTCTCGCGCGACCGCGACCTCCTCAACACCGTCCACGAGGCGAAGGCCGAGCGCATGGTCGAGGTCCTGGTCTACTTCCTCACCATCAAGGCCCGCTACGATGCGAAGAAGACCCTCGAGATCCTGAAGGAGCGCTACGCCGAGTCGAAGGCCTACAAGGAGCGCGTCTCCGGCGACTCCGAGTTCATGGCCGCCATGGACGGCGTGCTCAACCCGCGTCCGCCCAGCGCGATCGCCAAGGCGACCGAGCCGAAGCCGGCGCCGCCGGTCCCGCTGGACAAGCCGGCGCCCGTCACCCCGCCCACCCCGAAGCCTGAGGAGAAGTCCGAGCCGCCGCCCGCTCCCAAACCCGAGCCGCCGGAGGCCCCCATCCGGGTCACCGATCCCACTCCCCCGGGCGAGGTCACGGCGGTCGCGATGCCCGACGGCACGAACGACAAGATCAACGCCCTCGTGGCCAAGGGGGACCGCTACTTCAAGGAGGCGATGGAGCACCTCAACAACTGCGATCCCCGGATCAAGCCGGAGACCGCCGGCGAGGAGAACAAGAAGGCGCTCAAGCTCTTCACGCAGGCCGTGCAGGAGGGCTACAGTCCCGCCCAGGACGAATACAAGAGCGGGCGCGTCCCGGAGGCGCTCCTCGACCGCGTCCGCGAGGCCCAGCAGCGCGCCTACTTCTGCCGCAAGTTCGCGGTGAGCGTCCGGAAGTAGCCCGCGGCGTTCAATAAAGACTGGCCGAATTGACAATGATCGGAGACAGCCCTATACTCCAATTGAGGTAGGGATCACCATGGGCTCCGAGCCGCAACTTCCGAATCCTCGTCCCGCCGCGCAGGAGCCGGCCCCGCCCGCGCTCCAGGACGAAGTCCTGAAGATCATCCGCGAGCACGCCAACGGGGACGCCGAGAAGATCGCCAGCGAGCTGGCCCCCCTCCTCCAGCGCGCGGACATCCGCGCCCGCGAGACCGCCAAGTCCGAGGAGCGCTACCGCGCCATCGTCGAGAACGCCGCCGACCCGATCTTCATGACCGACCCCGAGGGACGCCTCACCTGGGTCAACCGCGCCACCTGCGGCGCCCTGGGCTACCTGCGCCAGGAACTTCTGGGCATGAACCTCAACCGGATCGTCAAGAAGGGCCACATGCACAAGATGTTCACGGCCCTCCGGGACGCCCTCGACGGCCGCGAGGTGAAGCCCTTCCAGCTCGAGATCGTGACCAAGTCGGGCGAGGAGCGCACCGTCGAGTTCGCCTGCATGGGCATCCGCGAGAACGGCCGCGGCACCGCCATGGAGGCCACCCTCCGCGACATCACCGACCGCGTCGTCATCGACAAGCTCAAGAAGAACTACATGAAGTCCCTCGAGGAGGCGGTCGTCGAGCGGACCACCGAGATCAAGGAAACCCAGCGCGCCGCGATCCTCGCCATCGCGAACCTGGCCGAGTCGATCGACGACGATACCGGCGGCCACCTCCAGCGCATCCGCCACTACTGCAAGGTCCTCGCCGACGAGCTCCGCGTCGACTCCAAGTACAAGGACTCGATCACCGAGGAGTACAGCGAGATGATCTTCGATCTCTCGCCGCTCCACGACCTGGGCAAGGTGGGCATCCGCGACTACATCCTCCAGAAGCCCGACAAGCTCACCTCCGAGGAGTTCGAGAAGATGAAGGACCATGCGGAGATCGGCGCGCGCGCCCTCCGCATGGCGGGCGAGATGATCCACCGCGAGTCGATCTTCTCGATCGGCGAGATGATCGCCCGCTTCCACCACGAGAAGTGGGACGGCAGCGGCTACCCCGCGGTCGAGATCAACGGCGAGAACCGCCCCCTCCGGGGCGAGGAGATCCCGCTCTGCGCCCGCATCGTCGCGCTGGCCGACGTCTACGATGCCCTGACCTCCAAGCGGCCCTACAAGATGCCCTTCCCCCACGACAAGGCGCGCGACATGATCTGCGCCCAGGCCGGCAAGCACTTCGACCCCGAGGTCGTGTCCGCCTTCGTGCGACGCGAGCAGGAGTTCATCGGGATCCGCAACCAGTTCCCCGACACGCACATTCCCGAAGGACGGCCCTTCGAGCTCCCCGCCCGGGACCGCTGAGGATCGCCCTTGTTTTCGGGCCGCCCCTGAACGTATACTCCTCCCCGCACCGATCTTTGAATTGGAGACGCATGGCCAGCCGCCGCAAGGGACACGGTCGGACGTTTGAAGGCGACTTCACTCCCAACGGCTTCCGCTTCGCCATCGTGGTCGCCCGATTCAACGAGTACATCACCTCCAAGATGCTGGAAGGCTGCGAGAACACCCTGAACCGCCACGGCGTGGAGCCGGAGCAGATCGACGTGGTCTGGGTCCCCGGCTCCTTCGAGATCCCCACGGCCGCCCGCAAGATCGCGCAGAAGAAGTCGGCCGACGCGATCATCTGCCTGGGCTGCGTGATCCGCGGGGACACGAAGCACTACGACCACGTTTGCAACCAGACCGCCAAGGGCATCTCGGAGGTCGGCCGCCGGACGGGCGTCCCCTGCATCTTCGGCGTGCTGACGACGGACAGCATCGAGCAGGCCATCGAGCGGGCGGGCACCAAGATGGGCAACGCCGGCCGCAGCGCCGCGATGGCCGCCCTTGAGATGGCGAGCCTCATGAAAAAGCTATGAGGAAGAGGACTCAAGCCCGCGAGCTGGCCCTCCAGCTCATGTACCAGCTCGACCTCCGCGGGGACGAGATCCTCGACGAGGTGAACGCGGCGCTCGCCCCCGGGGCGGGCGACCCGGAGATGCTGGACTTCGCCCGCGAGCTGGTGCACGGCTGCCGCGAGAAGCAGTCCGAGATCGACCGCCAGATCGAGGAGGTCGCCAAGAACTGGCAGCTCAAGCGCATGGCGGCGATCGACCGCAACATCCTGCGCCTGGCGACCTACGAGCTGCTCTACCGCGAGGACATCCCGCCCCTCGTCACCATCAACGAGGCGATCGACATCGCCAAGAAGTTCTCGACCAAGAACTCCGGCCCCTTCGTCAACGGGATCCTGGACAACATCCGCCTGCGCGCGGCCCCGCCGGGCAAGCAGAAGAAGTAACGCCCTCAGCGCACCCCCGCCCCATCCCTCCCCTGCAGGAGGGCGCTCGTCCCCTTGGGGGACAGGAGGGGGGACCCTTCTTCTGTTTCCTGTTCCCCGTTTCCTGCTTCCTGACTATAATCCGTCACCCATGGGACTCTTCGGCGGCTTCCTCGAGAAGTTCAAGCAGGGGCTCGCGAAGACCAAGGAGGTCTTCACCGCCCCGCTCAAGAAGATCTTCTCCGTCTTCCGCAAGCTCGACGAGGCCACCCTCGCCGAGATCGAGGAGGCGCTCATCATCGCGGACTTCGGCGTCGACGCCACCGACAAGATCATGAATGCGCTCCGGGTGGCCTACAAGAAGGGCGAGATCGAGACCACCGACAAGGTCCTGGAGTTCCTCAAGAAGGACCTCAAGAAGCGGCTCGTCGAGAAGGGCAACGACGTCCTCTGGGCGCCCCAGCCCCCCACCGTCATCCTGGTCTGCGGCGTCAACGGCGTGGGCAAGACGACCTCCATCTCCAAGCTGGCCAACCAGCTCAAGAAGGAGGGCAAGAAGGTCATGCTCTGCGCCAGCGACACGTTCCGCGCCGCCGCCGTCGAGCAGCTCTCCGAATGGGCCCGCCGCCTGGACGTCGAGATCATCAAGCATAAGATGGGCGCCGACCCCGCGGCCGTCGTCTACGACGCCACCGACGCCGCCATCGCCCGCAAGGCCGACGCGCTGATCATCGACACCGCCGGCCGCCTGCAGACCAAAGAGAACCTGATGAAGGAGCTCACCAAGATCCGCAACGTCGCCGCGAAGAAGATCCCGGGCGCGCCCCACGAGGTGCTGCTGGTCCTGGACGCGACCACCGGGCAGAACGCCATCTCCCAGGCGGAGCACTTCAAGGCGGCCACGAACGTGACCGGCATCTTCCTCGCCAAGCTCGACGGCACCGCCAAGGGCGGCATCGTCGTCGCCATCAAGGACAAGCTCGACATCCCGGTCAAGTTCGTGGGGACCGGCGAGACGCCCGACGACGTCGCCCGCTTCAACGCCGAGGAATTCGTCGACGCCCTCTTCGAGGAGTAATGGCGTCCCTCCAGGAATACTTCGACGCCCTCCTCGCCCACTACGGCCCCCCGAAGTGGTGGCCCGCCGAGACGCCCTTCGAGGTCATGGTCGGCGCCGTCCTCACCCAGAACACCGCGTGGAAGAACGTCGAGAAGGCCCTCCACAACCTGAAGACCTACGACCTGCTCGACGCCCGCAAGATCCACGAGCTCGACCAGGACACGCTCGCGCTGGCGATCAAGCCGGCCGGCACCTACAACCTCAAGGCCGCCCGCCTCAAGGGCTTCGTCGCCTGGTTCCTGCAGCGCTTCGACGGGGACCTGGAGAAGATGAGGCAGGTCCCGCCGCAGCGGCTCCGCGACGAGCTGCTGGAGGTGAAGGGGATCGGGCCCGAGACGGCCGACGCCATCCTGCTCTACGCGCTCGGGATGCCGTCGTTCGTGGTGGACGCCTACGCGCACCGCGTGCTGACGCGCCACGAGCTCGCCCTGGACGAGGCGACCTATGACGACCTGAAGGAGTACTTCGAGAAGAACCTGCCGCGGGACGCGGCCCTCTACAACGACTTCCACGCCCTGATCGTCTCGGTCGGCAAGGAGTTCTGCCGCCCCAAGGCCCGCTGCGAAGCCTGCCCCCTGAAGCCGTTTCTTCCCCGGTAGAACGGGGTCTGATCGCCCTCCCCGCAGGGGAGGGATGGGGAGGGGGTACGGTTCTTCTGTTTCCTGTTTCCTGTTTCCTGCTTCCGGGGCAAAAAAAAATCCCCCTCCAGCCTCTCGGCCGGAGGGGGGTTGTAGTCGGTGAAGCTTACTGCTGCGGCACCTCGCTGGCGCTCGCCGCGCGGGTGACATTGACGGCCTTCAGGCCCTTCTCATCCTTCTTGATTTCGAAATCGACGGCTTCGCCGGGAGTCAGCGTCCGGAAGCCTTCCATCTTGATCGCCGTGTGATGGACAAAAATGTCTTCCGCCACCCCCTCCTGCTTGATGAACCCATACCCCTTCTGGTCGTTGAACCACTTCACCGTTCCCGTGGGCATTCGAAACCTCCCCAAACATCGGACCTTATACTGATGCCCGTCCGCACGGACGGGGCCTTGCTCACAATCGAATCCCCATTTCCCCCAGAGCCCCGGGACCCGTCCCGGGGGTAATTGGGGGGAGATTCTAGAGCGGGTCCGAAGTACCGTCAAGGAGAATATCGAGTTTTCACAATTGAGTAGAACCGGGGCTCTCTAGCGGCGGTACACCATCACCATCCGGATCGAGAGGCCGCGCTTGTCGGTGCTCAGGCGGAAGTCGCCGCCGCCGGGCTGCCCGTTCCCGAAGACCGCGTCGGGGAGCTTGAAGACCTCCTGCCGCCACTCCCCGCTGTTGCCGAAGCGGACCTGCCCCGCGGACTTGAGCGCCCTCTGGTCGGCCGGCAGCGTCCGGTCCCCCGAGTCGTACTCCAGGGAGAAGCTGCCCTCCCCCGCGTCGAAGAACTCCACCACGACCTCGAAGGCCCGCTTGTCGAAGTAGCAGAACGAGTCGTCCACGTCGAAGCAGATCCGGCGGACCGTCCCCTTCTTGTTCTCCTTGCTGGTCAGGGCCTGGAAGGCCCCCGCGCGGACCTCGTCGAAGACGCCGTCCTCCGTCGGGATCGGCCGCAGCCCCTGATCGTGGGGGGTGTAGACGATGGTGAACGCCACGTGCTTCTCCGCCGTGAACTTGCCCTTCGGCAGGGTGAACTTCTCGTTCACCTTGAAGTCGCGCACGAAGCGGTGCGTCAGGTCGAGGTACTTCCGCTTCCGCTCGGACGTCTCGCTCACGCCGTCCGCCCCGCCGTTCCAGCTCTCGATCACGACGAGGCGTGGCTCGAGCCGGATCGCCTTGAACCAGTGGCGCTCGTAGACCTTGCCGTCGTCGCGCCCCGAGGCGCCGGGCCCCACCGACACGACGGGCAGCTCCAGCGCGTAGCCCCGGGAGGCGCCCCACGCGTAGGTCCGGTCCGCGGGCGCGTCCTTCCAGGAAAGCTCGGAGACCAGGTAGGGCGGCCGCTTCAGGCGCGACACGGCCGCGGCGAGCGGCGCGGCCTCGGCCCCGCCCCCCGGAGGCGCGGGGGCGAGCCAGACCACGGGGCGCCCGTCGATCTGCGCCCAGTGGCGCTGGGGGACGCGGCCGAAGAACGCGTCGACCGCGCCGAGATCGGGCGTGGCGCCGGGCTGCACGAAGACGCCGAGGCGGGGCCGGCTCTTCCGATCCTTCTCCAGGTCGTCGAGCGCGGCGATCAGGGGGTCGAGCGAGGCGGCGTCGCCCGAGAAGGCGACGAGGGCGATTTCGACGCCCGCCTTGCCCATCTCGGCGAACTCGGCGGCGGGCTTGACGTCGGGGCCGGGGTAGAAGTAGGCGGCAGCGAGGCGCTGGTCTTTGGCGAAACTGGGAGCTTCTTCCTGAGGAAGGAGCAGCGGCAGGAGCAGCGCGAGCGCGCGAATCATCCCACCATTATAGACGCGGGGCTCAGGCGGAAACCCGGCGGCCGCCCAGGACGGCGCGGAGCTCGCCCAGCGTGACGTCCACGCGCCGCGGGGCCAGCGCCGACACGTCCGAGCCGGTGACGCCGAGCATGATGCCGGCGTCGACCATGGTCATGTTCCGAACCGTGTGCGCGAGCCGCTCCGCCATCTTGTCGGAGATGATGGTCAGGTGGACCTTTCGGAAGTACGCGATCAACCGTGCCATGGCTCACCCCCTCTTACCCGACGAACGTTCTTCCTCAATTGATGTCTTCGTCGCTCTCCAGCGCGTCCTTGAACTTGTCCAAGTTCTCGATGACCAGGCCGGTGCCGCGGGCCACGCAGGTGAGCGGGTCCTCGGAGAGCCGGACGGGCACGTCGATCTCCTTGCGGATGGCGCTGTCGATGCCGCGGATCAGCGAGCCGCCGCCCGCCATGGTGATGCCGCGCTCGGTGAGGTCGGCCGCGAGTTCGGGCGGCGTCTCCTCGAGGCACTCCTTGATCGCATGGATGATCGCCTCGAACGGCTCCTTCATGGCCTCGCGGATCTCCTCGCTGGTGATGGTCACCTTGCGGGGCATCATGGCCATGACGTCGCGGCCGCTCACCTCCATGGTGAGCTCCTGCTCGAGGGGGTAGAGGGAGCCGACGTCGATCTTGATCCGTTCGGCGGTCTGTTCGCCGATCTGGAGGTTGTAGGCGCGGCGGAGGTGCTGCATGATCGAGTTGTCGAACTCGTCGCCGGCGACGCGCACGGAGCGCGACGCGACGATGCCGCCGAGCGAGAGGACGGCGACCTCGGTGGTGCCGCCGCCGATATCGACGATCATGTTGCCGATGGGGTCGAGCATCGGGAGGCCCGCGCCGATGCCGGCGGCCATGGGCTCCTCGACGACGAAGACCTGCCGGGCGCCGGCGCGCTCGGCCGAGTTGATCACGGCGCGCTTCTCGACGCCGGTGATCCCGGACGGCACGGCGATGACGACGCGGGGCATGATGCCGAACTTGCGGTTGTGGACCTTCTGGATGAAGTACGCGATGAGGGCCTCGGTGATGTCGAAGTCGGCGATGACGCCGTTGCGCATCGGCCGCACCGCGACGATGTTGCCGGGCGTCTTGCCGATCATTTCCTTGGCGGTGGCGCCGACGGCCTTACCGTCGAGGAGCACCTTGTTGGTGCCCTTCTTGACGGCGACGACCGAGGGCTCGGACAGGACGATGCCCTCGCCCCGGACATAGACGAGCGTGTTGCAGGTTCCCAGGTCCATCCCCATGTCCTTGGAGAAGACCCCGAAGCAGCGCTTGATGATACCCCACATGACGTTAAGCCTCCGGCGATGGCGGGACGGGGAGCCGGGCGATGGAATGAAGTTTTCTCGGTCCCCCTCTCACGCAGACCCCTCTCTCTACCCTGACGCGTCTCTCTCGCGTCCACGGGAGTATACTCGATCGCCGGTGAATAGCAAATAAAATACAAAATATAACTTACAAAATCCGTTTACTTACTTTGTGAACTGTAGAGGGGCCTGTTCGGGGGGAAAAAGGAAAGGCCCCCGATCGCTCGGGGGCCTTTCCGGAAGGTCCGTTCGCTTACTTCGGTGCCGGGGCCGGAGCCGGCTCCGCCGAGGTCGCCGCGCCGCCGCCCGAGGGGGGCGCCTGCTGCTCGACCTGCTTGGCCGGCTGCTTCGTGAAGACCCAGAACTGCACGTCGTAGTTCTCCCACGCCTCGCGACCCGCCACGACGCAGCCCGTCAGGAAGGCCACGAAGGTCAGGATCAGGATCAGCGTGTAGACGTCGCTCTTCGGCTTATGCGTCTGCTCGGGGACAAACTCGGTGGCTGCAGGGGCCGCCTCTTCCTCGGCCTCGGCCTCCATGGTCTCGGTCTCCTCGACCGGCTCCTCTTCGGGAGGGGGCTGTGCTCCGCGTCGCGCCATGTTGACCTCCTACTTCCCGCCGGCCCGGGGGCCGGACACGAAGATGTGATTCGAAACGTCGTCCGCGACGCGCGGTTCCGTCTTCTTCAGCACGACCTTGCCCGCGGACCACTTGCGGTCCGAGCGGTCGACCACGATCTTCGCGACGAAGTCGCCGCCGCGGTAGACCGTGAACTCGTCGCCCTCGAGCACGCCGTCATCCTTGCCGATCGAGATCACCACCAGGCCGATCTCGTTCGCCACGGCCGTGACCTTCGCCTCGAGCGCCTTCTTGGGCGCGACATTCACGTTGCCGCCCGCCTGGGCGATCGCGTTGATCTTCTCCTCGAGGTGCTTCTTGTCGCGCGCCATCTCGACGTGCTTCTCCTCGAGCTGGCCCAGGTCCTGCTGCAGCCGCTCGGCCAGCTGCCGCGCGTACTGGAGCTCGGCCACCGCCAGCGACTTCTCGTTGAGCGACTTGGCGAGCTTGGCGCGGTGCTCGTCGACCTTCGTGGTCAGCTCCGAGATCTGCGCGAGCTGCACCTCGAGCTGCCGGACGAAGACCTGCATGTCCGCCTCGTACTTCGAGGCGAGCGTATTGGCGGCGTCGAGCTGACGGTTCAGCTCGTTGATGCGCGCGGCCTTGCCGGAGTTCTCGGTGTCGAGCGTGTTGATGCGATCCGAGAGGATCGCCATGAACTGGCGCTGGTTCTCGACCTCCATGTCGCGCGCGGCGATTTCCGCGTTCTTGATCTGCTGGGTGGCGTAGTGGTAGTTCACCTCTTTGATGAACTTGTCCTTCCAGTCCACCTTCTGCGCGAAGAGGGTCACGTCGATGCCCAGCTTGATCAGGGCGATGACGAAGACCAGGATGACGAACAGCTTCGACAGCAGACTCATGTCTTGCCCCCCTTTAAGAGTTCCCCACGCAGAACGCGGGCCAAATTACGTCGACTTTAATTTCCTGTCAACCAAAATGCGCCGCAGCAGAACAGCCGCCGCCGCGCCCAGCGAAAGCCACGCGGCCCAATCCCCGGCCGCGCGGTACACGCTCGTCGACTCCGTCACCTTGATCCGCCCGGCCAGCACGCCCTCGACCTCCTTCACCTTCCCGCCCACCTCCAGCATCGCCTGGATGCGGCCGGTCGGCTCGATGAAGGCCGAGATGCCCGTGTTGGTCGCACGGATCATGTGAATCCGATTCTCAATAGAGCGAAACCGAGCCATCACCAGCATCTGGTCCAGCTCGTAGCTGTCTTTGAACCAGCCGTCGTTGCTAATGTTGACGGTGAAGGTCCCGCCTTTCCTTGCAATTTCTCGAGAAATATCCGGAAAGATCGCTTCGAAGCAGATCTGGGCCCCGAACTTCCGCCCGCCCGCGTCCCAGAGCGGAACCTCCTTCCCCGGCGTCATGCTCTCGAGCTTCAGGCCGGAGATCAGGTGGACGACCTTCTTGAAGATCCAGTACTGCTCCGCGAACGGCACCAGGTGGATCTTGTCGTAGCGGCCCGTCACCCCCTTCTGCGGGTCCACCAGCACCGCCGAGTTCGAGTATTGGTCCGGGTGGTCCTTCCCGTAGTTGACGATCAGGAGCCCGCTCACCATCGGGATGCCGACGTCCTCCGCCGGCTGAATGAGCCGCTTGTACCACTTCGTCTCCTCGAAGTACGGCTCCGCGTCCGTGTTCACATAGACGCCCCGGTAGATCGCCGCCTCGGGCCAGACGATCAGGTCCGGCTTGCCCTGCGCCGCCTGCTCGGTCAGGCGCAGGTGCTGCTTGTAGTTGTCGAGAGCGACGGGCTCCTTGTTGATCGAATCCGTCTTCAGCGACTGCGGAATGTTCGGCTGCACCACCGCGATCGTCGGGCCGTCGACGAGCGGGATCGACTTCACCCGGATCGCGCCGTAGACGACGGAGAGCAGAACGGCGGCCGCCACGGCCGCCTTGAACTTCCGGTTCGGGTGCACGATCGCGGCGCTCACGGACGCGACGAGCAGCGACACCAGCCAGATGCCCCCGAGGTCCGCGATCTGGATCAGGTAGAAGAGGTCGTGCTGCGTGTAGCCGATCAGGAGCCAGGGCAGCCCGCTGAACAGCGTCGAGCGCAGCACCTCGATCGCCACCCACACGACCGGCGACCAGATCACCCCGACGCGCCGCACGATCGTCACGAAGATCGGGACCCAGAGCCCCATGTAGACCGCCACGAGATAGGGCCCGGCCGGCACCGTGTAGCCGAACCAGGAGTACCCCATCGCGAACGTGACGTAGCCGCCCGCCCAGGCGACGAAGAAGGATTTCCTCCCGGACGTCGTCTGCGCGTAGACGAGCAGCGGCACCAGCGCGAAGAATCCGAGGAACCCGAGGTTCAGCGGGTGGTACGACGCCCAGAACATGAGCGCGAAGACGAACGGGAGCGACCAGCGCAGCTTGGCCATCAGTCCAACAGCATACAGTCGACCACGTCCCCCTTGCCATACGCCGTCTGGATCGGAACGATCACGAACCCGTTCGCCTTCGTGAGCGCGAAGAGGTCCGCCGACCCCTGCCACGGGACCGGCTCGGCGACGTATCCGGACCCATCATCCCAGACTTGCGCGGGCAGGAAATGGACACGCTCAATTTTCTTCGGGAGCTCCGAGCGGAGCCGCGCCCGGATCCGCGGGCGGACGAGGTTCGTCCCCATCATCTTGCCGAGGTAGGGCCGCACGAAGACTTCGAAGATCACGAAGGATGAGACGGGGTTCCCCGGCAGGCCGAACACGCGCGGCGCGAAACAGAAGGGCCGGCCCGGCTTGATGAGGACCTGGTGCATCTTGAGTTCGACGCCTTCCGCCTGCAGCGCCGGGATCACGAGGTCCCAGCTGCCCGCCGAGACGCCGCCCGAGAGAATCAGGAGATCGCGCTTCAGGCCCTTGCGGATCGCCGCGCGGATCTGCTTCACGTCGTCGGGCACGATCCCGAGGTCGGCGCACTCGAGCCCCAGCGCTTCCACCTGAGCGCCGATCGACGCCGTGTTCGAGTTCCGGATCCGTCCGGGCCCCGGCTTCTGCGACGGCGGGACGAGCTCGTCGCCCGTCGCGACGACCGCGCAGGACGGCCCCATCGTGGCCCGGACTCGGGTCTTTCCGATCGCCGCCAGCGCGCCGATGTCGGCAGGCCGGATCCGATGGCCGGCCCGCAGCACGACCTCGCCCTTGCGCATGTCCGTCGCCCGGGGGGCGACGTTCTGGCCGGGCTTCACGGGCGCCGCCAACGTCACGAGGTCGCCCTCGCGCGACGTCTTCTCCACCTGCTGCACCGCGTCGGCCCCCGCCGGCAGCGGAGCTCCGGTCATGATCTTCGAGCAGGTGCCGGGCCGGACCTTGCTCTTCGGCACCTTGCCGGCCGGGATCTCCTCGATCACCTTGAGCGGGCCGGCGTCCTCGGAGCGGAGCGCGTAGCCGTCCATCATCGCCTTGTCGAAGGGCGGCATGTCGAGATCGCTGGCGCAGTCTTCCCTTAGGACCTTCCCGACGGACGCGGCCAGCGGGAACTGCCCCTCCTTGGGCCGCGGAACGTTGGAAAGGATGATTTCGAGGGCCTGCTCAACCGTCAGCATGAGGTGTTCTTCGATCGCCGCAGGCGACCGGATCAATCCGATTCTTTGTCGATCCCGTACTTCTGCAGCTTGTAGCGGAAGGAGCGGAGCGACATCTTCAGGAGCTGGGCGGCCTTCGTGTAGTTCCCGCCCGTCATGTCGAGCGCCCGCTTGAGGTAGCCCATCTCGATGTCGGTCATGGTGGCGTCGAGGTCGAGCCCTTCGTCTCCGATGGCCCGCGCGGTGGCGGCGGCGACCGAGCGGAGATCGGGCGTGGGCGCGGCGGTCTCGAGCAGGTCCTTGGCGGTGATGACGTCGCCGTCCGAGAGCGCGATCGAGCGCTGGACGGCGTTCTCAAGCTCGCGGATGTTGCCCGGCCAGGGGTGCCGCATCATCGCATCCTTCACTTCCGGCGCGAACTTCTTCCCCTGGCGCTTCATGTCCTTCGAGTACTTGTTGAGGAAGAACTCCGCGAGGATCGGGATGTCGTCCCGGCGCTCCCGCAGCGGCGGGATGTGGATCGGGATCACGTTGAGCCGGTAGAAGAGGTCCTTGCGGAATTCGTTCCGCTGGATCGCGGCCTCGAGGTCCTTGTTGGTCGCGGTGATGAAGCGGACGTCGACGCGCTTCGTGGTCACGCTGCCGACGGGCTTGAACTCCTTCTCCTCGAGGAGCCGCAGCACCTTCACCTGCAGCTGGGGGCTCATCTCGCTGACCTCGTCGAGGAAGAGCGTCCCCGTGTTCGCCACCTCGACGAGGCCGACCTTGTCGGACACGGCACCCGTGAACGAGCCCTTCGAGTGGCCGAAGAGCTCGCTCTCGAGCAGCGTTTCCGTGAGGGCGCCGCAGTTGACGGCGATGAAGGGCTTCGCGGAGCGGGGCGAACCATAGTGAAGCGCGCGGGCGATGAGCTCCTTGCCGACGCCGCTCTCGCCCTGGATGATCACGGTCGAGTCGGTCGGTGCGGCGCGCTGGACGAGCTCCCGCACCGTCTTCATCGCCTTGGAGTAGCCGACGACGAGGCCGATCCGGGACAGCATGTCGTCGAAGCTCTTGGCGAACTGGACCTGCTGGTCGCGGGCATGCAGCGCCCGCGAGATCGTGCCCTTGATGTCGATCTGGGTGTCGAAGGGTTTCTTGATGTAGTCGTAGGCCCCGAGGCGCATGGCCTCGACGGCGCGGTCCCAGGTCGTATAGGCGGTCATGATGATGACCACCGTCTCCTCGCGGAGCTTCTTGATCTCCCGCAGCAGGTCGATGCCGTCCATCTCGGGCATCTTCAGGTCCTGGAGGATCAGGTCGAAGGGCTCGCGCTTGAGCCGCTCCAGGGCCTTCCGCGGGTTGGTCTCGGCGGCGACGAAGTACCCTTCTTTCTTGAGGGAGATGGAGAGGACGTCGCAGATGGACTGCTCGTCGTCGACGATTAAGACGCGCCAGGATGCCATGCCACCCGGATTGTAACAGCCCACGTTCTGATGTCCATAGTCCCGATCGAACGTGAACGAACAATCCGCGCCGTCAGCGGCCCCGCTGCTGCTCGAACTCGCGGCGGAGCTCCGGATCGGCGCCCACGACCGTCATGGCCTGCTCCTGGTAGCGCAGGGCCTCCTGCCTCCGCCCCTGTTTCTGGCAGATCGTCGCCAGGTACGTGAGCGTCCGCACCGACTGACGCGGGGTCCCGCCGAGCCGGAGGGACTGCTTGAGGATCGGCTCCGCGCGGTCGTACTCGTTCAGAAGGTAGAAGCAGACGCCGGACAGGTGGATCAGCTCGGGATCCGGACGGCTCGGATCCGCAACGCGGGCCGCTTCAAAGAAGTCCGCCGCCCGCCGGTAGTTCCCCTGCCGGAAGGCAAAGCGGGCCTGCCGATCGTGGGCCCGCACGGCGACCGTCACCCAGCGCTGCTCGTAGGGCTCGGGCTCCACGGCCGCCCCCCGCATCCGGATCCCCCGGCTGCGTCCGGGACGAAGTCGCCCGAGGTCGACGGGAAACTCCCACGAGGCCGCCTCGTTCGCCGCCAGTTTCATCAGCGGCCCGGCCGGCGCCAGTGCCGGGAGATCGGCCGGCGCCTCTTCGAAATAGACGGCCCGCTGGGAGGAGCCATTCGCCTCCGCGAAGGACCTGGCGTCCTTCCCCGGCTTGAGCCGGGGGTCCAGCTTCCGGAGATGGGCGCCGTACCAGTCGTACTTGAGGCGTCCCGCGTCGACCACGAGCACGTCGCGGCGGACCCCCTTCACGACCTGCAAGTAGCGAGTCGTCGCCAGCGTGTCGTCAAAATCGAGGAGGAGGATCGAGTCGGGCTCCAGCTTCTCGAGGTGGTAGCGGCCGAACTGCTCGGCCAGAGCGTACCCGCGCATCGAGAGGTCCCGGCCGTTCGCCGCTACGGACCACGCGACGCCGAGGATCCCGAGCGACGCCGCGCCGATCCTGGCGAACTTCGGCGGGATCGACGCCAGACCGAGCGCCGCGGCGAGATGAAGCGGCATCCATGCGGAGACCAGCCAGAGATCCTGCTGCCCTTCGATCCGGAACAGCGTCGCGACGACGGCCGACGGCAGGACCCAGGCCGCGATGCCGAGCAAGAACCGGCGCTGACCGATCGCCAGCCGGGAAAGGCCGGCGAGCGCCGCCACGAACCCGACCCCGAGGAAGTCCTCCCACAGATAGAGGAAGGCGCGCCCGACGCGCCAGCCCTCCAGCCCGAACGTGCGGTCCCGCTGCGTGAACTGGCCCCCTAATAAATAGTAGACCCAGTCGCCGACGGAACTCGGGTCCCCGAACATCGTCGCGGGATCGCGCCGCGCCAATAGGGGAAGGAGCAGCGAGGGCCCCAGAGCGCAGGCGGCCGCGACCCCGACCCGCCACGCGATGCCTTTGGCGCCGAGCGCGCGACGGTGAGCCGCCACGAAGAGGATGAACGCCGCCCCGAGCGTCGTCGCCGACGGATGGGCCGCCCAGGCAAGCCCGATCAGGGCCGCGGCGATCGTGAAGTCGCGCCCCTTCCCCGTCTCGTCCGCGCGGATCATGCGCCCCATCAGAAGGGCCAGGATCAGATAGAGGAGCGCGTAGCCCTTGGCCAGGAGGGCCGCGGACCAGAACGTGTACCCGCCGGCGGCCAGGCAGCCCGTCACGAGCGCCGGCAGATCCCCGGCGGCCACCCCGAGGCGGCGAAGAAAGTCGCGGGACGCCAGCGCGATCGCCGCCGCGGCGCCCGCGGCGCAGACGGAGGAGAACAGGTGGACCGCGAGGGTGAAGTCGACGAAGCCGAGCAGCAGGGTCCAGGCCTTGCAGAGGAGCAGGTAGAGGACGAACCCGTGCGGGTAGAGGACGCCGAGCTCCTTCACGCCGGCGAGGAAGAACCCCGAGTCCTGCCAGCCGACGCTGTCCCCGATCGTGACGCCCGACAGGATCAACGACAGCGCGAACGGCACGCCGGGCACGAGGAAGCGCTTCATGCGGGCCACAGCTTAGCAGAACGAGGCGAGCCGGCGAAAGTCCCGGCCGCCCTCTCTTCTATAACTTACGAATCATAATTTATACTTTCGTCTAGACAAGGGCCGGAGGCCGTACTACACTCCCCCCGGAAAGAGAGAGGGGAAACCGGATGGGTCCCAAGCGGCGGAGATCGTCTCCCTGGCCTCTGCTCGCGGTCTCGGCCGTCCTCCTCCTGACGCCCTCGTCGATCGCCCAGAAAACCCGCCTCACCGCCCTCGCCGGCTTCATCCCCCTGGAGAGCCTCGGATCCTGGGCCGCCCGCATCCCCTCCTCCGGAGAAAGCAACGCGCTCGCGACCGAGAACGCCTACCTGAAGGACCAGGTCGACAAGCTCAGCCGGGAGAACAAGCGGAAGGACCTCCTGCTCGAACAGGCGCTCGGGATGAAGCAGCCCGTCCGCGACCACAACTTCCGCATGATCGCGGCCGACGTCATCTTCCCCACCGACAGTTCGCCGTGGCGGAAGTCGCTCACCCTCGCGATGGGCACCCGCGACGGCGTCGAGAAGGGCATGCTCGTCCTCTACAACAACCAGGTCGTCGGCCGCGTCAGCGAGACGGCGCCGAAGACCAGCCGGGTCCAGACCGTGACCGACCCCGGCTTCCGGGCGGCCGCCGTGGCGGTGCCGCGCACCTACGTCGCCGGCGTCTCCTTCTCGGAGCGGCAGCCCGGCGTCTACGAGGGCACCTCCGGCCAGAACGGGCAGCTCAAGTGGCTCGGCGGCGATGCGGCCGTCGAGAACGGCTCCTTCGTGGTCACCACCGAAGACCCGGTCAACGGCGTGCCGCGCGGGCTCGTGCTGGGACGCGTGGTCTCGGTCAACCACGGCCGCGGCGCCTTCCCCAAGGTCGAGGTCGAGTCGATCCTCAACCTGCGCGGGATCGAACACGTCATGCTGCTCGTGCCCCCCATGGAGGTCCGCAGCTCGGGCACGCCGAGCGGAGGGCGCTGATGTCGAAGTACAGTACGGGAAAGATGGTCCTCCTGGCCGCGGCGGCGCTCGCGTTCGAGCTGACGCTGGCGGAAGCCTGGTCGATCGGCGGCGCGAGGGCCGAGGCGCTCCTCTCGCTCGCCTGCTTCGCCGCGCTCTTCGCCCGCGACTCCGGCCAGGGCCTCATGGCCTCCTGGATCATCGGGCTCCTCAAGGACTTCGGAAGCGCCGGACCGCTCGGGCTCCACGCGCTGCTCTTCCTCGGCGCCGGGTGGGTCGTCCTCCAGATCCGCCAGATCCTCTTCCGCGAGAGCCCGCTCACGCAGCTCGGCGTGGCGTTCGTGGCGGCCTGCTGGGTGAACCTGGCGGCCGCGATCGTGGTGTCGATCTCGGTCGGCGGCATCCCCTTCGGCGTCATCCTCGGGAAGACGCTGCTCTCGGCGCTCTTCACGGCCGTCCTGACCGTTCCCCTGCACCTGACCCTGATGCACGTCCGCTTCCTGGTGAGGTGACATGGAGCGATCCCGGGTGATGGTCCTCCTGGTCTCGATCCTCCTGCCCATCGGCGGGCTCGAAGCCCGGCTCGTGCATCTCCAGCTCCTGACGACCACCGAGGCGACCTACGACCTCGCCAACAAGCGCCAATCGATCGAGATCAACCGGCCCCAGAGAGGCTCCATCCTGGACTGCAAGGGACGGGAGATCGCCAAGGACGAGCCCTGCTTCGACTGCTACCTCGTCCTCGAGGAGTACGAGAAGAACCCGGGCGCGCTCGCGTCGGCGCTCAAGATGTCGCCCGAGGAATTCCAGCAGGCCGTCGAGGCCATCTACGAGAAGATCGAGAAGCAGATGCAGTCGCGGCCGCAGAACGAGCGCGCGCGACTCTACCGCCGCGAGCGCCGCACGCCCTACCTCCTGAAAAAGGACATCAAGGACGCGGCCCTCACGATCGAGGTCTCCCCCCAGCGCTACCCGGGCGCCGTGGTCCGCGAGTCGCTCATGCGCATCTACCCGTACAAGCAGGTCGGCTGCCACCTGCTCGGGTACCTGGGCCGCGTCACCGCGAACGAGACCAAGTTCCGGGAGCTTCTCCAGAACGGCTACTTCTACGAGGGCTTCGAGGAGCTGATCGGCTCCGACGGCGTCGCGCAGCTCTACCGCCGCGGCGCCTTCAACGAGGAGATGATCGGCGTCCAGGCGCTCGAGAAGAAGTACGACGAGCAGCTGCGCGGCCGCCCCGGCCTGATGATCCTCGAGCGCGAGGCCGGCACGTCGAACAGCCGCACCATCGAGATCAAGCCGTCCGAACCCGGGCAGAGCGTCGAGCTGACGATCGACATCGAGGTCCAGCGCGCGGTCGAGCAGATCCTCGCGGGCCCGCTGCACGCGGCCGCCGCGGTGCTGGACGTGAACGACGGATCCGTCGTGGCGCTCGCGTCCAACCGGTGCTACGACCCCAACGACTTCACCCCGCCGGGCAGCGTGGCGGCGGTCCGGAGCGCGCTGCAGGACAACGAGAACAAGCCGCTGCTCAGCCGCGCCTTCCAGGACCACTTCGCGGCGGGCTCGTTCTTCAAGGTCGTCACCTCCGTCGCGGGCCTGGAGGGCAAGGTCGTGCGGGCCGAGGAGGTCCTCCCCTGCCGCGGCAAGTTCGACGAGAAGAAGACCCACTTCAACTGCTGGATCTGGAACGAGTTCCGCGGGATGCACAACGACGTCACGCTGCACCAGGCGCTCGAGAAGTCCTGCAACTGCTACTACTACGAGGTGGGCCGGCGCGCCGGCATCGAGTCGATCAGCCGCTGGGGCCGCGCCCTGGGCTTCGGCTCCCCCACCGGTCTGGACCTGCCGGGCGAGGCGCCGGGCCGCATCCCGGACAACGGCCGGGAGGAAGACGGGATGATGCTCGCGATCGGCCAGAGCCACCTCATGGTGACGCCGCTGCAGGCGGCGGTCATGATGGCCGCGATCGCGAACGGCGGGAGCCGCGTGACGCCCCACCTGCGGCGGGGCAACGAGAAGCCGCCCGTCCCGCTGGGCATCTCCGCCGACACCATCAAGGAGATCCGCAAGGGGCTCTACGACGTGACCCACGCGTCGGGAGGCACCGCGCACAACACGCGCCTGAAGGACTTCAAGGCGGTCGGCAAGACCAGCTCCGCGCAGGCCGAGAAGGGCAAGGAGTCGCACGCCTGGTTCGTGGGCTACGCGCCGTACGACGCCCCGAAGTACGTCGTCGCCGTCTTCATGAAGAACGCCGGCCACGGCGGCCAGATGGCCGCGCCGCCGGCCGCGCAGATCCTCGAGGTCCTGATGAGCCCGAAGGAGCCGCGCAAGTGAGCTTCAAGCTCAACAAGACGATCCTGGCCTGCGTGCTGCTGCTCGCGGGCATGGGGCTCCTCTCGCTCTGGACCCAGGCGCCCCTGACGGACCTCGCCGGGAAGCCGGTCACGCAGTCGATCTTCCTGAAGCAGGTCACCTTCCTCGGGGTGGCGCTGGCGGTCATGGGCCTGGTCGCCTGGCCGCATTACCTGAACTACCGCCACCTCTCGTGGGTGCTCTACACGGTGCTCCTGGGCCTGCTGGCGCTGCTGCTGGTAAAGGGAGCCGTCGTCAACGGTGCACGCTGCTGGTTCAATCTGGGGCCGATCAAGTTTCAGCCCGCCGAGATCATGAAGGTCGCGCTCGTCCTCGTGCTGGCGCACGTGCTGATGTACGGGCGGAACATCCAGAGCTGGCGGGGCCTGGCGGCGCCGATCGCCATCACCGCGGCCCCGGCGGCCCTCATCGTCGTCCAGCCCGACATGGGAACGACGATCCTGCTCGTCCCGACGCTCTTCGCGATGCTCTTCGCCGCGGGCGCCCGGAAGCGCCACCTCGCGATCCTCGTGCTCGTCCTCATCGCCGCCGCGCCCGTCGTCTGGATCAAGGGCATGAAGGAGTACCAGCGCGACCGGATCACGTCGTTCCTTTTCAAGCCCTGCTACCAGCAGCTCCAGTCCGTGAAGGCCTGCAGCGTCGGCGCCTTCGCGGGACGCGGCGTCGGGGAATCGGGGACGGCGACCACGTTCCACATCCCCGAGCGCCACACCGACTTCGTGTTCTCGATCGTGGCGGAGGACCTGGGCTTCGTCGGCTCGACGTTCGTCCTGCTGCTCCTCACGGCCTACTTCGCGACGTCGCTCATGATCGCCCACCAATCGCGCGAGCCCTTCGGGCGCCTGCTGGCGGTCGGGCTGACGACGCTCTTCGCGACGCAGACCTTCATCAACCTCGGGATGACTCTCGGAGTCGCCCCCATCACGGGGCTGACGCTTCCCTTCGTGTCCTACGGCGGTTCGTCGCTGCTGATGTCGGCGATGTCGGCGGGGCTGATCCTCAACGTCGCGGCGCGCTGGCAGCCGAGCTTCTCCTCGCGGGATCTGGCCGACGGCTCGGTCGAGATCCGGGATTTCAACCCCGGAAGCATCCGGTATTGATCACCGATCCTTGATGCCCGACGGCATGAACGCATATACTGGGAGCTTGTGACTTCCATCAAAGACCTCCTTCTCGGCCAGATCGCCGTCGAGAAGGGGTATCTGACCAAGGCCCAGCTGGCCGAGGTGATGAAGGAGCAGTCCGGCGGCGTCAACAACGACCCCAACGCGACGGTGAACCCGACCAAGGGGACCCGGCCGCTGGGGACGCTCCTCCTCTCGAAGGGCTTCCTGAAGGAACAGGAGCTGGTCGCGCTCCTCGAGGAGCAGACGAAGCGCCTGGAGGCGATCAAGAATTGCCAGAAGCTGCAGAAGGTGGAGTACCTCTTCGGCCAGCTGCTCGTGAAGAACAACCTGGCGACGATGCTGCAGATCAACAAGTGCCTCGAGATCCAGCTGAAATTGGCGGAGAAAGGGACCAACCCGATCCCCCGCCTGGGCGAGCTGCTCGTCGAGCACGGGTTCGTGGACAAGAAGACGGTGGCCGACGTTCTGAAGATGCAGGACAAGGACATCCTCTTCTGCACGGGCTGCGGCCGGCAGTACAACGTCGTCGGGCTGGAGGACGGCAAGGCGTACAAGTGCAAGGAGTGCGGCGGCGTGATGCTCCGGCGGGCGCTCCTGGACTCGCTCCGCGCCGACGAGACGACGTTCGGCTTCGAGATGCCCACCGAAGAGCGATAACGGAGCGGCGATTCGGACGTAAAAGAAAGTGTTGCGCGCCGCGTCCGCGTCTCTATTATCTGTCCATTAAGTAGAGGATCGCCAGCGAACCATGTTTCCCACACTGTTCCAGCTTCCGCTGTGGCCGGCTCTCAAGGCCTCCTGGCCGGTCGTGATCGGCCTGGTCGTCGTGCTCTTCGCGCTCGTGAGCGCCGCGCCCCACGTCCAGAAGAAGAACGCACTCCTGGGCAAGCTGCTCGTCTACCTGCCCACGGCCGCGTTCGTGACGGCGTTCGTGGCCTTCGTGGAGACGCCCTTCGGCCGCCTGCCCATCAACTCGTACGGCTTCGCGATCATGGTGGGCTTCCTGCTCTGCTCCTGGATCGCGGTGAAGCGCGCCAAGCCGCTGGGCATCCCGAGCGATTTCGTCCTCGACCTCGGCATCATCTCGATGATCGCGGGCATCATCGGCGCCAAGATCAACTACCTGCTCCAGTACTCCCACGAGCTCAAGGGCAGCGGCAAGAGCCTCTGGGGCGACATGGGCCTGAACCCGTGGGGCGCGCTGATCCTGGGCCCGATCCCCTTCGCGTTCTGGTTCTACCGGATGAAGACGTCGGGCCAGAAGGTGCACCTCTACTCCTGGCAGAACGGGGTGCTGCTCGTGCTGACCCTCTTCTTCGCCTTCGCCGGCACCCGCGGGCTCTACATCTACCAGAACTCGCAGGAGTTCAACTGGGAGCTCTTCAAGCGCTGGCAGAGCGGCTTCGTCCTCTACGGCGGCCTGATCGCGGGCATCGCCGCGGGCATCCTCTACATCAAGATGCGCGGCCAGTCCGTGTCGATCATCGCCGACCTGGCGGCCCCGTCGATCATGCTCGCGCTGGCCTTCGGCCGCATCGGCTGCTTCCTCAACGGGTGCTGCCACGGCGTCCGCGGCAACGCCTTCACCTGCATCCGCTTCCCGGCCGACAGCCCCGCCGCGCGCGAGCAGCACAAGGGGTGGAACGAGCCCTCCGACCCCGTGCACCCGACGCAGCTCTACGAGACCGCCGCCACCCTCGCGTTCTTCTTCTTCCTGACCTGGTACTACAAGAAGAAGCGGAAGGTGAACGGCGAAGTATTCCTGCTCATGGGCATGCTCTACGGCGCCTGGCGCTTCCTGATCGAGTTCGCCCGCGGCGACGAGCGCCCGCAGTGGCTCGGGGAGCTCAGCTACTCCCAGGTCGTCAGCATGGCGGTGTTCGTGGTCTCGGGGGTCTGGATGTTCCTGCTGCGGAGCCGCCCCCGCGTCGAGGACGCGGCGCCGCCGCCCCCTCCCCCGGTCGAGCCGACGGCGCCTCCAAAGACCGCCTGAGCGCGAGGGGTTCGGGCTTCGGGGTCCGTCTCGGATGAAGAATCGATGCGTTCTCCGACGACACCGGAAGAGGAGCGGCAGAAGCGTCTTCGCCTGAAATCAGGCGACCCTGAAGCCTTCGCCGAACTGTTCCGCGAGCAGCAGCCCGGAATCCTCAACTACATCTACCGGCTCTCCGGCGGCAACGCCACGCTCGCCGAGGACGTCTCCCAGCAAGTCTTCATGAACTTCTGGACCCACCGGAACGAGTACGACCTCGACAAGCCCATCACGCCGCTGCTCCTGACCATGGCCCGCAACGCCTGGCTCAACGCCGCCAAGCGCGAGGAATACCGCAAGACGTCGGAACTCAAGGAGGACGGCGCCTCCGGGCACGACCGCGGCCTCGAACGCCGCGAGCTCGAGAAGGCGATCGAGAAGTCCCTCGCGGCGCTCGAGGAACCGATCCGGGAGGTCTTCATCCTCAGCCGCTACCACGAGATGAAGTATGCCCAGATCGCGCAGATGCTGGGCATCTCGGTCAAGACCGTGGAAGCACGCCTGAGCCGGGCCCTCCAGGACCTCCAGAAGCTGCTCAAGGACTTCCTGTAATCGGCCCCAGGGCCGATTCCGGCAGGGTTCCCGAGAAAATAAATTATTCGCGTTTTTTGATAGGGGTACCCGGAGACCGGGGGTGTATTCGCATGGATATGGATTGCAAAGGAACGGCGGACCTGACGACCAAGGTCCTGAGCGGCAACGGCTCGTCCCAGGACGAGGCGCAGCTCCGGAGCCACGTCGCGTCCTGCGCCGCCTGCGCCGCCGCGGAGCGCCGGCTGCGGAAGACCTGGGAACTGATGGGCCAGCTCGCGCCCGTCACGTCCTCGGCGCCCGTTCCCGCCCTCCCCCGCGTGGGCTTCTTCACCAATCGTCGGAAGCTCGTGGCCGCGGCCGCCGCCGTCCTCGTGGTCGGCGCCACGGCGTTCGCGCTCTTCCGCCCTCCGACCCCGGCGGGCCCGAAGACTCCGCTGGCGGTCCAGACGTCCCCCGAGGAGTCCCGCCCCGACCAGGGCGAGGAAGAGAACCGCCTCCTCGACCGCGTCCTCACGAAGATCGAGATCGAAAAGACCCCGGAGCAGGCGGCCCCCCAGAACCCGCCGACGCCCGAGGCCACGGAGCCCAAGCCCGTCGTCGAGAAGACCACGACGCCGGAGCCCAAGCCGACTCCCGTGCCCCCGGTCCAGGAGCCCAAGGAGACGGTCAAGGCCCCCATCCCGACGACCCGTCCCGAGGACAAGACCCCGACGCCCCCGGCGCCCACGCCGGTCGTCCAGCCCGCCCTGCCGGTCCTGCCGGTCATCGCGGTGCTCGACCATGTCGAGGGCGACGTGGTCGCGATGCTCGCGGGCAAGAAGGGCCCGGCGAACGCCGGCGCCAAGCTCGCCTCGGGCGACTGGGTGGAGACCACGAGCAAGACCGGGCAGGCCGTCGTGGAGTTCAGCGACGGCAGCCGCCTCGTCCTCGGGGCCGAGACGCTCGTCGAGGTCGGGATGGCCGACGGCAAGCGCGTCTCGCTCAAGCACGGCGCGCTGGCGGCCCAGGTGGCCCGGCAGCCGGCCGGCGAGCCGATGATCTTCCTGACCCCCCTCGCGGACGCCCGCGTGCTGGGCACGCGCCTCAGCCTGTCGGTCAACGCCGCCTCGACGCGCCTCGAAGTGCGCGAGGGCAAGGTGAAGGTTACCCGCCGGGACGACAACAACTCGGTGGAGATCGGCGCCGGCCAGTTCGTCCAGGTCTCCAAGGGCTCGTCGCTCACGCCCAAGCCGCTGACGACGGTCCGGGTCGCGCTGCACGAGACGTTCGACCGCCCGCGCTGGGGCGGCGCGTGGATGCAGGGCGGCGAGGCCAACCTCGGTCTGCGCATGGCGGGCGAGAACGGCTCGCTCTCCTTCAAGACCTCCCAGAAGCCGCAGGCCGACAACGTCAGCGGCGGCAAGATGCCGACGGACGCCGGCGAGATCGCCCGCAAGGCGGTGCAGAACGCCTCGGCGCTCTCGACCCAGACGAAGAAGGAATGGCCCCGCATGGCATGGCTCGAGACCCGCCAGGCCTTCCCCTTCAGCAACGAGATGCCCCTGAAGATCCGCACGCGCTGCTGGAACTCCCACAACGATCCCGACCGGGTCACCTGGTTCGCCATCAACCGCGGCCTCGCGGGCCAGGGCCTCGCGGTCGAGCGCCGCGGCGGCTCGCTGCAGCTCTGGGTCGAGGGCGCCAAGGACCCGGTGTGGAAGAAGGACGTGGCGACCGCCCAGGAGTGGGAGACGCTGGAGCTCTGGATCTCCAAGGACCAGATGGTGGTCCGCCTCAACGAGGAAACGCTCTACACGGGGGCCAACCCCCTCAAGGTCAAGGCCGGTGCGCTGGCCCTGGGCGTGAACGCGAAGATGGAACTTGCCCAGGACGAGGAAGTCCGCTTCGACGACTTCGACGTCCTGCTGACGACGAAGGCCGAGCTGGATGAGGTGGCCCGATGACGAACCCTTGCAATGAAAAATTTGGAAGTCCCGTCAAGAGTGTATTAGAATCGCAGACTCTGATTGAGGGAGCGAGCTATATGGCGAGCGGAAGGGCGAGGTCGTGGGCGATGTGGGCCGGGCGCCTGGCGGCGCTGCTGGTCGCCGTCGTCATCCCGGCCTGCAACAACTCGGGCACCGGGACCCCCAGCAACGGTCTCCTCTGGAACAGCCAGGCGGGATCCGGAATCACGCCCTCCGGCGCCACGCCGGTGACGTGGATCAACCCGAACACCGGCCTCGGCGGCGGCACGATCGGGGTGATCCAGATCATCTCGAGCGTGGATGATGCGACCTACGCCCGCTTCAACGTGAGCACGAAGCCGCCTCCCTTCAACGATTTCGTGGCGTACATCTACGCCCTCGAGCATCCGCTGTCCACGGACACGGGCTCGACCACGATCACGAGCAAGGAGAGCGAGCTGCTCGGCCACATCAACGGCTACCGGAACATGGTGATGGGCAACAACGTCGGCGCCGGCGGCGGCGGCATCGTGGTCGGCGGCGGCTCGGTCGTGCTGCCCAGCTTCAACAAGGGCACGAAGTGCGCCCGCGCCCACTGCAAGCACTACGCTTACTTCCATAACACCGGCGGCACGGGGATGCCCGGCGAAGGCATCTGGAACTTCCACCACGCCCAACCGGCGAACAACCTGATCGAGGGCGGCGCCTGGGTCCTGAAGGGCCTGACCGGCTCCGCGGCGCCTCCGACGAACTTCGAAGGCGACCACGTGATCTTCACCCGCTCGGGCACGCAGGCGGATCAGACCGCCAACCCGGGCATCATCACGCCGCTCCGGCCCGGCATGCTGCCGAAGAACCGCTACGCCAACCAGGGTCGCCTCGGCAAGATCATGGTGGACACCGCGCCCTTCCTCGGCGAGTTCTCCTACTCGGACCAGGACCCCTTCCGCTTCAAGGAGGCGCTCAGCGTCCGCGACGAGATGGTCAACGACGACGGCCTCCTGATGGTGGACTTCTTCGGAACGATCCTGTACCCCTACCCGCCGTCCAGCCACATCTGCGTCGGGTACTGGACGGGCGGACCCCGGACGCACTATTGGAACATCCTGTTCGTCAAGAACCCGAATCCCGCGAACTAGTGCACGACAGGGCCCCGAAGGAATACTTCGGGGCCCTTTCTCCATCTGGACGTTGAGATGAAACGCGCACTGCTGGTTCTGCCCGTCCTGGCGCTGCTGATCGGCCTCCTGCTCTTCCTCCTGCGCCCTTCCCAGAACGGGCCGGGACCGAACCGGGCGGAAGCCGTCGGCGCCGACGTCGCGCTGTCGCCGGCCCATGCGGACCACGAGCACGCGCCGCCGGCCGCCCCGAAGCCGCTGGACCCCAGCCTGACGGGCGCGGTGAAGTTCTTCGTCACGGCGCAGGGCCAGCCGCTCAAGGACGCCAAGATCACCGCCCAGAAGGACGGCACGCCCGACTTCATGAGGTTCACGACCGAGGCGGATGGCACCCAGCTGCTGCGGGGCATGCCCGCCGTCGAGTTCAGCTTCTGCATCGAGCACCCGGACTTCATCCCCCAGACGGCCGAGCTCCGCGTGGAGCCGTCGAAGACCAGCGAGCTCCGGATCGACCTGAAGCGGGGCGGGCGGATCTACGGGACCGTGACCGACCAGGCGACGGGCCGGCCGGTCCCCCAGACCAAGGTCTTCCTGCTGGCGCAGTTCGAAGGCAACGCCCGCCCGCGGCCCCTGCCCGCCACCACGGTCTTCACCGACGAGAAGGGCCAGTACCAGATCAAGGCCATCCCACCCACGCTGGTCGGCATGCGCTTCCGCCACAACCGCTACGAGCCCCTCGACCGCATGGACCTGCTCTTCAAGGGGCCGACGGACGAGTACCGCATCGACGTCGCCCTGACGATGGGCCAGAGCATCCGGGGCCGCGTGCTCGACGAGCAGGGCAAGCCGATCCCGGGGGCCCACGTCATGGCCAGCAACCTCGAGAGCGCCATGACCGGGTACTCCGCCGAGGACGGGACCTTCGACATCGGCGGGCTCTACCACAAGACCGCCAACTTTCAGGCCGATAAGAAGGGCTACGGCAAGGTCATCCTGAGAAACCTCCCGGTGGACGGGCCGCCCGTGGAGTTACGCCTGCCCAAGGCGGGCTCCCTGATCGGCAAGGTCATTGCGGACGCCGCGCTCCCCGAGTTCCAGATCGTCCTCAGCCGCTTCGACGACGAGCTCAAGCAGGTGATCCAGGTGGAATCCAGACAGTTCCAAAAGTCGCCGGGAAACGTCTTTAATCTGGAGGACATCGCCCCCGGGGCCTACTGGGTGGAAATCCAGGTGGAGGGCTACGAGGCGGTCGACCGTCCCCAGGTGCAGATAATCGGGGGCCAGATCACGGAAGGCGTCAGCATCACCTTGCGCAAGAAAGACTGACGAAATAGTGTATATTAAGGGGCCCATGCGGAGATTCTTGACGTTCGGAGCGATCGGGGCGATCGCGTTCCTGGCCGCCTGCGACGCCAACGGCGGCGGGGACGCGGGCGGCATCGACGCCTCGGCCGTCTTCTCCGACCAGCCGGTCGTGGACGGCAACGGCCACCCCCTCCTGCTGCCCAACACGGACCCGGCCGTGGCGCAGTTCGAGTCCGAGCTCCTGCGCCTGGTGAACGACTACCGCATGGTGATGAACCTGCAGCCCCTGACCTCGTCCACGCGCCTGGGGGACGCCGCCCGGGCCCATGCGCGCCACATGATCGAGCACCGCTTCGTGTCGCACATCTCGCCCGAGGGGCTGCTCCCCGGCGAGCGCCTGGCGCTGCTGCACGTGGACTGGACCGCGGCCGCCGAGAACATCGCGTCCGCCTTCTCGACGCCGCAGGACGTCTTCGACGCCTGGCTGAAATCGCCGCTGCACAAGGCGAACATCGAATCCGACCGCTTCACGCACGCCGGCGTGGGCTACGCCCTCGACCCGGCCCCGACCGCCGAGTTCGCCGCCGTCCACTACTGGGCGATGGCGTTCGTGCAGCGCTAGACTCCCCGCCCCCGACCCACTATTCTGGACCCGTGTTCGAACACTTCACCGAGCGCGCCCGAAAGGTCATGTCGCTCGCCCGGCAGGAAGCCCAGCGTCTCCGAAGCGAATTCATCAGCACCGAACATATCCTCCTGGGCATCCTGCAGGAAGGCGAAGGCGTGGCGGCCAAGGTCCTGAAGCATTCCAGCATCGACCACAAGCGAGTCCGGCAGGAAGTCGAAAAGCTGCTCTCCCCTGCCGATTCCCACGAGATCGCGATCGGGCAGATCCCCTTCTCGCCCCGCTCGAAGAGGACGATCGAGCTGGCCGGCGAAGCGGCCTCCACCCTCGGCCACGACATCATCGGGACCGAGCATCTCCTCCTCGGCCTGATCCAGGAGAAGGAAGGCATCGCCGCCCAGGTGCTGTCGTCCCTGGGATTGAATTTCGAATCGGCGCGGGACACGATCCTGATGCTGCTGACCCAGGGTCCGGCCCGGGCGACGCCCGCCGCCGCGCCGCCCGCGCTCGTCGAAAGCAATCTCTTCGATCGCGCGCGAAAGTACCTGGCCCTGACGGATCGGCCGGAGCTGCAGGAATCGGTCGCCCGCCTGCTCCAGCAGGGGAGCAGCGTCGCGATCGTCGGGCCGAAGCACGTGGGCAAGACCTCGCTGGTCTTCGCGCTGAGCCGCGCGAAAGCCGGGAGCTTCGCCTACTGGTCGATCGACTATCGCATCTTCGACGAGTTCCATCGAGCCGAGGCGCCGTTGCCGAAGCGCCCGGGCACGGTCTGCTGGATCCCCGAAGGCGAACTGGTGACCGCCAGCCGCTCCCTGGTCGCCGACCTGCTCGACGAGCGGCGCCGCTCCGGAGAGCGGCTCCTCTTCGAATTCCGCGACGGCGGCGTCGACGCCTACGCGGCCGCCTATCCCGACTTGGCGAAAGACCTCGCCCGCGTCGAGGTCCTCCCCCCGACCCCCGACGAATGCCGCCGGCTCCTCGAGGCCGCGCGGCCGCGCCTGAAGGAGAGCATGCGCGTCGACGTCTCCACGCCGGTCCTCGAGGAATGCGATCGCCTGGCCCGCGCGCGCTGGCCCAAAATGGTGGCGCCCTGGCCAACGCTGATCGCGCTCTGGAAGGCCGCGGCGATCCAGAACGAGGGCGCCGCCCGGGGAGACGTCCAGCGCCTGGAGAAGGACGTGGCGGAACTGGAGAGCTCCGGGAACCCCCAGGATCGCCTCAGCGCGGCGGCCTTGCGCCAGCATATCGACGGCCTGCGGGGTCTGGGGGTGGAGATCAGCTCCGAATCCATCCGACAGGCAATCGGCGAGCTCGCCGACCGGCCGGGCCTGCTCTAGCGTCCGGCGTCGCTCAGGAGAGGCCGCGTCCGGAAAGCGTAGACCACCGCGCCCAGCGAGTCCCCAATCTTATTGCGGCGGTGGCAGCGCAGGCACGACGCCTCGGACGCCGGCACCGCCCGAGCCTCGAGGGAGATGCCCGACGCCGCGCCCCGCTCGGGCGATTTGGATGCCATCGCGCGCATGGCGAGCTCGCGGATCCCAACCGAATCCTGGAAACGAGTCCAGGTCTCCTCCCGATCCACGATGGGGCCCGTCACGTCACCGATGCCGCTTGCGACGACATAGATGGCCGAATCCCAGCCGGCGGAGGAAAGGTCCTCGATCGTCTCATGCTCCTGCTTCAGTTCCTTGTGAAGGACTCCCCGGCGCTTCAAATCGAGCCCGCCCACGCGGCTCGCTCCCAGCCGGCCGACGGCGATATCCGACGGTCGCACGTCCTTGAAGCGCGCCTGGATGCCGCGGTCGAGGGCCTGGATGAGTTCCGCCCGAGGGCGCTCGACCGGCAGCGGCTCGGCCTTGCGGTGGATCCGCACGACGGGTGTTGGGGCCGACGCGGGAGGAGGAGTAGCCGGCGGGGCCGCGCAGGCGCTTGCGACGGCCAGCAGGCCGACGCAGAGGATGCGGTTGGTAGCGCGGGGCATCGGTCACCTCCTCAATGCACGCTACCTACCAATGCAAGACGCGTGCCGGAACGTGACAGGGAAGGAAAGAGTGAATTTCGTATCCGGGGGGATACGAGGCCTGTATCCGGGCGGACATGGCCGATCGGGTTCGAGCCTACTTCAGTTTAAAATAAAAGATGGCAAGAGGGGTCGAAGCAAGCGGTTGGTTCACTTGCCTCTTCCAACGGAGATGATACGGGCCCTTATCTCTAAAACGTCTACACCTACATGCCCCTTGCGGAGCAAGAGGCGCGATGCTGTAGAGCCTGGGTGGAAATCTCTCTTTCTGTCGATTCTCCGCCTTGCGGCGAAAAGTCCTTAGAAAGGAGGTGATCCAGCCGCAGATTCCCCTACGGCTACCTTGTTACGACTTAGCCCTCCTCACACGTTTTACCCTGGGCCGCGTCCTCCTTGCGGTTGGGCAACGGACTTTAGGTA